>SXGS01466782.1_pt1 | contig 44513 bp, 42 predicted proteins | sample 3174681 | NCBI WGS metagenome assembly SXGS01 (sample SAMN11356861, study PRJNA531348) | freshwater metagenome | isolation source: freshwater sample F1-80 | place: China: Fuxian Lake, Yuxi | collected 2017-12-25 | reverse complement strand
GTTGTTGACCGCCGGAAAGCTGGCTCGGATAGCGCTTCGCGAATTCCTGCGGCAACCCGACGGTTTCCAAAAGCTCACGTCCACGCTGGTTCGCCTGGTTGCGCGGCACCTTGTTGAGCCGGAGCACCGTAGTGACGTTGTCCAGCACGGTGCGGTGCGGAAGCAGTCCCGACGACTGCATCACGTATCCCATGGACCGGCGCAGCGCCGGGGCCGGAACGCCGAAGATGTCTTCGCCGGCCACGGTGATCCTGCCTTCGGTCGGCTCCACCATCCGGTTGATCATCCGCAACGAGGTGGTTTTGCCGCACCCCGAAGGCCCCACGAAAACCGTGATCAGGCCTTTGTCGATGCTCATCGAAAGATTGTCGACGGCGGCCAGACCGCCGGTGCCGCTCTGATAACGCTTGGTCACCGAATCGAAGACGATCATCGGTTCGGGCTGCGTCGGCACACCTTGCGGGGTGCGCAACGCAGCGGATTGTCCTGTTGCCATAGGTGTGGTTCCCTCACTGTTGGCGTCGAAAAGCAGTCAATCAAACCGGCGATCAGCCGCGCGTTCTGTCGAGTCTAACCACCGGTTCCGACAATATGAACCCCGCCGACACCTCGGGAACAATCCGTACTCGCTCCGTAATATTCTCCGTTCCGGATCTCTGCACCCGGCTGCTCAGCGGCGTCGGCGTTGGGTTTGCGCCTGGATCTTTTTGAGGTTGTGGTACTCCCGGCCCCGGCTCCGTGATTCGGCCCGGGCCGCTGCGGCTTCCTTGCGCATTGCCAACCGAGCCATTTCCCGTTGCATCTTTTGATAGCTCTGCCACCGCCGCAGTTCCAGAGTGCCCGAGTCGATCGCCGCCTGGACCGCGCAGCCGGGCTCGCTCCCATGCCCGCAATCGCTGAATCTGCAGTCCGCGAAAAGCGCTTCGATATCGCCGAACACGGCGGTGATGCCTTCCTCGGCGTCCACGGTTTGGAAACCCCGGACGCCGGGGGTGTCCATCAGCACCCCGCCGCCGGGCAGCGGGATCAGTTCCCGCGAGGTGGTGGTGTGTTTGCCCTTGAAATCGCCCTCCCGGACCTCGCCGGTGTCTTGGACTTCGGCTCCGACCAAAGCGTTGATCAGACTCGATTTTCCGGCCCCGGAGGGGCCCAGGAAGGTCAGCGTCGCAGCATGGTCGGACGCGAGGACCCGCTGCCGCAACTGCTCGATTCCATCGCCTTCGGCCGCACTGGTGGTGAAGACTTCGACGCCGGTGGCGAAGCGCAAAGCGTCCGCAACCACTTCGCGGTTGCCATTGACCCCGTCGGCCAGGTCCGCTTTGGTCAGGATGATCAGCGGTGTCGCCCCGGAGTCCCAGGCTGCCACCAGCATCCGCTCCAAGCGGTTCTCCGAGACCGCCCGGTCGATCGGCACCACGACGCCGATCAAGTCGATGTTCGCGGCGAGCACTTGGGATTCGGTGGAACTGTCGAAAGCGGCTTTCCGGATCAATTGCGAAGTTCTCGGCAGCACCCGGGCCACCTCGGCTTCGCCGCTGGCCCCAGTGTGCAGAGCCAGCCAATCGCCGGTCGCGCCTTGGTCTTGAGGAGCTGAGCCGAGCGGTCTGGGCACCCGGGCCGGGCCGTGCTCGGTGACGACTTGCAGGAAGAGCCGATCGGCCCGGACCACCCGGGCCGGCCATTCGCCGTCGTGCAATTGTGCGGACAGTTCAGGGGTGAGTCCGTATTCGGCCAACGCCGAACTGGAAATGCGGTTGCTGCTGGAGTTGTCCTGAGTGGACAGTGTCATGGTTGATTCCTCGGGAATGTGCCCCGAGCATGCGGAAAATCGTTATCGACGCATGGCGAACGGGGCGGGCTGGCTGATTTCGAATGAAGTCAGGACGAAGTCAATGACGGTCATCAGGCCACCTCCTCGGTTCGCGGTTGTTTAGAGAATAGCGCGTAGCCGCCGATCAAGCCAGCTTTGGGCCGGACGGCTCCGGGCCGAGCTGCCCGGTCCGCGGGCGTTCCCGCCACAACCTGAGTCCGGCGTCCACCAGCGACACCCGGTTCAATGCCGGCACCTCGGCCAAGGAGATCCAAGCAGCGTGCGTCGTGGTGCCGTCCAACTCATCAGTCAGTTCGCCGCCGGTGACCGTCGCCTCATAGACGAACCGGATCGATTCGAGGGGCCTTTCAGCGCCGTCCATCCGATCTGCGGCCGGAATGCTCAAGACGTCGACGCCGAGCAATCCGGCGACCTCGACCCGGAACCCGGTCTCCTCGAAGACTTCCCGGATCACGCCGTCCACCGGATGTTCGGCCAAGTCCAGGCCGCCGCCGGGCAGCGTCCACCCTTCGTGGCCGTTCTCCGACCAATACGGCAGCAGGATCTTGCCGTCCTGGACGATCACGGCGTATGCGGCCGGGCGGGTGTCGAAAGACATCTGCATCCGCCCATCCTAAGTCGCTCACAGCTGAATCGCCCGCCCGCCGGACTGCGCGGCCGCCGCGAGCGGCCTAAGCTGGTCAGGTGACTGATTTGGAGCCCCGCCCGGAACCGGTGTCCTGTCCCGGTTCGGTCCCGTCCACGCCCTGCGTGCAGCTCTGGCCGGCACGCGACGTGCCGTTGGGCGGCGTGCGCGGCGTCACCGTGTCGCGAACCCTGCCGCAGCGCGGCATGCCGACGGTGGGTGCCTGGTGTTTCCTGGACAGCTTCGGCCCGGCAGCCCCGGACATGTCGGTGCTGCCGCACCCGCACATCGGCCTGCAAACCGTGACCTGGCCGCTTTCCGGGGTGATCCGGCACCGCGATTCGATCGGTTCGGATGTCCTGGTCCGACCAGGCGAATTGAATCTGATGACCGCCGGCGACGGCGTGGTGCACAGCGAGTTCTCCTGGCTGGGCGAAGACTCCGGCGACGCGGCCGGCAAGACCATGCGCGGCCTGCAACTGTGGGTGGCGCTGCCCGAGGAATCCCGGCACGGCGCGGCGGGATTCGAGCAGCACCGCGAACTGCCGGTGGGCCACGTCGATGGCCTCACGATCACGATGCTGCTCGGTGAACTGGCCGGGCTGCGCTCCCCCGCCACGACGTTCAGCCCGATCGTCGGCGCGCAGATCGACAGTGTTCCAGGCAGCTCATCGTTGCCGTTGAACCCGCTTTTCGAACACGCGATCCTGGTGATCGACGGCGCTCTGCTGATCGACGGCACGGCTGTTCCCGCAGGGCCCTTGGCTTTCCTCGGTGCCGGCCGCGCCGAACTGTCCGTGCAGGCCGACGCCGACTGCAGGTTTTTGCTGATCGGCGGCGAGCCCTTCGCCGAGGATCTGCTCATGTGGTGGAATTTCGTGGCCCGCAGCCAGGCCGAAATCGAGGCCGCCCGGGCAGATTGGGAAGCCGCCGCCGGCATCGCCTCGGCCCGGTTCCCGGTGGTCGCCGGGCATGGGCCCGAGGCCGGTGCCGAAGCCGGGCGGATCCCGGCGCCGCCTTTGCCCGCCGTGAAACTCACCCCGCGCCGACGCAGCCCGCAGACCTGACCGTCCCGCAAGATGCATCTTTGGCTTGTAGATACCTTTTCGACTATTGAAAATGCATCGCAGAGTTCAAAGATGCATCTGCGATGGAAAACCGTTCAGCCGGTCTGCGCAGCGAGATCCAGTACGCCGAAAATCGGATCCTGGTCGAGCACCCGGACTTCGTGGTACCCCCGGGTGGCCAGCTGCCGCCGGAAAACCTCCTGCAGCGGCGGTTGGTGCATGCCCAATCCGGACCCGAGCACGATCGGGCCCTGGACCCGCAGCTGCCCCGCCACCTGGGCGGCCAGTTCCGCCAGATCGGTGCCGGCCTGCTCGATCATCGCGCTGCTTCGCTGATGGCCGGCCGCTGCCGCGTCGAAGACCAGAGGCGACATCGAAGCCCAGTAGCGCCGCGACGTGCCGGAGTGGAAATGCGCGATCAGCTCGCCGGGCTCGGCCAATCCGCATTTCGCCAGCAAGGCCTCGGTCAGCGCATCCGGCGCCAGCCCCAGATTCATCCGGTGCAGGCTGTGCCGCACAGCCTCCCGCCCGAACCAGTAGCCGCTGCCTTCGTCGCCGAGCAGATAGCCCCAGCCGCCGGCCCGGGCCTGCTCGCCCCCGGCGTTGATGCCCCAAGCTGCGGAACCGGTTCCGGCGATCACCGCGACCCCGGTATCGGCATGGCCCGCAGCCAGCAGCAGCCTGGTGTCATGGACCACGGTCACCGGCACTCCGGGCACGTTGGGCCGGATCAGCGCAGCCAGCGCTTCGGCGTCGGCCTCGGTGTCGATTCCGCCGGAACCGGCGAACACGCGATCGACGGAGCCCGCGGGGAAACGCGAAAACAGCGCGCGCAGATTTTCCCGCGCCTCGTCCACACTGACGTTTTGCACATTGGCGCTGCCGGTTTGTTCATCGGCGACCACTTCGCCGTCGGACCAGAGAATGCCGCGGGTTTTGCTACCGCCGATGTCCAGGCCGATGATCGCCGGGGCAACGTGGTAAACCGGTACAGGAGTTGAGTTCACGTCCCTAAGGATAGTTGGCAGGAGGATCATGTTTTCGTCATCGATCATCGTGGCGCCGATGGCCGGCGGCCCGAGCACCCCGGAACTCGTCATTGCGGCCGGCCAAGCCGGCCAACTCGGGTTCCTGGCCGGCGGCTACAAAACCGCCGAGGCATTGGCCGGGCAGCTGGACCGGCTGGCCGACTCCGGGGTTCCGTTCGGCGTGAATCTCTTCGTCCCGGACCCGCGCCCGGTGGACCAGCAGGCAGTGCGCGGCTATCGCGAAAAACTCCGTCATGAAGCTGCCCGCTACGGCATCCGGCTCCCGGAGTTGGCCACCGAGCCGGACACCGACGCCTGGTCCGCGAAAATGGACCTGCTGTTCCAACAACCAGTGCCGTTCGCCAGCTTCGCCTTCGGCCTGCCTAGCGCTGCCGAAGCCCGGCGGTTGCGCTCGCTGGGCACCGAAGTCATCGCTTCGGTGACCACGCCGGTGGAAGCAGGTGCCGCCGCTGCGGCCGGCGCCACCGCGCTCATTGTGCAGCATGCCAATGCCGGCGGGCACAGCGCGGCCTTCCTCGACCTCGACGCGGAGCCCGGCAAGGCGCCGCTCGGCGAGCTGCTCGCCGCCGTCCGGCAGGTCAGCAAACTGCCGCTGGTGGCGGCCGGCGGCATCGCCGACGCCGCCGGAGTCGCCGCCGCGCTCGACGCCGGCGCCTCGGCGGCGCAACTGGGCACCGCTTTCCTGCTGGCAGACGAGGCCGGGACCCGGGCGGTGCACCGGGCGGCCCTGGCCGGCGGCGAGTATCCGGAAACCGCCCGCACCCGGGCGTTCAGCGGCCGATGGGCGCGCGGCTTGACGAACCGGTTTCTCCTGGAACACCGGGACGCGCCGAGCGGATACCCGCAGATCCACCATTTGACCTCGCCGATCCGGGCCGCTGCGGCAGCCGCCGGCGATCCCGACGGCGTCAACCTCTGGGCCGGCACCGGATTTGCGAAAACCAGTTCCGGCAGCACTGCGGAAATCATTGCGCGGCTTTCCGGTTCGTCCGGCGGACCGAGCCGTTAGAATGGGTGACTATTATGGCGCAGACGAATCAGCCGAAAAATGACCTCCCCTACGGCGCGGAAATCCTGGACGAAATCGACCGGAAGATCGTCGATCTGCTGATCGCCGATGCCCGGATCACGAATCGGGATGTCGCCGACGCGGTGGGCATTGCGCCGTCCACCGCGCTCATGCGCACCAGGGCTTTGGTTGAACGCGGCACCGTGACCGGGTTCTCGGCACAAGTGAGCTTGGCCGCGATCGGCCGCTCGGTGCAAGCCCTGGTCGCGGTCCAGCTGCGCGCGCACGATCGGGTGGAAATCGACCGGTTCACCTCCACGGTGCCGAAGCTCCCCGAGGTGCTGACCACCTTCCACACGTCGGGATCGGTAGACTACCTGCTGCACATCGCGGTGCCCAGTGCCAGCGCACTGCGGGATTGGGTCTTGGACAACCTGACCACCGATCCGGTGGTCGGCCACACCGAGACCACCCTGGTGTTCGAGCAGATGCCGGGTTACCCCGGGCCGCTCTGAGCCGTTCGCGGCGCGGGCTAGCGCAGATTCCGGATGTGCATTTCGGCTTGTATCCGTGCCGATTCGCTCTCCGCGCGCTCCCGGAAAATAGTCGAATCGATCGGTTTCTGATCATGCCGGGTCGCCCAATCCTGCAGCGCGACTCCGGTCGATTCCGCCATTGAAGCGATGACGCTGCGTCGGCGGCGGGGCAAACGGTCCTTGTTCATGATTGCTCCTCGGTTGGGTTCGTCGGCACCTCGGCCGGTTCCGGAAAAGCGTCCAGCCGCGGGTCCAGAATCGGGAATGCGTTGATATGGATCTGCACCGCCCGTTGGCCTTCGAGTTCTCCGGCGGCTTTGATCTGGTCGAGCAGGGTCCGCGAATATTCGTTGATCTTCTCGACGTAATCCGCGAGCTGGGTGGAATTCATCGGCAAGGTCGCCGTGCCGGATGAACTGGCCTGCGCCCAATCCAGGTCCAGCACGTCGTCGCCGTATCTGGTGAATTCGGCCAGCAACTCGGAGCGGTATGCCGCGTAGTTCCGGTCGATCAAGCGCACGGCTTCGACCATGTCCGGGCTGCTGAAGGACCTCGATGACGGGATATTGATCCCGCCGGGCGTGCGCTGCCACCAACGTTCCCGGGTGGTCCCTTTGCCTTCGATCTCCTCGACCAGCCGGTGTTTGGCCAATTGCCGCAGGTGGTAGCTGGTGGAACCGCTGGACTCGTCCAGGAGCTCGCCCAGACTGCATGCTGTCTGCGGGCCGAACTGGGACAGCGTATTCAGGATTTTGACCCGCAGCGGATGCGCCAGAGCCTTCAGCGAGGCCATATCGAGATCCCGGGGCGCATTGGATCTGCGACTTGTCGGACTCTGCTCCGCTGGCGTGCTCATGTCTCGAGATTACGCTTGCAAAGAAGTCTTTGCAAGAGTTTCTTTGCAAAGACTTCTTTGCAAATTACCGAGCCTGCTCAACGGCGGTCCAGCGCGCCTCGGAGCAGGACCGCGCTCAGCGCCAGAAGTGCACTGGCGACCAAGGCGATGAATCCGACGATCGCCGCGGGCAAACCCCACCGCGCGGCGGCCGCCCCCAAGCCCAGCACCGGAAACGCACTGCCCAGATAGGTCAGAACATAAACCGTGCTCACGATCTGCGCATGCTTGGCCGGCTCCACCGCCAATGACACCCGATTGAAGACCACCCGGAAGGCCAAACCCTGGCCCGCTCCCGCGGCCAAGCAGGAGACCACCAGAAGCCAACCGCTCCCGGTGGCTCCGGCGACGCCCAGCAACCCGAGCGATGCCGCCAACACCAACAGGCCCGCCGGCGCCAAGAACTTGCCGCCGGCGCGGAACAACTGGCTCAACGCCGAGGCAGCCAGCGTCAGGCCGGCCAGGAGTCCGATCAACGGGCGCGAGTCGGTGCCGACGATCTGCGCGAAATAGCCCGGCGCCAGGGACAGGCAGAAGCCGAAGACCGCGAAACTCAGGAACCCCACGGCAGAGGCGGTCCAGAATTGGCTTCTGGCCTCCCGGGAAACCGAAGGCCGGCGCGGCGCCAGCGCTTTGACCGTCGGAGTCGCGCCGTCGCTGCTGGAAAACGCGATCGCCGGGCGGGCCCGGAGCACGGTCAAGGGAACCAGCAAAACCAGCAGCAGCACCGCGTGCAGGTAGAACGGCGTTCGGGTGTGCTCCGGCAACAACGAGAGCAGACCACCCACCAGCGGCCCGGCTGCGACACCGCCGGAGGAAGCGAACAGGGTGAATCGGGACGCCCATTCGGGCCGGCTGGGCAACAGCTCGCGCAGGGCCGCGGAACTCGCTCCGGTAGCCAAGGCCACACCCAGACCCTGCAAGGCCCGGCCCAGGCTCAAGCTCAGCAGATCCTGCGCCGCACCGAACAGCACTCCCCCGGCCAGGCCGAGCAGCACCGCAATCAGCAAGGCGGCGCGGCGGCCGATGTGATCCGACCAATGGCCCGCGGCCAGCAAGCCGGCAATGAGCGAGAACACATAGGCGCTGAACGCAATGCTCACCGCCCAGGAGTCCAAGCCCAAGGAACTCTGCAGCAGAGGATAGAGCGGCGTCGCCAAGTTGGCGCCGATCAGCAGCACGAAAAGCGTGGCGCCGGCGAGCACCAAACGAGTGGAGCGCGAAGCGTCCCAACCCCGGCTGCCGGCCAGGGCGGGCCGCATCCTGAGTTCCGAAAGAATGGTCATGTGTTCCCGATCACATTGTGGTGACGAAAAGTTCAAGCACTTTTGATGCTTTCAGCCATTAGATTGCGTCATTGCTGACCCAAAGCACCAAGAAAATCTTTCAAGTTGGTGAAAATAATCAATCATGACGATTTGCGATGCGGAATACTGATCATATGAATCAGTTGGACGCCACCGACCTCGCCCTGCTGCTCGAGTTGATCGCCGATCCCCGCGCCCAGATCGGCGAGTTGAGCGACCGTTTGGGCGTGGCCCGCAACACCGCGCAATCCCGGATCCGCCGCCTGCTCAAGTCTGGCGTGCTCCGCGACGGCGGACGCGAAGTGGACCTCGCCGTCGTCGGCTATGACGTGGTGGCGTTCGTCACCATCGAAGTCAGCCACCGGGAACTGGACGGCGTGATCGCCGCCTTGCGGAAACAGCCGCAAGTGCTCGAGGTGCACGAGATCTCCGGCCGTGGCGACGTCTGGTGCCGGCTCGCGGCACGCGACGTGCAGCATCTGCAGAGCGCGCTGCGGACCGTGTTGCGGATCCGCGGTGTGATCCGCACTGAAACGTCGCTCGCCCTGCACGAACACATCCCGTACCGGGTCGAGCCGCTGTTGCACGGCATGGCCAAACGGAAATCCACGCCCGGATGAGTTAATAATGGACCGTGACCATCATCGACAACGCCGTGTACGTCAACGGGCGGCGCACCGCCGACCCGGTAAGCCTGCAGCAGACCTATGAGACCCTCGCCGAGCGCGGCGGGATGGCCTGGATCGGGCTGTACCGGCCGACGGCGGAAGAAATGGCTTCGGTCGCGGAGGAATTCGGACTGCACGAACTCGCGGTCGAAGACGCGATCGCCGCGCATCAACGGCCGAAGCTCGAACGGTACGACGACAATCTGTTCACCGTACTCCGGCCGGCCCGTTACCTAGACTCCGAGGAAGAGGTCGAGTTCGGCGAGCTGCACATCTTCACCGGCAAAGATTTCGTGATCACGATCCGGCATGCCGAAACCTCGGGGGTGGCCCAGGTCCGGCAACGGCTGGAGGCGGAACCGGAGCTCTTGGCGCTCGGCCCGGAGGCGGTGCTCTACGCGATCCTGGACCAGGTGGTCGACGACTATGGACCGGTGGTGGCCGGCTTGGAGAACGATATCGATGAAATCGAAGACCAGTTGTTCGCCGGTGACCCCCAGGTTTCCCGGCGTATTTACAAGCTCTCCCGGGAAGTGATCCTGTTCCAGCGTGCCATCCAACCGCTGCAAGCGATCATGGAACAACTCAAGGGCGGGTTCGAAAAGTACGATGTGAACATCGAGCTGCAGCGGAACCTGCGCGATGTGGCAGATCATGTGGCCTCGCTGAACACCAAGGCGGACGGCTTCCGGCAATTGCTGCAGAACGCGCTCACCGTGGACGGCACCCTGACCGCGAACCGGCTCAATGAGGTCAGCGCGAAACAGAACGAAGAGGTCAAGAAGATCTCCTCCTGGGCGGCGATTTTCTTCGCGCCGACCTTCGTGGCCAGTGTCTACGGGATGAACTTCGAGATCATGCCGGAACTGAAATGGGACTTCGGCTATCCCTTCGCGATCTTCCTGATGGCGCTGCTCTCCGGCGGCATGTTCCTGATCTTCAAAGCCAAGAAATGGCTCTAGACCCGGGCCCAAGCCGTCGCGCACTTCGCACGGCCGCTGGATTCCCAGCGAAATCCCACCTGGGAACCGGAATAAGATCCTTGACCCTCCGGTTGCCGCCAAAGTAAGCCGAAATCCCAAGGAGAATACTCAGTGACCGTCAACGTCCCCAACGTCACCCTCAACAACGGCGTCAGCATGCCCCAGCTCGGACTGGGCGTGTGGCAAGTGCCGGACGACCAGGCCACCGCAGCGGTGCTCAGCGCGCTGAACTCCGGATACCGGAGCATCGACACCGCGGCGATCTACGGAAATGAAGCCGGGGTGGGCCAAGCCGTCGCCCAGTTCCTCGCAGAGTCCGGCGTCGACCGGTCCGAGCTGTTCATCACCACCAAGTTGTGGAACGCGGAACAGGGATACGAGAAGACTCTGGCCGCCTTCGACGAGAGCCTGAACAAGCTGGGGCTGGATTACGTGGATCTCTATTTGATCCACTGGCCCGAGCCGAACCACGATTTGTACGCCGACACCTGGCGGGCTTTCGAGGAGATCTACGCTTCCGGCAAAGCGAAAGCGATTGGCGTCTCCAACTTCGAGCAGGACCACCTGCAGAAGCTCATCGATCTCGGCGGCACGGTTCCGGCGATCAACCAGATCGAACTGCACCCGAACTTGCAGCAGCGTGAATTGCGAGCTTTCGGCAAGGCGCACGGCATCCACACCGAGGCCTGGAGTCCGCTGGCCCAGGGCAATCTGCTGGAAGATGCCGCACTCGCCGAAATCGCGGCGGCGCACGGCAAATCGCCGGCCCAGGTGATCATCCGCTGGCACCTGCAGACCGGCAATGTGGTGATCCCCAAGTCGGTCACCCCGGAACGGATCGCGGCGAACATCGATGTCTTCGATTTCGAGCTCAGCGACGCCGAGATGGCCGTCGTGGACGCCTTGGACAAAGCGGGCCGAGTCGGTCCGCACCCGAACGATTTCCACATGGAGAAGTAACCCCCTCCTTTCAAACCAACGCGCGAGTGCACACTTGGTGCGGGTGTTTTCCAAAAACACCCGCACCAAGTGCGCACTGGCGTTGGGTCCCTACGTGGCGAACGGAGTTCGACACGAAAGGGCGCGAGTGCACACGTGTGCACTCGCGCTTCATTGTTTAACTCGGATTTTTCCCCATGGTTTGAAGACCGAGAGAACCAAAGCGAAGCCGAGCGCCACAAAGGAAACGATCGGCGGGAACACGATCTGCGCCGCCATCGGGCCCAGCGCCGAGCGTACTGCGGCTCCGTCCGGGTATGCCCCAGCCGGCGCCAGTCCGGCAGCTGCCGGAAGCAGTACCGCAAGCACCAACCCGGTCAGCACCAGTCCGACGGCCAGCTTGGCGGCAACCCACCAATAGCGGATCAAGCCCCATTTGGTCGCCGCGCCGAGCCAAAGGCCGGTGATGAGCATCAGCAGGCACAACGGGAGCACCGCGAGCGGGATGACCAGGCCCAGCGCCGAATAGCTCGCGACGGCGGTCGGCGCCGAATCAGTGGTCGCGGCGGTGAGTGCCAGGGCGACCAGGCCGACGTCGAGCCCCATCCATCCGACGCCGCCGAGGATGTGCAGGAGCAGCACGAGCTTGCGCCAACGCGGCTTGAGCTGGGGGAATTTCACGCCGGGTCCTCCAGCAGATTGGCTTGAATCCGGCCGAGCAATCCGCGGAAGAGTTCCAGCTCCGGCGCTTCGAAGCCCCGGCAGAGCCGCTTGTCGAACTCGACGACCGTGCCCAATAGCTGGAAGAACATCGCATGGCCGGCTTCGCTCAGTTCCACGATGTGCACCCGCCGGTTGTCCGGATCCCGACGCCGGTTGAGCAGGCCCGCGGCCTCCATGCCGTTGAGATGGTGTGTCAGCGTGGCTCCTCGAATACCGACTTTGCCCGCGAGTTCACGCTGGTTCGCGGTGGGCTGCTGCTTCAGATTCATCAGGATGAGCCAAGTCGGCCGCGAGCCCCCGGCCGCCGCCAATGCCTCGTCGAAGGCGCGGCTGGCATGACCGGCCACCAGAGAGAGTTCGATGCCGATGGGCCGCTGCGCCGGTTTCATGGACTGAGTATAGCAAAACGTTAGATATCTAACCATTAGATTCCTAACGTTTTCAATTCACCACAACCCGCCACCCGCCACAACGCGCGAGTGCACATTTGGTGCGGGGATCGGGCGCTATTTGTTCAACGCCGCCATGCCGGCCTCCGGATACCGCTCCCCTGCTGCCGCGGGCAACGACGCCAGCCGATCCAACTGCCCGGCCGAGAGCACCAGCGCATCCGCCCCGACGTTGTCTGCCAAATACTTGATCTGCCGAGTACCGGGAATCGGCGCGATGTCATCGCCTTGTGCCAACAGCCACGCCAAGGCCACCTGGGCCGGGGTCGCCCCGGCCTCGGCGGCAACCGCGTCGACCGCTTCGACCAAACGAATGTTCGCCTGCAGATTCTCCCCGGCGAACCTCGGGTTGCTGCGCCGGAAATCGTCCTCGTCCAGCTGATCCACGCTGCGGATCGTGCCGGTCAGGAATCCGCGGCCCAGTGGCGAATAGGGTACGAATCCAATGCCCAGTTCGCGGACCGTCGGCAGAATCTCGGCCTCCGGATCCCGGGACCAGAGCGAATACTCGGTCTGCAACGCGGTCACCGGATGCACGGCATGCGCACGGCGGATCGTCGCGGGCGCCGCTTCGGACAGCCCGTAATAACGGATCTTGCCTTCCTCGACCAACGTGGCTAGCTCGCCCACCGTGTCTTCGATCGGCGTCTTCGGATCCATCCGGTGCTGGTAGTACAGGTCGATATAGTCGGTGCCGAGCCGTTTGAGCGAACCTTCCACAGCTACCCGGATGTTCTCCGGCCTGCCATTCAGCCCGCGCACCGAACCCGCCGAGTGATCGATATTGCCGAATTTGGTGGCAATCACCACCTGGTCGCGCCGGTCCGCCAGTGCCGAACCGACCAATTCCTCATTGGTGTACGGACCGTAGATCTCCGCAGTATCGAAAAACGTGACCCCGAGGTCGAAGGCGCGATGAATCGTCTTGACCGCGCCGGCGTCGTCCTTGCCCGCTCCGGTGTAAAACGCGCTCATCCCCATGCAGCCCAAACCGAGCCGCGAAACTTCCAGGCCCTGCGAACCCAAAGCGATCTTCTTCATGGCGTTCCTTTCGCTGAAGTGCCGATGGCTTCACGCTACGACCTGGAGTGCACTCCAACGCAAGGGCCGGCCAAAATCCCGCGCGAGCGCACAGTTCACGCGAATGTTTTCGGAAAACACCCGCGCCAAGTGTGCGTTCGCTCAAGGAGAAGCGCGGGGAGGATGCGGAGAAGGGGTGCGAGGTGCGGGGTGTGCAGTTTGCCGATACGGGTTCGGTTCAGGGCCGGCTGAGCCGGCCGACGGCGGTGACCACTGATCGGCGCAAATCCTCCCGGTCGGCGTCGGAATGATCCGGCGGAAGTTGGAATACCGCCTGGGTGACCAGGGCACTCACCATCATGTGCAAGATCTGCGCCGGCAGATCACCGGAAATGACCCCTGCGTCCTGCGCCTGCTTGATCGACGCCGCTTTTCGCTCGCCCGCGGCCAGGACCTCGCTGCTGCGGACGCCAGCGCCGTGCCGCTCCAATTGGTCCCAGAACACCAAACGCATCTGCTCGGCCCGGGCCAGCGAGAAATCGAACAATCGGCCGGCATAGCCGGGCAGGTCGGCCGTATCGATGGGCACTTGATCGATGACCGCGATCACCATCGCCTCGAAAACCGCCTCGAAAAGCCCGTCTTTGGAACCGAAATAGGTATAGATCTGCGCCTTGTTCGAACCCGCTGCAGCGGCGATCCGGTCCACCCGGGCACCGGCAATGCCGTACTGGGAGAACTCTTGGATCGCCGCTTCGAGAAGCCGCTGTTTGGTTGCCTGTGCATCACGTGCCATGACTCAATATTACTAACCAGTTAGTTGACAAACAAGTCAGAAGCGGTTTTACTAGTTATCAACCAACCAGTTAGAAACTTCAGATGCGGAGCACCCGATGTACAACGTTCCAGACCAAAGCGGCAAACTCGCCATCGTCACCGGCGCCAATTCCGGTACCGGCAAGGAAGCTGCAACCCGGCTCGCCGGAGCCGGCGCGAAAGTCATCCTCGCGGTCCGCACTCCGGAAAAGGGCGACGCTGCGGCGGCCGACATCCGCAGCATCCATCCCGCAGCCGACCTCGAGGTCCGGCGCATCGACCTCGCAGACCTGGCCAGCATCAAAGACTTTTCGGACGGTATGATCGCCGACGGCAGGACGGTCGATTTGCTGCTCAACAATGCCGGAGTGATGACTCCGCCCAGCCGAATCGCCACCAAGGACGGCTTCGAGCTGCAATTCGGCAGCAATTTCCTGGGCCCGTTCGCACTGACCAATCGACTGCTCCCCCTGGTACTGAAGGCCGCCAACCCGCGGATCACCACGATGAGCAGCGGGATGGCGAACTTCGGAAAAATCAATTTCGACGATTTGAATTGGACCCGCAAGTACCGCAGCGCCGCGGCCTACTCGCAATCCAAACTCGCCGACCTGATGCTCTCCCGGCGCCTGGCGGATGTAGCGCTGGAACGCGGCTGGGATCTGATCAGCAATGCTGCGCACCCGGGCTTCACGAATACCAATCTGCAGACTGCCGGTGCCAGCCTGGGCCAGGAAAAACCGACCAATGCCTGGTTTACCCGGCTGGGCTTGCTGCCTTCGCAGGAACCGCAGCAGGGCGCCGAACCGATGCTCTACGCGGCCACCAGCCCGGAAGCCATCAACAAGGGCTACTACGGGCCCTCCGGCCGCTTCGGCCTGGTTGGCCCGACCGGCGTCGCCGGACTCAATCGCCGGATGCGCAACGACGAAGTGGCCCGCAAACTCTGGGACGCCGCCGAAGAACTGACCGGCACCAAGCTTCCGGCCTGAGTTCACCGGCAGTTCACCCGCTCTGGTTAGGCTCATGCCGATAACCAATAGACACCATGGGGAGCGTCATGAACCACAGCCAACGGAGCAAACTCAAAGCCGGTGACCGGATTCGCCTGGAGTATCCGCACGGCGCGGCCACCGCCGGCGTGGTGGACGAACACACCGCCGATTATTCTGTGGTTTGGGTGCATTTGGACCACGGTCAGGGACGCACCATGCTGTTGGCCGGCGATGACGTTTCGATTGTGCGGCAGCCAAGCGCCGGCTGAGAAATGCCCGGGCCGGAAAGTTAACCATTTAGACGCATCTTCTTCATGTAAGCCTGGCGGCGAATTCAGCGAAGCCCCCAAGGGTTAGAACCCTTGGGGGCTTCGCTTTTTTCATCTTCATTCGAAAGTGCCTTCATGTCCGTCGTTCGCATAATGGTTGCGTCCTTCAGCAATTCCCAGGACCTCGTTTTGCATAGCTGGCTCCGGCATCGCAATCGGGTGATCGAAGGCCGGTTGATCGCAGGCTCCAGCCTCGACGACGAGGCTTTCGACCCGAGCATCGGTGCCGCGTGGAAACCGATCGAACCCAAAGACTTCGGCCAGGAATTCGATGTGGACCGGGTCTTCGCTTGGCGGCTCCTGACCTCCAACAACCGCGAATTGGCGCGCAGCGCGGGGCTCTTCTTCCGATTCGCCGACGCCCAGGCCGACGCCGCCGACGCGCAGCAGAGCGCCGCCCGGATGGAGTTCGACGCCGTCGTCGACGGCTCCGAAGGCACGCAGACGTGGCGCGGCAGCCTCGCCGGACGACCAGTCGTTTTCGGTTCACGCTGGTTCCGGATGGAACGCGACCGGGAACGCGCTTTGCAGAATGCGTTGGCGATTTTGCCGATGGCGCATTTGGCCGAAACCGCGCAATCCGTGGGGTCTTCCCGGTGATTTCACAACCGAGGGTCGCAATTTCTCAGAAAAGAAAGCCGCGACACCCAATGTTCACCCAACGGCCAGCGGTACTTCGTGTTCGCGTGGACGGAGCGGGCGGGCCGCGCAGCAGAATGGATTCAGGTTGCTCAGAGATAATCCAGCAATCTCACAGTGAATCATCAGAACTTCCTTGTTGAAGGCTGGCTATAGCCATGTCTTGACGAGGATGGCCCGCCCCGGGTTAGAGCCGGGACGGGCCAAAAACTACAGAGGTAATCCGCGTCTGTAGTAACGTAGTAACAAAGCATTCTATCAAGGAGATATACCGAGAATGAAGAAGTCTGTTCTTTCGCTCGCCGGTGCCGTTTCTGTCGGCGTCGTTGCCCTTGGTTTGATCGGTTCTTCCGCTGCTGTCGCCGATCCGGGGTCGGCCACCGACTACCGCACCTACGCGGCCGTCGGCTCGGACACCACCCAGTCAGTCTGGAACGGCTTGGCCAACGGCACGGTCAGCCCGTCCGTTGCTTCCTGGGATGCCTTCCCGCCCGCCCCGTCCGCCACGATCCAGACGAAGAGCTCCGGTCCTTCGTTCAACCGTCCGCAGGGCTCCGGCGCCGGCGTTCAGGCTTTGAGCGCTTCCTTCGATGCTTCGAACCACAACTACCAGGGTGTCGACATCACCAACCAGGTCGATTTCGCCCGTTCGTCCTCCGGCGCTGCCAAAGACGGCACCGACCTGACCTACCTGCCGTTCGCCCGCGACGCGGTCAGCTTGGCAGTCAAGACCTCGGCCGCCGGCAGCGTCGATGTTTCAACCCAGCAGCTGGCGAACATCTACAGCTGCGTCGCCGGTGCGAACACCATCACCGTGGGCACCACCACGGTCACGGTCAACGCCAAACTGCCGCAGGCCAGCTCGGGCACCCGCGCTTTCTTCCTCAAGGCAATCGGCGTGGCCACCCCGGGCTCCTGCGTCACCACGGTGGGCGCTGAGACCGACGGCGGCCAGCTGACCGCCAACGGCGATGTCATCCCGTTCTCGGCTGCACAGTGGATCGGCCAGAAGAATGGCGTTGCCACCAACACCATCACCAACGACGAGATCCTTGCCTCGGTCAACACCTTGGCTCCGACCGCCGGCAGCGGCTCCAGCCTGACCCCGGGCGCGCTTTACGGCAGCACCTCGGCCGAACCGTCCACCGCTGCAGGCACCTTCGCCCGCGACACCTACAACGTGGTGACCACCGCCGCGTACACCTCCAACTCGGCGCTCGCCACCACGGTGCTGAAGTCCGACCTGAAGAAGCCCGCCGCGATCAACCTGATCAAGAGCTACGGCTTCCTCACCCTGAGCTACGTCGGCGACCCGACCGTCGGCGCCGGCCTGGCTTCGCACCAGTCCAAGTTCAAGCACTAAGCACCACTCGAACCAGTAAGCACAGACGGGCGGCGGACTCCCAGTCCGCCGCCCGTCCGGTTACCCCCCCAGCACCTCCCGTCGATTGCTCGCATCCTAGAGAAAGCTCCGTCGTGTTGATCAAGAAATCCGGAAAATTCGTGCTCGTGCTCGGAATCTCGCTGCTAGTCCCGGCTTTGGCCATCGGCGGGGTTTCGGTTGCCAACGCCGCAGACCAGACAACCTCCGGCGGATCCGCCACGCTCGTCCTGCAACCCAGTTCCGGCTCTTGGGCGAGCGGCAACGCCGGAGACCCTTCGCCGATGGTCAAGCTGAGCGCGAAGGTGACCTGCCCTTCCGGAAGCGATTTCCTGACTCCATTCATCACCGAGCCCGGCAGCGAGCTTCCTGCCGTGACCGCGACGTCGACGGTTCGCAGCGCCTACAAGATCTCCCGACCGGATTCACCGGTGTCGCTTTCCGGCCCGGTTTTCGAATCAGACCTGCTCGATGTGTCGACCTTCGGCAGCTACGCCACCGCGCAATCGGCGAGCATCCCCGACGTGAGAGCCGCGTTGGAAGCCAACCACACCTACAGTTTCGGCCTGGCCTGTTCGGTATACGGCTCGGATATGACCTTTACGCTCAGCGACGGGAAACCCATCGTCGTCTGGACTGCTTTCAAAACCGATGCGGCCAAGAACTGGAGTGTTCCCGCGCCCAAGGCCGACACCACGGTGAAGCTCAGCGGCGCATCCGCCGAGCCAACCAGCGCGACGCTCACCGCCGAGGTCGATTCCGCTGCCGCCGGCGGAACGGCATCCGATGCCAAGGGCAGCGTCGAATTCTTCTCCGGCGGCAAGTCCGTCGGCACGGCAGCTGTTTCCGCAGGAAAGGCTTCGTTTAAGGCCAGCGGGCTGACCGCCAGCACGAAATACAGCTACACCGCCAAATACGCGCCTGCTGCGGATGACGAAAAATACAATGCCTCTCCGATGTCCGACGAAGTCAGCGTGACCACCGCCAAAGAAGGCAGCAGCACCGCGAACGGTTCGGATGCCGGCAGCACCACGAACGGTTCGGCGAACGCATCCGGAGCCAACGGCAGCGCCACTTCCTCTGGCGCGAACGCCGGCGCCACCGCGAATGGTTCGACGGCCGCTTCCGGATCGAATGCCGGCGCAGCAGCCGGTGGCGACACCGCCGCGGCCAACTCGAACGCCAGCAGCGCGGCCAACGGCACCCCGGCGACGCTCAGCGACGGCGGCAGCATCGAGGCAGGCAAAAGCTACACCGTCGCGGCACCGGCCGGAACCTTCACCGCGGGCGACTCGATCGCCGGAGAACTCCACTCGGACCCGATCGCACTGACCGAAACCGCTTCCGCCGCGGCAGACGGCTCGGCGAGCTACACCTTCACCGTGCCGGCTTCGCTGCCGGCCGGCGCGCACCAACTAATCCTCACCGGGACCCCGTCCGGGGCGAAATACACCCTGAACCTCACTGCCTCAGGCGCCGGGAACAGCCCCTTCGCACCCTTGACCAATTGGATTTCCAGCAGCGCCGCAACTCCGGCCGGGATCACCATGATCTTCGGCCTGCTGCTGCTCCTGGTTGCCGCGACCGCGGTGGGCTGGCACTTCCTGATCAAACGCCGCGCACCTCGCGAAAACTGATCCCGCACTGGGATCAGTCCAGCGAATCCGCATGATCGGCAACCATATCGGGGGGACCCTGCAATGAAATTTTCACCATCTGCGCTTCTGCGATCGGCCGCAACGATTGCTTGTGCAGCGCTAGTGCTCGGCGGCTTGCCGGCATTCCCGGCCCAGGCGGTTCCCGAGCCGGGAAACTGGGGAGCCAATGGCAGCGTCGTGACGCCGTCCGCGGCCACCGCACGTTGGGACAACAAAGACAACCCGGCCACGAGCCAAGTCCCTCGGGATGAAACCCAGGCTCTGGGCCACACCGCAGGCAAAACCTATGCCGACATTCCGCCCTTGATCCAAAACCGGTACCGGACGACTTTCGGCGCGGACAACGGCCAGGGCGGGCTGCAGATGACCGTGTCGCAGACCACCGGCCTGGTCAACCAAGCGATCAAAGTGAGTTTCTCCGGGGGGCCGAAGAACGCCGTGATCGGCGGAAACCAGTTCAAATACGTCCAAGTCTTCCAATGTTGGGGAGCTATCGGGGCCGACGGCAAACCCGATCCGCAAGCCACCGCTCCGGATCCGAGCACCTGCCAGATCGGGGCCAACTCCAACCCGACCGATTTCATGACCCAAGGCAGCCGGGGCCTGTTCGGGGATCCGCTGCTCAAGGGCGGCGATCGAGAGACTGCCGCGAATGCCCCGCTCGTCGGCATCGACGGCGCGACGTCGCCAGTTGACGTGGCAAGCAACAAATTCTTCAACCAGACCACGACCAATGAGATCAACGCACTGCCTTTCGACGGCGAAGGCAAAGCCCAAACCGTTTTCGAGGCGCAGACCGGCGCCGAGGCCAATTTCATGGGTTGCGGGGCGGCCAAAGACCGTCCCAGCACTCCGTCCTGCTGGCTCGTGGCCATCCCCAAGACACCGGACATCGACCAGTTCAGTTATCCCTATGCCTACCGTTCCACCTTCGCACCGTCGGTCTGGGCGCAGCGGATGCAAATGAAACTCGAATTCCGGGATGCTCCGGCGTACTGCTCAGGCAGCGCCGCCCGGACGCTCTCCGCTGGTTCGGAATTGCTCGCCTCGGCGATGTCGTCCTGGATCCCGGCGATGTGCTCGAACATCAAACTGGCCACCGGATTCTCTTCGCTCTCCGATGCCCAGGCCCGCCGCCAGCAGGCAGACAATGCGCAGCCGATGATCTTCACCACCGAACCTTCGGCCGGAGCGCTGCACGCCCCGGCGACCTTGGCCGGCGTCGTGATCAGTTTCAACATCGGCATGCTGGACCAGACCGCCGGATACCTGGGGCCGGTGCCGCAGTTGAAACTGAATGCCCGCCTGGTCGCGAAACTGCTCACGCAGTCGTACCAAGCCGGCATGGGATTGGACGCCAACTCCGACGGCGGCAAGGTCTTCGCCGCCAAGGTGCCCTGGGCCAAAGACTTCTTGCCGTCCATCATCACGGACCCGGAATTCGTCAAACTCAACCCGGGGCTCTCGAAATTCATCAATAAAGGTTCCTTCACCGGCGGCAACATCCAACTTGAAGCGCTCAAATCGGATGCCGCAGACCGGCTCTGGAAATGGATCGCTGCGGACCCAGCCGGTTCCGGTTTTTTGAACGGATGCCCGGATGAGAGCGGCAACGTGGTGAATCCGTTCTACTCCACCCGCAGCTACCAGGGCTGCCAAGCCCAAGCGGGGGAACTCGAAGCCGTCGCGAAAGCCCGGCGGCAAGCAACCGCTACCCCGCCCACCTATGCCAACCTTCCACTCGGCTACCCGACGGACGGCACCAGCTACCCGCTCCCCGGCTGGTATGAATCCATCCCGATCATCCGAACCGGCGATGGTCCGGTTCTGGATCCCCAAGGGAATACCCAGGTCGACCCCAATAAGCTCCCGTTGACCATGCCAGACGTCTACCCGCGCCAGGATTCCATGCAGGCCACCGGGAAAAATGCCTTCCGGGCGATCACGCCGAGCAATCAGACGTGGTGCGGCAAAAAAGAGGCCTGCGTGCAGCCGGACTTCCCCGGAGTCGGAAAATGGACCTCGAGCACCAAGACGCCGGCGGACCTGGCCTCGCGGTTCTCCCTCGCAGTCACCGATACTGCTACTGCCGCGCAGTACCAGCTGCCTACCGCGCTGCTCTGCGATTCAAGCGGCAACGCCTGCGTCGGCGCGGACAGTACGAGTTTGACCAAGGAAGCCTCGCGGTCAACTGCCGTCGGACCGGACGGCGTCTTTCCCCCGGCTCCCGGGCCGGATTATGCCGGCGGTGCTTATCCCTTGACGCTTCCGGTGTACGCAGCGGTGCGGACCGAGGGAATCCTGCCGGAACAAGCAAAGCCTTTCGCCCAGCTGATCCAGTTCATCACCGGCACTGGCCAGATCCCCGGTACCGCTTCCGGCCAGTTGCCGCCGGGGTATGCGCCGCTGACCCCGGCGATGACCGCCCAAGCGGCGGCCGTGGTCAAAGCGCTCAATGAGATCAAGGCGAAGCCAGCCCCGCAGGCGGAGAATCCGGCCGCCCAGCCGGGGATCGTCCCAGCGCCGGCAGCCGATTCGCCCAACGACCAATCCCCTCCCGAGCTGCTGAAGCCCGATGGGGCAAATGCGCCGGCTGCGGAATCGGCAGCCAAGCGGACCAAACCCGCCGATGCCCCGGAAATCAGCAGCGCCTCAGGGACTACCGACGCCATGTCCAGCATCATCGGCCAATTCACGCTGTTGATCTTGCTCGGCCTCGGCCTGCTCGCCGCTCTGGCAGCTCCAATTCTGCGTCGGATCGGCAAAAAGACCGGGGCCGGTTCATGACAGTCATCGATCAGGCACCCGCAGCCGACGCCGAAGCGGCCACGCCGCGCGCCATCCGGCAGCGCCCGGAACGGGCCGATCACGTTTTCCGCAGCCTGACCCGCGGCGGCGGAATCATCGTGCTCACGGTGATGATCCTGGTGGGCCTGTTTCTGACGGTCAACGCAGTCCAGGCGATCTCCGCACGGGGATTGGTCGAGTTCATCACCACACAGGACTGGGCACCGGAATCGAACAACTTCGGAATCGCGGCGGTGCTGAGCGGCACGGTGATGATCGCCATCGTCGCCCTGACCCTGTCGTTGCCATTGTCCTTGGGCACCGCGCTTTTCATCACCGAGATCGCCCCGCCGCGGATCCGCGGCATCCTCACCTCGGTCATCGATCTGATGGCGGCCGTGCCTTCGGTGGTGTTCGGGCTCTGGGGGCTGGCTTTCCTGCAGGTGAACATCGTGCAGTTCAGCCAGTGGCTCTCCACCTGGTTCGGCTGGATCCCGATCTTCCGCGTGGACGGCGCCGACCCGGCAAATCCTTTGCCCAATGACGCGTTGTACACCTCGTCCACGTTCATTGCCGGGCTGGTCGTCGGCCTGATGATCGTGCCGATCCAGACTTCGATCATGACCGAGTCGTTTTCCCGGGCCCCGATCGGCGAGCGCGAAGGCGCCTTTGCACTGGGCGCCACCCGTTGGGGCATGATCCGCTCTGTGGTGCTCCCGTTCGGCCGCGGCGGGATCATCGGCGGAACCATGCTGGGACTCGGCCGCGCGCTCGGCGAGACCATCGCGATCTACTTGATCATCTCGCCCATCTTCACGATCAACTTCCACATTCTGCAGAACGGTTCCAACTCAGTTGCCGCACTCATTGCCCTCCGCTATTCGGAATCGAACGAGTTCACCATGTCCGCGTTGATGGCTGCCGGGCTGTCCCTGTTCCTGCTCACGATGGCGGTCAATTTCACCGCTTCGGCCATTATTTCCCGCTCCCGCTCCGGCGCGGACAGCGAGGGCTGAGGACAGTATGGACACCATGACCAGGCGGCGGGATTCCCGTGCCGCCGAACCAAAGACCTTCCTCCCCCGGGAGCTGATGCCGGCCGAAGCCGTCGCCGAACCGCGGGTCCGGGTAGGCATCTCGCTGCACGAAGTGCTCACCGCTGTCGGGTCGTTGCTCGCAGGTTGCGCGATGGGGCTGCTGTTGAGTCTGGGACTGGGCTTGATCCCGCTCGGCTGGGCGCCGATCGTTTCCTTCATCTGGTTCTTGATGTTTTACACCTGCCTGGTTTTCCTCAGCGACCGGGGTCCGGCGGTCCGGGATCGGTTTTGGAGCGTGATCCTCTGGTCCGCTGGGGCGATCGTGGTCGGTTGCCTGATTCTGGTCATCGGCTTCACCGCGACCCGTGGCTGGGACGTCTTCCGCTACGGGAACTTCTTCGTCCAGGACATGAGCCTCACCGGCCCGCTGGCCGGCCTCGACAGCGGCGGCATCCTGCACGCTCTGGTCGCGACGCTGGAGCAGATCAGCATCGCGCTGCTGCTCTCCGTACCGCTGGGGTTGACCACCGCGATTTTCCTGAACGAAGTGGGCGGCAAGTTCGCCAAGTTCGTCCGCACCATCGTCGAGGCGATGACCGCGCTGCCTTCGGTGGTCGCCGGCCTTTTCATCTACGCGGCGATCGTGGTCGGGGTGACCCGGCAGTTCAACGGCTTTGCAGCCTCCTTGGCGATTACCGTCCTAATGCTGCCGATCATCATCCGCTCCTCCGACGTCGTACTTCGCCTGGTCCCCGGAAATCTCCGCGAAGCTGGTCTGGCACTCGGCGCCGGGCAGTGGCGCGTGGTGCTGCACGTGGTTTTGCCGACGGTCCGGTCCGGTCTGACCACCGCGATCATTCTCGGCACCGCGCACGGCATCGGCGAAACCGCCCCGGTGCTGCTGACCTCGGGCGTCACCAACAACTTGAACTTCGACCCGTTCAACGGTCCGCAGACCTCGCTCCCCTTGGCAGCTTTGGAATTCGTCAAATCGCCGCAGCCGAACATGATCGCCCGAGGTTTCGCGACCGCGGCCTTCTTGCTTTTCGTGGTGCTGGCGATGTTCATCACGGCGCGCATCCTCGGCGGCAAAGAAGCGGGGAAGTTGAGCAGCCGGCAGCGCCGGCAACGGGCCACCCAGTCCCGGTTGACCTTGATGCGCATCAACCGGTCGAATGCCGAACGCAACGTCTATTCGCGGGACGCCGCCCTGCGGTCCGAGCCCGATGGCCCAACCGGGCCAGAAGACCAATCCAGGAAAGTACCGCAATGAAATTCAGTCGTATTGCCCGTCCGCTCGCCGTGCTCCTCGCTGCGTTCTTCGCAGTCTCTTTGATCGCACCTCCGGCGAACGCGCTGGACCGGATCTCCGGCAATGGCTCGTCCTGGGCCGGGAATGCCATCAACCAATGGGTGACCGATGTCAAAGCACAGGGCCAGACGGTCGACTACACTCCGGACGGTTCCTCCTCCGGCCGGAAGAATTTCGCCACCGGACTCAGCGACTTCGCGATCTCGGAAATCCCGTTCAAAGGCGACACCGCCGACAAACAGGACACCAACTTCCCGAATTTCGCCTACTCGATGCTCCCGGTCGTCGCTGGCGGGACGTCGTTCATGTACAACCTCCAGGTAGGCGGAAAGCGGTTGCAGAACCTCCGACTGTCCCAGGACACCTTGGCTGCCATCTTCAGCGGCGACATCACGCAGTGGAATGACAAGGCCATCGCGGCCACGAACCCCGGCGTGGCCCTCCCCGCGCAACGGATCACCGTAGTCGTCCGGTCCGACGGCTCGGGGGCCACCGCGCAGTTCACGCTCTGGATGCTCCGCAAGTTCCCACAGCGCTACGCCTCGCTCTGCGCCAAAGCCAAATGCGACCCCAGCGCAGCCACCAGCTACTTCCCGTACCAGAACATCAGCAACTTCACGGCCCAGTCAGGCTCGAACGGCGTGACGACCTACACCACGAACACGCCCTTCACGATCAACTACGACGAGTTCTCCTACGCCAAAGGCGTGGGTTTCCCGGTAGCCCAGATCCAGAATGCCGCTGGCTTCTACACGATCCCCACGGATTCGGCCGTGGCGGTGGCTTTGACCCAGGCCCAGATCAACAAGGACAAGAATTCGCTCAACTACCTCAGCCAGGACCTCTCGAAGGTCTATGGTCACGGCGATCCGCGAACCTATCCGATTTCCGCGTACTCCTACATGATCGCCCCGGCCCAGCTGCAGGGGAATTTCAGCAACAACAAGGGCGCAGCGTTGGCGAACTTCGCCGCGTATTCATTGTGCGAAGGCCAACGGACCATGGGGAGCTTGGGCTACTCGCCGCTGCCGATGAACTTGGTGCTCGATGCCATGGACCAGGTCCGGAAGATCCCTGGTATCGACGCCGGCACTCTGGCGAAGCTCGAAGCGACGACCAAGAGCGTATCCACCAGCGCCGGCAACCCCTGCAACAACCCGACCTTCAAGCCCGGCGACGATCCCCAGGTAAACCAACTGGTGCGCACGGCGCCGTTCCCGGAAGGCTGCGATGCCAAATGCCAGGCTCCGTGGTCGAAAGTCAATGCAGCGGTGAACGGCGGTGGCGCCGGCGGGCCGGCGCCAGCCGGGCCCGGCGCCGGAGACAAGCCGGCCGCCGGCGGAACCGGTGCGGCGGCTACCGATGCCAAGCCCGATGATGCCGCAGCGGCGCAGACCGATGCCACCGAATGCGATCCGGAAACCGGACTCTGCGCTACCGGGGGCCAGAAGGCTGGAACGGGCGCCGGACAAGCCGCCGTGGCGAATCCGATCGTGCTGGCCGGAACCAACGGCTGGGGGTCCAAAGAAACCATGTTGGTAGTCGCCTGCGTCTTTGCCGTCGCCTTTTTGCTGGTCCCGCCATTGATCTTCCGGATGACTTCTAGCCCGCGAACCCGCCGTCGAAACGGGCAATGATGACCCTTCTCGTCGAAAATCAGAGCACCGAAACGCTCGCCGAACCAAAAGTCGCGCCCGCCCCGGCCCCGGTGCCGGAGGCCGTGGAAGCGCCCAAACGCTGGATCTGGGACGTCGGAATCATCCTGCAGATGTTCGCGGTTCTGGTCATCGGGCTGCTGCTGAACCTGGTCTTCGTGTCGCAGCTGCAGTATTCGACCTCCCAATCCGCCTTGCGGCAGGATTTGCGCTTGCAGCTGGCGCAGGGATCGGCGCCGATCGGGCAGAACACCATCGACGGAACGCTGACCCCGTTGGGAACTCCCATCGCCTTGCTGGAGATCCCGCAGTTGAAGAAATCCGAGGTCATCGTCGAGGGAACCACGTCCGCGCAGACTGCGGTGGGCGTCGGCCACCGCAGGGATTCCTCGTTCCCCGGCCAGGCCGGCACCGCAATCCTGATGGCGCGCTCCGGCGCGTACGGTGGTGTCTTTTCGGCGATCGGCACCTTGAAGCCGGGGGCCCGCTTCGCCGTCACCACCGGGCAAGGGACCTTCACTTACCAAGTCATCGGCAGCCGACGCGCGGGCGATCCGATGCCGCCAACGCCTAAGCCGACCGAGGGGCGGTTGACCTTGACCACGGCCGCAGGAGTTCCGTTCATGCCCCAGGACGTCCTGCGCGTCGACGCGCGCCTGGTCTCGGAAGTGGCGCCTACCCCGCCCAGGGTCTTTGCCGCCGGGGAGAAGAAACTCCCGGAATCCGAGCAGACGATGGGTCAGGACTTCTCCGGCATGCTGGGCATCATCATCTTGTTCCAACTTCTCACCGCAGCGGTCATCGCGGCCATCTGGTGTTGGAAACGATGGGGCAAATGGCATACCTGGATTGCTCTGGCCCCCATCCTTTTGACCATTTCGATTCTTCTCGGGAATCAAATCAACATGATCCTTCCCAACCTTTTGTGAGGCCCCGATGAGCACAGATTCCCTTTTCACCGAAACCATTCCGCAGCTGAGCCTGGATGAAGCACCGCCCCAGCTGCCCGAGCTGTTCGGCCCCGAGGTCGCCTCCGAACTGGATGCCCGCAACATCAGCGCCTGGTTCGGCGACCACAAGGTCTTGGACCGGGTCTCGCTGACCATGCACGCGGGGCAGGTCACCGCGTTGATCGGCCCTTCGGGCTGCGGGAAATCGACCTTCCTGCGGATCCTGAACCGGATGCACGAGATGATCCCCTCCGCATCCCTGGCCGGCGAGGTGCTGCTCAACGGCACCGACATCTACGATCCCGGCCAGAAGATCACCGCGGCGCGGCGCAACATCGGCATGGTGTTCCAGAAGGCCAACCCGTTCCCGGCGATGTCCATCTACGAAAACACCATCGCCGGTCTGAAACTCTGCGGCATCCGCGCCAATCGGGCGCAGAAGGACTTCCTGGTCGAGGACTCGCTGCGCAAGGCCTCGCTCTGGGAAGAAGTCAAAGACCGTCTGGAACAGCCCGGCGGCGGCCTCTCCGGCGGTCAGCAGCAGCGTTTGTGCATCGCCCGCTCGCTGGCGATCAGCCCGCAGGTGCTGCTCATGGACGAACCCTGCTCCGCCCTGGACCCGACTTCCACCCGCCGCGTCGAGGAGACCATCGAATCCTTGCGCGGCCAGGTGACCATCGTGATCGTGACGCACAATATGCAGCAGGCTGCGCGGGTCTCCGACACCTGTGCGTTCTTCCTCGCCTCGCAGAACACCCCGGGCGTGATCGTGGAGCACGGCGAAACCCACGCGATGTTCAACTCGCCGCAGGACCAGCGCACCAACGACTACGTCAACGGCCGCTTCGGCTGATCCGATGAACCGGAAGTTGCTCTTCGCCGTCAATTTCAGCGCCATTGCGGTGATCGCCGCGGTCACGCTCTGGCTCTGCGTCATGCCGAAGGCCCAGGCCAGCGCCGGATCCGGCGACGCCGCACGGGCAGAGCCGGCGGACTCGGTCGCGGAAAACCCGGCGGAACCGGCGCTTCCGGCTCAGGAGTCCGTCTCCGGTGCCCGCGCCGACGCCGCCTGGCTCGACACCACGTCCGCCAGCACCGGGATCCCGGTCCGCGCGCTCCAGGCCTACGCCGAAGCCACCGCCCGGGTCAAGCGCGAGCAGCCGGAGTGCGGACTGGCCTGGAACACCTTGGCGGCTTTGGGCCTGATCGAATCCGACCACGCACACGGTCGGCTCACCGCGAAGGGCGATGCGGTGCCGAAGATCATCGGCCCGGTGCTCAACGGCAACGGCTTCGCGGCGATCCCCGATTCCGACGGCGGCGCGTTCGACGGCGACGACCGTTGGGACCGGGCGGTCGGGCCCTTGCAGTTCATCCCGCAGACCTGGCAGAGCTATGGCCGGGACGGCAACGGCGATGGTGTCGCCGACCCGCAGAACATCGACGACGCGGCGCTGAGTGCGGCCGGCTACCTCTGCACCGCTGCCGCGGAGACCGGGAGCAGCGGGCTGCGTTCGGCCGCTGGTTGGAGCCACGCGATTCTGGCCTACAACCAATCGTCTGCTTATCTCAAGGACATTTTCGACGCCGCGCAGCGTTACGCCGCGCAAACCCAACCAGCGGTCAGAACCCAGCAGGACGCGCCATGAGCACCGGCCACCGCAGAGCCTGGCCACGCATCGCCTTGATCAGCCTGGTCGCGGCCTGCCTGGTTGCCATCGGGATCCTCACCGGACAGCTCCTGGCACCGGGAAAGCTGCCGATCGCCACCGCCTTGTTCCCCACCGCTGCGGCGGCCGACAGCACCGCGGAAGCACCGAATACGGTCAGCGTCCTGGACGCGAACGTCGCCGAGGCCACGCAGAAACAGCAATTGGTCCAGCAGCCGCCGGCACCCGGTCAACCACTGCGCGTCCAAATGCCGGAGCTCGGTTTGGACGTTCCGGTGGTGGCCGCGAAACTCGCCGCAGACCGGAGTTTCAATCCGCCGTCGAACGTCTTGGCCTATTGGATCCGCGACTACGGCATCGCCGGCCCGGAAGCCAAGAACACGCTTTACCTGGCCGCCCATTCCTGGAACAACGGCTATGCCGCATTCAACCCGCTGATGGACCAGAAGTCCGGCAGCTCAACGGCCAAGGCCGGCCAGAAGATCTCGGTGCAGACCGCGGCCGGCCGGTACAGCTATTCGGTGACCTCGGTGGCCGACTATGCAAAGTCCGGGATCGCCGGCGAAGCAGACCTGTGGCAGGCGGTACCGGGCAGACTGGTTTTGGTCACCTGTTTCCAGCTCAATGACGCCGGGGCGAACCGCAACCTCGTGGTCTACGCGCAATTGGATGCAGCCACGTCGGATCCGGGACCCCGCAAATGACCGCCTTGCACAGCACCCGGAACCTGCAGCGCGGCCTGCTCAACGGCCGCTACCAGCTGGGCCCGTTGTTGTCCCGCGAAGGACCGGTGCAGATCCGCCGCGGCTGGGATGCTTCCCTGCACCGCACGGTTTTGCTCCGGATCCTCCTGGAAGGCACGGCGGCAGAGGTCTCCCGGTTCCGCAGTTCGGTCAAGAGCAGTGCCGAGCTCATGTTGGAGCGCGCCATCACGGTGTACGACGCCGGAGCACAACAAAGCCCGGAAGGCCGGCTTTGGTGGGCGGCCACGGAATTCGTCGAGGACCAGCGGCCGCAGCGGTTCGCGGCTGCCCAGATCCAGGACTTGGCGGGACAACTGGCGGAGACTCTGGGCCAAGTCCATGCGCTCGGCTCGGCTCATGGGAACCTGGGCCCGGATCAGGTCTTCGTACTCGCGGACGGCCAGCTTCGGGTAGGCGGCTTCGCCGGCGCCCGGGATGAAACCGCACGGCAGGCGGACCTGTTGGGTTACCGGGCGGTGCTGCTGGATTGGCTGGCGCACTGCCCGTTCCCTTCGGCCCTGCGCCGCAGGTTGGGCGACATCGCAGAGCAATGCGGATCCGGTTTGGCCGACTTCGACGATGTGCGGCACGCGCTCAACCCGCAAACCGGGCCGGAGCAGCGGACCAGGCGGCCCGCCCAATCGGCGGTAGCCACCGCGCAGCTGCCGCTGGTCCGGCGTCCGGGTGGCCAAGCCAGAACTGCGCCCGCCGTCGACACCCGGCGGCAACGCCAGCAGCGGCGCAACAGCGCGATCGCGGTTCCGGGCTTCGCGATCGTGATCCTGCTGGGCTTGATCGCCGCGTTCTGGGGGCTGAGCACGCTCAACAACCAAGCCGCCGCCGAGCATCGGGTGCCGACCGTCGTCGATCTGCCGATTGCCGAGGCCCAGGCGAAGCTCGCCGCGGCCGGCTTCGAGTTGGGCGGGCAGCGCACCGAGCCGTCGATGACGGTGCCCGCCGGGCAAATCCTCGCCACCGACCCGGCGGCCGGCCAGAAAACCGCCGAAGGCAGCTTCGTGGTCCTGGTGGTCTCGGCCGGAAAGCCGCAGATCAAGCTCCCCGCGGTCGCCGGAGCTCCGGCCAGCACCCTGCAGTCGAGGCTGGAAGCCGCCGGACTCAAAGTCCAGTCCAGCGAAAAGGACGGGCCGGATCCGGCCGGCACGGTGCTCTCGATGTCCCCCGCCGCCGGCACCAGCGTCGAAGCGGGCAGCACGGTGAAGCTGAGCACCGCTTCCGGGTTCCAACGGTTGCCCGCCGGGCTGCTCGGCAAGTCGGCAAAAGATGCGGTCGCGGCACTGCATGCCGCGGGTTTCACCGCCCGGGTGGCGAAATCGCCGGGCTTCGGAGCGCCGGTGGACACGGTTCTGGCCGTCGAGCCGAGGGATCGGGCGCCGGTGAAGGGCATCGTGACCATGAGCGTGGCTGCGGAGCAATAGGCCCGGGCTATCCGGGCTGCGTCATCAGCCGCGCCAACCCCGGCCCGGACAGCTGCGGCCAATAGGCCTTGCGCCCGGTCATCGCCATGATGAGCGCGAGTGTTTTGCCGCGGATCAGCGGACCTTCGCCGGTGGCGAACCCGCTGTCCTCGGCCTCCAGCCGGAGCCCGCGGACCCGGCTCCGGGCCAGCACCACTTGGTCGCTGCCGGCATAATATTCGGCCAAGGCCTGCAGCACCGGGAGCGGGTGCTCCCGGACCAGCCCCAGAGGATGCCGGATGTCTTCGCCGTGCACCACGGTTTCGCCCAGCAAAGCCAGCTTCGGCACCGGAGGCGAGGTGCGGCTGCCGATCGTCGCTTCGAACCTGGCCAGGGTCTCGGCCGGATTCGCGCCGAGCTGCTCCTGCAAGCGCTGGGCGACCTGTTTGTCGAAATCGAAGCGTGCCCGCAGCACCCCGAAGAACCAACGCGGGCCGGACAGCACTCCGCTCGCCGTCAGGTGCGCCAACACTTCGCGCACCGACAAACCGGTGCACAGCGACGGGGTGTCCCATTGCTCTGGCCGCAGCCCGGCCAATTGCCCGGCCAGCGCAGTGCGCTCACCGTCGATGCTCTGCCAAACCTCAGCGATCTCCATGCGCCCAGCCTAAACGCTCCGCCGCTTTCCGGCTCCGCGATCGGGCTGGGCCAGACGGCCGGTCCCCGGAAGCAGATCGCCACGGCCACCGGAGCCGTTGCCAGCATTCATCCCGAGGCGCCTGCGGCCCGCTGGCGATCCGATTCGGACGCGCGGCGGGCCAACCCAGACAGATCTACGTAAAACGAAGCAAAATCGGACAGAAGCAACGATATTCGTTGAATTTAATCCGCAATTAACACCAAAGCCTTGTGATCTGCAACATAGAGTCACTACGTTGGGGAGCAATCGATACCCGGGAGAGATCGCCATGACTGAAGCACTCCGCGCCGCACCGAAGGCTTCCGCGACGCAACGCGCGGCGCACCGCAACCTCTGGATGCATTTCGCGAACCAGCCCGCCGACGCCGCCGACATTCCGATGATCGTCCGCGGCGAAGGCGCCTACGTCTACGACCAAAGCGGCAAAGCCTATTTGGACGGCCTCGCCGGCCTGTTCACCGTCCAGGTCGGGCACGGTCGCCGAGAGCTCGCCGACGTCGCGGCCGCCCAGGCCGAACAGCTGGCGTTCTTCCCGCTGTGGTCCTACGCCAATCAGCCGGCCGCCGAACTCGCCGAACGGCTCGCGGGGTTGGCCCCCGGAGACCTGAACCGGGTGTTTTTCACCAATAGCGGCAGCGAATCGGTCGAAACCGCCTGGAAGTTGGCGAAGCAGTATTTCGCCCTCACCGGACGGCCCCGGAAGCACAAAGTCATCTCCCGGCAGACCGCCTACCACGGCACCACGCAAGGCGCACTTTCGATCACCGGAATCCCCGGCCTCAAGGAGCCCTTCGAACCGCTCGTGCCGTCCACCCACCGCGTGCCGAATACCAACTTCTACCGGGCGGCCGAACACGGCTTCGCCGGGGACCCGGACGACGCCGAGGCTTTCGGCCGGTGGGCCGCCGATCAGATCGAGGCGGTGATCGAAGCCGAGGGCGCCGAAACCGTCGCTGCGGTCTTCCTGGAGCCGGTGCAGAATGCCGGCGGCTGCTTCCCGCCGCCGGCGGGATATTTCCAACGGGTCCGGGAGATCTGCGATCGGCACGACGTGCTGCTGGTCAGCGATGAAGTGATCTGCGCGTTCGGCCGGCTGGGCGAATACTTCGGCGCGAGCCGGCTGGGCTTCCAACCGGACATCATCACCACGGCGAAGGGACTCACCAGCGGGTACTCCCCGATGGGCGCGGTGCTGGTCTCCGACCGGCTCTACGAGCCCTTCGCCAGCGGCGAGCAGATGTTCCTGCACGGCTACACCTTCGGCGGCCACCCGGTTTCCGCCGCAGTCGCCTTGGCGAATCTCGACATCTTCGAACAGGAAGGACTCAACCAGCGGGTCCGGGACAACGAGGCCGCATTCCTGGCCACCCTGGGCAAACTCCACGATCTGGAGATCGTCGGCGACGTCCGCGGGGCCGGGTACTTCTACGGCATCGAACTCGTCCAGGACAAGAAGAGCAAGGCCACCTTCACCGCCGAACAGTGCGCCCGGGTCTTGAAAGGATTCGTCTCGAAGGAGCTCTTCGCCAACGGACTGTACTGCCGCGCCGACGACCGGGAGGATCCGGTGATCCAGCTGTCCCCGCCGCTGATCGTCGGGCAAGCCGAATTCGACGAGATGGAACAAATCCTGCGGCATACCCTCACCCAGGCCCAGGAGTTGCTCTGAAATGCCGGTCAACGAACCGGGCAAAAGGCAGCGCACTGTTTTCGAACGCCACGCACCGGCGGACTCCGTCGTCGAACACGCTCTGGCCGGGAGCAGTTCGGAGCCGTTCTGGCTCGCCGACATCGAGCTTGACGACTATCCGTCGCTGGACGGAACGCACGATGCGGACCTGGCCGTCGTCGGCGGCGGCTACACCGGGCTGTGGACTGCGCTGCTCGCCAAGCAACGGCACCCGCAGTGGCGGGTGGTCCTGCTCGAAGCCAGAACCCTGGGTTGGGCGGCGTCCGGACGCAACGGCGGATTCTGCGAAGCCAGCCTGACCCACGGCGAAGAGAACGGAGCCAACCGGTTCCCGGCCGAAATCGAACGGCTCAACCAGCTCGGCCTGGACAACCTCGACGCCATCGAAGCGCAGGTCGCAAAGCTCAAACTCGACTGCGACTTCGAGCGGACCGGGTCGATGGCGTTGGCCGTCGAACCGTATCAGGTCGAGTATCTGCAGGACGGGCCCGGCCCGGACCAGGTCTACTTCGACCAGCCGGCCATCCGGGCGGAAATCAACTCCCCGACCTACCTGGCCGGGCTGTGGAGCAAACGCGAGGCCGCAATGGTCCACCCGGCGAAACTCGCCCGGGCCCTGGGCCGGGCGGCGAGCGCGGCCGGCGTCGAAATCTTCGAGCACAGCAAGGTCACCGGGCTGCATACCGACGACCGCGGCACCCGGCTGGCGGTGCAGCACGGTTCCGGCAGCATCCGGGCGAAAAAGGTGGCACTGGGCACGAACGTGTTCCCTTCGCTGCTCAAGCGCAACGCTCTGATGACGGTCCCGGTGTACGACTACGTGCTGATGACCGAGCCGTTGAACCGGGAGCAACTGGCCAGCATCGGCTGGCAGCGCCGGCAGGGGCTCTCCGATCTGGCCAACCAGTTCCACTATTACCGGCTCTCCGCGGACAACCGGATCCTGTTCGGCGGCTACGACGCGATCTACCACTACGGCCGCCGGGTCAATCCGGAGTACGAGAACCGGCCGGCGAGCTATCGGAAACTGGCCAGCCATTTCTTCACCACCTTCCCGCAGCTCGAAGGCCTGCGGTTCAGCCACCGCTGGGCCGGCGCCATCGATACCTGCACCAGGTTCTGCGCGTTTTACGGGACCGCCCGCGGCGGGAAGATCTCCTATGCCGCGGGATTCACCGGATTGGGCGTGGCCGCGACCCATTTCGCCGCGGAAGTGATGCTGGATCAGCTCGAAGGCCTGGACACCGAACGGACCCGGCTCACGATGGTCCGCAGCCGCCCGCTGCCGTTCCCTCCGGAGCCCCTGGCCTCAATCGGCATCCAAGCCACCCGGGCCGCACTGAATCAGGCAGACCACCGCGAGGGGAAGCGGAATCTGCTGCTCAAATCACTCGACGCGGTAGGCCTCGGTTTCGACTCCTGACCCGCCGGGCACTCGCGCACCGCACCTATCACACCAAGGGGATGAGAATTCATTGACCATCGACACCCAGCAGGAAAAACCTCCGGCCAGCGCCGGGACCGCGGAAGCCGGCTCGGTAGAGCTGCGCGGCGTGAGCAAGCTCTTCGGCGCGGCCAAGGCGGTGGATGACATCAGCCTCACCGTCGAGGCTGGGGAGTTCATTTCGCTGCTCGGACCGTCCGGTTGCGGCAAGACCACGCTTGTGCGGATGATCGCGGGCTTCGAGCATCCGGACGCCGGGGACATCCGGATCGGCGGCCAGTCGGTCACCGGCCTGCCGCCGAACAAACGACCGGTCAACACCGTGTTCCAGTCCTACGCTTTGTTCCCGCATATGAGCGTCGCGGAAAACGTCGGTTACGGCCTGCGCCAGCAAAGAGTCCCGAAAGCGGAGATCAGCAGCCGGGTGATCGACGCCCTGCGGATGGCCCGGATGGAAGCCTTCGCCGACCGCAGCCCTGGCAAGCTCTCCGGCGGCCAACAACAGCGGGTCGCACTGGCCCGGGCCCTGGTGAACCGGCCCAAGGTGCTTCTGCTGGATGAACCGATGTCCGCTTTGGACCGCAAATTGCGTGAGGAAATGCAGCTCGAACTGACCGTGCTGCAGGCCGAGCTGGGCACCACTTTCATCTTCGTCACCCATGACCAGGAGGAAGCCCTGACCATGAGCGACCGGATCGTGGTGCTCGACCAAGGCCATATCCAACAGCTCGGCAGCGCCGAGGAGATCTACTCGAAGCCGGCGAACTTGTTCGTCGCCAAGTTCATCGGGAAACGGAACTTCCTTCCGGTCGAAGTCGATTCGGTGGGTGCCGTGAGCTTGGCCGGGACGACCTTCGGTCCGGGCCACTCCGCGGTCGATGAAGTTCGCGGCAAAGGGGTCCTGGCGGTCCGCGCGGAAGACATCTCGGTCAGTACGGCAGCGCCGCAACCCGGGCAGAATGCGGTATCGGGCAAACTCGTGGACATCGCCTACTTGGGCGAAGTCAAGCAATACCTGGTCCGTGGCGCGGACGGCGTGGAGATCCTGGCCCGGACGCCACCGTCGAAAGCGGAGCCGGTCGACTTCGGCGATCAGGTCTGGTGTTCTTGGGCGCCGCCGGCCGGCCAGTTGTTCCGCGCCGACGAAACCGAGGCCTGAGATGGCGACCATCCGCGCCCTCGTCCCGGCCCAACTCGAACGCCGCATGAACACCCCGGCTTTCGGCCGCCGGGCCTTGCTGGCCGGGTTCGGCATCGGCGCGCTCGGCGCGCTGACCGGCTGCCGGGCCGAAGGTTTCGCCCCTTCGGCAGTGCCGAACGGGAACATCGGCAGCAACCTGAACATCTACACCTGGGGCGACTACAGCGACCCCGCGAACCTCGAGGAGTTCGGCCGGCAAGGCGTCCAGGTGCAAACCGACAGCTTCGCCTCGAACGAGGAGCTGATTGCCAAGCTCGGCGCGACCCGCGGCACCAGCGGCTACGACATCGTGGTGCCCACCAGCACCTACTTGACCTTGATGAGCAAGAACGGGCTGTTGGAGAAGCTGGATCTGGGCAAAATCCCCAATCTGGCCAATCTCGACCCGGAGTTCCAGGATTCCATCGCGGATCCGCAGAATGCCTACGCCGTCTGCAAGAATTGGGGAACCACCGGATTCCTCTACGACAGCACCGTGATCACCCGGCCGATGAACTCCTGGGCGGATTTCCTGGAGGCGGCGCAGAACGAGGCGAGCAACAATGTCTCGCTTCTGGAAGACCCCGCGGAAATCGCGGTCATCTATTTGGCCGCCAAGGGATACGATCCGCTCAGCACCGATCCCAAGATCGTCGCCGAATGCGCCGATTACCTGACCAACCAACTCGCGCCGCATGTGCGGGCGTTCAGCTCCACCCCGCAGAATTTCATCATCCAGGGCTCCATGACCCTGGTGCACGCGTTCAACGGCGACGCCCGCCGGGGTTACCTGGAAGCGGAGAACCCGGAACGCTGGAAGTGGGTATTCCCCACGCCCACCGCGAATCGCTGGATGGACACCTGGGCGATCCCGGTCGGGGTGCAGCACCCCGACGCCGCCTACGCGTTCATCAACTTCATGCTGCAACCGGATCAAGCCCTGAAAGACGTCGACTACATCGGCTACTCCACCGGGCTGACCGGCCAGCGCGAGTTGGCCGAGGCCGCCGGCTTGGAAATGCTCGACGTGCTTTTCCCGCCCGCCGAGATCCTCGACCGGCTGGTCACTTTGGAAATCACCGAAGCCAGCGGCGCCTGGGTGGACATGTACGGCGCAATGCAAGCGAAAGCAGGTGCCTGATGGCTGCTCGGACAGCTCCGAACCGGCCGACGTCGAACCTGTCCGCGGCGCCGGCCAAAGCCCGCAAACGCGGCGGCGGCACCGCACTGGCTTTCCCCACCTGGGCGTTCCTGCTGTTCTTCTTCGTCATGCCGATCGGCCTCGTCCTCTGGTACAGCTTCGGCCAGAAGCCGGATTTGTTCAGTGCCCACGACAACTCGGTGTTCAGCTTCGACCGCTATTTCGAGGCGCTCAACGAGACTTTTTTGAAGACGTTCTGGAACACCCTGGGCATCGGCTTGACCGGGACGCTCATCTGCCTGCTGATCGCGGTGCCGTTCGCCTATTGGCTGGCGATCAAGGCGCCTGGCTGGTTCCGGCCGTTGGGCCTGGCCCTGGTCCTGGTGCCGTTCTGGACGAATTTCCTGGTGCGCACCCTGGGCTGGCAGATCCTGCTGGCACCGGAGGGTCCGGTCTCCAACTGGCTGCAGCAACTGGGGCTGAGCGCCGTACCGCTGGACTTCCTTTATACCCGCGGGGCGGTGCAATTGGGTGTGGTCTACAACTACCTGCCGCTGATGATCCTGCCGCTCTTCGTGGCCATCGACCGGGCCGGTCCGGCGTTGCGCGAAGCCAGCCGGGACCTCGGCGCCAACCGCTGGCGCACCTTGTTCACCATCACCTTGCCACTGGCCACGCCCGGCATCGCCTCCGGCGCTTTGCTGGTCTTCATCCCGCTGATGGGTGATTACGTGACCGCATCGGTATTGGGCGGCGCACAGGGCAATATGGTGGGCCAGCTGGTGGCCAACCAGTTCAATGTGGCGCAGAACTGGGCACTCGGATCGGCCATGGCGGTGGTGCTGATGCTGTTCATCGCGGCCGCGGTGCTCTGCGCCGGGCTGCTCGCCTTCCTGGCCAGAGCGCTGATCCGACGGAACCGGCGGATCGACCTGAGCCAGCTTAAACCGAGCCAACTTAAACCGAGCCAGCTGGCCGGCATCGGTCCGAAAGCCGGAATCCATCAAAAAGGAGGCCCCCGATGAAACGCCGAACTGATCCGCTCACGGTGCTGCTGGGCGTCTTGGGCATTTTGGTCTTCGCTTTCCTCTTCCTGCCGATCGTGGTGATCCTGGTCTACTCCTTCAACAACGGCACGCTGCTGGCGGCATGGCGGGGATTCGGTTTCGACGCCTACTCCGCGGCTGCCGGCAACTCGGTGATCCGCGGCGCCGTGCTGACCTCGTTGACCGCTGCGGCCGGGTCCGCGCTGCTCGCCACGGTGCTGGGCACCTTGGGCGGCATCGCCCTGGCCCGCTCTTCGCTGGCCCAGTCGAAATCCGTGAAATTCTGGGCCATCGGGTTGACCGTGCTGCTCGGCTTGACCATGGTCACCCCGGAAATCGTCGATGCCGTCTCGCTTTTGCCGTGGTTCGTTTCCCTGGGCACGGATCTGGGCATCACTCCCCTGAACAACGGATTGGTCCGTCTGGTGATCGCGCACAGCGTGGTCTCGATCGCGATCGTGACTTTCATCGTCCGGGCCCGGATGCAGGGCGTGGACCAATCGCTCGAAGAAGCCGCCGAGGATCTTTATGCCAGCCGGTGGCATGCCTTCTGGCAAGTGACCTTCCCGATCGCCGCACCGGGTATCCTCGCCGGCGCCCTGATGTCCTTCACGATCAGTCTGGATAACACCATCGTCTCCAGCTTCGTGCAGGTTCCGGGCACTACCCCGTGGCCGGTCTACATCTTCTCTTCGCTCAAAGTCGGTTTGAAACCCGAAGTCGCAGCGGTTTCCGCAGTGATGTTCCTGCTGACCCTGCTGGCCTTGGCCTTTGTGGCGATCGTCCTGCGGCGCACCGGCGGATCCACGAAAGAAATCGCCGTGACCATGACGGGAGGCTGAAATGGAACCGAATACCGCGATCCGGGCCGCCGACGTCGAGGTCGTGCTCGAAGACATCGAACCGCAGCGGCTGCACTCGGCGAGCGCGCAGGACGGCGCGACCGAATTGGGAATCCTCGGCGGCGTCGAATTCGGCATCTGGGAAATGACCGAGGGCACGGCGAGCGACACCGAAAACGACGAGGTGTTCCTGGTGATCTCCGGTTCGGCGACCATCGATTTCCCCCAGGAACGGCGGTCTCTGCGCGTCGGCCCCGGCGATCTGGTCCGGCTCGGCGCCGGAACCCGAACCACCTGGACCGTGCACGAGCAGCTCCGCAAGCTCTACTTGACCCTCCCGGACGGCACTCCAGGCCCGATCGACGAAAGCGGACCCCATGACTGAACTCGAATCCTTGTACTTCGACGGCGGCTACCACCCGGCATCCGGGCCCCGGATGGAGCTGCGCAATCCGGCCACCGGGCAACTACTCGGGAGCTTCGCCGAAGCAGCGCCGGAGGACGTCGCAGCGGCGGTGGCCGCAGCCAAGCGTGCACTGCCCGGGTGGTCCGGCGCGACGCCGGCGGAACGCTCGGCGGCGATGCTCCGGTTGGCCGCCGAGCTCGGCGAACGCGCCGAGGAACTGGCGCAGCTCGAATCCAGCCAGGGCGGCAAAGCGATCCGGTTGGCCCGTGAATTCGATGTGCCCGGCACCGTGGACAACGCCGAGTTCTTCGCCGGAGCAGCCCGGCACCTCAACGGCCTCGCGGCCGGCGAGTATTCGCCGGAGCACACCTCGATGGTCCGTCGGGAGGCGATCGGCGTGGTCGGTTCGATCTCGCCGTGGAACTACCCGTTGCAGATGGCCGGCTGGAAAATCCTGCCGGCGATCGCTGCCGGCAACACGATCGTGCTCAAGCCCTCAGAACTCACCCCGGGAAGCACCTTGCTGTTCGCCGAAGCAGCGAGCGCCGCCGGGATCCCGCCCGGTGTGGTCAACGTCGTGGTCGGCACCGGGCAACGCACCGGCGAAGCCCTGGTCCGGCATCCCGACGTGGCGATGACTTCGTTCACCGGCTCCACCGCCGTCGGCCGCAAAATCATGGCAATGGCCAGTGAACGCGGCAATCGGGTGCATCTGGAACTCGGCGGGAAGGCGCCTTTCGTGGTCTTCGAGGACGCCGATCTGGAAGCCGCCGCGCAGGGTGCGGTCGCCGGTTCGTTGATCAACGGCGGGCAGGATTGCACCGCGGCCACCCGGGCGTATGTGCACCGCAGTTTGTTCCCCCGGTTCTTGGACCGGGTCAGCGAGCTGATGCGGGCCGTGCGGGTGGGCGACCCTTCGGACCCGGAAACCGATCTGGGCTCGCTGATTTCGACGGCGCACCGCGACCGGGTGGCCGGATTCGTCCAGCGGGCCGCCGAGGCCGGAGCCACGGTGCATTGCGGCGGCGCGGTACCGGCAGCTGCGGATCCGGCCGGCGCGTTCTACTCGCCCACTTTGCTCAGCGGCATCGCCCAGGACGCCGAGGCAGTCCAGCAGGAGATCTTCGGACCGGTTCTGGTCGCGCTCCCCTTCGACAGCGAAACGGAAGCGATCCGGCTGGCCAATGACACTCCTTTCGGCCTCGCCGCTTCGGTGTGGACCAAGGACGTGGCCCGCGCGATGCGCGCCAGCGCCGCGATCCAGGCTGGCTGCGTCTGGGTGAACGACCATATTCCGATCATCTCCGAAATGCCGCACGGCGGATACAAAGCCTCCGGCTTCGGCAAAGACATGTCGGTGTATTCGCTCGAGGAGTACACCAATATCAAACACGTGATGATCGAGCGCGACGGCACCGCGGCCAAAGCCTGGCACCGCACGGTTTTCGCCAGCTCGGAGCCCGCCGGGAAGTTGCCGTGACGGTCAACGGCGAAGTCTCCTTCTGGTTCGATCCGCTGCCGGAACCCGGGCCGGGGCTGCCCGGCGACGCGGAAGCGGACGTGGCCATCGTGGGCGGCGGTTTCACCGGTCTGTGGACCGCCTACTACCTGGCCAAGGCCCGGCCCGGGCTGCGGATCACGGTGCTCGAACAGCGGTTCTGCGGATACGGCGCCTCCGGGCGCAACGGCGGCTGGCTGACCAATAGCATCACCGGCGGCCGGGCATCGTACGCCGCAGCGGGCAAGTCCGCGGTGGAAGAGTTCCAAGCGGCGATGAACCACACCGTCGACGAAGTCATCCGGATCGCCGCCGAAGAAGGCATCGACGCCGATCTGCTGCGCGGCGGGGAACTGAACGTGGCCCGGAATCCTGCGCAATGGCAGCGCGCCCAAGCCTTCGCCGCAGCCGAAGCGCAATGGCGCGGCGCCGACGTGGTGCTGCTGTCCGCCGCCGAACTCGCCGAGCGGCTGCAGGTCGCCGGCGGACTGGGCGGCACCTGGCAGCCGCACTGCGCCCGGCTCAATCCGGTGAAACTGCTGCGCGGGCTGCTCCGGACGGTCCGCTCGCTCGGCGTGCAGGTCTTCGAGTCCAGCAAAGTGCTCTCGATCGAACCCGGGCTGGTGCGCACCGAACGCGGCGAGGTGCGCGCACCTCAGATCGTCCGCGCCACCGAAGGGTTCACCGCACAACTGCCCGGCCTGCGCCGCCGCTGGCTGCCGCTGAATTCTTCGATGATCGTCACCGAGCCGCTCGAGCCGGAAGCCTGGAACCGGATCGGTTGGCAAGGCGGCGAAACCGTGGGCGACTTCGCCCACGTCTACATGTACGCGCAGCGCACCGCGGACGGCAGGATCGCGCTGGGCGGCCGGGGCAAACCCTATCGTTTCGGTTCCGCGGTGGATGCGGACGGCGCGACCCCGGAAGCGACGTTGGCGTCGCTGACCAGGCTGCTGCGCGAAATGTTCCCGGCGGCAGCACCGGCCCGGATCGAGCACGTCTGGAGCGGCACCCTGGGCGTACCACGGGATTGGCGCGCCTCGGTGACCTACGACGCCGGCACCGGGCTGGCCGCCGCGGGCGGATATGTGGGCACCGGAGTGGCGACCACGAATCTGGCCGGGCGGACGTTGCGCGATCTGCTGCTCGGTACCGATTCAGAGTTGGCCCGGCTGCCCTGGGTGAATCGGAAAGTCCAGCAATGGGAACCCGAGCCCTTGCGCTGGCTCGCGGTCAATGGGCTCTACGCCGCCTACCGGGCCGCCGATGCGCAGGAATCCGCCGGCGCCCGAGCCGGTGCTGGCACATCATTCATCGCCAGCCTGGCCGATCGGATCTCCGGGCACCGCTGAACTCCGGAGACCGCCGGCCAGCGGCAGAGTCCGCGGATGGCCCGGTTCAGCCGGGAAATCACCGATTCCGGCAGCCGAATCCGCATTTCGCGGACTCTGCTGCCGGAAACTCTGCTGCCGGAATCAGGCACCGGAGCCTACCGCGTCCCCCAGTTGTACAACTGTTTCTGCAACTTCAAATACATGAACGACTCGGTGGAAACCACCTGCGGAGCCGTCCGGATCCGGCCCAGGACATCGAGCAGATGCTCATCGTCTTCGCAGACCACCTCCACCAGGAGGTCGAAACTACCGGCCGTGATCACGATGTAGTCGACTTCGGGAAAGGCCTCGAAGTTCTCCGCGACGGCCTGCAGATCACCGGACACCCGGACGCCGATCATGGCCTGCCGGGTGAAACCGACTTTCACCGGATCGGTGACCGCGACGATCTGCAGCAATTTCGAATCGATCAGCCGCTTCACCCGTTGCCGCACCGCGGCCTCGGACAGTCCTACGGATTCGGCAATCGCGGCGTACGGTTTCCGGCCATCGGCCTGCAGCTCCTCGATGATCCGCTTGGCGAGCTCATCGAGGAGCTGCGGCTCGGAGCCGTTCACGGTTGCGGTCGCCCGGTGCTCGCCGCCACATAGGAGTCGGCGATCGTGAGCGCTTCGTCGATGATCGCCAAGCCGCGCCGCAGGTCTTGCTCCGAGATCACCAGCGGCGGGGCCACGTGCACCCGGTTGAAATGCGTGAACGGCCACAGCCCTGCGGCTTTGCAGGCCGCGGCCACCTCGTTCATCGGCGCCGCCGCCTCGCCGGAGGCGTTGAACGGGACCAGCGGTTCCCGGCTCTGCGGATCCCGCACCAGCTCGACCGCCCAGAACAGGCCCCGGCCCCGGATCTCGCCGACGCTCGGATGGTTTTGCGCCCAACGTTCCAGTTCCGGACGCACCACCCGTTCGCCCAGATCACGGACCCGCTCCAGAATCGCTTCGTCTTCGAACACGCGCACCGTTTCGACGCCCACCGCGCAGGCCAAGGGATGCCCGGAGTAGGTCAGGCCGCCCGGGTAGGCGCGCTCGGCGAAGGTCGCCGCGATCGCATCGGAGATCAGCACGCCGCCCAGCGGCACGTACCCCGAGTTGATTCCTTTGGCGAAGGTGAGCAGATCCGGGACCACCTCGAAGGCGTCCACCGCGAACCACTCGCCGATCCGGCCGAAGCCGACCATCACCTCATCGGCGATGTACACCAGGCCGTAGCGGTCGCAGATCTCCCGAACGCCCTGCAGGTATCCCGGCGGCGGCACCAGGACCCCATTGGTGCCGACCACGGTTTCCAAGATGATCCCGGCGACGGTCCCTGGCCCCTCGAGTTGGATCACCGATTCCAGATGCTCCAGGGCCCGCTGGGTTTCCTCTTCCGCGGAGGCCGCATGGAAGGCCGAGCGGTAAGCATAAGGCCCGAAGAAGTGCACCACCGAAGCGTCACCGGGGTCGTTGGCCCAGCGGCGGGGTTCCCCGGTGAGGCTCATCGCCGTCGTGGTACCGCCGTGGTAGCTGCGGTATGCGGCGAGGATTTTCCGCCGTCCGGTGTGCTGCCGGGCCATTCGGACCGCATGTTCGTTGGCGTCGGCTCCGCCGTTGGTGAAGAACACCTGGTTCAGCTCGCCGGGCGCGCGCTCGGCGAGCAAACGCGCCAGTTCGCCGCGGACGTCGTTGGCGAAGGCCGGCTGGATGGTCGCCAGCTTGTCCGCTTGGCGTTTGATCGCAGCCACCAACCGCGGATGCTGGTGGCCCAAGTTCAGGTTGACCAGTTGCGAGGAGAAGTCGAGGTACTGGTTCCCGTCGTAATCCCAAAAGGTCGAACCCGATCCCCCGGCTACCGGCAACGGATCGATCTTGGCTTGCGCTGACCAGGAGTGGAAGACGTGCTGGCGGTCATCGGCTTTGACCTGGGCCTTGGCGGCTTGCTGCGCATTCTGGGTCTCGGTGCTCATGCTTCGATCCTCTCAGTGATTGCTCGGAAAGCCCAGGTCCACGCTCGACGACGCCGGATCCGGCCAGCGCGTGGTGACCACCTTGGAGCGGGTGTAGAAGTGGATGCTTTCCGGTCCGTAGATATGCGAATCGCCGAACAGCGAGTCCTTCCAGCCGCCGAACGAGAAACTTCCAACCGGAACCGGGATCGGCACGTTCACGCCCACCATGCCGGCTTCGATCTCGAACTCGAACTGCCGTGCCGCACCGCCGTCGCGGGTGAAAATCGCAACCCCGTTGCCGTACTGGTTTTCATTGACCAGGCTCACGGCTTCCTCGAAACTCGGCACCCGGACCACGGAGAGCACCGGTCCGAAGATCTCATCCCGATATGCCTGCATCCCGGTCTCCACATGGTCCAACAAGCTCACGCCCAAGAAGAAACCGGGGCCCGCCGCCACCGGGTCGGCGGTTCCGTCGACCACCACGGTGGCCCCTTCCGCCGGCGCCCGATGCACATAACCGGCTACCTTGTCCCGATGCTCCGCGGTGATCAACGGTCCCATTTCGGAAGCGGCCTCGGTTCCGGAGCCGATCGTCAGTTTCGAGATCCGGTCTTGGATCGCAGCGACCAGGGCATCGCCCACCCCGCCCACGGCGACCAGTACGCTCACTGCCAAGCAACGTTCGCCGGCCGAGCCATAGGCCGCCGACACCGCCGCATCCGCAGCCGCCTCGATGTCGGCATCCGGGAGCACCACC
>SXGS01084701.1_pt1 | contig 44728 bp, 36 predicted proteins | sample 3174681 | NCBI WGS metagenome assembly SXGS01 (sample SAMN11356861, study PRJNA531348) | freshwater metagenome | isolation source: freshwater sample F1-80 | place: China: Fuxian Lake, Yuxi | collected 2017-12-25 | reverse complement strand
TGGATCGTTTCCGGCGGTTGCGCGATTTTTCGCGTGTCGGTCAACAGACCGGAAATTCCCCAAAGAACGGGCACAACGGCTTCAAAACTTCGATCGACCGGGATCTCGCGGAAGTCAGGCGAGATCGACTGCAGGTTCTTGAGTTTTGAGAGGGGAAGGGGCTGGAGTCTCGTGAGACTTGCAGCTAAAGGGATCTGATAGGAAAAAAGCGTAACTAAGTCAAAACTCTGGGGAGTTGCGGCTTCAAGCTTTTCCCAGAGGGCTTCGGGAGTTTCCGCTTCGGTCAGCACGACGCGGATCGAAGTTTCGCTCTCAAAGCGCTTCAGGAGTGAAGAGCTGAGAAGCCCGCGATAGCTTAAAACATGAATCTCAGCCGTTGCGCTAGAGGCTGCGTCTTTTAACTCGTGGTTGCGTCGGATCCATAGACCCCAAATCGTACCGACGATCACAGCGATGGCTAGCGGCAGGATGATGGAAAGACGAAGGCCTCTCATAGAGGCCTTCAGTATAGGTCGTTCAATTTTCAGAGGGCAAAGAGAGTTTCTTAGGCTCTTCGGTTATTTCCGAAAGGGATCAACGGAGACCTTTCGGATCGAAGCTCACCTGGATGTTTGCGCCAGGTCCAGGCGTGTAACCATCACCTACGAACATGATGCTGTTATCAGAGGAGTCGTAGATGAAGCCACCTTCTTGAACTCCGGGGACCACGCGGGGAATTTCTTGGCCGTTCACGATCACGCGGATCGTTTCCGGATTCGGCTCACCGCCCAGATAGAACTTCGAGCGAAGTTGGATGATCTTCGATGAGATATCCGCGAGCGTGGAACCAAAGTCACTGCAAAGTGAACCTTTCACGCCGCCGGTTGCATCAGCAAGTTCGATGTAGCGACGGCCGATTTTCTGCGCGCCGTTTCCGCCGGGGTCGAGTTGCAGGCGGCATGAATCATCGAGGATCGAAATGGCGTTCACGTTGTACTTCGACGAGCGGGCGCCATCGACAACTTTCATCTTCTGATCGAGGTACTCGACGTAGCGCTGGACTTTGTGCATACGAGTGTCACTGTAATTCTCGTTGAGCGAGCCGCCATCGTATGAGAAGTCATCTTCGTCGCTAACGATGATCACCGCTAAGAAAGCACCTTCGCGCAAGAAGTCGCTCGGGATGTACGGAGCGTTTTGTGTTGAATCCAAAGCCCACTCGATTGAAGAGAACGCGCGCTCGTCACCTGAGCCGTAGATTCCCTGCATGATGTTCGTGATGAACGTCTGCTCAAGGTTCGGCGTATCCGGATTGATAACAAAGACACCGGAATTTTTCCCATTTGCGCCGTCGCGGAACTTTGCGCGGTCAGCTGATGCACCGACATAAGGAGCCACGCGGTACGCGTCGCTCGTGATCACCGCGATACGGAAGTCATATCCTTTATCTTTGAACTTCGAGATGAAGCTCGAGAAGTTCTTCGCCACGTTTTCTTGCGAAGTCTGCATCGAGCCTGAGTTATCGACGACCCAGAGGACGTCGATCTTACCGTTGATCTCGACGTCGTTCTGTTTGAACGAGTTACCGTCGGAGAGGAGCGAGAAGCTACCCGGCTGCTTGTTACAACCCGCCGTCGTCAGCGCCAGCGCACAGAGTCCGATACCGACAGAAGCTTGGACTCTCGACTGGAATTTCGAGAAGAGTTTTTGAGCAGACGTTTTCATAAATGCCCCTTTCACACCTAAGACCGGCCCGACCTTCATGGCCGCAAGTGCACGGCTTCAATGTGGCCGCATAACTGATCGGTTCTCACCAGGACTAATGGAGGAGAGGCTTTAGTCTCGGTCGAGTTTTTTTTCAGCGACTACGCGCTTGACGGAAAATCGAGATTTCGGGCAATCGGCTCGGGAGGCGCAGAGAACGTCTCACAGTGAGATTCCGAAGGTTGGGAGGCGGTGACGAACTTCTATGCACCCCGACCCGACCTTCGGATTAAAGAATTAGATTTCATCTTTCGGGTGCGGGGCTTTTTCGTGGAGGCAGGTCTCAAGTGTTGCTTGAGCTCCCTGGCGTAAAGCCGCTCGCCTTACGCCATCTTTGATCTTTTCAATCTCAAGTGGGTCGCGTACGGCGTGCAGATGAAGGCGCGCCGAGAGAATACTCGTTTCTCCGTCGAGCGACCAGACGGCGAGATGATCAATATGATTCACTCCGGGAACGGCGAGCGCTTCAGCGCGGAAAAGATCTTCACTGAAGTTCAGGGGGCGGCCCTGAAGGAAAAGATAAATCGTCGTCTTTAAATGTTTGAGAACGTTGAAGAGAACAAAAATGCCGAGGCCAACTGCGAGTGCGGGATCGATCCAGGCTTGATTGGTGAGCGCAATGGCGATCGCTCCGACCAAAACCACGCCCCAACCTAGGACATCCTCAATCAGATGCCAGGTCAGCATCTTTTCGTTGTGGGTTTTGCCGCGCGAAAGTCGCCAAGCCGCAAAGCCATTGATCGCCAGGCCCACGCACGCGAGCGCGATCATCGCGCCACTTGCGGGCGGCTGAGTTTGATTCAGACGTTGAAGGGATTCCACGATGACGAAGACCGAACCTGTTGAAATCACGAGTCCCGAGATGAGTGCAGAGAGAAGAGAAAAGCGGCGATAGCCAAAGTTGAATTTGCGGTCGCGGCTTCGGTTGGCATAACGCTCAAGTCCCCATGCTGTCCCGAGGCTGATCGCGTCGCCGAAGTCATGAATAGCATCCGCAACGATGGCCATCGAACCGATCCAGAGTCCCCCGACAAGCTCAAGGATACTGAACGAGAGATTTAAGAAAAACGCGAAGCGGATGTTGCCGATGGCGCCGTGAGCATGATCGTGCGCGCCGAACGCGTGAGAGTGCCCGTGAGCGTGACTGTGGCCATGCTTGGCTTCTGAATTGAGTTTTTGGATAGATTGGCCCAGGCGCTGATTTGTGTTCGTGCACTCTTCAACTTCTTCTTTAACTTTGAACCCGGTCTTCTCAGACGGGCCTTTGGGCGTACTGCGCGGGTCCTGATCATGCATGGCAAAAGATTAGGACTGGGGGCCTCGAGCGAGCAAGGTGAAAGTCGCGCAAGCCCTCGAGAAAAGTCGGGAGTTCTTAAAAACCTTCGTGAGGATGCGTCTTTACAAGGTCGGGCCGGACCCGCTATTGAGCTAGGGTGGGGCACGCGTTGAAGGGGCCCAAAAGGATCATCTCATGAAGACCGTGCAAAACTTTGTCGGCGGCGAGTTTAAAGCTCCACTTGAAGATTCCTGGCGCGAGCTCCGCGAGCCCGCAACAGGCGAACTTATCACCCAAGCACCTGAGTCGGATCTGATGGATCTTGTTACGGCGGTTCAGGCTTCCAACAAAGCTTGGACGAGCTGGCAAAAGACGACGCCGTATGAGAGAGCAGCACTTTTGCGTGGCCTTGCCCAAAAAATGAAAGAGCGTGCAACGGATCTGGCCGAAGCTCAGGCGCGCGAAAGTGGCGAACCGATCAAATTCACACGCGAAGCGATTTCACGCGCGATTGCGCAAGTTGAGTTTCATGCCGAGGCCTCGTTGCAAGCAACCGAACCCGGACTCTTTGCCGCTGACTTCTCAGCTTCCACGAGTCGGCAGCCGTTAGGCGTCGTCGCGCTCCTCCTTCCTTGGACAGATCCGATTGGGGCGCTCGTCTCGCGTCTTGCTCCCGCTTTAGCATCGGGGAACGTGATTATCGCAAAGCCTTCGTCGCTGACTCCGAGGACATTAAGTGTTTTCTCCGAGATTGTTTCGAGCTCAGGGTTGCCGCCTGGCGCGTTCAACTGTCTGCATGGCTCGGGCGCTAACATTGGCCAGGCTCTCATTCAGCATCCTGGAATTTCAACCATCTCTCTTATTGGAAGTACCGAGACGGGCCGAATCGTTCAGCGTGAGGCGTCCGATCTACTCAAGAAAACGCATCTTGCTTTGAGTGGTCGGAATTCTGTCCTCGTGTTTCAAGATTTTGATTTCGCAAAGCAGATGCCGCGTCTCATCAAAAGTTGTTTACTTGCCGTACAGCCTTCCTGTTTGCGGGGCTCAAGACTCTTCGTGCAAGAGTCGATCTACGATAAATTTTTAGAAGTTCTCACGACCGAAGTCGGTAAGCTCAAAATCGGTGATCCTCTCGATGAGCAAACTGACATAGGTCCCCTCGTAAGTGCGAAGAAAAAAGAACGCTACGCCGCTGCCGTCGCAAAAGCGCTCGGCGAAAAGGGGAAAGCGCTTTTTGGCGGCTCGGGGCAGCCCGAAAACCTGGAAACGCGTTTAACTCTGGGCAACTTCGTTCGCCCAACGGCGGTTTTTGATCTCACCAACTGCTCCACTCTTCAACAAGAAGAAGTCGAAGGTCCGTTTCTCACGATATCTTCGTTCAAGTATCAGCACGATGCGCTCAAACACGCCAATACATCGCCGCTTGGCCTTGCGGCCTACATCTATGAGTCGCAGGGCGCAAAGGCCATGCGAGTGGCGCAAAAAACTGAGGCTTCACGAATTTTTGTGAATTCGGCGGGTGCCATCTTCGATCCACGACTGAGTTTTGGGGCTATGAAACAATCGGGTGCGGGGCGATCAGGAGCTTTGGAGCTTGAGCGATTCTTTTCCAAAGAATCGCTCATCGTTCATGATCACTCGACGTAAACTTTTGGCCTGAACATTACTTCTTGACGGTGATGATCGCTTGGATGTTCGAGATGCAAGCGTTACAAGGGTTACCGCCGCAATCACCCCAGCCACCCGTTACGGACGCCATCGCAATCGCTCCCGAAGACGTGTCAACGGATGCGGAGGACAGAGCGCATTTTCTTCCGCACATGCCGTGCGAAGCTCCGCCTCCAGCTGGTGAGTATGCGAGATCCGCAACCGCGCCTCGACATTCCCCGTCGCCGAAGTTTTGGAAATGACGATAGACGAGACGAATGCCACGGATCTCTTTCGAACGTTTATCCGCGGGCATGCGGTCTTTGAAATTCACCGCCAGTGAGCAGCTTCCGTTGCGGCCGGAAGTGCAGCGATCGGGGAAGTCGACGGTGATAACCTCTTCGTCTCCCGTTGTTGATGTGCCGCCAATGCCGAGACAAGTGAGATCAGTACCGTCGCTGTTCGTGACGAGATAGTGATCCGGTGGACAAACCGAAGCTAGCTCTCGACGCATCGAACGGCAGCGGGCCGCAGGTGCGCGACCTCCGGCATTCTCGTCGTAGATCCAAGTTTCGCCAGTTTGACAGCCATTGCTCGCAAGTGTGCAAGATCCGCCCGAGTACTGTCCACCCATCGCTTTGCAGAGGCCTTCCGCTCCCGAGGCGCCGTAGCAACCCGTGATCTGGTTGCTTGAGGGATTAACGGTGATGTTCACACCGCCCACTTCAAGCGGCGCTAAAAGCATCTCGCCCATGGGCTTGTTGCCAGCTTTTGTTTGCAGGACCAAGTTGCCGGCGTAAACGCGATCAGCTCCGTTCATCCCGATGAACATGGCATCTTTGAAGCGGAGTTTTGTAATTTGAACCTTCGTTGTTTGACCCGTGGACTCCGTGATTTTCCGATCTCCTCCGAAATCGAAGTCGACCGGCAAGCCTTCGTCACCGACATCAGTGCCAGCGGGGCGCTGGATGGAACCATCGCTCGACAACCCAGGATAGTCGAATTTCCGTTTCACGATGGTGCTCGTGCAACCAATCGCTCCTTCGAGATTCACGACGGAGCGGACTTCCGAGGCGAGCGCGACCGAGTTGCTTTTATCTACGGCCTTCTTCTGCAAGCTTGCCGTGTCGGCCATGAGTTGGGCGAAGACCAGACCCGCAACGCCGACGAGGCCAGCTGCGACGAGCGCCCCTGCGAGCGTGAAGCCTTTTTCAGAACGAATGATGTTCAATTCGGCTTTGCGCATTTGATATCCAATCCACCAGACTCATCACCGCCAACTCGGAGGGCTTGGTCTGGATTACAGAAACTTGCAATATGTCTTCGAAACGCTTTGCAGCCCGTTGCTCGACCTGCAGAAAACACGGGGATCTCGCCTTTACCGCAGTTGGGAAGTTGGGGCTTACATGTCATGTCTAGCTCATTCCAAATCCAACCGATTCCAACGCAGGCTTCGGCAAGCGACTGAGACCCGGTTGTCCAACAACCTTCAGCTTGATTGCTCGCATCCACGGTGAGGTGGACGCCTCCGAGCGGATAAGTTTTTCGGTATTTGGTTTGGTTTTCGAGAGTTCGCTCAATGACCATCTCTAAGAATCCGGAGTGGATTCGGCGCGAATCGGGAAGCGTCGTAGTGCGAACGTCATTGAGCCGGATGTCCGTGATGACCGATCGATCGGCCGCGATCACCTCTCCGGCCTTCAACAAAGTGTTCGCGAGGTTGAGTTCAAGGCTAGCGTAGGGGGCCGTTGTCCCGCCGCCAAGGATGTGCACGATCTGTCCGGTGTTCACGAGCTTTGAACATTGCTCAGGAGTGCTAAGACTCATTTTCGTGCGATCGAGAACGCTGACGAGATCGGCTCCGCCTTGTTGTTTTATGAAGAGAGAGGCTGATTGACCCAAGACCGCAAAGAGACCGACGATTGAGATTCCGGTAATCACAACCATGAGCAACATTTCGGTGAGCGTGAAGCCCGATTGTGCCGATCGAATCTTCGTTAGCTGAACTTGAGACTTGGCCCCCATAGCTTATTTATCGGAGTCGCTTGTCCCGCTCTGAAGCGAAACTTCGAATCCGCTCAATTCATCGTCAGTTGTTTAAAATGTAGACGCTCGTTGAAAAACGATTGAGGTGCGAGTCTAGGTCTACGATCAAAGGCGGGAGTGATTAAGGCAGGTTGTACTTGGCTTTAAGGTAGTTTTCTAGGACCTGACGTTCCGCACTCGTGATCGCGATTCCGAAGTGGAAAATTTCAGCAACGTCACCGGAGAAATAGTTGTAGGTATCCGCAGCGCCAAAGTTACCATTGAGGGAAGCTGTGTCCGAAGTTGAGCCGGATGTCAGCATGTTCGAACCGGTTGAAACGACTGAACCGTTGATCGCAAGCTCCGCAGTTTGCGCGGAATAATTCATGCTGCCCGCCATGATCACAGGGCTATTCACCGTGAGTGTTCCGCCGCGGATGTACTCGTGTCCGGTTCCGTCCACGCGGGTAGCAAGCAAGTAGAAGTTGCCCGTGGGGCTCGTTCCGCGATTCGTATTTCCGGTGACTGCGTTGATAGCAAAGCCGAAGCGGTCGTTGCCGTCGGCGCCTGTCCAATAACTAAAGATAGCTTGATTATTTCCAGTGGAGGTCGGCCGGAGAGCTACGACCGCACTTGCGCCGGCGACGTTTTGGAAGGTGTTCATTCTCGTGAATTCAAAGAAATTCGCACCGCTGAAAGTGATCACGGGTTTATTGTTGAAATTCGCGGAAGCTAAAACCCGCTGAGGGTAGGGACCTGAGGTCGAAGCATGGTTTCCGGTGCCCGATGAGTCCGCCCAGTTGAGCACGTCGTTTCCGCTCCCGACGCTAACGCCTGCATCAGCGCGCAACCAGGTTCTCGGCGCGCCAACGTAGTAAAAACCACTGGCCAGGGATGCTGATGATGTGTCCGGGTTTACGACCGAGACGTCGACACTAGCGATGGTTCCCGCGGCCGCAGAAGGGACGTCACACGTCATCTGGGTTGCGCTGACGAACGTTGATGTCGAGCAGTTCGTACCGTTGACGCGTACCACAGCTCCGCTCACAAAGCCCGTCCCGGTGACCGTGATTGTCGTAGCGCCAACGGCGAGACCTGCCTGTGGCGAGACGGATGTGACCGACATCGTGCACGTTGAAGCGGTCACGCCGCCAGGGAGATTCGAGTAAAATCTCGTCCACTCGGTCGATGTATTGACAGGGATCATGATCGCTTGGCCGGAGACGTGATTGTTCGTGACGCTCCGGCAACTCGAGTGCGCCGTAATAGCTTTCGTCGCGGCCGCATTTACGCAGTCCGTACCGGAAGGCAGAGAAACGGGACAAGCCGCGTTCGCGATCGGCGCGAGAAGCGCTAGCAAAAGGATAGCGAGAAGTGACCTCAGGCGTTGACTCATTCTTTGCTCGCGGGTTTACGGCTCAGCATTTCTTCGATCTTCTGCAGGCGCTGTTGAAGTTCTTTGTTCTCAGCTTCCAGGCGTTTCACATCTCCTTGCAGCGCAATCACTTCGCCTTTCATGGCCTGGACCTTCACTTCTTGATCCGTCCACTTCGCGTAGAGTTCCTTGATCGCTTCGATCACCGGAGCGATGAGCGATGGATAATTGACCCGTTTTACGCCTTCGCGATCGGTCACGACCGCTTGCGGGAATTGCGCTTCGACTTCTTGTGCGATCACGCCGAGCTGCGTGCGTTTTGCTTCTTCAGAAAGCGGCTTCTTCCACTCAAACGTCACGCCCGAAAGGCGAGTGAGTTTTTCGAGCGAATCTTCGACGGGACGAATGTCGGTTTTCAAGCGGCGATCTGATGAGTAAAGGAAAGATGTCGCAAGTACGTTACCGTTCACGACCAGTTTTTCGTTGATCGTTGCGGTTCCGATACCAACGTTGCCGTTGGAAGCAATCCGCATGCGCTCAGAACCGTAAGTGTCGGTGGTCACGTCGCGTGTTCCGAAAACGAGAGCGCCTTTTCCGGAGTTTGCGGCATCGGTCTCGAGGAAACCAAAATACGCGGGCGAATTTACCTCGGTAGTATTGTAACCAAAGCCAATGACGCGGTAACCATTGGTCGTTTGTTCGGCGCCACCAATGTGCAAATACTCGTTTGCAATCGAGAGAGTGGTAGGTGCCGTCGCGCGGTGAATCTCGACCTTCGCTTCGGGCGCGGTATTACCGAAGCCGACGTTGCCAGCGTTGAAGTAAGAGTTGCCGGTGGCGAGGAGTTCAACGTTTTTTGCATCCGAGCTGTTGAAAAGCGCAACGCTACCGTAAGAGCCACCGTTGTTACTGAGCGCAACTCGGTCAGAGCCTCCCGTCGTTCGGATCTTCAATTGGTTGCCGCTTCCTTGGACGAAGAGATCTCCGCCTCGAACATCGAGAGCTGCTGACGGCGAAACGACTCCAATGCCGACTCGTCCTGCGTAGTAAGACGGTGCGTTCGCATCGCTTGCGTAGAAGGACCACTTGTTTGTTCCTTCCACCGTACTGACGTAAACGCCGTAGGCGTTCGTGATGGTCCCGGATGCGCGCGATACTCCCGTGCGGATCCCGTGAGCATTCGAGATCGTGCCGGTACCTGAATTTGAAACGGCGAGATCAGCCGCGTATGCATTTGTAATCGTGCCGGTAGAAGTGTTGTTCACTCCTCCGTAAAGGGACTTCGCATTGGAAAGCGTGGATCCCGCTTGGTGTTCAATGTAGCCGTTAGCTGCGTTAACTGAACCCGTAATATTTGCTGCGCCCGAAATCACGTACGCGTTTGCCGAATTGCCGAGGTAGGTGGCCGAACTCGCTGTTGCTGGGTTGATTTCCGCGTACGAGAAAACTTGCGGAGCTGTTCCGGCCGTTACGGTTAAATCGGTGTCGATGTTCAAAACAGCCGTAGGCGTAAGCGTACCGATCCCGATATTGCCCTTCTCATCGATTCGCATGCGCTCGACCGGCACTGTGGCGTTCACTGGTGTGGTTGCAAAACTCATAATGCCGGGGGTCGTCGCGCCCGTCCAATTGGCGGCCGCCGTGAACTCGATACGTGCAGCTTGGGCTCCACTCTGCGATGGTGAGGCGCCGATATATCCGATGCGATCGGCTGCCTGAAGGTAAGTCGGGGAAGCTTCAGTTCCACGCGCAGCACTGAGGAAGAGCATCGACTGACTGCCGGTGCCGTAAGCGGCGAAATCAACTTCGACGCTATCGTTGATCGCTTCAACGAGCACCTGCGTATAGCCAGACTTTGAGACATGCAGAGGGTAATCAGGAGCAGCTGTCCCGATACCAACGTTACCGCCGTTGTAGTAAATGCGTGTGCCGTTTGTTGTCCACTGCGACGTCGTACCGGAAGGAAGAAGTGATGCAGGGATTTTTGCGCCCGCATCCAGCTCTACTAAGTTACCTGCGGCCGTTCCGAAGTTCTTTGTCGAAGCCGTGCCGAGCCCCGAGACTTGGCTGTTCGCGATCGCGATGTTGTTGCAAGTGAGAGTGTCCGTTAGAGACGACCACGTTAAGGTCTGGCTCGCCGAGCAAGTTGCGGATGCAAACTGCGCAAGCCCTGTGGCGCCACGAAGGTGCGAGACTCCGAAATTCTGAGGACGCCATTCGTTGCCGCCGCCTGACCAGACCATGACTTGTCCATCGCCAGGTGCTTGGTTTTGAACGGCGTAGCCGCGAAGTTTCGTGACCGAGAACACACCTGCATTGGTCATTGTCACGTCGCCCGCGGGAGCCACGGCCGTCGCGACGCTCGAACCATTGCCAACCCAAATTGCACCGTTGGTGAGCGATGTTCCCAGTTTGCTATTGAACGTCGTCCAATCCGTGCTCGAGAGATAACCGTTCGTTGAGCCGTTGGCTTGAGTCATCGAAATTTGTGGAGTCGCGCCGCCTGTGCTTGAGAGGGGAGCCGTTGCCGTAACCGATGATACGCCTGTTCCTGAAGGTGTCGACCATGTAAGGACACCAGATCCGTTCGTAGTGAGGACTTGTCCAGTTGATCCATCAGCCGTAGGTAAAGTCCAAACAGTAGAACCAGCAGCAGCCGCGGGTTGGAAGCCTGTGTATCCGCTTGTTGCGCCCGACATACGAATCGCACCTTTTACATCGAGAGCAGCGCCTGGATTCGTTGTTCCGATACCGACGTTGCCTGAGGAAGTGATTCTCATCCGTTCCGATGCTGTCGGGGCACCATCAAGCAAAGTCGAAAATGCAAGATATGAATCCCGATTTGCGCCGTTAGTCGGATCAACTTCCCATGCCGAGTAGAGCGAGCCCGTTTGAACCGTGGTCCCGTCAGCGGTTCCTTCCAGGTAAAAATCCACTCCAGTGCCAAAACCGGCTGTGGGCTGCGTGGCGCTCGAGCGCGTACGTTCAAGCATTAATCCTGCGTAAGCGGTGTTGTTATCTCTTGAGTTCGAAACTTTAAGGCCTATTGACGAGGAAGAGTATGCAACCTCGAGAGGATATCCAGGCGAAGCCGTTCCAATCCCGATGTTTCCGCTGCCATCGATTCTCATACGCTCAGCGAAGTTCGTTGACGAAGTTCGCTGACCGAAAACGATGTTCGGCGTAAATCCAGCGGAATTACTCACCGATCCGATGTAGGCATTTTGATAATTGCCGGCCGTGTTGCGAACGCCGATTCTCAAGACCGCCGCGGCGCCGTCAAGAGCGTTTGTGTTGTACATCGCGTTTGTAGCGACCTCAGGTTGACCATCAAAGCCGGCCGCAGCGGGCGTGTAGACTCGGTTATCCCAGTTGTACTGCGCGAAGGTTGAAAGCGTTCTCCAGGCTGAGCCGTCGTGATATTTGAATTGGTTTGCGTCGCCTGAATCCACGGCTAAGTCACCGGCCGCGGGAGAACTCGGAAGTGCCGCGGGCTCGAGGCGCAAGCCCCCCGAAACATGAAGCGAACGTGCTGGAGATGCGGTTCCAACTCCGACGTTGCCCGCAGTGTAAGAGATATTTGATCCACTCGTTGTCCACTGACTGGACCCCGCAGGCAGAAGGGCTGAAGGAACTTTTCCACCCGCATCGAGTTCCACTAAATTCCCCGCAGCGGTACCGAAGTTCTTTGCGGCTGCCGTGCCGAGTCCTGAGACTTGAGCCGACGTGATCGAGATATTCGAGCAAACGAAAGTATCGGTAAGCGATGACCAACTCAGAGTTTGGCTCGCGGTACACGCCGTGCCGGGGAACTGTGAGGAGCCGTCGGCTTTTTTGAGGTCAGCAAAGTTAATGTATTGCGGCTCCCACGAAGTTGTTGCCGTGTTGTAGCGGAGAACTTGGCTCGTCACCGGGAGGGTTGAGGCCACCGTACGCGATTGCAGTCTCGTCACCGTGAAAGCGCCTGCATTCGTCAGACTCACGTCGCCACTAGGCGCGACGGCGGTTGCGACGTTTGATCCGTTACCCACCCAAATATTCGCGCTCGTTAGTCCTGTGCCGAGCTTTGAGTTGAACGTTGTCCAGTCGGTGCTCGAGAGATACCCATTTGTTGAACCGTTTGCTTGCGCAATCGATAAATTCGGAGCTGTCGCTGTTCCGCTATTGGTGATCGGAGCATTCACCGTGAGAGTCGAGACACCTGTGCCGCTTGGTGTTTGCCAAGTCAAAACGCCAGAACCGTTTGTAACAAGCGCTTGGCCGCTTGAGCCGTCCGTCGCGGGCAGTTGCCACACTGTTGATCCCGCAGCGGCCGCCGGACGGAAACCCGTGTAGCCACTCGTTGCTCCGGAAAGACGTATCTCACCTTTTACGTCGAGCGGAGCTCCTGGGCTCATGGTTCCTATACCAACGTTGCTAGTTGAACGAGCGATGTAGAGAGGCGTGCCGAGCAGCGCACCTGTATCGTCAAACGATTCGATTTTAAAATTAGAACCAGAATTTGATCCGGACTCTGTCGCGCCGTCAGCGAGAAGGCGCCAGCGTGTTCCGCCAGTGGAGGGGCGACGCATTGTGAAGCCGGCAGAAAACCCGAGCGGCGATTGAATCGACACGTCGGCAAATCCGGCTGAAGAGCTGAAGGCAGCAACCCCTGATGTCGCAGCCGTTGCGACCGAGAACGGAAGAGTCGTTGTGGTTGTTCCAATCGCCACGTGACCCGATTGCGAAATACGCATTCTCTCAACGGGAGTGATCGACCCAGTAGGGGTCGTAAGAAACAAGATTCGGCCCGGCATGCTGCCAGATGCTGGCGCGCCGTCAACTTCCGTGCGAATGGTGCTAGCTATTCGGAACGAAGCACCGTCGTAGCCTGCGGCATTCCACTCGCCGAGATATGCGCCGTTACTGACAATCGTCGAGCCCGCGCCGGTGAGCCGCTGCGTGAGGTACGGGGTACCAGAACCCGTTACTGACTGAATCAACGACGCGTTCGCCCCGGTTGAGGAGAGTTCGAGCATTCCGGCTGGGTTCGTCGTGCCAATACCGACGTTACCGTTAGAGAGGATTCTCATGCGCTCGGTCGGTGCCGTCGTGCCCGTTGAAAAATGAAGATCCGTGGGAATCGAGTTTGCCGCAACGGTCGCACCTGAGGTCACGCCTGCGCCAATCACCGCGGTAAGGATCGCGTTTGTTCCATCCGTTGGTCTGAATTTGATTTCACCAACACCCGTGTTTGAGGCGACGGCCGAACCTGTGCGCACAAGTTGAATCGACGGCACCGTGTTGAAAGCCGCGATCCCGATGTCGTTTGCGACACCCAACCTGCCGTAGGCGAAGTTGTTAAGCCCAATGCCGACGTTTCCTGTTGAGTAGTAAATATCCGAGCCCGAAGTTGTCCACTGCGAGGCGGCGCCCGTTGGTAGCAAGCTCGCCGGAATTTTTGCGCCAGCATCAAGCTCAACCAAATTGCCGGCCGCTGTACCGAAGTTTTTCGCGGCTGCCGTGCCGAGTCCTGAGACTTGAGTCGATGCGATCGAAATATTTGTGCAGGTAAAGGTATCCGTGAGAGACGACCAGTTAAGAGTTTGCCCAGCCGCGCAGGTGGCCGATGCGAACTGCGAGGTACCGTCGGCTTTTTTCAAATCGTTGACGGAGAAGTTTGCAGACTCCCAGGCATTCGAAGCGTTATAACGAAGAACCTGGCCCGTCACGGGCGCGGTTGTCGCGACGTCGCGTCCGCGTATCCGTGTAACGGTAAACGCTCCGGCATTCGTCATCGTCACGTCACCTGAAGGCACGACGCCGGTTGCCGCATTGGACGAATTCCCAACCCAAATGTTTCCGTCGGTGAGTGTTGTCCCAAGTTTGTTGTTAAAGGTCGACCAATCAGTCGAACTCAAATAGCCGTTGGTTGTGCCGTTGGCTTGCGTAATTGAAATCTGGGGAGTCGCGCCGCCCGTACTAGCTAAGGGAGCTGTCGCCGTCACACTTGTGACCGAGCCCGATGACGGCGCGACCCACGAAAGTTGTCCGGATGTGTTGACCGAAAGGATCTGGCCGTTTGAGCCGGGGAGTGCTGCCGGCCAAGTCAATGTGTAATCAGCCGAAAGCGCAGGCGCAACAAAACTGATTTTATTTGTATCGACGTCAAAGAGATTAAAGGCTCTGCCGCCGACGGCTCCGCCCGTGGTGATCGGCCCGGAAGTCGAGATAGCTGTCGAGCCCCCGATCGCTCCTACGATCTTTCCGCCGTCGATCGATCCCGACCAAGCGCTGGTAATCGAAGGAAGATCGGTTTCAGCAAGTGCGGCACCGGCCGTCACGCGACCTTTGGCATCAACGGTGACTTTCGGATACGAGTTCCCGGCGGTGATGCTCGCTTGATCCGGGAGGGAGATGACACCTGCCGAAACGCTGATGCCGCCGGCAGCGGAGATCTGCACGACACCTTTTGCCGATGTCGTGGCGTCAGTTGGCGTCCCGGATGCAATGTCCGCTACGCACGAAAAACTTGTGCCGTTTGATTTCAGAACCTCGCCACTTCCGCAGTTCGGGAGAGCCGCTTTCGCGAACGCTTGGACGGTTGGATCCGACTCCGAAGTTAGAGGTGTAGCAGCCGTCCAAGTTGTTCCGTTCCATTGGAGACTCTGTCCTGCGCTCAATGTCGGGAGAGCCGCTCCCCCGAGTTGGCCTGCGCGAGTGTAGAGCGCACTTACGCCCGTGATGAGATTCACGAGTTCATTCATTTGCGCCGGCGAAAACGCAGGCGCCGCAGCGGGAATTCCGCTGGCGTCTTCAACTCTCAATAAATTTTGTGGAGTGAATCCAGAGATACTCTTAGCCTCGAGCGCAAACGGAACGTAATTGATCGTTGCTGCTGGAAGCGGCTCCCACGCAGCCATCGTCAAGTCGCGGAAAAAAACCTGAAAGCGACGACCATCGGCCGAGTTGGGGGAGTAGGTCGCGCCGAAATCACAATTTGGGAGAGTGGAGGGAAAACCAGCTTTATTCTGGAAGACACGCTCAAGCGAAAGCCGTTGCCCGCTCGCGTATTCATCCTCGACACCGCGTGAGCCTGAACCATCATTGAGCGTGATTGAGAAAACGCCGCCAGAGCCGGCCAAGTTTTTTGTCTGTTGTTCTTCGTAGAGCAGACAGTTTTCGGTTCCGGGGGAGCGGATCTGGAGTCGAAACTTGACGTTCGTATTCTCAAGCGGTGTGCCGTCGGGCTTGAGGATTCGACCGTGATAGGTAATGCCCGATTGCGAAGCCGCAAACGCTATGGAGAAGGGCGCAATTAAGCACCCTAGGAAACCAGCTAAGAGTGAGAGTTTAAGAAATCTCATTCTCCACAACCGTCTCGCGCTGGCACAAATGCCATCAACCGACCAACTGGATTTCTGCGCGAACCTTTCGGTATGCGTTTCGGGGAAAAGCGGAAGAGTCTAAATAGCCATTTTCTAATGGCGTCACTAAAACCAATAGGTACGCGTGTGGTTCAACGAACTGTTGACTCTAGATGCACGACTGCCGTCGGCGACTCAGATTGAGGCAGATTTCTAGACGAATTCGATCACTGAGGTTTAGTGGTCGTTCCGAGAAGATCGGCCACGGTGCCTACGAGCTCATTCATGTTTACGGGTTTGGTGATGTAGCGGTCGAACCCTTCAGCCAGCGCGCGGGTGCGATCTTGAAGGCTTGCAAACGCCGTAAGAGCCACGACCGGAGTTCGGTTTCCAAATTCATCCGTGTTTCCATCCGCCGAAACGTTCATCATCATCTTAAGGCGATGGATAAAGTCGTAGCCGTCGTAACCGGGCATGCCGATATCGGTGACGACTAAATCAGGCTTCCATGATTCAAAGATTCGAAGACCGTCGATCACGCTGGACGCAAGTTTTACCGTTGCACCGAAACGCTCAAGCGTTGCCGAAACGATTTCGCGAGCGGACTCTTCATCGTCGACTGCGAGAATGCGAACTCCATTCAAGATATCGGGCGCTAGAACTTCGGCGGTTGGAGATTCCTTCTCGACCAAAGGTTTGAGTTTGGTGGAGGGGAGAGTGACGGTGAAAGTTGAACCGTACCCGACTCCGTCGCTCTTCACTTCGATCTTCCCCCCGTGGAGCTCAACAAGGTGTTTTACAATCGCAAGGCCAAGCCCGAGCCCGCCGTGACTACGCGTACTGGTTCCGTCAGCCTGACTGAACCGATCGAAAATCAGGGGAAGAAACTCTTGAGCAATCCCTTTTCCATTATCGCTGACGGAAACTTGCAATGACTCGTCTGCTTGTTGAACGTTGATTTCAACGCGCCCCGAGGCCGGAGTGAATTTCACCGCGTTGGTGATGAGATTCCAGAAGACCTGCTGCAGTCTAGAAGCATCAGCCATCACGGTCGGTTCATGATCAAGGCCCGCAGCGCGAATGATGATGTTTTTTTCGCGGGCGCGGGGCATGACGGAATCGATGGCGGCGAACACGATGTGCGAGAGCGGCGTGGGCGCAAGTTCGACCTTCAATTTCCCATTCACGATCCGGCTGACATCGAGAAGGTCTTCAATCAACTGCGCTTGGCTTTCGGCATTTCGCTGAATGCGCGAGAGCGCGTGTTTCTGCTCGTCGATGGAGACTTTTTCTTCCGCCAGGATTTGCGTCCAGCCCAGGATGGCGTTGAGGGGAGTCCGAAGCTCATGCGAAACCGTTGCGAGGAAAGTGTCTTTCGCGGAGTTCGCGCGCATCATCTGTTCTTTAGCTTCTTTAAATGCCTGCTGAGCCATCTTTTGCTCATGAATATCCGTACAGGTCCCAAACCATTCGATGATCTCGCCGCGAGAATTCTTGCGCGGGAGTGCGCGGCCCAAAAACCAACGGTAGCTGCCGTCGGATTGGCGACGAATTCGATACTCGATTTCATAGGGCTCGCCGGAGGCTAAAGACTCATTCCAACGTTGTTGCGCACGTGGAGCATCGTCCGGGTGCAAGATCTTGCTCCAACCTTCGCCTCTGGCTTGTTCGTAAGTGAGGCCAGTGTAATCCCACCAATGTTTGTTGTAGTGCTTGTGGTAGCCATTGGGAGCCGTAATCCAAACCATCTGCGGCAACGTATTGGCGAGCTCGAGAAAAGCAGATTCCGCGTCAATTAGCGCATCTGAAGCTGGCTCTTCAAAAGCTTCGAAATCCGACTCGGCCGACCGACTTCGACGTGGAGTCGGGCCATGTGCATCAATATTCCCGGCTTCAGCCATGAATGCTCCAGAGTTTCTGGAGGGAAAATTCGATTATCCCTCGTAGTTTTGGGGTGTTGTACCGAGGTTCTCATGAAGTTGCCAGATCCAAACGATCTAAAGTTCGGGGCTTTGAATTTCGGGTAATAACGAAGGAGATATGGGCAAGCGTAGTTAAAGAATCAGGCAGAAATTGCCGTTCTGTAACATAATATTACTTATCAGCAGTGACGCTTTGGGTGTCCTGAGTTCAGCGCCTGCATCCGGCGAGACACTTAGTCACCTTCGATTTTTATCTTATCGATTCCAATGCTGATAACCTACGAAAAAACCCCTCTCGTCGAGGCTAGAAAGCTTGGCTTATTGCCTCAGGTGTTTTGGCTCTGATACTCAGTCCGAATTCGGTAGATCCCGAGGTTCTTTACGTGAACAAGCCTTTTTTTGGGAGCCGAAACCATCAAAAACCGGGGTTTTTCGTTATTTAATCCGGTTCTTGATTTTGGGAAGTCAGATCTCAAGCTTCTTGCTGTAAATAAATTGTATTTATGTTCGCGTCAGGGTCATTGGCGTGATCCTGAGTCAGCGGGGTTGAACTTTTCAAAAGCAATTCGACTCTTGAATTGATCCACTTGAAATTCGCAAAACGTGCTTACCCACGCGAGTCTACTCGCGACCGCGGTCCCGAGCGCTAAATGATGTTGGTTTAAGTTAAAAAACGGGTACCCCGACTCCCCTTTTTGCGCCCGGACCGAGGTCTTGTTTCGCCAAGATTCCTAGACTTGGAAGCTCCTTCCAATCTGCAATGATAAATATATGAATATAGCGGCGCTTATTGGCTTTTTCTTAGCGGCCGGGATCGTTTGGTTTGGCGCGGTCCAACCTACGGCTCGTCCCGGAATCTTCCTCGACATCCACGCGATCCTACTCGTCCTCGGCGGAACGATTGCCGCAGCGTTAATCGCGTTTCCGATTTCGCGATTGGTGCGCATCTTAGATTTTTTCATCATGGGAATCTTGTTCAAACAACCGGCACGCGAGAGTGACGTCGCCGTGATGGTTGTTGAAATCGCCATGTACTACAGAGGCGGCGGTGCTTTGGCGGATATCGAAATTCCCGCAAACGCTCACCCTTTCTTCAGCGAAGCCAAACAGCTTCTTCAGCGCGGAATCGTGGGCGATGATTTGAAAGCGGTCCTCAGTGATCGCATCGCATACTTCCGTGCGACTTATCAAGCTGATGCGAAAATGCTCAACGCCTTGGCGAAGTTTCCTCCAGCCTTTGGCCTTCTCGGAGCCTCGGCCGGGATGATCGCGATGATGACAAATCTCGGTCAAAACAGCGCTGACCGAATTGGTCCGGCGATGGCCATCGCGCTGGTAGCAACCTTTTGGGGGATCGGTCTTGCGAACTTCGTGATTCTACCTTTAGCCGATCACGCAGCTCGTTCGGTTTCCGAAGACACTCGCAAACGTAAACTCATCGCGGACGGCATTCATCTCCTCGCGACAAAGATCGAAACGCGCACGCTTGTCGAACGGCTTGCTGGTCAGATGAGTCTTGAAGAGCGGGCACGTTTCTTCGAAGCCGTTCGCAAACGCTACGTCATCCCGCCCAATCGCGAGCAGCAGCCTCCAACGGGCTCGTCGGTGGCCTAAATGCAAGATCCTGATTTCGACAACGATCTCGAAGCCGAAAATGAGCACGTCGACGAACGATGGTTGGTGTCGTACGCCGACATGATGACGTTGCTCTTCGGTCTTTTCGTGATGCTTTATGCGATGTCGAATCCCCTCCAAGTGGGCCCAGAGGATGCCGAAAGAATCCAATCCTCCATCCGCGAGAATTTCGGCGCAAAAGATAACGCGCACGTGGCGGCGACCCCGACTCAGAACATTGCTGACGAACCTTCGCGCAACGAAACGGGAACTCAGGGCAACACCCCCGGTGAACGCCCCGGACAAGTCGCTGTTAAAGAAATTCCTCAGGATGGTAACGACCCTGCATCAAACAAAAAAGCTTCGCTCGAGATCGCGGGCGACGGCGATCCGGTTTTGGCACAACCAAATCCCGATTTAGAGAAAGACCTCGAACTTGCGCGAGGCCAGGCAAAGAAACTCTCGCGGGATTTGAACAAAGCGAATGCGGCCGTGGCCGCCGCGCAAAAAGACGCGGACGACAGCAAAGCGAAAGTTGCCGAATACGAGGCCCTTCTGAATTCTCTAAAAGAAGAATTAAAGCAGAAATCCGCAGGGCCCCTTCCAGGTGATGGCGAAAACAAACGCTCATTCATTTCGACATTTATCCAGTGGGAGACCGAAAAACACGATGTCGATATGGTGATCGTTCATCCGAATGGAAAAAAGTTTTCTTACCGCAACAGAACTCATTCTGGCATGAGCGGAAACTTCATTCTGGATTCACGTCAAGGCCCGGGAATGGAAGTTTGGCAAGACGCCATGTTAGCACCCGGGCGCTACCAGATGACGGCGGTTCTTTATAACGACTACGGAAACCGTAAGCCCGCGTCCGTTCAAGGATCAATTCTCACCGTGAAAGGTCGCGTGGATCTTCCGCGTGCCGAGCTTTCCATGAAGCAACGCGAACACGTTTACGAATTCACCGTTGATGCCGAAGGCGGCGTGAGCCTTGGCAAAGGTTCGGAAAAATGAGCGCGCCATTCACAAAGATGGGCTTCGCTTCGCTAGCCGTCCTCGGCTCGTTTTCTCTGTCTTTGGCGCAGACGCCAACACCCGCCCCTGCAGCACCTTCTGACCAAGTGACTTCGGAAGATCTCTCGTTTGAAACCTCCGACGAGGAACTCGTAAAGACGCCTGCGCCGAGCGAGTCAGCCCCGAAGAGTGCCGAATCCGCTCTTCCAACAAACAAGAACGTAAGCCTTTCGCAAAATGGTAAGGCCTTGAATTGGCCGAGCGATTTGAAGTGGTCATCATTTAAAACTCCCCGGGGACGCATCCTTCGCGGCCCGGTTCTCGCGATCACGCTTCCGCAAGGAGTGAGCTTTGATCCAGCTCAGCTGGCGCTGGAGCAAGGGAGCATCATCCCCAAAAAGGAAAACGAAAAAGAAGACCGCGTCGTCCGTTTGAGACTCGGCTCTCTTCAAGATTCTCTGCGATTAGATGCGACGAGCAGCCCCGTTCAAATTCAAGTCAAACTCGGTCGGGGGCGCGTTGAGGTCTCGTCTTGTAACAAACAAAGCCTCAAAGTCGAGCGCATCGGCAGCCCAGCCTCAACCCCCTACTATTTGCTTTTCTCTTGCGTGCGACGCGCGGGTCGCATCTTCGTGAGTTTCTCGCATCCCTTGGAGCTTGATTCGTTCTCCAGCACCGCTGTTGAACGCGAAGGGAAAGGGGAAGGCTACAAAGTCTACGAACTTACGACCTCATCCAACCTCGGCCGCGAAGGCGAACTCATGCGGTTTGAATTCAAAGCCGGAGGCGAGAGCCAAAAGTTTCGAATCATCGATGAGCAGCGAACGGGAAAAACTGAAGAAGCTCGCGAACCGATCTTCGTTTATCGCACCTCCCTCAGCGTAGGGCCTTTCTCCGTACAGGCTCCTTTGCGCTCTCAATCTTCGATCCAGCCGAATCTTGGAGCCGAGATTCGCACCGCTCCCTTTTTTGGAGGCTTTGCGGGATCAGGCGCGATCTTCGTGAGTCCCGGAATCAGCGTAAGTGGGGATCCACAAACGTTCCTGAGTTTCGATGGCGGGCTTGGCTTTCGCATGGGTGGCGGGCCGCGAGGAAATCTCTTCTACTTCGAACCTAGTCTGCGCTTCTTTGCGATCCACCAGGAGTTCTCGAAAATCGGCATCTCTGCGCATCACAACCAACCAGGTCTTGGAATCGTCTTAGGGACGAAAGGTGCCCTTGATCCTAGCGGCTTCGAGATTTCCTTAGGTGCAAGCGGTTACGGGCTCACGGAAAAGTCGAGTCACGTAGAGGCGGGCGTACGCTACGCATTTCTTCTGGGGAAGTTCACGACAGGTTTAGGGCTCAGCTACGCGCAACAACAGCAAAAGCCTGCAGAAGGTGCTGTTTATGATTTTCAGCGAATCCTTCTGCAGTTTTACTACTGGCCCTGAGCTAATAGAGATGAATGAGTTGCGGAATCAGTTGCGAGTTCAATCGATCACCATCAGGTAATCGCTTGGCGAGAGCATCGGTAAAACCGGAACGTACGTGAAAACGTCGTTGAAGTTGTACTTCACGTTAGAGATCGCAAGTAGCGCGATCTCGGCGATGATGACTCCTGAGATATTCCCTTTAAAGCGAGTCTCGACTTTCGGAGCATTCCACAAAACGCGCTCGTAATCGATCTCAGCCGTTGCGCCGAGCTTCCCGGCTGCGCGCAATTCTTTCTCGATACAGCGCGCGTCCTTTAAGGCGAGAGCCTGGCTATCGGTGTAGAGTTTTTCTTCCGTGACCTCTGGTCCTGATTTCGCCCCGTCCGCAGGTAAATCACCGCGCGTGAACATCGATGGCGTCCACCATTCCCGCGTCCGGCGACGAAGTGAGTTTTGCTCGAACTTCTCGCCGTCAGTTGTACCGCAAGTGTCCTTGCCGATTCCGATCATGATGGCCCGCGCGCTTGAGATCTGAAGATTAGCGTATGGTTTGTTCGATTCGTATTGGATACGCCCTTGAATGAAAACGGGCTCAGGAGAGTAAATCCGGCAGCCCTGATTCGTGATCAAGGTCATGTCTTCCAGGACCAATTTACGATCAACAAAGAGATCGCCGTCACACACGAATCCGTCTCGTGCGTAAGCCGTATCGCCAACGATGTCGATCTTTGCGAGATCCGGTGAGGCCTTTGATTCCTTAACGTAAACGAACTCAGTACGAGTGTTGGTCGCTGCAACCACTTTCGCTTCGGCGCGAAGTGCCGCAATTCTTTCGGGCGTAGGTGCTCCTATGTAGACGGAGCTCAGCTCGCCGACGCTGAACTTCGGGAACTCGCGAGTACCAAGACCTGGATTGATGCTTTCAAGATACTGTTTCGGCGAATAATCAAAGGCGGATCCGACCGGTCGGCTCAAGATCGAGTTCACGATATTTACAAACGAGTCGCTCTTGTTCTTATCAGCCATCCAGAACTGTTGCGTCGCCATGTCAGCACTGAACTTTAAACCTTTAGGCACCAATACTTGCGTGCCCGGTGCCATGTTCATCGTCGAAAGGTTTCCGTCGCGACCATTTGAGCCAGAGTAGCCAGGGTAACTTCCGTGATCGAAATAAACGTTACCGCTGTTGAAGCTAATGTTGCTGTTGCTTCCGGCAAGCTTTGTTCCCACCGAGAGTTTACCGAAGGAATAGTCGCGCTTCCCGTCCCCACCCGCACCGAAGTCGGTGATGATGTTTGAAGCGATATTCGAATGGCAGCCGACGCAGCCCATGGCGCGCACGGCGAGCGCTGGTTTAAGGTCGCCCAGCATCGATGAGCGAACGACGTAAATCTTCGTGCTGCGTGAGCGGACGTCGCCGTTCGGCAGAGTCTCGTCGTAAGTGAATTCATCGACACCCGTGAAGCTTAAATCGGGATCGTAGATGAAGCGCCCGCTCCGATGATCCAAGATCTGCAGCTTCCCGCGACTCGGCGCTTTGGTCACCGAGTAGCGAGAGTAGTTGTTCTTGTCTTGATAAAGCGTAAAGAGATTTGCTTTCAGTCGCGCGTTCTGAAAGGTGGAGTAATCCGCTTGGATCACGCCTTCGAGAGGATTTTTAGTAGGTTCTTTTTGGGTGCTGGAAGCTTCAAAGGGGAGAGCTTTATCAAGCTCCATATCGCGCACTTCGCTGCCGCAGTTCTGGAAGATCGGCACGAGTGCCGCCATCAAAAGAAGAATGGATCCGACCCGCAGCTTGGAACGGCTGATTGTCCGCATGCTGACCCCTTGCCCTGCCTTGAGTGTGCACGAACGAGCATGAGCCGCGCGCCAAAAGGAAACGCGACCCACTATAAGATCGGCAAAAAACAGCCAGACCTTGAGCCGGTACGAGACACAGTCTCGAGCGTCTCAAATTGAGATGCTTTTCGATCGGTTCGAGGATTTAATGGGGGGCACAAAGGAAACCTGCTATGCCGCTCTTTCGTGAATGGGATCTTTGGAAGTCCGTCGGTCTACTTATTCTCAGTAATGTCTTCATGACGTTTGCGTGGTACGGGCATCTGAAATACAAATCAAAACCCCTACTGATCGTGATCTTAGTGTCTTGGGGCATCGCTTTTTTTGAGTATTGTTTGCAAGTTCCTGCCAACCGCATCGGCTCTAATGTAGCGACCGCCGCACAACTGAAGGTCATTCAAGAAGTGATCACGTTCATCGTGTTCGCGATCTTTAGCTTTTTCTATCTCTCCCAGACCCCGACCTGGAATGACGCGATTGCCTTTTCGCTCATCATCGCCGCGGTCGGGATCAGCCTGTTTCAGCCGTTCTGATTTAAACGCGCTCAGCGCCTTATTGGCGAACGGTTTTAGCGAGATCTTGGTATCCGCGCTCAAGGTTTGCGACGTCAGTTCCAAGGGTCTTTTTGAAGCTTTCCCAACCTTGACTTTGAACTTGGTCGATCGTGTTCATCTTCGCCATGACTTGGGAGTGCTGCGCCTGGAGTTTCTGAACCTGATCAGCTTGGTTTGCGGCCGATTGCGTGGCTTGTTCGGATTTCTCATTCGCCTTCAAGCCCGTTGACGCTTTCAAACCTTCAATCGCTTTTCCGAGCCCTTGAAGACGCGCCGTCATCTGGTTCTTGAGCTCGCCTTTTCGCTCGAAATTGAAGCTATTGATGTCGACTGCGGGCTGCGTGATGTTCGCACCAGCGGCGGCGGCGCCGCTCATAGACGTTGCGCCAGAAGTAGCTCCAGACGATGAAGAATCCACTGCGCTCGTTTCTCCGCTCATCCCATCCCCCATCCGACCACTCATCGTCGAGTCAGAGGTCGTCGAAGCGGACATGTCGCTTACGCCTTGCGTGCGGGCTGCGGTCGCTTGGTCACCTTGGCCGGATCTTTGAACATCATCCGTGCACCCGCTCACGAGGCCGACCACCGCCAAACCGAGCATCCACCGAGAAGTAAGTTTGAAATTCATTGCTGTCCTCCCTTGATGAAATCATCTTATCGCCGACGCCCGTGACTCAGGACGTAGACGCTATGCTCGCCTTGAGCTACGCCTTTGCGCCTTAAGCGATTGTCAAAGTCTTTTGTGTATTTTGGGAGAATGGAATGATCAGCGAGTGAACGGTTTAGCGAGGTCTTCTTGCACAACGTAATGGAGAGTTCCGGCTCGCAGCGGCGCTCGTCCGGAATCCAAGATTGTCAGGCGGTACGATTTTGTCTCGATGGTCGCATGCAGGCGGCCTGAGTTGACGGCGAATTGCACGCGTGCGTTTGGATCCGTTTCAATACGCCCTTGGAAAAGGCCATGGTTGCTTCCGTAGACCGAAGGGCTAGCGAGCAAAACCGAAAGGTGAAGGTCTCGAAAGAGCGGAAGCTCCAAGCGGCGCTCGGGAGAACGTGCCAAGTTTAGAAACAAATCTTGATTAAAGACCATGCGACGGGCGCGCTGGCCGTTGATCCCCGTCTTGCGGAGAATCTCCTGAGGTGCGATCAAATCCCGCTCCTCATCGGCGAAGGCAAAAAGTGGGAAGTCAGGTCTCCCTTTCAACCGATAGCCGCCAAAGCTTCGCTGCCCTTCTCGCTCAAGGTCTTCAATCGAGTCGTCGGCGTAAAGCGAGGCCGGTTCGCGCAGCGCTGTATCAGCTTCTTTTTCTGGGGCGCGGGTGAAGACAAAAAGCGCGAAAGCAACGCCACATGAAAGCGCGACGAACCCGATAAGGGCCGAGAAGAGTTTGAGATGAAGTTTGAAGCTCTTCGTAAAAAGATTCGCCACGAAGGCTTATCGGCCGAAACTAAATCGAATTACACCGGAAATTAAAAAGCCCGGTTCTTCATCCGGGCTTTTTGTTCGCCTACTAATTGCGAATTTGTCCTGAGAGGCTACTTCGAAGCCCTGTCTTGTGCTGGGGTTGCCTTCTCGCCAGGCTTGTTGGGTGAGATGGTCCCTTCCGTCGTCCCCTCCCCGCCGTAAGTCGGATCAGCGCCTGCCGAGCTCATGCCACTTGTTCCAGTCGTACCGCTAACGGTCGATTTTCCAACCTCTGAACTTGTGTTTGTGGCATCAGCGCTCGAGCCAGGGTTTGCCGGAGCGCTCTCCTTATTTTGGTCGCGGTGTGAAACGTCTTCGCCACGTTCACACGAAGCTAGGCCCACAACGAGCGCCGCGGCTGCCGCGTGCGCGAAAACGATTCGGTTGATCTTCTGGGTCCAGCTCAAGTTCGAAGTCATGATTTAATTGCTCCTTTTTCCATTAGCCCACGAGACCCGAGTGAGTGCATGACAATGTCGGCCGCGACGATCAAGGCCTGCTCGGGGTGATACTCATTCAATGCTTCAAGTCGCTTCGCGACGGAGAGAATGCGTTTTTTCAGCGCTCCGCCGGAAGCGATCATCTTACGTACGTGTTCGATGTTCGGTAGCGCCATCGGCATCAATGCTCAACGCCGCGGCTGAAGTCGTCGGCTTCACGATCCGCGTCTTCTTTCGAGTGTCCGTATTGCTTTTGCAGCCAGCCCACGAGTTCATCTTTTATGCCGCCGATTTTTTCGAAATCGGAATCTGTCATATCAGCCCATTTCGAGCGAACGCTGCCTTTCATCTCTTTCCATTTGCCGGCGATTTGATCCCAATTCATCGTCATTACCTCCGTGAATGATCGTTAAAGAACCGCACGCTTTCTTGCCCCGGACCCGGGCGCAGGAGATGAAAATCTAGTAACTGTAAAATCGAAGTGATTTCGTCTCTTGCATCGCCCGGTCGGGACAAACTCCGCTCTCAGGTCTCTGAACACGTCTCTCGTTGCGAGAAGCCTTGAGCGAGCTAAGCTAAACTAGCGGAAACGAGGGCCAAGGTGTTGGCCCGGGGGTCAAAATTAAATGGTGATTTGGAGATAGGTCGGAGGCCGTAAGTCTCTTCAAACCGTCTTTGCGGCGTCATTGCGCGCTTTAATGCGCGAATTAGCGTCGATTCCTGCGCTCGAGAGAGCTCTGGTGAACGCTTGAAAGCCTTTTACTTGCGAATCGAGAAGTGCAAGGAGCCGCGGGTCCGTCAAATTCGCTTCCGCATCGAGAAGCTTATGCACGTCCGTGAGAAAGATGCGCTCAGGATAGATGAAGGCATTTCGATACCCGAACACACCTTGCAGATGCTCGACGGGACGAAGAGCCCCGAATCTTCCGCCAAGACCGATCAAAGCAATGGGACGGAATTCGTAAGAATCAGGATACGTCCAATGATCAATGAAATACTTAAGCGCTCCCGGCATGGATCCATTGTACTCAGGGCACACGACAATCAGACCATCAGCCGCGTTAATTTTTGCGATCTCGGTTCTCATCTTCGGGGGGATTTGATCTCCGTAGCCTGCAGCGGCCGCAAGGCTCTCCAGGCCAACTTCCGCAAGGTCGATGAGTTCGACCGTCTCCCCGTGTTTGGCGTAGAGCTTCTGAACAAAGCGTGCCACTTGAAGAGTGCGCGAACCAGGGCGATTGGTACCCGAGATAATGTACTTCACTTGCTTTGGCCTTTCCGTTTTCCCAAGCGCGCCTAGAGGCTCAGCGCTTAGGTCGGAGTAGCCATACCATCGCAATCAAGCGGGGATCAATCTCGAGCTGGTGACAGGCACACAACTGTCTGAAACGATGGGCCTATGGCGCGCATTATTCACGTGATTCACTGGGCTGTTTTGTTTTTCGTACTCACCGCTTGGGCCTGGCCTCTCAGAGGTGCTCTTTGGGTGCACTTTGTCTTTGTACCGCTCATGGTGCTTCATTGGCTGACCAACGAGGATCGCTGCATTCTCTCGGAACTTGAGCAGAAGTATAAAAAGAAGCCTGCAGACAAAGATCTTCCTGGCGATGTGGAGGAAGGACAATTCGTCCGCACGATTCTCAAGAAATTTCTCGGCCGCAATCCCACCGGAAAACAGCTACAGATGGTGATTTACGTGATCGTTGTTTTTGTCTGGAGTTTAACGGCGCTCAGACTTTTCGTTTTGAGTTAAGCGCGTTGGTCAAAGATTTGGCTTATTCTTCTGGGGTGAATTTTTTAAATCCGCGCTTTTCAGCTTCGCGAAGTGACGTTTGGGGAATTTCGTAGACGTTGATCATTCCAGTGGGGCTTCCGCAAACTTGAATGTGCATTTTGCCGTCGGGCCGATTCTCACGAGAGTATACTTTGATCCCGTTGAGCTGTTTTTCCATCTCCTGGGGCGTAACGGCTTTACCCATTCCGCACTGCAGGCTTCCATCAGCCTTGTAGACGAGAATGCGTCCTTCAGCCGCCGTCGTCGACTTTTTCGTTCCCGCATTATTCACGCTAGAACCTCCGGCTGCAGCTGACCCAGAGGCGGGTGCCGTCGCGGTCGACGGTCCAGCAGCATTCGCTCCTGCACCGTCACTCGTTGTGTTTGAAGCACTCACTTTTTGGGCGAGCTCGGGATGTTTGAGCTGCCGGCAAGGTCCACTGGCGCAGCCTTGTGAAGCGAGCGCGAGCGCCAAGCCAATCGACGAAAGCCAAAAGCCTTTTAAAAGAGCCGACGACTTACGCGAAGCACGGGGCTTCATCAATTCTCCTCCGATTGCCACGGAAGACGATCACCAACACGTCGGTATCCCATCTTCAGCGCAAAGAGATTTGCGTCGTTTGAGATGAAAAAAGCTTCGCCGGTCTGATCAACAACGGCTGGACGCGACACCAAACCGTGACCTGGGGCAAAGCGCGCAACCGTTGAGCCGTTATCGGCGTTGGCGACTACGAGGCTGCCCTCTGATTCGCCGTAGATGAGGAAATCCTTGTAGAGCGAGACCTGGGTCGGAATGCCTTTGGTAACGGCGATTGAGCCAAGCTGTTTTCCCGATCGTTTGTCGAGGATCAGAATTTTTCCGCTCGCCGTCGAGTAATAGAGGCGATCTGCGAAACGATCACGCCCCAGCGTTACGGGTGCGTAAGCGCCATCTTCCACGCTCCAAAGGATTTCGCCCGTTTCGGTTTTCAATGCGTAAAGGGCCGCATCGTAGCTTGCAACGTACGTGATGCCCCCATCGACGACAGGGGTTGTGTCGACATCGCGAAAGCGGGTTCCGCGGCCTAGTTTTCTCTCCCAGAGCAGTCCGCCGTCGCGCTTTTTCAATGCCACAACGAATCCGTCCGCGAATCCTGCGATCAATTGTTCACCGGCAACGACCGGGCGAGTTGTCGCGCGGATGGACAGACTTGCCGTCACCTGACGGTTGTAGAGCCAGAGCTGTTTTCCCGTTGCCGCATCGAGCGCGTAAACAACGTCGGCCCCGTTTTGGAAGTACACCACGCCTTCTTCAACGGTGGGCGGTGCGAGCGTCTCGGCTTTTACCGCAAATGTCCAAAGCACCCGACCATTCAAAACATTTACGCAGTAAAATTGTCCGTCGCTTGCGCCGAAGTAAAGGCGATCGCCCACGACCTGGGCCCCGCCTTCGACTCCGTTGACAAGATCAAGTCGCCACTGCTCGCGACCTGACTTTCGGTCGTAAGCGAGAATGCCGTCGATCGAGTTGGCTTGGATCACCAAGTTATCAAGCACGATCGGCGTCATGCGATTCATTCGCCGAAAGCCGAGGAAATCTTTCTTCGCCGTCGCGCGCGTCCAAGCGCTCTCGATAGCAAATTCGCGTTTCTGCGTTTGCCCGCCAAAAACGGCGCAGCCGCTGAGCGCGGCCGCAACGAGAAGTGTTGTCAAAGCGCTGAGAGCAGCGCTGCGTACGATCGGCATCATTCGATTAACCTTGTTGAGCCGCTGCGGGCGGAGTTTTCGCTTTTTGCTCAAGAGCGCGCAAAAGGCCTTTAGCGCGAGCACCGACGGCCGTGTCTGCCGCTTCAGCCGAGACTTTGCGATACATTTCTTTCGCCTTTTCGGGCTCATTTAACGTTTCAAAGCAAAGTCCTGAGCGCAAGCTGACGTCGCCGTGGAGGTAGGCCATGTTCTTCGCATCAAGGACTTCTTGCCAGACCTTAACGGCTTCACCGCACTTGTTCTCGGCTGCAAGTGAACTCCCCCAAACAACGCGCGCAAGACTTCCGGGGAGAGTCTGCGCCTTCATGTTCTTCGAAGGAATTTGCGCAAGCTCCGAGGCTTTTCCAGCTTGGTTGTAGGCAAGATATGTATCAGCCGCTAGAAGAGCTGCCTGGGCACCGGCTGACGTACCTGCGTGATCGCGTGCGACCTTTTCTAGATCAGTCAGGAGTGTGCCGTAATCCTTCGCGAGATCGCCACTCGCTGCTTTCTCGTCGGTCTTGGCTTGTGCCGCAAGGCCAGGCATCAGCGAGCTATATTTCGCGCGATCAAAGCCGTCTTTGATTTTCATGAATTTGAATTCAACTGCGTAGTAAGCCTCTTGTGCTTTGGCTTCCTTGCGCTCGCCCATCCAGTTCATCACGACCCAAATGATTCCGCCGAGGAGAAGAAGTCCCACAAGACCAAACACGATCCCTGCATTGTTCTCCACCCAATGCCAGCCACCTAGGATCTGTTTCTGAACCGCATCGGGATTTCTCACCTGAGCGTCGATGCTGTTTTGAACAGGCTTTGTGCCGGAATCGCCTGCTTTGTTAGGCGGGCTTTGAGTCATATCTGCCACTGAAATATCTCCCGATAAGGCTTCGAAATGCTTAATGTAATAGGAAGTCTTGTGGTTCCGAGAAATGTTCCTTCCCGGAGCTTCCTTTGTCAACTGAAGCCTCGCTTCATTGCGCCTGACCGAGCCTCTATAGACCGCTTAAAATGAAAAAGGGGAGCTGTGATGAGCTCCCCTTCCGAAATTCTGGGCGGACTTTGGATCAACTTCTTCGTTCAAATCGTGCGTTAAGCTTAGCGGTTCTTGACTTCGCGCAGAGTCGAGAACGGGCGAGACGAGAAGCCTTGGTGCGACTGCTTGAGCTTTCCGATGACGGAGATGCGCTCTTCCGCCATGCGGTCCGCAGCCGTGTGCGTGCCGACGCCGTCGCGATTCGCAATTGCGAAAACTTTCAGCAAATTGTCGTAGACCTGGATCGTCTTATCGAGAGCGCGATCGGGCGAATAACCCTCAAGCTCAACAAAGACGTTCATGAGACCACCCGCATTTGTCACGTAGTCAGGTGCGTAGAGAATGCCCATTTCACGGAGCATGTCCCCGTGGCGAGGCTCAGCGAGTTGGTTGTTTGCGCCGCCGCAGACGACTTTGGTTTTTAGCTGGCGAATCGATGTGTCGTTGATGACCGCACCGAGTGCGCAAGGCGAGAAAACATCGCATTCAACCGAAATGATTTCGTCAGGACCGACCGCTTTTGCACCGAACTGCGCGCTCACTCTTTTCGTTTTCTCAGCGTCGATGTCGGTCACGGTGAGAACAGCTTGCTCTTTCGCAAGATACTCAACCAAGTGATAACCGACATTACCGAGACCTTGAACGGCGATACGGATACCTTTAAGAGAATCCGTTTTGAACTGTTCTTTTACCGAAGCCTTGATTCCCATCAAAACGCCATGCGCTGTGTAGGGAGAGGGATCGCCGGATCCACCAAACGCCTTTGGAATCCCCGTGACCCAGGGAGTTTCCATGAACACGTATTCCATTTCGCGAACCGTAGTGCCCACATCTTCAGCCGTGATGTAACGGCCGTTGAGCGAATTCACGAAGCGACCGAACGCGCGGAAGAGAGCTTCCGACTTTTGCGTTTTCGGATCGCCGATGATCACGGCTTTTCCGCCGCCCAAATTCAAGCCCGCAGCTGCCGCTTTATACGACATGCCTTTTGAGAGACGGAGAACGTCGATGAGTGCCTCGTCTTCGGTCTTGTAATTCCACATGCGCGTGCCGCCCAAAGCGGGTCCTAGCGCGGTGTTGTGGATGGCGATGATCGCCTTCAGGCCAACGTCTTTATTATGACAAAACACGACTTGCTCGTGATCGCCGTGCTTGCCGATCAGTTCAAAAGAACCCATGACCAACCCCTGTGATGGTGAAGTCATACCAGTGTATGCGAATGGACGAAGGATAGGAACAGCAGTTCAACTTCGGCAAGTAAAAAGAGTGTTCGCTCCACCTACGTGCTGGAGAGCATTACTAATACGAATTCAAAAAAACAGGACTCGCTTTCATTGCGAGTCCTGCTTCAAGAACTTCAACTAGTTCGTGAGTTAAGGCGCGGGGTACGTAAACGCCCCTGTCGGCGAAGAACCGGTTACGAAGCGGTTCGGGCCAGGTTCCACGTTGATGTAAACGACTCCTGAAACACCGTTTCGCTGAACGCTCATTTGCTTTCCAGCTGCTGACGATCCGCTTCGCAGAATTTGGTAGGAATGCTTGTTGGACGTACTCATAGAGCTGCAACCGTAGCCTTCGTGCAGGATGTCGCCTGCACTTGCTAACAAGTCGAAGATCATCAGAACTGGTGCAGAACTCAGTCCGGGAATGTGAACATCAAAGTTGTAACAGTTCCCCGTGTAACTACCGGCAGTGTAAGTCGCAGTTCCATAATACTGCGGCGCACTTGTTGGTGCATTGATCTGCACGGAAGGACTACCGAAGTTCGTTCCATTATTCGAAGTGAATGAAGGCGCGCTAGAGAAAGTTGGCTGTAAGTACATCGTGCTGCTCTCGGCCGTACCCGCCGCGAACTGAATCGTTGACGACGTTGTCGAGCACGACGAGTTCGAATAGAGAGCTCCGTTATTCAAGGCGACGTTCGTGATCGAGTACGCGGCTGGGAGGGCGAAGTCATTCGTATCCTTCTTTGCGCGGAACTTGACTGGATGGCAGAAGTTTTTCACGTAGTTCGTTGCATCCACCAACTCAAGGTTCACGTTCCCCGGAGCCGCCGCTGGCACGAGATAAGTGTTTGTCGACGGTCCGGTCAAGGCGAAGATCATCGAGTTCGCGGCCTCGTTTTTCACGAGGAACCATTCGCTAAAGGCCTCGCCCGACTGAATCTGGAAGTCGCGTGATGTATTGACTCCACCACTCGCGCAATTTGAATTCGACGGATAGATTTTGCCTCCAGAATTAATTGCAACCGTTCCGCTTTGCGCGGATGTAAGGTTCACTTCCGCTCCGTATGTTGAGAGCGCCACCACTCGCGCAGACTGACAGCTGTAGTCAGCTTTGTAGGTTTCCCAAGTTCCCGCGAAACGTATTCCTAATTGAGCGATCTGGCCTGCGGGTGAAAGCGAGATATCCCCTGATGACACCACCGTCGCAATCGCGGTCGGAGTGCCAGTGCTATGGTCTGCTGCTCCTGAAACCGACAACTCCAATCCCGTTGCTGGTGTAGCGGTCGCCGCAGGTTTGAAGAAGTATCGAGATGCATGGTTGCCAAGAGGAATCGTCATCACACTGGCCGTTGTGCCCGTGCAATTTCGAGTAGTGAAGTACTGCCCACTCACGCCGGTAAACGTTGCCGTGACGGCGCCGTTCGACGCAAGGGTTGGGAAACCCGTGCTGCCTTCGAGTTTATAGTCGACTGGGTAACACTGACCCGACACCATAGCGCGAGGTTGGAAATTTACGTCCACCCGGACCCGATGAATCGGAGGCGCGGAAGCAGGTACGATGCCAAAACCTTGTTCGTCGAATTCCACCTGCAAACCCGTCAGCACCGATGAGGGCTCAGCGCGCAGCTGAACAAGACCGGGCGCTTCAGGTTTGAAGTAAACTGTCGCTTCCGATGTACCAATGAGAATCGACGTCGAATCAATCTGCTGTCCGGTTCCGCAAGAACTTGAGGGATAGAAAGCAGCCGTCATGCCGGTAGTCGAGCTTTTCCAACCTAGATCGACGCTCAAATCGCTGCCTGCCGGGATATTTACGGCCGCACCGGTTGAGTCTTTTACGCTGATTTTTACTTCACGGCAGACGTCATCAATCAAAGTGAATGCGCCTCCGCTAACCGCCGCAATTTTCAGTTGTGCACGTGGAACAGAATTCGTGGGCCCACCCGAATTGCCACCGCGGAAATCAATCGCTCCGCTAAAATAACCTTCACGCGAATCAGAATAAGGGCAGAGCACAACTTGCAGGCGCTGATTCGCAAGCTCGTTTCCTACGAAGCCGCCGAGAGATGCTGTTTGGATCGCGCTTCCATCGCCTTGCACGGGAATACGTGAGTGGAGTGAGAAAGGCTGAGCTAAATAGCTCGAGTCCGTAAGTTTGTTACACGCAATTCCGTCATCTTCTTCGTAAGGCGCACGGTCCTGATTCGTTTCCACTGAAGTAAGGACGCGAGTGAAGACGCCAACTCCGTTTACGCGCTTTTCGCCCGTGGCTCCAGGCAGAAACTGGTATTTCAGATCGTACTTTGCATTGCTAGCGTTCCACTTAACGTCGATGATCCCTTGATCGGTGGCGCTCGTGATCGGGAAGATCCGGAAGGCTCCTCGGAAATTCAGAGTTCCGTGTCCGTTGTCGAGTCGCGAGACGTCGATGGCGAGTCGATCGTTCCAGTAAGTTCCGTCGCCACAGAGACCACCTGTCGCGGCTGATCCACCCGTATCGACGCCCGCGAGCGCTAGAGTCGGCAAACCGGTCCCCGCCCAGCCGACCTTCGTCAGATTGGTGATATCCGATGATACGTAGAGATCATCGATCGTGGGAGTCGTCGCATTGTTGTAGCAGACTTTTTTGCCGGAGGCGCCAGGGCCGAAGAAACCAAAAATGAACTTCTTTGGTTTTGCCTCTCGGCGGGCGAATGGAGTCTGGGCTTGCGGAAGATAAAGGTTCTTGAAAGCGCTCGGTACGCTGACGAAGACGCGGCTTTGGTCAAAGCTTTGAACCGCCCCTCGATAAACGGGAGGCTGGCTCGCCTTCAACTGCACGTTTGTGAAAATGTCTGATCCGTTCTCCAGAGAGTATGAAAAGCCGGCTCCCTCGAGCGCGAAGACTTCAAACCAACCGCCGTGGATTTCGGTTTGACTTACGACCATTGGAGCGTTCGTCCGCGATGGCGGCGTAAATTTAACCGCAAGTTTTCCAGTTGGACCTGAGTTCGCATCATCAAGGATGCGTCCTGCGATCACGCCATCGGCGCCACCGGTCCCGACGTCGACTTGCTTAACACTTAGATCAACGGCTTCTTCAGTGCGCGAAGTAATGTCGCGGACAGCATCGCCGTAAAAGAAAGTTTCACCTGATTCATCGAGCTCATTGCCGCTATTATCGCGTTCGATATCCGAAGTGATCGCAAGTAGCTGAATCAGTCGCCCAGAGCCGCGAGGTACATCGAGACGGAAGCTCAAATCTTTCTCGCTGATCAGATGCGCCATGAGCTCGCGCCGCTCAATGATCTTTACGATCGGCTGCATACCTGGCCCCGTGACGTTGATCATCACGCGCGTAGGAATTCTCAATGTTTCGTAAGCTGCAACCGAACCTTGCGCCGCGATCTTTTGGCTCTGGTTTTGGCTTTGGGCTTTAGCCTTCGGGAGAGTTTGATTGAAATCCGGGAGCGTGATGGAAATCGAGGAAGAGTCGTTCTTTGAAGAAGTACATCCTACCGCCAAGGCGAGAAGAGCGACCGCGAAGGTCGTGCGTAAAGAACGCGATGCAAAAGTGCGACTGGTGAAACGTGCCATAAACGCCGCTCCTTAAAAAAGGATCAAACTCTGACCCTTCTCTATCGGTAACGGCACCTGGGGCCTGGAGAATCTCGATTGGATTCTCAAAGTGGCGCAGCCCAATTCAAACTAGCCTGTTTCGTTCTGAGATGACGCTAAATGGTTCAACCAAAACGATGCAACAGAAGGCCGAACACGACTCCTGCAAAGAAGAGCGTGCACCATACGAGAAGCAGGCGTTCGCGCTTCTGGACAAGCGTTAAGCGAGCCTCAATCTCTTGCATTGAAAGCGTCGTTGGGCTCGGCTCTGGCGTATGGTTTGCGAGTTCGTATCTGAGCGCCTCAACCTCCCGACTTACGCCCGCAAGATTCTGGGTGAGGTTTTGAATCTTCTCGTCGCGGAGGGACGACTTGTTGGGATCCTCGCCACGCGACACCGTCGAAAGCCAGAAATTCACGTCGAGAGCGGGGTATTTTTCTTCAAGCGCTAAGTACCACTGAAGCATCCGATAAATGTGCGGAGGCGCATCTTCTTCGGCTCTCGTCCAACGGGTCCATGCAGAAGGATCGACCAAGAGAAGCTGACACATCTTTCGTTGGGTGAGCCCGAGCTGCTCTCGAATCTCGTCCAAATCGCCAAGTTTCTTCCGGATAACTCCGACTTCTGCCTCGTATTTTAACCGCTGAGAACTCTTTGTCCGACGGCTTAGAGAATTCTCGGAATCGAGATTGGCGAGATCTGGGTTCTTGAGGGGAGCTGGTTCAGCTGCCTTTAACCCCGCCGTCGTTTCCGGGGTCTTCTCTAAAATATCCCAGCCAGCTAGCCGAAAAGAATCAGAGTTCAGTGACATGGCAGGGTCACGATTTTCGCCGTTTTCGGGCCGGTTTTTATCGCCTTTTCGCCCTAAATTTTCAGGTTTTTCGCCTTCCATTTTGGCCTCCTGCTACACCTATTCAACCTCCGTCTCATTGTGAAACACAAGATAAAAGCCGTGAACTGCAACAAAAGGCGTTGTGAAACACCACACGACTGGGCAATGATCCACGTGGAACATCGCTGAAATACGCGAAATTAGAGAGTTTTCTGTGGAACACCAGGAGTGCTGACCAGGTAGGACATCACCGGGATCAAATAACGCATTACGACTTACACTTATAGTTATAAGTGAGATAGCTAAGTTGCTGTATTTATTGGATTTTTCCTGAGGTGGATTTTCTGATTCAGTCAATTGAGCATCAATGCATTGCGTAAAGGTCTTTCGGCAAATTCGACTTATCCGTTGCCAGGATTCTTTAGAATTGCTCTCCTAAAGCCTCAGGAAGACACGGAAATTCGTCGGCCTGTAGGGTGATGGCCACCCCCGATTTTCGGAAAAAGCTCTCGAAAAAATCGACTCGCGCGCTTGATGCGGAGCAATAGAATGGCAGCTCGGTACGCCCTGAACAAAAACAAGTATCTGCTCGACCCCGAGGTAGACCGTCTTGAAGCCATCCTGGAGAAGGATTTTTCAAATTCGACTCGGGATGTTCTCGCTCTCCAACTCGCTCTGAGAACCGGGGCTCGGGCCACCGAAATTTTAGAACTTCGGCACGTGGATCTGAACGCCTATGACGGCACCCTTTTCATTCGTGGAATTAAGGGAAGTAATGACCGGGAGCTTCCACTTCCTCCCCTGCTGTTCGAACGTCTAGTCGAGTACGCAAAAACCGCCGACCGCAAAGAAGCGCTTTTTCCAATCGGCTATCACCGACTTCGTCAAATCTGGGATTGGTACCGACCGGTACCCAAGAAATTCCACTCGCTTCGGCACACCTTCGCGATCCGGCTGTACCGAAAAACCAAAGATATCCGACTCGTTCAGGTAGCGCTGGGTCACAGAAATATTACGAATACGATGATCTATGCGGATTACGTTTACTCTCAGCAGGAATTGAGGAAACTCATTCTGTAATTCAAACGTGAGTCGTCTTTGGATTCTGCAAATGAGGGGGCGCGGTGGCGAGAAAACTTCCAGATCCTGAGCTCAGAAAGCTTCTTGAGACAGGCAAAAGGATCGCGGTTATTGGGTTAAGCCCGGTGAGGGCGAGGCCGAGCTACGGCGTCACTCAATATATGATTGAGCAGGGCTACGAAATCTATGGGGTGCGCCCAGCGTCGCCTCCCGAAATCTTGGGCAGGCCCTGCGTGGAAAGCTTGAAAGACCTCAAGCAGGATGTCGACATCATTGATGTTTTTCGGAATTCTGAAGCGATTCCGCAGGTCGTAGAAGAGATCGCTGAATGGATTAAAGATAAGCCAGCGGACCGGAGACCTAAGCTTTTGTGGCTTCAACAAGGCGTTACGCATCCTGAGGCAGAAAAGCGCGCTGAGCAGCTCGGACTCAAAGTTGTTTCCGATCTCTGCATCCTCCGCGAACACGCGCGCCTACTTTAAAACTCAGCGCGTGCCTGTTTCGTCGTATTCACGCATGGACTGATTTACTTCATTCCATTCCTGATCGAGTTTTTTGCTCTCCGCTTTTTCGCGATAGGGGCGCTCTTTAGCGATTCGGCGTTGGCTTGAGCGGTCAAACTCCCCGCTCTCAGAAACTCCGAGCTCATCGCCAATTTCCAAGTTGATCGCTTTCGGGCCCTTCATGACTTTAGCAGAAGCTTTGTTTGAGGCTTCTTTGGCTTTATACGTGTTCTCGACATTTGCGCGTTCTTGAAGTGAAAGTTCCAGCGCTTTGTTTAACATCGCGCGATCACGAGCAAAAGCTTCGCTGCCGGTTACAGCAAAAGCAGCGGCTAGAACGAGCAAAGTGACTTTCATGGAACCCTCCTCGAATCGAGCTGGAGCGCCCAGCCTTCAAGGCAGATAAAATGCAAAGCTTTGCCCTTGTGGGCCGCTTTTAAAATCGATCTGGGACAAACGCATCCCTGCCGGGGCCTTTTTTTGGTTTCGGCTGTCGAGACCTTGGGCGCCCGCATTCCGCCGCAAAAGATAAGGTGCCGAATCCGTTAAATTTGGCTTCTAGAGAGCCATTCCGGCTCCCGCGACTAGCGCGCAATGAAGCAATTCAGAGAGATCGATTTAATTGTTGATTTTGTTCAGAAATGTAATAGATTCTCGACTCTTTTGAACTGAACCTTTGGCCCTGATTGCGCGTGGCTTCGGAACTTCTTGAGCTACTTGTTTCAGGCCGGGCGTATAAACGTCGCCGAATTGCAGGAGAGTACTATGCCGACCCCCAAGAAGCGTAAAACGCGTTCGAAAATTGGAATGCGCCGCTCGCACGATTTCCTTGAGCGCACGACAACTGTTAACTGCCCGAACTGCGGCGGTCTCGCAAAGCCTCACCACGTCTGCAAATCTTGCGGCTATTACAAAGGCAAAGAAGTCGTCGCGGCTAAACAAGCCTAATCGACTCGGATGAGACGTCTGCTCCGTAAATCTCCGGAAGACGACTCCTCAAGCGAAACTCGATTTTCACCTTCCTGCCCTGACGTTCCGTTAGGGCCAAGGTTTTCTATTGTCTTGGCGTCACCGAATACAGATCGGGCGCTCGCCCGCGGTTCTCGATCGACCGCGCCTTGCGAAGGCGAACGAAATCGAATCTCGCTTGCCTCCGCCATAGCCCAACGTCATAGACTGTGGCGTAAACGACTTACGTACATTCGAATCAATCGCATTCCTTCGCATAACGGCCCTCTCGCTTAACGGGACGCCAAAGGAAAAAGGTCACGGGATGACAGCGGCAACTCAATTTCGCACTCGTATTTCAGGTACCGGTTCTTACCTTCCGGAAAAAGTCCTCTCTAACACCGACCTCGAAAAGTTGGTCGATACGAATCACGACTGGATCGTTGAGCGCACGGGAATTAAAAACCGGCATATCGCGGCTCCCGATCAAGTCACGACTGATCTTGCGTTGATTGCCTCCCAACGAGCTCTCGAAGCAGCAAATCTCAAAGCCGAAGATCTCGACTGCATTATCTTTTGTACCGTGAGTCCGGATCGCATCATGCCTTCAGCTGCCTGCACCCTTCAGACGAAGCTGGGCGCTCGTCACATCATGGCCTTCGATTTATCGGCCGCTTGTTCGGGCTTTGTTTACGGCCTAACCGTGGCTGACCAGTTCATTCGCACGGGTTTTTACAAACACGTCCTCGTGATCGGCGCTGAAATTCTGAATCGCCTCGTCAATTACAAAGATCGCGAAACCTGCATCCTCTTCGGTGATGCTGCCGGAGCTGCAATTTGTAGTCGCGCGGAAGCTGGTCAAGACTCCGCTATCTTAAGCGCCACAGCAGGCGCTGACGGCTCACTAGGTGAGCTCTTTGTGCTCCCGGCAGGTGGTTCGGCGATGCCGTTCTCTAAAGAAGTTCTCGATAACGATCTCCAATACGTTCGCATGAAGGGACGCGAGATCTTCAAAAACGCTGTTCGCACGATGACCTCCGGGTGCCAATCAGCACTCGAGGCGACAGGATTGACGATCGATCAGGTCGATTGGCTCATTCCTCACCAGGCCAACATCCGCATCATGGATGCGGTCGCTAGCTCCTTCGGAATTCCGGTTGAGAAAGTGGTCATCAACGTCCACGAAACGGGCAATACTTCGGCAGCGACCGTTCCTGTCGCGTTCGATGAAGCGATTCGCGACGGGCGCATTAAACGCGGTCAAAACGTTCTTCTCACCGCTTTCGGCGCGGGTCTCACAACCGGCACCGTGATGTTGAGGTACTAAGCCATGTGGGCGGCACTTTTTCCTGGTCAGGGCAGTCAATCAGTTGGAATGGGCAAATTTCTCTTTGAGAACTTCGCCAGCGCAAAGCAAGCCTTTGAAGAAGCTAGCGACACGCTCAAGCAAGATTTTAAAAAGCTCTGCTTCGAGGGACCTGAGTCAGACCTTCAACTGACGGAAAACACGCAGCCCGCACTGCTTCTCGTTTCGACGGCGACTTTTCGAGTCGTACAAGAAACGACAGGAGTAAAAATCTCGGCAGCTGCGGGTCACTCCGTCGGCGAATACGCTGCAGTTGTCACAGCTGGTGCTTTAAGTTTTTCCGATGCTTTGCGCGCCGTCCGCATCCGCGGTCAAGCGATGCAGAAAGCCGTGCCTGTCGGCCAGGGCGGGATGGTGGCAGTTATGGGATTGAGCGAAGAGCAAATCGTTAAGCTCTGCCGCTGGTCGGAAGAAAACTCAGGCCTTAAGCCGATTGAGCCCGCAAATTTTAACGCTCCCGGGCAGGTCGTCATCAGCGGCTCGCAGAAGCTGATCGACTGGATGAAGACAAACGCAAAAGCGGACATCTTCCAACCCGAGACCCCCCGCATGAAGTTGATTCCGCTGCAGGTCTCTGCACCTTTTCACTGCTCGCTGATGAAGCCTGCTGAAGAACAGATGCGGCTAGTGCTTTCGGAAACGAAGTTTAACGACGCTCATTGGCCGATCGTGCAAAACGTTTCGGCTCAGGAGACGACGAGCGCAGCACAGCTTCGAGACAATCTAGTGAAGCAAGTCTCGGGAGCAGTGCTGTGGACACGCTGCATGGCTCGCTTAAAAGAACTCGGAGCTACTCGCTCTATCGAGTTTGGCTCCGGAAAGGTGTTGAGCGGCCTTGCGAAAAAAATTGACTCAGAAGCCCCTACGCCGTTCAATATCAATACTTTAGACGAGCTTAAAAATCTTGAATCCGCGATCAAAGGGGCAGTTCATTGACCACGGCGGCGGCTGGACGATTTCAGGGAAAGTGTATCTTAGTCACGGGTTCCAGCCGTGGAATCGGTGCGGGTATCGCGCGCAAACTCGCAGCTGAGGGCGCACGCGTTGCGATCACGTACTCGTCGAATCCGGATTCTGCACAGAAGGTTCTCGAGTCGCTTCCCGGCGAAGGTCACATTCGCCTTCAATTGAATGTCGGCGATGAGGCTTCGGTTCAGGCTGCATTCGATGAAGTCGCAAAAACATTCGGTAAGCTCGACGGCCTCGTCAATAATGCAGGCATCACTCGCGATCAGCTTCTTCTTCGCATGAAGACCGAAGATTTTGAGAGCGTTATCAATACGAATCTAAAAGGCGCCTTCCTCTGCACACGCGCTGCCGTGAAACTCATGATCAAAGCCCGCACGGGATCGATCGTGAACATCACGAGCGTGATCGGCGAAATGGGGAACCCCGGACAAAGCAACTACGCCGCCAGCAAAGCGGGCGTGGAAGGCTTTACAAAGTCGGTGGCGCAAGAAGTTGCTTCGCGCAATGTACGCGTCAACTGCATCGCTCCTGGCTTCATCGTCACGGAGATGACGGACGTGCTGACCGATCAGCAAAAAGAAGCGATTCTCGCAAAAGTTCCGCTCAATGCCCTCGGCGATGTTGAAGACATCGCGTCGGCCACAGCGTTCTTGCTCAGCCCGGAATCCAAGTACATCACCGGCCACACACTCAGCGTGAATGGCGGCTTGTATATGTGATTCCGGCGTGATGCCCACGGCATCAGCTATAAATTCCTGATATTTAGTCGTAGAAAACGAAAACAGATCGCACGGAGGTAGAAAATGATGGCAACAGTACAACCCAAGATTAAAGAAGTTATCGTCGAGCAGCTCGGTGTAGACCCTGAGCGCGTAAAGCCCGAGGCTTCTTTCATCGATGATCTTGGTGCCGACAGCCTCGACATCGTCGAGCTCGTTATGGCGATGGAAGAAGAGTTCGGAATCGAAATTCCTGATGAAGACGCTGAGAAGCTCAAGACAGTTGCTGACGTTTGCAACTACCTCTCGACAAAAGGCAAAGCCTGATCGGCGAACGCCCCTGTCGCGCGATGGGGGCGCTTTAAGGTAAACCTGACTCTGTTCCGCTTGTTTGTTCAGCCGCTTCCTTAAAAAAGCGAGAAACGATTTTGCTCGGCCACTAAGCCCGGCGAAACCGAATGCCCCCGACCGCCTTTGCGCAGCGCAAAGATCGTCGGGACCGGGTCCGCGGCACCTTGAGTACGAATCAAGTTCGAATCATGTGAGGTTATGATGTCCGGCTCGAATTCCAGCAGCACCCCTAAAGATATTTATCAACGTCCTCCCGGACGCCCCGAACGCCGCGTGGTCATCACGGGCATGGGAATGGTGACTCCCCTTGGCCTCAACCTCGAGGAGAGCTGGAAAAACGCGGTCGCCGGACAATCCGGAATCGATAGCATCACGCAGTTTGATTCCAACGGTTTCGACGCTCGCTTCGCGGGCGAGATCAAAAATTTCGATCCTTCGCCTTACGTCGAGAAAAAAGAGCAAAAGAAGATGGATCGCTTCATCCACCTGAGCATGGCTTCGGCGGATATGGCGGTGAAAGACTCTGGCCTCACCTTCACCGAAGAACTCGGCAATCGCACGGGTTGTTTAGTGGGTGTCGGGATCGGTGGTCTCGGCGGCATCGAAACACAACATGACGTCTTAAAAGCGCGCGGTCCTTCGCGGATTACGCCTTTCTTTATCCCGATGGTCATCACGAACATGGCGGCCGGAAATATCTCGATCCGCTACGGTCTTCGTGGACCGAATTATTCAGTTACAAGTGCTTGCGCTTCAGGCGCGCACTCAATCGGTGAAGCCGCTCTCTACATCCGCCGTGGACTTTGCGATGTGATGCTGGCAGGCGGTGCGGAAGCAGCCGTCACACCCATGGCTATTGGCGGCTTTGCGGCCATGAAGGCTCTCTCCACACGTAACGAGCAGCCTAAGATGGCGTCTCGTCCGTTTGACCGCGATCGCGACGGCTTTGTTCTTTCGGAAGCCGCGGCGATCTTAGTTCTTGAAGATTACGAACACGCCGCTCGCCGTGGTGCCCGCATTTATGCGGAAGTCACCGGCTACGGCACAACATCTGACGCTCACCATATGACAAACCCAGCACCCGGTGGTGCGGGCGGTGCGCGCGCGATGAAGCTTGCGCTCGAAGACGCACGCGTAAACCCGGAACAAGTTCAATACATCAACGCTCACGGCACGAGCACACCCGTGGGTGATGGACTCGAAACAAACGCGATCAAGACTGTCTTCGGCGATCACGCAAAGAAGATCTGGGTAAACTCAACCAAGAGCATGACCGGACACAGCCTCGGCGCCGCAGGCGCAATCGAGAGCGTGTTTAGCATCATGGCCTTGAAAGAGAACATCTCTCCGCCCACGATCAACCTCGATAACCCGAGCGAAGATTGTGATCTGGATTACGTTCCGCACAAAGCGCGCGATGGAAAGTTCATCCACGTCGTCAACAACAGCTTCGGCTTTGGTGGAACGAACGCTTCGCTTGTTTTCTCAAAAATCTAAATTTCTCTAGAGCAAAAGGACTCTTAAAACACGATGGCCAAACCCAAGCTTCTGATCGCTTCAGACCACGCCGGCTACGAGTTAAAAGAGCGCCTAAAAAAAAATCTCACGCATGTTGAATGGGTCGACCTCGGCCCCTCTGACTCTGCCAGAGTGGATTACCCGGATTTTGCTGATCGTTTGTCCGCCCAGATCCAAAAGAATGGGGGGCAAGGCGTCTTGATCTGTGGTTCCGGCCAAGGTATGGCCATTAGAGCGAATCGATACCGTGGAGTCCGAGCCGCCCTCGTCTGGAATGAGGCGTCTACGCTGCTTTCCCGCCAACACAACGACGCGAATGTCTTGTGCCTCGGCGCGCGGCTTGTAGATCCGGCTTTAAGCGAAAAGCTCGTCGAGCTTTTTCTCTCCACGAAATTTGAAGGCGGTCGCCACCAAGACCGCATTAATAAACTGGGCCTCCAGCCGCGAGAAGGGTGCTAAACCCAAATCGCGTGACCGTCACTGGGAATCGTCGAGCAATCGTCGGCTGAAGAGCGCCCCCGCCCACATCAACCGGGCTACAAAGGGAGAAGCTACGCCATGACTAGCAAGACGATTGAATCCTCTACCCACACCGAGACGTTGAAGAAGATCGATCCTGAGCTCCATGGCTGGCTTTTGGAAGAAACCGATCGCCAAAAATTCGGTCTGGAGATGATCGCTTCTGAAAACTACGCTTCACGCGCCGTGATGGAAGCTCAAGGCTCCATCCTCACAAACAAGTACGCCGAAGGTTATCCCGGCAAACGCTACTATGGTGGTTGTGAGTTCGTTGATCACATCGAAGCGCTCGCAATTGAACGCGCTAAAAAGCTCTTTGGTGCGGGGGCGGCGAACGTGCAGCCTCACTCAGGCTCCCAGGCAAATATGGGCGTTTATCTCGCCGTTGCGAAGCCTGGTGACACGATCCTCGGTATGGATCTCTCCCACGGCGGTCACCTCACGCACGGGTCGCCCGTAAACTTTAGCGGTTTGCTCTTTAAACCTGCTTCGTATGGTCTCGACCCGCAAACTCACCGGATCAACTTCGACACCGTCGTAAAGACCGCGCGCGAAACTAAACCCACGATTCTAATCGCGGGCTACAGCGCATATCCGCGCGAGCTCGATTTTGCGAAATTCAAAGAGATCGCAAATGAAGTTGGTGCTGCGCTCGTTGTCGATATGGCTCACTTTGCTGGCCTCGTCGCAGGTGGCGTTCACCCTTCACCGGTTCCGTATGCGGACTACGTTACAACAACGACGCACAAGACTCTGCGCGGTCCTCGCGGCGGCATGATCCTGTGCTCAGAAGAGAACCTCAAAAAGATCAACTCGAAGATCTTCCCGGGCATCCAAGGCGGACCGCTTGAGCACGTGATCGCCGGAAAAGCGGTCGCGTTTCAAGAAGCTC
>SXGS01226839.1_pt1 | contig 44729 bp, 27 predicted proteins | sample 3174681 | NCBI WGS metagenome assembly SXGS01 (sample SAMN11356861, study PRJNA531348) | freshwater metagenome | isolation source: freshwater sample F1-80 | place: China: Fuxian Lake, Yuxi | collected 2017-12-25 | reverse complement strand
TACGCTATCAATCCCATATCGGGTCTCCAAAACAATAACAAAAAAGATGTGGGGTATAAAAAGGCTTCCAGCTTGTCAACCTGTAGCGGAGTTTCGCCATTGCTTGCACAAGATATTGACAAGCTGGAAGCTTATCCCACGTTCGTTGAACGGTATTGCGCCTAGGCCTTGGTAAACTCCCATCTGCCGCTCGCCTAAGCAGAATGCCAAAGAGTTTAGCTGGAATACCAAATCGACAAGCGCTCAAGTTCTGATTGAGTGCTCAGCGCTGCCAATCGCCAGCGATGAATTGAGCCGTTTAACGGTGCGAAGCCTTGGCTGCGATCGAGTGCGACAATGATATTGAGCATGTCTTGGTGTGTCGGCTGCCTACCGAACGAAAGCCACCTAAGCATCCACAATCCGATGGGAAACAGAATCGCCAGCCCGCGCACACTTTCCAGCAGTGGCCAGCGCTGCCGATCCGCACTCGAGTATAGAAACGTAGTGGCATTTGCTTCAAGGTAGCGTGTCAGTGGGACGTAGACTTCGGGCTGCAGTGCACCGCGCGCCGATTCCAGATCCTTGAAACTAGCCTGCGGAAAAACGTGGCCCAAATTTGGCATCTGTCCGCTGCCGCGCAGAATTCGCCAACCAGTTTGAAAGAGCTGAAATCGCGATGACCAGTTTCGACGATGTTCACACAGAGGGTGCAACCGGGCTACGTTAATTGCTGCGGTACGGAACAAGGTTTGTGAGTAAGCTCTTGGTGGCCGACGATTCTCGAAGAAGATTTCAGATTCATCTGGAACCACTTCCACTAGTGTTTGAGCCAACTCAAAAAGTTTCTGGTCCGTAAGTCGCTTGGTTTGGGCGCGCCCGATCAAGTTCACGAACTGAAGTGCATGTACCACGCGACGAACCGGCGGATATCGCTGGTCCGTCAGTATTTGCTCAGCGCACTGCAATACGCGCCGAATCGTTTTCCAGTCGCGGCTGTCACCGTGCTTCAGGGGTGGAGGAGCAATTGGATCTGAACTCAAGCGATGCTCGCCAATAAACTGCTTGACCAGCGCGGCGTGTTCGGCCAGAGGACGGCCAAGGTCTGCTGCGGCGGACGGACAGGCTCTACGAATCGTCAAAACGGACTCGCGATCCTGAGGAACTAATTGCAGCGGAAATATTTGGCATACGGTGGGTTTCGCTTGCGAACCAAATCGCTCGTGAATGTGACAACGCCCTTCGCCGGTAAGGAAAACACAGGTGCCATCGGCTCGATGCGCCAAGCGGTAGTCGCCCCCAGTGCCGAAGTGGCGAACCAGGATGCGAACATTTCGGTACTCTGGGTGTTGCTCCCAATTTTGGTTGCTCAGTCTTTGCAGATCATCCGACTTCAGCGGAATTAGCGAACCGCGACAACAGAATCCACATTGATGGCAATCCCATTTTTCTTGCTTGCTCGACACAACAATGGGAAGCGACATAGAGTTGACCGTTTGAGCCTACTGAGCGGCTATGTTGGCTCGCCCGCCGCGCAAGATGAACTTTTGAATTTTACCGGTTGCTGTCTTGGGCAGTTCAGAAATAAATGTAAAGTCGTGTGGAACTTTGAAATGCGCCAGGTTATCGCGACAATAACTGCGCAGTTCGTTTGCTGTAACGCTGGCCCCAGTCTTTGTGACCACAAATGCTTGCGGAGTTTCGCCCCATTTGTCGTTGGGCATTCCGACGACCGCAGCTTCTTGAACTGCGGAGTGACGCAGTAAGACTCCCTCGACTTCCACCGATGAAATGTTCTCGCCACCGCTGATAATCACATCTTTCCAGCGATCGCGAATTTCGATGTAGCCATCCGCATGGACCACAGCAGCATCGCCGCTGTAAAACCATCCATCGCGGATCGCGCGGGCAGTGGCATCGGGATCGTTATAGTAACCAGCCATCACAGCGTTTCCGCGAATAATAATCTCGCCCATCGAAGCGCCATCGCGAGGAACCTCTTGGCCATGTTCGTCCACAACTCGAACTTCAGCATTGCCAAGGTACTCGACACCTTGCCTAGATTTTATTCTTGCTCGACTGGCAAGGTCGAGCTGAGCATGCTCTGGCAGGGATTCGCTGATCGTGACGATGGGCGAGACTTCGGTAAGTCCATACACATGGATAATCTCCCATCCCAGCTCTCCCTCGATGCGTTCGATCGTCGCCGCCGCTGGGGAAGCACCCGCGGTGTAGACGCGTACGCCCCTGGGTACGTTTCGTCGGACTTCCTCGGGGGCATTGGCCAGACCGATCAGCACCGTTGGAGCAGCGCACATTAACGTAATCTCTTCGCGGCGGATCGTTTCAAAAATCAAACGCGCGTCCGCTTTCGGTAAACAAACATGCCGACCACCCACCGCAGTTATTGTCCATACAAAGGTCCAGCCGTTGGCATGAAACATCGGCAGCACCCACAGGTATCGGTCCGCACTAGTGATGCGAGTATGCATCAAGTGCCCCATGATATTGATGGCCGTATTGCGATGCGTAACCATCACTCCCTTGGGACTGGCCGTCGTTCCACTGGTGTAGTTGATGGCGATCGGCTGAGTTTCGCTCAGCTCGACGTTTCGAAAACTGGGCGACGCCTGCGCCAACTCGTGTTCGTAATCCAACCAACCTTGCCGAGCGCCCGAAAAGGCCACGTAATGCTCTACGCTTGGCAATTGGTCGCGGATGCGATCGATGTCATCTAGAAACGATTCATGCGCACAAACGGCTCGCGCCCCACTATGATTCAGAATATATACGAAATCACGGATGCTCAGTCGGTAATTGATCGGCACCACCATCGCGCCGATCTGCGGAACAGCATAAAAGAACTCGAGGTGTCCGTGCGTATTTGGAGCAATGCTGGCAACGCGATCACCAGGTTGCAACCCCAGCATTTGTAAGGTTGCTGACCAACGGTCGCATCGATCGAAGAACTCGCGAAAGGTAAATCGCCTATCACCGTCGACAACTGCTGCGCGATGAGAGTAAAGTCGTCTCGCGCGTCGAGCAAAGTCCATGGGCGATAATGGCGTCTCCATGACCTACCACTTGAGTCCGAATTGTTCGCCGCCGGATGGGCGACCAGTGCCGCCTTTGAGAGGTCCTCGATGTTTCGGCAGCGCGAGTTCAACGGGAGCCTCTGGTTCCTCCACCACGGCAGCATCGTCCGTGGACGTCTCGACAGCAGGCGGTTGCTGAGCGGCCTTCAGTGACAAGCTAATTCGTTGAGCTTCCTCTTCGACGGAGAGAATTTTGACTTCGATTTCTTGGCCTTCTTGCACAACGTTAGTAATTCGCTGTACGCGGTAATGGGCCAATTCAGATACGTGAATCAATCCTTCGACACCCGGAGCCAGTTTGACGAACGCACCAAAATTAGCGATGCGGGACACTGTTCCTTTGACCAGCGAACCGACAGCAAATTTCTGCTCGATGTCTTTCCAAGGATGGTCTTGCAGCGACCGATACGAAAGACCGATCTTGCCCGTTTGCGGATCGATCTTTTCGACCCGAACTTGAATCTTCTGCCCCTCCTGCAAGATCTCGCCAGGATGTTCAACGCGTTCCCATGCGAGCTGGCTGATATGCAACAGTCCATCCAGTCCACCGAGGTCGACAAATGCACCAAAGTCCATAATCTTGCGCACAATGCCCTCTACCGCAGCACCTACTTCGAGAGCCGCCAAACGCTGTTCGCGTTTCTCTTGTCGTTCTCGCTCTAAAACCGCGCGGCGAGAAAGGACCAGATTGCCACGACGTGGATTGACTTCCGTTACTACGCACAGAAATTTCTGTTCCAGGAAATCGGCGGTACTTTCTACGCGATATTCAGCAATCTGGCTGATCGGAATAAATCCACGCACGGTTCCGACCAAGCACTCGAGTCCGCCAGCATTCGCCCCGGTCACTTTTGCTTCGACGACTTCACCTTCCTTCAGGTCGTCCCAATCCGCGACGTTAACGGCATTACCTGGGACGGTGACTTCGTAAAGCCCTTCGTCGCGCAAATATCCACGCACGACTACTTCGAATGCTGCGCCAGGCTCCGGTGGATTCTCGAACTGGAGTATCGACACAACTCCTTCGTTGGGACCTCCCAACGACAGGAACACATTCTCTCCGTGGACCTTAATTACTTTAGCTTGTACCCGTTGGCCTTCCTCCAGCTCGCGGCCTGCTTGAACTTCGGCACCGCCGATCAGAATCTTGTCCAAATCCGCTGCACCAGCGAGAGCTTGATTCAGTTCGATCTCAAGGTCGTCGGACAGCTTTGCTCGCCGCGACGGAATGGCGACTTTCGAAGCGGTCGATTCGACAAAATCCACTACGGGAGGCCGCGGCGATCGTTTGTTGCGTTTGTCAGCGCGGTTGGGCCCCTGAGCATTTACTTCAGTTTCGTCACCGGGAGCATTCGGGCCGCTGGGATGCGATTGACCATGCGAGCGCTTCGATGGATGCTGCGGCGCGCGAGCTTGTTGAGTGGCTCGCAATTGCCGCACTCGTTCCAAGCTAATGGGGCTAACCGGCCGCTGTTCACCGACGACAACCCGAGGATCAGAATCGCCACTCGTGGAACTGGCCGATGAGTTCACAGCGATCGCGGCGGACTCTTGAATACCGACAGCATCAGAAGGATCGGAAGTAGTTGCTGAAGATTCGTTAGCGCCAACATTGGTCATTGGAATTCACACCTAAAATCGTGCCCAAGCTTTGACAGTCGCTCGCGGCATTTCACAAATCGGAAGTTGCAACAATTCAACCAGCATCTTAGCATGAATCTGATTCCTTCCAACCGTGGCGTGGGGTAAGACTTTGCCACAAAACTGGGTTGAACCTGAATAATCGCTACAATATTGACAACTCACAGCAGTTGATAGCTGTTGGCACTGTTTTTTAAGACCGAAGCACCCTGAGAAATGCCAAAATTCGACTTGCTGAACTCGTGTCGATTGGACGTGGAACTGATTGACATCATCCTGGAATCGCCTACGGCTGGGCTGGACTCCCTGCCATGCTGCGCACGCACGGGCCGCGCGGTACGCACTTGGTTGGAGCGGAATAGGCTGGTCGCACCGTGCGCCGCAGGGCTGTGGCTGCTCGCTGGCGACCTCCACCAGTCGCACGAATTGAGTCAGGAAATCAAGTCGAGCGACGGGTCGTTTTGGCACGGCATTATGCATCGGCGGGAAGGGGATTTTTGGAACGCGAAGTATTGGTTCCAGCGCACCCACGGGCATCCCGTCCACCAGCAACTTGCATCCACCATTGAGTCTTCGATCAACACGAAAACGGCCGACTTGCCAATGCAGTTGCTATGCCAGCCGACAACTGTGGCCGGCGCGCTGGTGGATTGTTGCCAGCAAGCTCTCAGTACGCGCGAGGTATGGCGAGAGCCGCTGACACAAATATGTTGGTGGGAATGGCAGCTCCTGTGGAATCACTGTTACGACAGTCAAGCCAATTGATTACTCGTTTCCAGTCGAGGAAGCCAAGAATCGTCGCTTGCTGAGCGCTCGGCGGACTTCACCGAAATTGTACACAGTCGCATTCGTGCCGCTCGGCAAGACAACTTGCGTGATCGTATTAGTACCGGCCGTGCCGCCTGCACCAGAGCCGACATTGGCCGCTCCATCACTGAAGGCGGTCGGCTGCGTTTCGGTCAGAGTATAGGTGCCTGGCAACAGGCTGCTGAAGGTGTACTCTCCGTTGGCATTGGTGGTTTGTGTCGTGTTGATTTGCGAGCCAAGCAAGTTGGAGCCGGTCAACGTAATCAACACTCCTGAGATTCCGCTTTCGCCACTGTCGCGAGTATTGTTGCGGTTGGCATCCACGTAGGCTACGCCCGAAATGCTACCTGGCACGGCAATCGTGGTCTGCTGTGTTGCAGTGTTATTGGCGGAATTGGACTCGGTCTCGGTAGCGGTGACGGTGGCGGTGTTGGTCAGCGTCCCGGTGGCACTGCTGCTGACCGCAGCCACGACAGTGATTGTCGCAGTGGCTGCCGGAGCAAGAGTGCCAATCGCGCCGGTGATCGCACTACCAACGTTGGACACGGTACCCACGGTCGAAGTCGCCGACGTAAACGTCAATCCGGACGGAAGCGTGTCGCTGACCGAGACGTTGGTTGCCGTTGAGGGACCATTGTTCGTGACCACGATCGTATAGGTTAACGATCCGCCTGCGGCTACAGGATCACTTGCATCCGTTTTGGTGATTGCCAAGTCGACGGTACCGTTGACCGTTGTCGAGGCGGTCGCGGTATTGTTGCTGGAATTTGTTTCAGTTTCCGTTGCCGTAACCGTAGTCGTGTTGGTCAGTGTTCCGCGAGTTGTTGGATTAACGCCGACGACCAGTGTCACGGTAGCAGAACTGCTGGGATTCAAGTTACCGAGAGTTGCTGTAACGGTTCCACTGGCATTTGATGCCGTTCCCTGGCTGGACGAAACGCTGGTGAAAGTCACTCCCGAAGGCAAGACATCGGTCAAGCTGACATTCGTTGCTTGTGACGGCCCGTTGTTGGTAACTGTAATCGTGTAAGTAAGGGAATTGCCCGCAACAATCGGATCAGTCGAATCGATCTTGGTGACTGCCAAGTCGATTTGACGCTGAACCGTAGTGCCTTCCGAGTCCGAATTATTAGCACTGACCGGATCGGTTTGAGGGGCCGAGACGGTCGCTGTATTGGTTAAGGTCCCCGATGCCGTCGCGGCCACCGTTCCCGTAATCGTGATGGTCGCTGTTGCGCCATCAGCCAGATTGCCCAGGTTTCCCGTTACCGTGCTGCCAGCCCCTGTGGCGGTTCCTTGACTGGCGGTCGCTGAAACAAAGGTTACGTTACTGGGAAGCGTGTCGGTGACGGTTACTCCACTGGCATCCGATGGTCCATTATTGGTGACGGTCAGCGTATAAGTAATCGTCTGTCCCGCAACAACGGGATCGGGAGAATCGGTTTTTGAAATCGACAAATCAGCTTGCTGAGTGAGCGTCGTCACTTGTGTTGCGCTGTTATTGGCGGAGTTCGTTTCCGTTTCAGTCGCGGTCACGGTACTGGTATTGGACAGCGAACCGGATGCGCTTGAGCTGACATCTACGATGAGCGTAATCGTAGCGTTGCTGCCGGAGTTGATGGTACCAAGACTACCGGTAACCGTGCCTGAGGCATGGGTCGCGGTTCCTTGACTGGCCGTCGCGGAGCTGAACGTCGTCCCCGATGGCAATACGTCCGTTACCGAAACGTTGGTCGCCGTCGATGGTCCATTATTGGTCACAGTAATGGTGTATGTAAGCTGGCCGCCGGGAGTTGCTGGATCGATGGAGTCTGTCTTGGTGATTGCCAAATCTATTTGGCGCGTAACTGTGGTAGACGACGTGGCAGAGTTGTTGCCAGTGTTCGTGTCGGTCTGGCTGCCAGTAACTGTTGCGGTATTGGCAATCGGACCAACTGTGGCTGAATCCACCGAGACCACAACCGTGATCGTTGCTGTTCCGCCGCTGGCGAGATTACCCAATGCACCGGTAATCGTTCCGGATGCGTTGGTGGCCGTACCTTGGCTGGCGGTTGCAGACACAAACGTCACTCCTGACGGCAATACGTCGGTTACGGTGACCCCTGTGGCATCGCTTGGCCCAGCGTTAGTGACCGTCAAGGTATACGTCAAGGTTCCGGCCGACGTTACTGGGTCCGGAGAGTCTGTCTTGGTGATTTGCAAGTCGGTTTGCTGAGAAACTGCAGTTGCCGAACTGGATGTGTTGTTCGCTGAGTTCGTATCGAATTCGTTGCCCGTAATTGTTGCTGTGTTTGATATCGAAGTCGTGCGGCTGCTGGGGACTGTCACGATGATCGTAATCGATGCGGTTCCTGCAGCAGCAAGAGTACCGATGTTCCCAGTAACGGTTCCCGAGGCTTCTACTACGGTGCCCGAATTCGAAGTAGCAGACACGAACGTTACGCCTGCCGGCAATACGTCGGTCACCACAACTCCCGTGGCTGGCAACGGTCCATTGTTGGTAATCGCTAGTGTGTAAGTCAGATTATTGCCAGCCACAACGGGGTCCGGCGAATCCGTCTTGCTGATCTGCAAATCGATTTGGGGAACGAAGCCCAGGTCGAGAGTCAAGTTGCTGTTCGCGTCAGTATCGCCATCGGACGTGGGCTCGCCGCCGGCAACCAATGTAATAGCGGCCGACGCCACGTCGCTCGACACTGCCGATCCATTGTCGTCATTGTTGGTATCCGTATCGGGATCGGGAGCGGGATTATTGCCGGTACTGGTAACGTGCCCAAACAAGGCTTGACCGGATGCAAACTGGGATGACGGAACCAAAACGATATAGTCGCCTGGAAAGAGATTGCTAAATCCGTAGATGCCGCTGGAATTCGTCGTGGTCGAGTTTTGCAGAATATCCGTTCCACTATCGTACGTGCCATTACTGTTGGTATCGGCAAACAGTTGCACCGTCACGGCATTGATGCCGGATTCACCAGTATCGAACGCTCCATCATTGTCGCGGTCGGCCCACACCAAGTTACCCAGCGACATAGGATTGAGATTGGCCATGTTGAGTGTGACGACGGTCGGGGAAACAGCGGCTACAAGATCCAGTTGACCATCTACTGCCGCGGCGCCAGCGATTTCGAGCTGAATTGCTCCCACGTTCGTAAAGGTGGCTCCCGCTCCTCCTCCCGTCGCGAAATTGCTAAATCGCACGACTACCTCTTCACTGGCGGTTCCGCCAGTGTTCGGAATCGAGACAGTCGCGGTCGAAAAATTCGCCGCGCCTGAATAGATGCGGATCGTTAAGTCGCCATTAATCTGATCCGCACCGATTCGAAAGCGAATTCCTACAGCACCATTGGCGGTCAAGTCTTGACCGCCCAATCCCGTGCCATTAATCGTCGTTGCGTCACCGTCCGCACCATCATAGGTAATGATTCGCGAACCAGTTCCCGTCGTACTGGCGATGAACTCCAAGACATTCGCAGTCGATGTGTCCACGTTCAACTCAATGGAACCGCTGACCGATGTCAAATTGACGAACATGTCGCGCTCGCCACCGATTGTCTCTGTTGCTGCCAAGGAAGAGGTAACTGGAACTCCCGTGGTGCTCCCCACGACCACTTGAGGCGTAGCATCAAATGTGTCGATGGTCGTCTCCGCGTCACCTGCGGCATCGGCGGCAGATACTACCACCGTTTGCACCGACTCGCTGGTTCGCTGCAGCAATCCGGAGATCGCCAATTGCTGTACGTAGTACCGTCCGGCTATAAGGCTGCTAAATGTGTAAACACCGCTGCCATTGGTCGTGCCGGTGGTTACCAATGTATCATCCGCACCGCCATTGTCGAAGGTCGAGTTGCCACCGTCGCGGTACAGCCGCACGGTCGCACCGGAATGCCGGGTATCGTCACCGGTCAATCCGTTGTCGGTCAAGTCGGTAAATACGGTACCTGTAATCGTGGCCAGATCATTGACCATCAGCCGTCGATTTTCAAGCGACTCGATTCTCAACCGCCGTTTGGCGACAGTCCGGCGTCGCGAATGGCTGAATCGCTTGAAAAGTCGACTAAGAAAGCTACCCATCGCAGCTTGCTCCTTCCCTGGAACACGGAGTATCAATACAAAAGGCCCGACCAATCAAAGAAAGGTCGAGCCTTGGATCTGGCAGTAGATTGCGCCGATTTCCCTACCAGCGATATTCAGCACCAAAGTTCAAACCTTGTAACCAATAATCGGAATCCACGAACTGAAACTGAGGTCTGAGTGGACCAGTAAATGGGTCTTGCTCGGGAGGAAACAGATTTGGATTAATGTCTGTATCGATTTGATCGCCTGGTCGGATTACGTTGTTCCAGTAGATTAGGCTGTATCCAACTGTTAATCGGGATCGGCGGGTAAGCTGATATCCGAGCGTTAATCCAAATTCCGGAATCATGATGAACTGGTCGCGGTCAAAAGTCCCGATATTAGTTCTTTGTGAGTAAATCCCGCTGGTCGACGTCGAGGTTGTCCCGTTATCCACCGAGGTCGTGTTTCCGGTAATCGTTACTGTCTGGTGGTTGGCACCGATCGCGATTCGCATCAATGCATCCAAGCTCCAAAAGCCACGTCGCCCTTGCCACAATACCCCTAATTCACCGCCGTTGAACTGATTGCGAGTATTAAAACGATCGGTGATATCAAAACTGCCCGGCGAACCGGTGTCCAGCGACTGCAACCGTTCGCGAATTGCTAGCGATTCTTTCAGTTCGTAAAAGCGATAGCCCACCGTGCCATCGATGCGCGTGGACGTCGGCACGCTCATGCACTGGTCCAGCCACGAATTTCCGCAACCCGACCAGCAACACAAGTTCTTTCGAAAGCGTGCCGCGGCGCCATCGACCCGACTGTCGGCGTCCACCGCAATCGAGCCGCTGAGAACGTTGGGAAATGCTACCAATTCGGAATCTTGTACCCCTGTGAGCATATTGAAAAACGGTCGCGCGAGAATCGGCGATCCCGTCGATTGGCGAAAGAAATCATCGCTTTCGGTGCCGAACCCGAAATACTCACCTTCCATACCCCAGCCCGGACAGGCATCGAACCAAGTACCAAAGCGAATTCGACCTCCTGACCGAGCGCCGTCAAGTATGTCGTCATTTCCACCTAGCAATACCGATGTCGCCGATTGCCCAAGCACTCCGGCTGCAGTACGCGCTGTCCCAACGGTACTAGTGGTAACGAGTGCCGGAGCGTTCATGCCCGGTTGCCACCATTGCAGATACTCGGCATGTACCCAGCCATGCGCAGGAAAGCAAATGCAAAATCTACGCGGGGCTATGCAGTTGTTGCAGTAGGCCTCCACTTCACCAACTGCAGCGTCGTCGACAACGTATTCGCCAGCATTCAAGTGTGTTTCTTCAACATGCTCGTCCACCACGACTTCATCACCAACGACGACGCCTGAGTCCAATGTGGTTCGATTCGCGGCCAGTCGCGACGGAACGGAACTTCGCCAACTGGGACCTGCCCCCTGTCTGGCGTGTGCCGCTCTTCCGCTATAAGTCGTGCGGCGGTTCCCTTCTTGAGCTCCCGCCTCACACCATGTCCAAGCCCCAATGCCCATTGCAACTAAGAGTAGGACAATGCTTCGTTTCACGAGGACGCCTTCCTAGCAAATACCGCAGGGACAGTCAGCTCAAATTTCTGACGACTGCCATTATTCGAAGTGGCCGTAAAGTCGGTCCACTTTGCCTAAACGTTGGCTTGCATCTTGTATCGGCGTCCTACAATCGAAACATTCGTCCTATTCGAAAAAATCCTCCTGTTCCTCAAAGTTGACGTATGCCGCAAACTTTACCAAACGTAAATGCAACAACTGGGATACCGTCCATGGGATAGCACAAGAAACTAAACGGCGGGACGCTCACGTTTGCTGATTGCTAGCCTCTTAACCCTGATAGCGATCGCTGCCAAAACCCAGAATGGGATAGAAAATGAATGGTAGCAAAGCCAAACCGACACCAAATGCGCCACTCTTACCGAAGTTCTTTGCCACATCAAGTGACACGATGATTGCTGCGATAAAATTCACAAAGGGAATAATAAACAACACGATCCACCAAAGCGGTCTCTTGGCAATCTCGAGCAAAACTATGATGTTGTAAATGGGGACAATCGCCGCCCAGCCCGGTTTGCCCGCTTTTGCAAATGTTGCCCAAAGGCCTGCAAGCACCGCAACAATGAGTGCCAGCTCAAACAAGAGAATAACTCCAACCATCGCAAGTGCGGCTTCCTCTTGACCAAACAGTAGCAAATTGGTGAATTGCATTCTCATGTTTCCTTTGTCTCAATCGTGTGTAACTTTGTCCAATCCCACAAGAATGCCAGCCTAACGTGACTGGCAAACTTGCGTCAACTAGAGGTCTGGGTCTGCCTCCGGTGAATCGAGGTTAATCGCTTTGCGGTCGCTCAACCAATAATACATCAGACCAATTCCTGCGATAGCTAGCATGAGCAATCGATAAACCGTGGCCACGAGCGTACCTGAGAATCCAGGCTGCGAGGTAGGCAATTGTTTAAACAAAGTCGCCAGTGCAGCTTCTTGATATCCGATGCCGCCGGGCGCTAGCGGCAGCGCCCCCGCGGCCATTCCCGGCGGAACCACCAGCAAGTGCTCGTAAAACGTCGGACAATTCGGATAGAGTCCGCACGACACAAAATAGACGCTGGTCGCCAGCAAACCATGAATTGTCAAAGCGATCACTAGCATCGCACCCAGCATCCATGGCTTGTTGCGCAACAACCGCACCGCGCGCGCCATGCGCACTAAAGCATTTCCTACAACCGGCAACCTACGGAGCTGGTCTAGCAAGATCTCAAACCACTTGCCCGCATAGATCGCGATCGCCAATCCGCTAGCCGCAATTACGCAAAGGACTGCGGCCGAGTTGCGAATCCAAATCAGTACTTCATTCAGCGGTTCGCTGGGCAGAACGGTGAGGCTGACCAGCGCCAGCGTGACCAACCCCAACAGTCCGAGCGCACGATCTAGCAAGATCGACGCAACTGCCTCGGGTCGCTTTTGCGGTTTGTTCTTCGCCACCAGCACGGCTTTGAACAGATCACCGCCTACGCTGCCAAAGGAGACAAAATTCAACAAGTAACCGATGAATCCCAATCGCAAGGCTTCAACCAGCGAAAAAGGGATTTCGAATGTTCGCACCAGCAACCTCCAGCGCACAAAACCCAGGACGACCGCGGCGAGCGACGTCAGTTGCGCTACTAGAATCAGATCCCAGCGCTTCGGTTGCTCGAAAAACGTTTGATAGTCCGCCGGCTCCACGCTCCACAGCAGATACGCAAATATCCCAGCCGGCAGAGCGACCTTTAGGAGCAACAGCCCCAATGAACGCAGAGATTGAGAGCGGCTCTTATCAGTCAAATAATTTCTTCAGAGCAAATATGGTTGCCGATCGGCTGGCTTTGGCGATCGAAGTGGTCAACGGGATTTCCTTGGGGCAAACGGAAACACAATTCTGTGCATTACCGCAGACTTGAATGCCGCCTTCGCCGGTTAACGTCTCCAATCGTTCGTCGGCAATATTCTTGCCAGTCGGGTGCGCGTTGAATAGGACGATTTGGCTGATCGCAGCGGCACCCAGAAACTCCTTTGCATACGCCGATCTTTTCCGAGTCTCGTACTCGCTGTCGGTTTCACCGGGACGCCGCTGCACTTCGATCTTATTGTATTGCGGACACGCTTCCAGGCAGCAACCGCAGCTCATGCACTGGCTCAATGGATAATTTTGCTCTTGTTCTTGCCGAGATTGCTTGGGACCTGGTCCGCGATCAAAGTAACCGTCGACGGGCACCCATGCTGTTGTTCGCTCAAGTGAATTAAACATCCTCGCGCGATCGACGACCAAGTCTCGGACGACTGGAAATTTGGTCATCGGGCGCAATTCGATTTCGGCAGGATCTTCATTGAGCAGTCGATCAACTAGGGCCGTACAGCTCTGACGCACGCGACCATTGATGACCATCGTGCAGGCTCCGCAAACCTCTTCCAAACAACCGCAGTCCCAAGCCACGGGCGCGACGTTCTGCCCATCGGCAGTGCGCGCTTGAGTCGCGATTCTCTGCAACACGCTGATGACATTCATGTTGGCTTCGTAGGTCACTTGATGGCATTCCCAATACGACGGTTGGTTTGGCCCATCTTGTCGAAGCACGCGAACATTGATCCTGGCGGGTCGACGAGTCATGTTGGGTTCGGATAAAGTCCCTGTTTCGCTCATTTGTGTTCCTTGGTCCGCTTGGCGACTCGTTCTTTCCAAACTTGCTCGATGATTTCTGCTCCGACCAATCCATACAGGCGTGGACGCGGTGGCACGATGGACGTATCCACATCCTCATAACTTATTTCAGGGTGCATGCCTTTCATCGTCGCGATGGACGACTTCAGAAATTTCTTGTTATTTTCCTCAAAGCGATCACACCATTTCTCGGCTTCGCGGCGCCGCTGAGCGGCGTCTGTCGCAGTCAGGCTGGGCATAGCAAATTCGGGCTTGTAATGCGCTCCGCGGCATTCGTCGCGCTTGCGCGCCCCTTTGAGTATCGCCTTGGCGATCGGGAACATATCCTGCAACGACTTTGTAAAGACTACGTTTTGGTTCGTCCAATTACCGCCGTCACTGAGCGAACATTTCAGGCAGCGTTCATGGAGTTCGGACACCTTTTGGTAGGCTTCATCGAGCTGGCCATTCTCGCGCACCACGGTCGCTGCGCGGGTCATCCAGTTGCCCAACTCTTGATGCAGCAGATAGGGATTTTCTCCGCCGCTGCCATCCAGCAGTTTTCGGTGGCGCTCTTCGTGCTCTCCCACCGCGCCTTCAAAAACGGAAACCGGCAGATCTGCAGCCAATTTTTTTTGCGATTGAATGTAATGCTGTACACCTGGCGCCGCGAACAGGCCCGAGAAAATACAACTCAGCAGTGAATTGGCTCCTAAACGGTTAGCACCGTGATACTGATAATCTGCTTCACCCAGTGCATACAGACCAGGCACATTGGTCATTTGATTGCGTGGCGCGCCCGGCTTCAAACCGCCACTGTCGGTGCGTTCGTAATCGGCCCACAGGCCGCCCATCGAATAATGGACCGCTGGGAAAATTTTCATGGGAGTTTCGCGCGGATCAACTCCCTGAAATTTCTCGTAGATTTCCAGTATGCCGCTCAGCTTCCGATCCAGTTCATCACGCTCGATATGCGTCAAGTCCAAGTAGACACACAAGTTCGACGCATCGACGCTCAATCCTTCGCTGACGCACACGTTAAAGATCTCGCGCGTAGCGATATCTCTGGGCACCAGGTTACCGTACTTGGGATAGCGCTCTTCGAGAAAGTAAAACCGTTCCGACTCCGGAATGCTCTTGGGGTCGCGTGGGTCTTGCGGAGTTCTCGGGACCCAAACTCGTCCCCCTTCGCCACGCGCCGATTCGCTCATTAGTCGCAACTTGTCCGCTCCAGGGATTGCGGTCGGATGTACTTGAATGAATTCTGCGTTAGCGTATTTGGCACCTACTTGTAGGCAACGACTGGCCGCACTGCCGGTACAAAACATCGACATGGTCGAGCGTCCGTAGATCAATCCACACCCACCCGTGGCTACCATCGTAGCGTCGGCTGGAAACGCGCGGATCTGCATCGAGACCATATCCTGCGCGACCGCTCCCACGCAGCGACCAGCATCATCGACCACTGGACCGAGGAAATCCCAAAATTCATACTTGTGAACCAAGCCCTCTGCTTCCCAACGTCGGACTTGTTCATCCAGCGTATATAGCAACTGCTGACCAGTCGTCGCGCCCGCAAACGCGGTCCGTTTGAACAGGGTTCCGCCGAATCTGCGTCGATCGATATAGCCTTCCGTGGTGCGATTAAAAGTAACGCCCAGGCGGTCCATCAAATCGATGATTTCTTGACCCCAATCGGCCATCTCCTTGACCGGCGGTTGATGTTGGAGAAAGTCGCCTCCGTAAACCGTATCATCCAAATGCAACCATTCAGAATCGCCCAATTGCCGCGTCTGGTCATTGCAACTGTTGATACCGCCTTGGGCACACACGCTGTGCGATCGTTTCACGGGCGTCAAACTGATCAAGTCAACGTGGATGCCCAGTTCCGCTAGTTTCATTGTCGCGGACAGGCCCGCCAATCCACCACCCACGACTACGACTCGCTGCGCTGCCATCTTCAATTTTCAACCTTGTCGTTTCGTGTAGCCAAGAATCAGTCTGGCAAATCTAATACAAGCCCGGCGCGCAAGCGAGTGCGTCAATCCGCGATCCTGGCACGCACTCGCTTGCGCGTCGGGCTTGTATTCGCTCATACCTTGGTAAATCCTCATCTGCCGCTCGCCTAAACTAATGGGGATTCGCTACCGCTCCAACCGGGTCGGATGCGGGATTCGTCGACGCAGGAGCTTGCACTGGTCCGCGCAGATTCGCCGGTTCAGGAGCAAGCTGCACAATTGTCGAATCGATGCGCTTGTGCGGAGTCGGAGAAATTTCACGCGACTCCAATCGAGCTTCATACATGGCATCCTCTATCTGTCGCGCTTCGTCCACATCGACCATCAACGCACCATATAGAGCCGACAGTCCTACTATGGCCAGAAACACACCAAACGCCGAACATGCGTAAGTCGCGCGACGCTGTGCGGCTGGACTAATCCAAATTCCCCAGGTGATCCCAAAGGTCCAAATACCGTTTGCAAAGTGATAGACACACGCGAGAACGCCGACCAAGTAAAAGACCGGCCAGGTGAATCCTCGCAACGCTAGTGCCAATGAACTAGCAGCATTGAACGCTCGAAAATTGGCCATGCCCATCGGATGCGCGATCTTATTCAGCCAATACTCCGAGTGAAACCAACCGTGAAGATGGAAAATATGAAAGAAGATAAATATGACCGCGACCACACCCGTCCAGCGCTGCAAATGGTAGCGGTAGTTGGACGTGTATCGATAACGAGCGATATTGGATTTCCCCGAACGAATAATCCAAATACCGACGAGCGCATGAAAAATGATGGGGATGAAAATAAACAGCCATTCGACCAAAGGCAATGCCGAGCCGAGTGAATGGATTTGGTTCACGTTTCGTTGGAACGATCCGGCACCATCCATCAAGCTGGCATTTACCAGCAAGTGAACGGTCATGTAAGCCCCGACAGGGACCAGCCCACTGAGTGAATGCAGCCGACGGATCAAAAATTCGTGGCGTCCAAACAAACTGGAGGAATTTTCACTCATGAATAATAGTGCGAAATCGCTAGGTTTATGAAAGAAACGGCCTCTCGACCGAAGCCGTAACCAAGAGCTCGCAATCGGCGAACTGTCGTAAGATAATCTCGCCAACTAGATTCGAACAGATGACCTATCGCCAATCAGGCGGGATGCAATTCGCTCGGCGATTTCCACAAAATCCTGGGAACTCGACGGAGCAGCCGCAAATGCACTGGTCGCATCGACGTCCGCGCGGCAAAGCAAGGGCAGCGAACTGACTCGCATCTTTCCCATATCGTAAACGCCAAACGAAACTGGCAGTGGCTGGGTTGTGACCGCATTCACCTCGCGCTGCAGGTCCCAGGCCGTCACCGCAGCGTTCATATAGACCGCTGTCGTAATCAACCATTCGCGATACTCTGGCATCTGTTGAGCTTGCGGACCAAGGTGCCGATTAAGTGCCCGGGCGGACCCGCGAACCGCTAACATAATCCGGTCCAATAATGAACGCACCGCATGACTGAATGCTATGTCGCCAAAGTCCGCAGGTGAATTGTAAATATCGACCGCCGCAGTCACCGCACCACAGCCAGTATGCCCCAGCACGATGACACTGCGCAAGCTCGCGTTCAAATTGCACGCCGCGTAATCGACGCTCCCCAGGCACTCTAATCCCAGCACATTTCCGGCCACCCGCACCACAAACAAATCGTTGGCAGAACAATCAAACACGTGCTCGATAGGCACTCGAGCGTCCGCGCACCCCAGTACCAACGCGAATGGAGCATGGGCTGGCTCCAATCCGCTGAGTACCGGCACGCCCAACTTGACCGGATTGATAGGCACGATAAACGGAGGCGGAGCTTGCGCACCGTCATTGATCTGATGCATTCGCTCGACCAGCTCGGCAAATCGACAGTTGCCCTGTGAAAGTCGCTCCAACGCTTGTTCGTTGGTCCGAACTTGATGGTGAACCAGCGGCTGCAACGGGTCAAAACGATAGACAATATCCATGGGTTGCTCAGCTTCGATTTTGAAAGATCTCGGTGACGCTCAACTGAATGGTACGGCACAGTCCATCTAGATCCAAGTCGTCTTCATCCAATCCGAATGGTTCTTCGACATGTTCTGCGACGATTTCCATGCCCAGCATAAAATAGGCGGTGATGATCGTCAGCGGAATCGTCCACCAACCAAAGTCGTTGGAAATCCCCCAGGGCAACGACAGCAAGAACAATAGAATGCACTGCCTAGCAAAGACTCGATACGATCGTACGATCGGTGTGCGCGCTATGCGTTCGCACCCGCCGACGATTTCCAGCAACTTGGCCAACTCAACGTCCAGTACGCGCAACTCATGGCCGTCGATATTGCCCTCAGTTTTCGCCTGCCCAATCCAAGCATAGATCTGCTGGACCAATAGTGCAGGTCGATGATCCCAGTCCGACGATTGACCGTCCGCTTGCGACGCGAGACCCGCCGAAGCAGGGCGCCGTAGATGGTTTTTTAACGTCACGGGAAACTCATTCAGATTGGTTTGCAACCGTCGCACATCGTCTTCGGCCAAGTTTGCCAAACATGTCAGCTTGATTGATAGATTGCGAATCGCATTGACCAGCGATCCCCACAACGTGCGAGCTTCCCACCATCTCGCATATGCCGAGTTCGTGCGAAAGACTAACAACCACCCCAAGACCAATGACAACGCCGCATGAAACTCGCTCGGAATATCACCCACATTGTGATAGGGCGACGCTTCCTTCAACGAAGGCAGGCACGAGTACAAACCCACAAGCAGAGCCAAGGAGCTCACTTGCGCAAGCGTACGGCTGGAAATCAATGGAACAATCACGTCCCGCAGAGGCATCGTGAATCCTTAGTTAAGTTAAATTTCGTGATACCATGGACGGTACTTTTGTATCGTCTTATTTCCATCCATACTATGCCATCCATTATTTTCTCAAACCTACCTTGCAAGGCCCAGGCAACAGAAGTATCGCGACATGAATCATCCATATGCTTTTGGAGCTCTCAGTCGTCAATTCTCCGGCAGATCGAGTCGGTCGGCTTGGTTGTACATCTGGCTGCTGCTGTCCAGTTGGCTTGCCCTTGACGATCGAACTGTGGGAGCTGAGAAAAAGCCCAACGTGTTGTTCATCGCCATCGATGATCAGAACGATTGGCTCGGAACGCTCGGAGGACATCCGTTCGCGAAGACTCCGCACTTAGACCGCCTGGGCGCGCGCGGAACCGTCTTTCTCAACGCCCATTGCCAAGCTCCTTTGTGCAATCCGTCGCGCACTAGCCTGATGCTCAGCTTGCGACCTACCACGACCGGCATTTATGGCTTGGCACCTTGGTTTCGAACACTGGACGACTGGAAAGATCGCGTAGCCTTGCCCCAGTATTTCAAAGCACACGGCTACCGGACGATGTCCGTGGGAAAAGTCTATCACGGCGGTGCGGGCGGTCCACGCCAGCGATCCACGGAGTTTGATGTGTGGGGTAATGCAGGCGGAATTGGTGTCAAACCGGATCAGAAACTGATCGGCACCACGCCCATGGGAAATAATCCGTTAATGGATTGGGGAGTCTTCCCGCACCGTGACGAAGACAAAGGCGACTATCAAGTCGCAAGTTGGGCAATCGACCAAATCAAAAACTCAGATTCAGATCAACCTTTCTTTCTGGCTGCGGGATTCTTCTTGCCGCATGTCCCGTGCTACATCACGCGCTCTTGGTACGACCTCTACCCAGACGACGACAGCATTTTGCCTCCGGTGAAGGATGATGATCGTGAGGATACGCCTCGTTTTTCTTGGTACATCCACTGGAACTTGCCCGAGCCAAGGTTGAAATGGGTGCGCGAGAACCAGCAGTGGCGAAACCTGGTGCGCTCGTACCTAGCGAGCACCAGTTTCGTCGACGCGCAAATTGGACGCATTCTCGATACGCTCGAGCAACGCGGACTCTCCGACAATACGATCGTCGTAGTTTGGGGAGATCACGGTTGGCATCTCGGCGAGAAAGGAATCACCGGCAAGAACACGCTGTGGGATCGCGCGACGCGCGTGCCGCTGATTTTCGCTGGGCCGGGTGTAACCAGCGGCGGACGATGCCAGTCGCCGGCGGAACTGCTGGACATGTACCCGACATTGGTCGATCTCTGCGGCTTGCCAGCTCGCAATGATCTCGAAGGTCACAGTCTCAAACCCCAGTTGATCGACGCTAACGCTCCGCGTCCTTGGCCTGCGATTACATCGCACAATGAAGGTAATCACGGGATTCGCTCCGAGCGTTGGCGTTACATTCGCTATGCAGATCGTTCAGAAGAATTGTACGATCTGCAGAATGATCCTCACGAATGGACCAACTTGGTTGATCAACCCGAATTGGCCAACGTCATTGCCGAACATCGGTTGTGGTTGCCTAAGATTGATCGTCCGCCAGCGCCCGGCAGCGCCAGTCGTGTGCTGACGTACGACCGTTCGACCGACCAAGCGATATGGGAAGGTAAAACGGTACGTCGAACTGACCCTATTCCGGAATGACTCGTTGCGTGACCGAGTACCACAGTTGTGTTTCAAGGAGTTTACGAATGTCGCGACAATTCACACTCAAGTTGTTCGCAGCCTGTTTGGTCTTACTCGGTTATGGCTTAGCTGCGCAGGATTCTATCGCTGCAGATGGTAATCGTCCGAATATTCTATTTGCGTTCGCAGATGATTGGGGTAGGTTCGCCAGTGCCTATGCCAAGCTCGATGGACCGGGGACGATTTGCGATGCGCTCAAAACTCCAAACTTCGATCGTGTTGCCGGCGAAGGCGTACTGTTTCGACGAGCCTTCGTATCGGCACCGAGTTGCACGCCCTGCCGAAGTGCGTTATTGTCCGGCCAGCACTTTTGGCGCACTGGGCGTGGAGCAATTCTACGCGGTGCGGTGTGGGACGGCAGCAATGTCGCGTGGCCACTGATGCTGCGCGATGCCGGCTACCACATCGGTGAATCCTACAAAGTCTGGAGCCCCGGCACGCCAGGCGACGCACCCTTTGGTGCTGGAAAATACGCCTATGAAAAAGCAGGTGGCCGGTTCAATCAGTTTTCGGAAAACGTAACTAGCATGGTCGCCGAAGGCAAGTCGATCGACTCCGCCAAGCGAGAACTGTACGACGAGGTGCTCGCGAATTTCAACACTTTCCTGCAAGACCGCAAGCCTGACCAGCCCTTCTGTTTTTGGTTTGGGCCAACCAACGTGCATCGCAAGTGGATCAAAGGCTCGGGCAAGAAATTGTGGGGCATCGAGCCCGATTTGCTGAAGGGCAAGATGCCACCCTTCCTGGCCGACGTACCTGAAATCCGCGAAGACTTAGCGGATTACTTTGGCGAAGTACAGGCTTACGATACGATGCTCGGATTGCTGATGAAGCGCCTGGAAGAAATTGGCGAGCTGGACAAAACGCTGATCGCGGTCAGCGGAGACCATGGTGCTCCAGGGTTTCCACACGGCAAATGCAACTTGTACGACTTTGGCTCCAGTGTCTCGCTGGCAATTCGTTGGTCAGGCGCCAAAGGCAATCGCGTGGTGGACGACTTGATTACACTGCCCGACTTAGCCCCAACGTTTCTCGAAGTTGCCGGCATCGCCGCGCCCGCCGCTATGACCGGCCGCAGTCTGGTAGAGATTCTCACGAGTGAGAAGGCCGGTCAAGTAGATCCCAGACGCACCGCAGTGTTCATCGGACGCGAACGCCATGTCGAAAACGCGCGGGCGGATTTCATGCCCTATCCGCAGCGAGCCATTCGCACGCACGATTATCTTTACGTAATTAACTTCCGCCCAGATCGATATCCATTGGGAGATCACTATCGACTGAACGGCCCCAACCCACCTACAACAGAGGAACTGACCGAGGATACTCGCGTGTCGTTACCAGATGAAGATGCTGGTCCCGCGAAAGCTTGGTTGGTCGCGCAGCGCAGCAGCGAACCCTGGAAATGGCTGTTCCATCACGCGTACGACAAACGTCCTCGCGAGGAACTGTACGATTTGAAGGCCGATCCCAATCAAATGAAAAACGTCGCAACTGATGCTAAGTATGCAAGCATTCGGCAGCAACTCGAATCACAGTTAATGAACGAACTGCGTACAACTGGCGACCCACGTTTGATCGATGATGGCAAGTTCTTCGAAACGCCTCCTATGGCTGGTCCCGTCAATGACCAACCCGTAACGGCTCGCCCGAAAAAGAACAAAAAGAAATAGTGTCCCGTTCAACTGCCAGGTTTGACGATTCGTGACCGCTAGTGCATTCAGCAGCGTTCGCTTTTTGAGTTTAAGCGTCCCAGGATTGGAAAAATCTGCCAGACAAAGAAAAGATTCTCGTTGCGCAAACTCTTAAACGCGCGAGTTATTTTGGGACTGTTGCTGAGTCGTCGAATTCAAAGGCCGAAAGAGTTTTTTGTCTTCCCCTTTTTTGTCGCAGACCTCCATGCTGGGGTGAAAAAAGTGAACCGATGGCGCTAGCCACGGGCGTCGAAGGTGTTGTGTGGGAATCGCCAATCGATGGTGTTGGAACGGCTTGAGCTCATTGCAGCGCAACACCTTCGACGCCCGTGGCTAGCGCCAACGGTTCACTTGTTATCAGCTCACTTGGCTACTTTGGCGACATCGGCGCGCCGCCACAGGTACCAGGCAGCGACCGTACGTTGACCTGCCCAGACCGCCGATTGCTGCGTCATTTCCTGGCGGGTCGGCATGTCCGGCAGGTTGAGCAGCACTTGCAACCCGTGCTTGACGCCAAAATCGTCAACAGGCATCACGTCCAGTCGGCCAAGAGTGAAGATTAACAACATTTCAACCGTCCAGCGTCCAACGCCCCGCAATTCCGTCAACTTCTCGATTAATTCGGCATCGGATAACTGCTGGGCGGTGTCCCGATTCGGAATGCTGCCCCGCAATTCTGCAGCGGCAATGCCTTGAATAGCCTGAACTTTGGCAGCAGAAAATCCGCAACTTCGCAATTTCTCGGTCTCGGCACGCGCTAGCTGACGCGCAGTAGGAAAACCATCACCGCGAAAACTTGAGATCAATCTGCCCAGAATCGTTTCGGCGGCTTTACCATGCAACTGTTGGTGAGCAATTGCGCGCACCAAAGATTCATACAGACTTCGCTCCCAGGCAACTTCCAATTTGCAGGGTCCACACTGCTCGATCCACTCAGCTAGCACATGCGAACCAGCAACCAGTTTCTTGGTTGCCGCGCGAACTTGGCGCTGGAACTTTTGTCGTTGCTTGGTAATTGCATCCCCAGATTCCAAATTGCTCACGCGTCACCAGGTGTGAATTCTATCGGTTCGGGGGTTTCACCAGTCAGGATTTTCCAACTCTCACCGTTTTCGCGGAAGGCGCCGAAGTCGCGCGGCGCATAAGCAAACGTCAACTGGGGTGTGTCGATTGGTTGACCACCGGCATGATGCGAGTGCATGGCCGCATCGACGATACCGGTTGTCAGCAGCGTGCGTTCGATCGGGTACGCGGCCGTACCCGTCTTGAACATGTGCTGAATACTGTGCGACAAAGCTTTGAACATATTGCGATTGCCCCAGGGGCCGTTGAAGAACATACACGCTTTCGGAATTGGATCGTTCTTCAGTCGGCACGCGAAATTCCAGCGATCACTGCTGCTGTTGACTTTCACTGCAATCGCGCGGAGGCCGTCTCTATACGTCAGGCGGATCGCGTGCGCGGTCGTGTTCTTGCGATTCTTCACGCTCTCCTCCTGAGGAGCATGCACGCCCACTCGCGGTCGTACGCGGCGAGGTTCGTCGTGTTGCTTTTCTGCCTCCATCGCGGCGGATATTAAGGCATGCGGCCAATCGGCGGCTGCCTGAGCAGCTTTCAACTTTTCGTCCGCCAGCAGCTCGACGCGCGTGATCCCGGTCTCGCCACCACGCCGCGATTCGACCATCGATTGCAGGACCTCCAGCGCGTGAAAGTCATAGGACTCTAGTCCGCCGCCGTGAACTGAAACTGCCTCTTCAATGTCGCACCCTGGGGGAAGTTCCAGCATTGGCCGTCGCGACGCAAGCGGCACACTGCTCCCTGCTTGCAAGGCAATTCCCAAACTCTTGGCGGTATCGTACATCTCCTTGGCCCAATCCCATCGATACGACAAATGTTTGTCGTTGAACAGCGGCACGAACCGATTCGACTTTTTCATGACCGCGACGATTTTGTCGAACAACTGCTTGCGCGGGTACATGTGCTGGCCAAGCTCGTTGTACGGATAATCGCCGTGCTCGCCGATCAGCAGCACTGCATCGACATCCATTTCCCGCTTGCCACAACACAACGCACCGTCGACGGAATCATATAGCGGTAGATTAAATCGTTTGGAAACATCGCGTGCCATATCATCTTGCGGGAATTGATCGGCATACATGGAAACCAAATCAACACCCGGATCGACTCTTGTACCGCGAAAGAGATACGGTTTGATGAAATTCTCTAGGATGTCATAAGCATGGCTGCGGAAGCGAAAGACTGTGAACACTGCCGCGACGCGCGGGCGTCGGGATTGATTGGCCAGCAAACGGCTGCCAACCGATCCCGCCAGCAATGCCGTGCCACTCAGCCGTACGAAATCTCGCCGACAGTTCTCTGTGCGTAACATGTTGAACATCCTTCATCATCCGGAGAATTTACCACAACCCGCGCGGTCTACTGTGAAACATGACCGGATTGCAGTCAAGTAGGCGTCCGCATCAGGGGTCGCGCGTTCGAATTCAAAATTGGCGGGAGTAGCACACACCAGTGCCCAAAATGCCGCCCCACCAATATTGAATTTTGAACGCGCGACCCCTAAAGCTAGACCGTTGGGTACTAGGCTTTGTTTCTAAAGTCGCCTTTCGCTCCGCGAAAGATTGGAAAAGACAGAGCTTTCGCGGAGCGAAAGTCGACAATCTGGTTGTTTAGAAACAGAGCCTAATCCCAGTCCATCGCCAGTGCATCGACCATCAGGGCATCGATGTCTTGGAAGACAACGTCACTCGCTGCGTGCTTGGACGATCGGGGCGCGCTCGTAGCAGTCAAATTCGAGCTTTGGACCAGAACATGAATAGGCTGACTAAGCAGTGAATCCAGTACATCGGGCTTCCTCTCTTCAGCCTCGAACACTAGATCGTCGCCGAGACTACTGTCAGTCCTGAAATGATCGACAGGCCATGGCACAATCGTTTGGTTCAACTGCGATTCACCTTCACCGGTGATTAGTCGCAAGTTGAGAAAATTGATGATCAGCAACGCATCCAAAGGCGAAACGAATCCATCCGCATTCACGTCATAAAAAGGCGCTAAGTGGCTTCCGGGGGCGATTCGACGACCACCTTCAACGTTCAAAGTGTTAATGATAAACAACACATCCAGTGGAGTTATCTGACCGGAATCGTTGACGTCTTCGGATATTCTCGGATTCTGATTGAAGACACCCAGCGAGGCGATAGCCTCCGGCGATTCGGCTCCCAATGCATCGCGCACTCGATACCGCAATTGAACTGAGCCGGCAAACGCTTGACCTGGTGTAAAGCGAACTAACTTGTCGGTTGTCACGACGAACTGGCCGACGCTGGGATCGGGATTCGACACAATCACGATCTGCAAATCTTGCGCGGTGCCATCGGGATCGCGATCGTTGGCTAGCACGTTGATATTCGTGGGCGCGCCAGCATTGAGGTATTGCAGTTCACCGGCCGCGACTGGAATCGCATTGATCGCCAAGTTAACCGTAGCCCAATCCGAAAACGCTCCTTGGGCATCGGCTACACGGTAGGAGAATCCGTCGATGCCAAAGTAATCCTGCGCGGGCCGATACTCTACTTTTCCGTTGGCAGTCACCGATACAGTACCGTGATTCGGGCCCAGCTTGAATTCAAACGAACTCGTGTTGAAAGCGGAATCAACATCGCTGTCGTTGGCCAGCAGATCGATTACCGCGAGCGTATCTTCGGTTAACTGAAACGCATCGGCGACAGCCACCGGAGCGTCATTCACAGAGTTCACCGTGACAGTAAACTGTCGATTGACAGATGCGTTATCCAGCGTCGTGGCTAAGTTCTTGTCCAAGCCGCCGTCCGTCACTGTCACTGTAATCACTGCGCTCCCAAATTTGTTCGCTACAGGCGTGTAAGCCAGCGAGCCCGTGGTCTGCGGACTGGTGTAAGTAACAACTGGATTGGGAATCACGTTCGGATTGTCCGATGTCACAGCGATGAAAATGGGCTGCGACTCACCGGTGCCAGCAGTGATACCGGTGAGCGTAATTTTTTGGCTCGCCGAATCCTCGTTGATCGCAGCAGGATTGGCGATCACATCGATCGTTGGCAGTTCATTGACAACGATCACTTCGACGACAAAGTCGCGCGACACCGAGTTCGCTCCACCGTTGTCGGTCCCGCCGTTATCTTGAACCGTGACAGTAATCGTTGCTTTGCCGGCTTGATTACCGACCGGAGCGAACGAGAGTTTTCCATTCGCGTTGGGGCTCGTGTAGTCGATCGTCGGCTGGCCAATCAAGCTGGGATTGCTAGAAATGGCGCTGACGGTCAACGATTGTGATTCAAATGGACCAGCCGATATGCCGGCGAGATTCAGGGACTGAACACCTTGGTCGGTACGCACTGCGGCCGGATTGGGAATCGCATCGAGCGTGGGTGCGTCATTGACTGGATTGACGGTAATAGTAAACGACCGCGTAATCGAGTCGACTCCGCCGTTGGATGTCCCGCCATCGTCCTTGAGCGTAACGGAAATCGTTGCCGAGCCAAATTGATTAGGCACTGGCACGTATTTCAGCGACGCCGTGGCATTGGGGCTGGTGTATGTGACGGTAGGATTGGATATGAGGTTCGGATTGCTCGACACGGCCGTGATTGACAATGCTTGCGATTCGTTAGGACCAGCCGAAATTCCGGTCAAACTCACGGTCTGGCTCGTAGCATCTTCGAGGATCGCTGCCGGATTGGCTATCGCATCCAGAGTCGGTACATCGTTGATCGATTCCACGGTCACTGTAAAAGTTCGCGTAAACGAATCGTTGCCTCCATTGGCTGTACCTCCGTCATCCTGAACAGTTACAGTAATAACTGCGGTTCCAGCCTGGTCGGCGGCAGGTGTGTAAGTCAACGAACCGGTCGCATTGGCGCTGGTATAGATCACTGCTGGATTGGGAATCAGTGCCGTGTTGCTGGAAACAGCCGAGACTTTCAACGACTGAGTTTCATTGGGGCCGGCGGTGATGCCCGCCATTTGAATGGTCTGCGTTGTGGCGCCTTCGAGAATCGCCGGAGGATCGCTGATCGCGTCCAGAGTCGGTGCGTCATTGACCGGATTGACTGTCACGGTAAACGACCTAGTGATTGAGTCAACTCCACCGTTCGCAGTGCCGCCATCGTCGCGCAGGGTCACCGTAATCACCGCGGTGCCGGATTGATTGGCCGCCGGAATAAACTCCAAATTGCCTTTCGAATCGGGGCTGGTGTATACAACAGTTGGATGAGGGATCAGAGCGGTGTTACTGGACTGAGCCGAAATCGTCAAAGCCTGTACTTCGTCGGGTCCAGCGGAGATTCCTGTCAGTCCAACGAGTTGTAGCCCAGCATCTTCCAGAATCGTGGCTGGGTTAGGGATCGCATCCAAAGTCGGCGCATGATTTACGTCATTTACAGTGACGCGAAAGGTGCGAACGAAAGAGTCGACTCCGCCATTGGCTTTGCCGCCATTGTCCGTGACCGTGACCGTGACAATCGCCGACCCGGATTGGTTGATCACTGGCGTATACGTCAACGAGCCGCTGGCATTTGGGCTGGTGTAATTTACTGTAGGATTGGGAATTAACGCCGTATTGTTGGAGACAGCGGTGATAACGAGAGTTTGGCTCTCGTTCGGACCCGCGGTGATGCCGCTCAGATTAATCGTCTGAACTCCCGCACCTTCCTGAACCGTCGCCGGATTGGCGATAGCATCCAAAGTCGGCGCGTCGTTCACGGGCTCGACCGAAACCGTGAACGATCTAGTCACTGTGTCGATGCCACCACCAGCAGTCCCGCCATTGTCTTGAACGGTTACCGTGATGACGGCTGATCCTGATTGATTGGCTGACGGTGTATAGGTCAGCGAACCGACGGCACCGGGACTGGTGTAATTAACGGTAGGTTGAGGAATCAAAGTTGGATTGCTGGACGCTGCGGACACGGTGATCGTTTGTGTCTCGTTGGTACCCGCGGAGATACCCGTAAGCGAAACAGTCTGCGCGCCAGCGTCTTCGAGGATCGCGGTCGGGTTGGGCACAGCGTCCAATGTCGGAGCGCGATTTACTAGACTGACCGTAACTACAAAGGTGCGAACAATTTGGTTGACTCCGCCGTTAGTCGTCCCACCATTGTCGCTGACGGTCACCGTTATTGTGGCTGTGCCAGTTTGATTGGCTACTGGCGAATAGGTGAGCGAACCGGTGGAGTTTGGGCTGGTATACGCCACGATAGGATTTGGGGTCAGCGCGGGGTTGCTGGATACGGCCGTCACGGACAGTGTTTGTGCTTCGATGGGACCAGCGGATATTCCGGACAGATGGACTGTTTGAGTTCCCGAATTTTCAAGGATGGGAGCTGGGCTGTTGATCAGATCCAACGTCGGTGCATCGTTCACGGGAGTGACGGTAACCGCGAAAGTTCGAGTGAACGTGTTTTGGCCATTGTCCGCTGTGCCTCCATTGTCGGTGACTGTGACCGTAATCGTCGCGGCACCCGATTGATTGGCGACCGGTGTAAAGGCCAGTGAACCGGTAGCGTTGGGGCTGACGTACGTGACAGTTGGATTGGGAATCAATGTTGGATTGCTGGATACCGCGCTGATACTCAGCGTCTGCGTTTCGTTTGGCCCCGCGGAGATTCCGGCGAGGCTCAATGTCTGCTCTTTAGCGTCCTCCAAGATGGCCGCGGGGTCCGCGATCGAATCCAGAGTCGGCGCATCGTTAACTGAATTCACCGTGACGGTAAAGGTTCGGGAAACGGAATCGATGCCACCATTGTTGGTACCGCCAGAATCCTTAGCAGTTACGGTTATGATGGCGGTTCCAGATTGATTAGCAACGGGAGTGTACGAGAGCGTTCCGGCAGCATTGGGGCTGGTATAAACAATCGCCGGATTTGCGATTAAGGCGATATTGCTTGAGCTGGCGGTAATCGAAACTGTTTGGCTCTCATTCGGGCCTGCCCCGATGCCTGCCAGATTAATAGTTTGGACGGTCGCGTCCTCGAGAATCGGCGCTGGATTGGATATCGCATCGAGAGTCGGTGAGTCGTTGACTGGGTCGACAGTTACCGTGAACGTTCGCGACAGCGAAGCAACGCCATTATTTGCAGTTCCTCCGTTATCATTTACGGTGACGACGATCGTGGCCGAGCCGAACTGGTTTGCGACCGGCGTATAGCTAAGCGATCCGGTAACGTTGGGACTGACATAGGATACCGACGGATTTGGGATCAATGACGGATTGTTTGATACGGCAGTAATCGAAAGTGTTTGAGCCTCATTGGGGCCTGCCGATATCCCCGCTAAATTAACTGTTTGTACTCCAGAGTCTTCCAATATCGCCGCAGGATTGGCGATCGCATCGAGAGTCGGAGCATCGTTGACCGCATTCACCGTTACCGTGAACGAGCGAACAGTTGAATCGCTGCCGCCATTGGCGATGCCTCCATTATCCGTAACGGTCACAGTGATAATTGCGCTCCCAGATTGATTCGCAACGGGTGTATAGACCAATGTGCCGGTTGCGCTAGGACTAGTGAAATTTACCGTTGGGTTTGGAATCAGCGCTGGATTGCTGGAAACCGCAGTAATCGACAACGATTGATTTTCGTTGGGTCCGGCTGATATGCCCGCTAAATTGACTGTTTGTGCGGCGGCGTCCTCAAGAATGGGATTAGGGTCAGCGATCACGTCCAGCGTCGGCGCATCGTTGACCGGGTTCACTGTTATCGTAAAGGAGCGGACGAATGTATCCGCGCCGCCATTGGCTGTGCCGCCGTTATCTGCCACAGTCACGGTAATCACTGAGGTACCAAACTGATTGGATATCGGCGTGTAGTTTAGCGTCCCATTGGCCCCGGGACTGGCGTACGTGACCACTGGATTCGCGATCAGAGCCGTGTTGCTGGAAACCGCCGAGACCGTTATCGTTTGATTCTCATTGGGACCTGCCGAGATGCCCGTGAGGTTGACAGTTTGAGCGCTCGCATCCTCCAAAGTCGCAGACGGATTGGCGATTGCATCCAGCGTTGGAGCATCGTTCACCGGGTTCACGGTTACTGTAAACGAGCGAACCAGCGATTCGACTCCTCCGTTGGCCGTGCCGCCATTATCGGTGACGGTCACCGTGATCGTGGCGGTACCCGATTGATTCGCAACTGGCGTAAAAACCAACGAGCCTGTCGAACTGGGACTGGTATAATTTACCGTCGGATTCGGAATTAGTGCCGGATTGTTGGACACTGCTGTGATGGTCAGCGTTTGTGTTTCACCTGGACCGGCCGAGATGCCAGATAGGTTAATGGTCTGCGCCGCGGCGTCTTCGAGAATGGCAGCGGGATTAGCGATTGCGTCCAGTGCGGGAGCGTCGTTTACTGCATTCACTGTTACGGTAAATGAGCGGACAAATGTATCCGCGCCGCCGTTGGCGGTGCCTCCGTTATCCGCCACAGTCACCGTAATCACGGCGGTACCCGACTGATTGGGCAGCGGCGCGTAGTTGAGCGTCCCACTGGCACCGGGACTGACGTACGTGACCGCTGGATTGGCGATTAGAGCCGTGTTGTTCGAAACCGCGGTGACCGATAACGCTTGGTTCTCACTGGGTCCTGCCGAGATGCCTGTGAGGTTGACAGTCTGAGTGCTCGCCTCTTCCAAAATCGCTGTCGGGTTGGCGATTGTGTCTAGCGTCGGGGCATCGTTTACCGGGTTCACGGTTACGGTAAACGAGCGAACCAGCGTATCGACTCCTCCGTTGGCAGTGCCGCCATTATCTGTGACTGTTACCGTGATCGTCGCGGTACCCGATTGATTTGCCACGGGCGTGAAAACCAACGAGCCTGTCGAACTTGGACTGGTGTAACTTACCGTCGGATTCGGAATCAGAGCTGTGTTGTTGGAAACCGCCGTGACGGTCAGCGTTTGTGTTTCACCTGGTCCGGCCGAGATACCCGTTAAATTCACCGTTTGCGCGGCAGCGTCTTCTAGAATAGCTGCGGGATTAGCGATCAAGTCCAGCGTCGGTGCCTTGTTGGATACAGCAACTGGAGTGAAATCAACTGTCAGCAACGGACGGTTGCCTTGGTTGTTATTGTTCGCGGACGCAAATCGTTTCGCATTCTTGGAGGTGGTCTCGTTAGTGGCTTTCAGTAACCAACCGAACTGACTGCCCGGTGTGTTCACCCACTTCTGCACGTCCGTGACCAACCCCGCTCCGGTCCATTCATAACTGCCGAGCCCAAGTACTGAAGTCGATGAACTGACTTTGGAGTTGAAGTCACCTCCCAAGCTCGTCCAATTCGTACTTGGAAAGAACCGATGCTTCCAAGTCGCAGAATTTGCTGTAGCGTCTTCACCGGTCCCTTCCTGGCCACCAGCGTTGGTCGTACCCTCACCCCAATCGGCCAGCACTTCATGCAGGCTCATCGAAGTGCTGATTACCGGATTGGGAGTTTTCGTCAGATTCAGCCTCAGCGTGACTGAGTTAATCGTGGCTCCTGCAGGTATCTGCGAAGATACGTCAAACTTCAGCAGCGCACGCCGCAGCAGATTTTGGTTTCGGTCAGCGGTTACTCCAGCGAATATCGAATCGCCCAACCCGTTCGCCAGGTCACGTTCACTCTCTTGGTACAAAGTTGTATCGACTGATGGAGCGAACGTAACTACCGCTAACAGGTTGCGGATCTCTAGTCGCTCGAAGCCGAGCAATCTGCGCCGAGCACTTTTGAAAAACGCACCATTTCTCAGTCGGCGCAAGCGCGCGCGACCTTTCGCAAGAAATTCCAAGCGACTCATCGACAAGACTCCAGACAAACGGGAAAAACCTAAATAAGGAACAAACCACCAAACAAAAAGCAGGGCAATCGAAAAACACGATAATCACCTTGCAGAAATTGCGAATTGAACTTGTTTAATGAAAGTACAACTTGAATTTAACAATAACTAACGAGAATGCAAACTATTCCGCACTACCAAATGCAATTCCAGATCAAAATGAGCAAGCAGTTTCCTGGCGGCGTCCCCAGTTTAGTAGTTTTCCAGCACATCTGGCTCAAAACACTCAGCGGCGAATCGCTTCAAGCACATTCGTAAACGCGGCAAGAATCGCAATCGTACAGGCCATAAATGCCAAAGGGATCAAAGGCAACATCAAGATGTCTTTGCTTTCCTCGAACTGAACATAATCCAGCCAGTCGATCGGTAAGGTCTCTCCTATGCACCAACTCAAAACCAGCGATGCGAATACCACCAGCATTGCTGGCCAGATCTTGGAAAAGCCAACGGCATGCACCGCATGTGTCGTAAATTTGCCCCCCACGGCTGCAAATTGCACCGACCAAGCCACTGTCCACGCGATTGAGAACTCCTGTGTGAGCTGCCGCCAATACTTGAAGATCAACGGGACTAGCAATGCGATAGCCGCTGTAATGACAAAGAATGCCAAAATTGAGAATCGCGGCTGGAAAGTAGCTTGCAACGTACCGTGAACTCCAATGGGACACTTATCAATTGCCAGGCGTTTCGAAATCACGACCAGCAAGACAGTGATCGCTATCGCTTCAACATCCAGTGTATCAACGACTAATCGAATTTGCGCAATCCAAGAGCGGCTATTGCTTTCGACATGACGAGTTCATGGGGCAGACTCAAATGTACTACCGCCATGAACCTCCGAGACGAGCTGGCTATGCAGTCCGTGATTTGGCAAAGGAGAATTGGGGTTTGTTCGGCCGCAGTTCAGCGACACAATCTCGTGAATTAAGTCACTCCACATGCCTACAACGAAATCGACCAACGTACTCCGATGAGGTCCACGTCGCGACCGATTTCGGGTTGCCAGTGTTCGTGATTGATCATCAACAAGCTGCCTCGCGGCATGCCAATATTAAAACCGCTGGTAAATCGTTCGATCGACGCGTCGCCGACGTTTTCGCTGCGATGGTCGAGCGTATCGTAGCGCACGAGCATGCTGAGATGAGGTTTGGTCCAGAACCGAAATTCGGTTTCGGCCACAACTCCCGAGGTCTCTTCCGCTGTCCCAGGAAAGTTATTCGAGTCTTGCCTGCGGCGAGCGTATTCCGCATAGACACGCCACCGATCAGTCAACTGTGCCGTCACATCGGCGCCCCACAATGTATAGTCTTCCAGCGGCCGTCTTTGGTCTTGTAATCCGCCGTGCAGCAGCGATGCACCGAACGTCAAGAATTCGCCGCCTAACGTAGTGCGCAGTCCGATGGAAGGTTCTTCGTTGTTGTCCGAGTAGGCTCGACTGAGTTCAAACAAATTGTTCTCGTTGCCTTGCAGTCCATTTACTGCGTACAAATCCAGGCCAAACGAAATGTCCTTGGTCAGTTTTTGGCGGTACATGAAATCGATGCCTTCGTCAGGAAACGGTAACGGCAACACCGGCTGCCGCGGTGGTGCAGCTCCCCGTGCGAACACGCGTCGACCCATGTTGAACATCAGCGGCACCGTAACTGCCCGATAAACTCCCGGGTGGCTCATCGACGAAAACGCTCCAAACGGAACCGGGAACCTACCTGCCTTCAGTGAAACTTGAGGCCCACAGTCATTTTGGCACTCGGTGAACAGCTTGCGCAGATCGACCGTCGCCGAACCTTCGAGCAACTCGAGACTGTACGAACTGATCGCGCTGTTGGTACTGTGGCAACTGGTGCAAGCGGTCACGGTTGCGCTCCACGGGCCCGCCGATTGAAATGATGTTGTCACCCAAACGTCAGCAAAGAAACCAGGATTCTCAACCAATGATTCATCGCTCGCGCTACGGTGGATCGTAGAGACCGTGGTACCAAACGACCATCCGCCGCCCGAGCCACTAGATTCGCCACTTCCTTCACCGCTGGCTCCACCTGACAACGAGGCCAGATAGGTTGCTATCGAAACATAGTCCGACGGAGACACTGCCGCGCCATCTTTGGATGCCATGCGTCTGACCGTGCTCAGCCATTCTGAATAGCTCTTCGACTTGCTGGTCGATCGTTCAGCATCATGACATTTCAAGCAAGAAGAATTGAATGCCGCGCGACCAGCCGCGACAACGGCAGGATCGAATTTCTTGTCCGCATCTTTGTCAGCGTCTTTCTTCGCCTGGTCATCCTTGTCCGACACCGAACCGTTCGCGCCACTACCCTTTGCAGTTGCGGTCAAATATCGAGCGATCGCATCAAAATCTGCGGGCCGAATTTGTGCATCTTCCTTGGCAGCCATTTTGCGGATCGTTTCCATCCATTGAGCATAGCTCTTCGATTGCTCCATGCTTCGTGATGCTTCGTGACATTCGGTGCAAGAGGATTGAAAAGCAATTTTGCCACGCTCGAGCAGGGCAGCATCTGCGTTGCCGGCCTTGCCATTTCCCTCAGGCGGAGAAACACCATTCTTAGCGTTAGTTGCAGGCTGTGGAATTTGTTTTGGAGCCGCCGATTTGGTTGTGCTAGCACTGCCAGCGCCGGAATTGACTTGGTCAGTCATGTGCGCTTGCGCCATCGAGTATCCGGCTGGCTTGGGCATCAAGCTGAGATTTTGAGACCAGCAAGTTTGCGATTGGGCGCAAGCCAAAGCAAAAAGAAAAAACAATTTGTAGTAATTGACCACGGTTGATCCACCCTTATGCAACTGGTTTTAGCATGGTGCCAGTGAAACCCCTGGAATAGCCGCTGAATGAAAATGAAAAAATTCCTGCGGTCGGTCAGAAAAGGCGGCACGTACATGTGTTTCGCAAGTCCATACCACTTTTCTCTTGAACCCAACGGAAACGCTCCAATAACCCACGTGCAATCGCGCGAGGCAGTAGAACGCGGCAACCATTCCAACTGGTTCCACCCTCCCTAGAAATTAAAAGCAATAAGATTTATCGAATTGATCGACTGTAGCGATGATGCCGATTGAGTAAATTTTGCGGATGGTAGTGAATTGAAGTCACCTGGCAGTGTTTGGCAGCTTCTTGCAACGCTGCCCGGTCGAAACCTCGTATAACCCCGTTTAACGAACGTGGGATAAGCTTCCAGCTTGTCAATATCTTGTGCAAGCAATGGCGCAACTCCGCGACAGGTTGACAAGCTGGAAGCTTATCCCACGTTCGTTGAACGGGGTTAAACGAGGTTTCGACCACGCCACTTGCGGGTCATATGCTTGTTGGGAGCCACAGCGGACACAATAATCTCGCTAGTAAAGTCGTACTATTTCGCCCAGTCTCACTGAACTAAAATGCGAGCACGTCTATGCTGGCTTGGATTCTAAGAGCGGTACGTTTGCAAAGCTTCAGTATCAATACGACACACGCGGACGAAGGACAACTACGCGATGTCTTCTGGTGCTCGGTGATAGCAATTGTGGCAAGTTGCCAAGCGGTTGCTCTGCCGGTTGGGGCCGCGGAGAGTCAATATCAAGTTGGGTCGGCGCGCGTGGACATTACTCCCGATTACCCAGTCAGGATGAATGGGTTCTTGGTTCGCAAGGAAGAGTCGAGAGGTGTTCGACAGCGCATCTGGGCCAAAGCGTTGGCAATCGGAGATGACACCGAAGGGCCGTTGGTCCTGATCACCGTCGACAACCTAGGTGTTCCGGATGAAATCACTCATGAGGTGGCTCGTCGAATCGGCCAGTCATCAAAGCTGCGCCAGGAGCGGCTTGCCATCGCAGCGTCGCACACGCATACGGCTCCGATGATCAACGGCTGTGCCCCCAATATTTTTGGTGCTCAGATTCCACCGGCGGACCAGGCACATATCGACCGCTATACCCAGTTCTTTACGGACAAGCTGGTGGAAGTGGGACTGGCAGCTCTCGATGACCGCAAGCCCGCAACGATGATGTTCGGAGTAGGCAAAGTCACCTTTGCCAAGAACCGTAGATCGGCAACTGGACCGATCGATCACGAATTGCCAATGCTAGTGGTGCGTGATCTCAATGGCCAACCGAGATCGATTCTAGTCAATTACGCGTGCCACTGCGTGACTTTGTCTGAGAGCCTAATCGGCGGCGATTGGGCCGGATATGCTCAGGAGCACATCGAACGGATTTTTCCCGGGTCGCTCGCGATGGTGTCGATCGGCTGTGGCGCTGACCAGAATCCGTTGCTCGGTGTGCAGGGCGATCGATTCGATATCGCCTCGCAGCAAGGCCTCGAGATTGCTTGCGAAGTAAAACGCCTAGCCGATGGTCCGTTGCAAACCGTATCCGGTAAAATCAACGTCCAGTATTCGCGCATCGATTTGGATTTGGCCGAACTACCGTCACGCCAGGAACTGGAGCAGAAATCCAAACTCGATTCCGCAATCGGCTATCATGCTCGAGTGCAGCTCAGCAAACTTGATCGCGGTGAGAAACTGCGCACAAAAATCGACTATCCGATTCAAACTTGGCAATTTGGCGATTCGCTTTGCATGGTATTCTTGGCCGGCGAAGTTGTCGTGGATTATGCCAAGCGGCTAAAGAGTGAAATACCTCGAGCAAGTATTTGGGTGAACGCCTACAGCAATGCTGCGCCGTGCTATATTCCCAGCGAACGCGTACTCAGCGAAGGCGGTTACGAAGGGGGTAGCGCCATGATCTACTACGATCAACCCACTCGATTCGCACCTGGACTCGAAGAGAAAATCCTCGGCGCCGTCAAGCAGCAGCTTGCTCGATAATTGGACAGCCGACAGAGATTCGTTCCCAAAATTACATCGAAAAAAATTAGATGACTATGGCTATGAAAACCACACAAAGTTTGGCATTGATCGCGGTGATGCTTATCGGGAGTTTGTCGCCGTTTCGTTGCGTAGCGGCCCAGCGCATGACGCCTGAATTATTGTGGAAACTTTCCAGGATCGGCGAAGCCGCTATTTCACCCGATGGCAAGCTCGTCGCGTACGTTGTCACTAGGTATGACCTCCAGGCCAACGCAGGGAAATCAGATCTGTTGGTGGTTGAGATGCCCGCAGAACTCGGTCCGCAAAAAGACGCTGCCGGCGCGACTAGTGCTGGCTTTGGGACCGCGCGATTGAGTGTTTCTGCGAAAGTGCTTGTCGCTGAAGTTAAGGGGCTGGGCTCGGTGAATTGGATCGAGCGGCCCGAGGGAAAACGATTGCTCTACATCGGTCCAACTGCCGGCGAGAAACCAACTCCCCAAGCGTGGATGGTGAACCCGGCTGGTGGCGAGCCAGTGCAGTTGACCAGCATCCCTGAGGGCATATCCAACCTCAAAGTGTCAAACGATGGCCAACGATTGGCGTTTACCGTCGACGTGAAAATGGACTCGAACGTCAACGAGTTGTATACCGATCTTCCCAAAGCCGACGCGCGCATCATAGATGGCTTGATGTACCGACATTGGAACGCGTGGCACGACTACGCGTACAGCCATGTCCACGTCGCCAAGTTTGGTAGTGACGGAAAATTGATGCCGCCGGTCGATTTGATGCGGTCGCTGAAAACAGATTGCCCGCTACCACCGTTTGGCGGCGCCGAACAGTTCGATTTTTCACCCGACGGACGCGAAGTTGCGTTGACTCTGAAGCTGGTTAACAATTCGGCCGAAAGCACCGACAGCGGTATCTATCTGGCCAACTCCGACGGTGGACCACTCGAAAACATCACGCCGGGAATGGTCGGCTATGATCGCGAACCAAAGTACTCGAACGACGGTCGTACGATCGCTTTCGATTCGATGGCTCGACCTGGATTCGAAGCGGACCGCAATCGGGTCATGCTGTACGATCGCGCAACCAAGCGCGTTTCCGAAGTGACCAGCTCACTGGAGCAGTCGGCGCATCATGTCGAGTGGGGAAATGATTCCAATAAGCTGTTCTTTCAGAGTGAGACCCTGGGCACGACTCAGGTATTCGAAGTCGACGCGCACACGGGGCGAGTGCGACAACTGACCAGCGGCCAATTCGACTTTGGTCTAGTCGGCGCTATTCCTGGCACGACAAGTTTACTAGTCACGCAGCAGAACATGCTGCGTCCGGTGGAATTGGCGCTGGTCGATACCACGACCGGTACAGTGACGACATTGACCGACGAGAATGGCACGATCTATCAGTCGCTCGAACTGCCGCGCATCGAACAGCGCTGGTTTCAAGCGAGCGATGGCAAACAGGTTCATAACTGGGTGGTTTTTCCTCCTGGTTATGACGCCAAGTCGGATCGGCAGTGGCCAATGCTGACCTATTGCCAAGGCGGACCACAGAGTCAGATTGGCCAGTGGTTTTCCTATCGTTGGAATTTTCATTTGATGGCAGCGCGCGGCTACGTTGTACTAGCCGTTAATCGCCGAGGCTTGCCCGGTTTTGGCCAGGCCTGGAACGATCAGATCAGCGGTGACTGGGGTGGGCAAGCCATGCGCGATATTTTAGCGTCAACGGATGCGATGATGGCAGATCCCACAATCGATCGTCGCCGCGTCGCGGCAGTTGGCGCCAGTTTTGGAGGCTACACAGTGTATTGGCTGATGGGCAATCACGCGGACCGATTTTGCGCAATGATTTCCCATTGCGGCGTCTACAACCTCGAATCTATGTACGGCTCGACCGAAGAATTGTTCTTCGTCAATTGGGACATGGGAGGTCCATTCTGGAAGAACACCGAAATACAAAGCGCTTACGACCGATTTTCACCGCATCGCTTTGCAGGCAACTGGAAGACGCCGTTGCTGGTGATCCACGGTGAAAAGGACTTTCGTGTCCCGCTTTCGCAAGGCATGGAAGCGTTCACGGCCGCGCAAGTCCAAGGAGTTCCCAGTCGTTTTCTCTACTTTCCCAACGAAGGGCATTGGGTAACCTCACCCCAAAACAGCGTTCTCTGGTCGCGAGTATTTTTTGATTGGGTCGACCGATACTGCCAACCCAAGTAGCCGCATAGTGCTGATAGAAAGTGAGCCGTTGGCGCTAGCCTCGGGCGTCGAGTGTGTTGCGCTTTGAAACTCCAATCGATGTACGAAATTTTCAGAAGCAGTAGTGCATCAACCGCATGAACTTGAAAGTTGTACAACTTTTTTCGTCGGTGGTATACTGATTTTCTAGTTTTGACACGAAGGAACTCAAAATGCCAGTTCACGATTGGACCCGCGTTATCGCTGGCACGTTTCACCATTTTCATCACGAGTGGATTACGTGCATAAGCCGAACTCTCAATTCCAGTCTGCTTCCGCGAGAATACTATGCGATGGCAGAGCAAATTGCTGGCGGGCTGGGGCCGGATGTGCTGACGCTTGGCAATGTTCATTTACCAGACGAAGACGACGGTAATGGAATTCGCTCGCAAACAGGTGGCGGGCTGGCAACTGCTTTGCCAAGAACTCGCTTCATGGCGAAATCCGAGATCGAGATTTACGCTGACAAACGCAGTCGTGTGGTGATACGTCATCGAAGTGGCGATGACGTCGTGGCGATAATCGAAATTGTCTCGCCAGGGAACAAGGCAAGTCGCCACGCGATACGATCGTTTGTCGATAAAACGCACGAACTGCTCAGGGCAGGCATTCACCTGCTGATCGTTGACGTTTTCCCGCCGAGCAGTCGCGATCCTCAAGGTATTCACGGTGCGATTTGGGATGAAATCGGTGAGGAGGAGCAGTTCGTCTTGCCGCCCGACGAACCATTCACCATCGTAGCGTATACGGGAGGACTTGAACGGCAAGCCTTCATCGAGCCGTTCGCTGTTGGAAAATCGCTCCCGGATATGCCGCTATTCTTGCGGCCACCGGGACACGTCATGGTCCCTTTCGAAGCAACCTATCAAGCCGCTTTCGAAGGTGTCCCCGAACGCTGGCGCCGTGAACTAGAGACTTCGAATTAGTCCAAGGATATGCAGTTGATCAATCCGAGCGGTAATGGCAATGTAAGTTTGATCCAGCCCGCCGCAACACTGACGATCGCCAATGACGACTCGGCCACAATCTCGATCAACAACCCGATGGTGCTGGAGTCCAACAGCGGCACGGCCAGCTTGGTGTTTTCGGTCTCGATCGACAAACTGGCAGACGCCGACGTTTCATTGACGGCCAATACGTCGGACGGACTGACCAATCCGGCCACGCTTGCCGACAACGATTATGTGGCAGTAACCGGCGGCACCGTAAAATTCGTCGCCGGTTCGATGGCCAGCCAAACGGTCAAAGAAACGGTCAACGGTGATTTTACGCTAGAACTCGACGAACAGTTGCAATTGTTGCTCTCAAGCTTGAACGCTCAGGGGCGTAGCGTGCAGTTTACAGGCAATGCAATGAGTCTTTCTTTGTCCAACTGAGCAATGCAACCGGAGCGGTTATCAGACTTCTCACCGCTGCTGGCGTTATCTTGAACGACGACCAACCTGCTGCGTTGCTTGGCGCAAGCAGCGTGACATCGGGTGGCAAAAAACTAGATGCGTTCAGCGGTATTTCCGTGCAGTTTGCGGATGCGGTGTTTGATGAACGGTTGGATTCAACCGATATCGATGGCATTTTCTCGCATTTGGAGATTGATGTTGGGCCAAATTTCCCTGTGATTGAGGAGAGCATTCTCCAGCCAGCGCCTGGCACTCCACCAATTGTTGACGATTGGCCGGAGTTCGACGAATTCTTTTTGGACGAATTAATGCTGGACCCTTAATTGGTCGAACAACTGGCAGTTCGTCTACCGTACGCTGCCCATTAACTTGCGTACCAAAGGAGAAATCACTATCAATAGAATTCCCAGCACTAACGCATACATTGACAAAGTTTGATATCCGTTGGTATAGGATGTCAATTTTTCAAGCGCGCTAGCGTTTTCGTTCGCGACGCTCATCCCGGCGCCCAACAACCCGGCTACGTATTGCCCATAGGCGCTGGCCAAAAACCACATGCCCATCATCAGGCCCTGCATCGGCTGCGGCGATAATTTGGTCATCAGCGACAAACCGATCGGCGACAGGCATAGTTCGGCGAAGGTGATCACCAAATACGCCAGAGTAAAGACATGTAACGAAGTCATTCCGTTTGCGTTGGCAAAGTGAATCGTCGCATAGAACAAGTAGAATGCCGCAGCGAGTATCAAAAAGCCCAACCCAAATTTGACCACTGAGTCAGGTTCCAACTTTCGGCGCGCTAGCCACAGCCAAACTAGACCCAGCGGGGCTGCGAACAGAATCACAAATATTGAGTTCGCACTGTTGTTGACTACGTTGGGGTCGATGCTCATGCCCAACAAAGAGCCCTCCAGATTGTTTCGCGCGAACAGTGCCAGCGATCCACCGCTTTGTTCAAAAAAGGCCCAAAAGAAAACCGAGAAGACGATGAAAATAATCGCCGCCCACAACCGCTTGACCGCTGCCCAATCGTACTTGGTCATTTCATAGAAGACATATAGCAGTGCCAATGGACCAGCGGTGTACATGACCATGTCGGTGTACGCGGTGTTTTTCACGAGCACTAATATCAAGGGAATGATCGCCAACGAACCGGCGTATGTCGCCCACTCCAAGATTCGTCTGTTTGATTCCACCGGTGAATTGGTCAATGGTGATAGACCAATTGGTCCCATAGTGTGTTTGGTTAAGCTGAAGGTCAGCAAGCTGATCAGCATGACGACGCCCACGAGCGCGAAAGCCAAACTCCACGAGTAACTCAAGCCTACCGCAGTCATGACGATCCCGCCGAGTGTCGCTCCCAAATTGATACCGGCATAGAACAAGCTGAAACCTGCATCGCGGCGGCGATCTCCCTCCTGGTAAAGCTGGCCGACCATTGAAGAAATGTTGGGCTTAAAGAACCCCGTGCCCACAATGGAAAAGCAGATTCCCCAGTAAAACATTCTCGTGGGCGAAGCGGCGATCAGAAAGCCGCCTGCGATCATCAAGATCGCTCCCCAGACCAACGATTTTCGCAGACCGAGAATCTTGTCCGCAAATAAACCGCCGATAAAAGTGAATGCGTAAATGAACGCCTGAATCGCACCGTACTGGAGATTCGCGTCTTTGTCCGACAGCAGCAATTGCTCGGCCATGAAGACGGTCAACATGCCGCGCATGCCGTAGAAGCAGAATCGCTCCCACATCTCAATCATGAATAAATGCCAAAGCTGTCGCGGGTATTCGCCAGTGAATGACTGGATCTTCTCCAGCTCCGACGCTTGCTGTGCAGTCAAATTGGATTGGGTAACCACGTCTTAAACTCGGTTCTTCGTGAGTGTTTCAATGGAGACTGTCCGCGAATCGGCAACCGCCGGTCAATCGTGCCCGGTCTTGTCGCGAACAACTTCTCGAATGCGTTTGACAAAAATGAACAGCAGCAGCGCCGAAAACATGGCACCGCCGAAATTGATCCAGAAGACGTGACTCTTGTCATCACTCTCGGCGCCCAGGTGCCCCAGGACTCCGGACAGTTTATTGCCGATCGATGTCGACAGGAACCATCCGCCCATCATCAGAGCCGTCAAGCGACTTGGGCTGAGCTTGGAGACCAACGACAACCCCATTGGGCTGAGCAGTAATTCGCCAATCGTGATCACTGCGTAAGTAGTGATCAGCCACATCGCGGACACTTTATCGGCACCATTGCCACTGACACCTACGGCCGCGATCATCACCAACGTAGACAATCCAGTGATAAACAAACCCAACGCGATTTTTCCAGGCGTCGATGGCTCGCGTCCTTTGGCTTTCAATGACAACAGCAGTGTGACCAACAACGGTGTGAAAACGACGACAAACAGCGGGTTGAGCGATTGAAATAGTTCTGTGTTGATCAGGCTCAACGAGGCTCCTTCAGCAGGCCATTGGTCTTTGGGGAGATTCAACAGATATTTGTTGACTTCCTCTTTTCCTTCAGCATTGGTCGTTGGTTTGGCATCGACGGTCTCCGCAAAGCCAAACTCATTGAGCATGCTCTCCATGGCCGCGGGTGCTTCGCGAGCGGTATTGGACTCAGCCCAGTCCGTCAGCACATTTCCGTTCTGATGAAAAATGGCCCAGAAAATGACGACGACGGAGAAAATGTACAGCAGAGCACCGATCGGTTTTTTGTCCTCGGTTGATGCTTGGAGATACAAGCTGAGATAGTAGTACGCGATCGGGATACACGCAAAAATAAAAGCGTCGTTCGACATCGAGCCCAGAAAGTTGTCCTGACCAAACAGCCCGGGCAGAAAACAACCAATCACTGCAAAGACAATCGCAGGAATAAAAATCGTCGCAAAGATCTTGCCAGTAGGCATATCCTCTGCGTTGCGAGGTTTGACGATGTCCGCCTCCTTTACGTGCCGAGTATTCAGGATGAAGATCACCAAGCCAATGAACATGCCAACTCCCGCAGCCCCGAACGCCCAACCCCAGCCATAGTTGTTGCGCATGTACGCGGCGACGAAATTGCACACGAATGCTCCAATATTGATCCCCATGTAGAAAAAATTGTAGGCGCTGTCTTTGAGTTCTTTCAAATCGTCCTTGTTGTAGAGATTGCCCAGCAATGTAGAGATGTTTGGCTTGAAAAATCCATTGCCGGCGATGATCAATCCCAACGCCAGATAGAAAGGACCTTGGCCGGGCAGTGCCAGCGTCAAGTATCCGGCTCCCATCAAGGCACCGCCAAAGATAATCGTCTTGCGATATCCAAAAATTCGGTCCGCCAACAATCCTCCAATGAATGGCGTCAAGTAAACCAAAGCAATATAAGTTCCATAAATGTCGTTGGCCTTCGATTTGTCAAATCCCAGACCGCCATCTTGCAAGCCACCAGTCATGTACAAGAAGAGAATGCCCAACATCAAATAAAAGCCGAATCGTTCCCACATCTCGGTGAAAAACAACACGTACAATCCGGAAGGATGTCTCGCTTTGGTTGCATTGCTCATCGTGAAAAACTTTCAAATGATTTCCATCGCACGCAAGAGATTTCCGCGCGCACACTGAATCTATCAAACTCGCGTCGCGTCAAGGTAATCCGTTCGCGCCAGCAAGGAAACCCCCGTAAGCAAAACCCAAAGCTGGTCTGCTGGGCAACTTCGCGTTGTCGCGTCCCATAACGCCACCGACAATCAGCGCCGCAGCTTTCCTTTGAACATGCCCACTTTCGTTCAGGACGGCGAACATTTGCTTGCGTGCACGTACCCTAGTTTCGTTTTTCGAATTGACTAACTCTCATCCGCAGAAACTCGCCCAGAAATTCTTTGCCGCCAGAGAACGCCCAAATCTCGCTCGCGGTCGTCCAAGATTCAATGTACCAATTCAGCAAATACGCTGCCAATGAAGATCCACTGTAGGCACTTTGTGCCGATTAATAGCTCGCTTCAGCTCTGCCTTGGAACCGTGGACTGGCCAGCAGTTTGACACAATCGAACTTGTGTACAAAACACTATGTACATTGACCTTTTTATTTGCGCCGCAGCCATCGAAGTCAATTGTCAACCATCGCGTCCGATTGCACAGGAAGGTGCCGTCCAAGTACACTGAGCGGCTGACCTGATACTTGACCAGCATCCGGGACCGTTTTTCGAATGATGCAACCGGCCAATGCACATTCCGCCGAGTAAGTCGTTTAACCCCAATACCGTTCAACGAACGTGGGATAAGCTTCCAGCTTGTCAATATCTTGTGCAAGCAATGGCGAAACTCCGCTACAGGTTGACAAGCTGGAAGCCTTGTTATACCCCACATCTTTTTTGACATAAGAATGATCGAATT
>SXGS01627251.1_pt1 | contig 44743 bp, 59 predicted proteins | sample 3174681 | NCBI WGS metagenome assembly SXGS01 (sample SAMN11356861, study PRJNA531348) | freshwater metagenome | isolation source: freshwater sample F1-80 | place: China: Fuxian Lake, Yuxi | collected 2017-12-25 | reverse complement strand
CGCCACTGCGTGATGACGTGACAATCGCATGATGACGTGGCATCGCATGACAGCAACGCCGCCATCGTGTTCGTGTTCATCGTGTTCGTGTTCGACGCGACTATCGCGGTCATCGTGACCATGTCACGGCTGTCACGGCTGTCGCGGGGCCATGTCTCACTCGCCACTAGAGCAATGATCCCTCTCTCGCGCGTCGCGTTGTCGCGCACGATTACGCAAACGCATGACGTATGAAACATACAACGCGCAACGCACAACGCGCGTATCGTGTAGCATCTCACCGCACTACGACGACACACGTTGTCAACGACAATCCCCCCGCCAAACCAAAAACGGGGAGTGGGGGACGCGCCCGCGAGGGGGCGTGATGTCAAACGCCTTCGTATTTCACCAACAGGGGAGGTAGTGTGCGGGCGACAACAATTGTCAACACAGCGCAGCAGAAGACAGCACAAAGCAACACGGTGCAACTAGTTGTCGCATCGTTGTGTTGTTGTGCTGTTGTTTGCAGTTGTTGGGTGGAGGCGCAGCCCGGCTCGCTGGCGCTCGCCGGGGAGGGCTGTTGTTGGAGGACAACAGTGTTGTATGACTACAACATTGTCCCCCGCTTCTTCTTCTTTCTGTTGCTCTCCCGTGGGGGGACGATTGATCGTATCACGAGAAAAAAGAGTCGTCAATAGAAAATCGTCTTGTGTTCGAGGGATGTTTGACGTATAGATAGTGTGTCTTGGAGAGGGGCGAGATGTCCCTTGGTATGACATAAGGAGACAACGACGATGATCCCTAATCCTACTGTCGCGGGCTACTCCAAGTTTTGGGGAGAAGCGAGTGATGCATATTCCATTCTCATCAACAAGCCCGGCATCCAGGCGGGTGCGTCTCGTGTACTTGGTCGTTCTTCTATGCGCGGTCTTCGTGAAATCATCCGCACGCTGCTTGGAGCAACGACGGGCTCTGCGGCGTCGGATACGTACAAGCGTGCTGCTGCTCCGAATGGGCTTACAGAGAGTCAACAGCTAGGCGGCAGTCGCACGATTGAGACGGTTACGGTTGTAGGTCGTAACACGACTGCTGCCGATCTCACGTATGCTCGGGCACTTGTGGATCGTTACTTCGATGCCCCTCTCACATACGTTGCAGACTCCGCTGGCAATGGCGGTGGTGGAAAGGCGGGCGTGTAATGAACGAGAACGCCAGTGCGCGCATTCTACAGGAACTGCAATCTCGTGGCGTTCCTCCTACTGCTGCGAACATGTCTCGTATGCAGGAGATGCTTTCGTCTGGCGCTCTTCGCGCTCCCAACATGAATAATGACGGCGAGACGTTGAGCCTTCAGCATGTGCTTGAGAAGACTGACCCGAGCCTTGCTTTTCCTATGTCACCGCCTGATGCACAACAGCCTTTGCCGGAGGAAGTTGCTCCAGTCGCACTCAATCGCGGTGATGATGCTGGAACACGTCGTGAGTTCGCTCCTGTTAGTTCCTCTCCTGCCGCAAGGTCGAGACGAGAACTTGGCACCGGCATCAGCGACACCTTCACTAGACAACGCAGTGTACTTCCTGCTGATCCAGTAGCTTCTTCTGACGGTGGCGGTGGTTTCTCTCTTCCTGGGATCGCTGGGATTTTGGCCGCTGTTCTTGGGTCTGCCTTTCTTGCCAATCGATTCCTTAGTGGAAGAAAGAATACGCTGAACGAGAAGGCGACAGCGGGCAAAACAGCGAAGGGCACACCTACTGGAGTTCCCAATGAGAATAGTGTCGGTGGTGCTCGCAGTGGTTCGTCTGATAAGGACTCCGGGCTTCGTGCAGATACAAAGCCGCCCAAGCCAGCACAATCTTTCACAGAGCTTGATCTCGCAGACGAAGAAGCACCCCAACCAAAGAAGCAGAAGGCGTCTGTCGTTCAACAGCTTGCAAAGAGTGCGAAGAAGGTGACGAAGAAGTGATCGAAGCTCTTCCTAGTCCGAACGAACCACTTCGTCTTGCGGACGGAACACTCGTCCACTCAGATGGACGTGTCGAACGTCCGAAGAAGGAGTACGTCGTAGTCCCTACGCACACGGCGGCGCAGGACATTGTGGCCAGGACTCGGCGTACACTTGCTGATCTTCCTAGCGTGCCGAAGACGACCAATGCGATCAGCGTCGTCTTGTGTTACACAATGTTCGGCCTGTCGGATCAGGAGATTGCAATTGCAACATCTCTCACGACAGAACAGGTCGGACGCATCAAGATGCTTGATGCTTACGGCCAGATGTACGACAAAGTCGTCGATGGCTTGAAACAGAACGAAAGTGAGAACGTGCAGACGATCCTTTCATCTGCGGCACGCACAGCAGCAGAGAAGATGAAGTCGCTGCTCGATAGTGAGAACGAAGGTGTCACGGCTCTCGCTGCCAAGGACATCTTGGATCGTTCTGGCTTCCGTCCTGCTGATGTAGTCGAGCATCGACACCAAGTTTCTGGCGGTCTTTTGATCGAGGTCGTTAAGAAAGACCCGATGCAAGAAGCACCGATGATCGAGATAAATGGAGGGGTAGATGGCTGAGGTTGCTGATCTTAGTGGCAATCTTCCTGCTGGCGTCTTTGGCGCAGACAACAAGTTGTCCAAGCCAACTCGCTCGAATGCTGGAACGCCTGTTGGATCACTTACTCCCGCTTTCTCTGGTGAAGTTGTATTGGACACGACCAATCGACTTCTCTGGAGAGGTACAGGAACGAGTGCCAACACGCAGTGGGCTCCATACGCACAGGCTTAAGTCGTGGCAACTCGTCCGGTCTATTCAATTGAAGAGGGATCGCTACACGAGCGGTTCCAGAATAGCCGTGCGAAAATCCAACTGTTCGGTGGTGGTTTTGCAAATGGCAAGACTGCTGCCATGTGCATCAAGACACTAAGGATTGCCAAAGACTATCCTGGTGCGAACATTTTGATGGCCCGAGCAACCTTTCCTAAGCTGAACGACACGCTTAGGAAGGAGTTGTTCAAGTGGCTGCCAAGCAACTGGAAGAAGTCATTCAGCAAGCAAGAGAATGTTCTTGAGTTGCAGAATGGAACCGTGATCAACTTCCGGTACATCGCGCAGCAAGGTAAGAATGAGGAGAGTAGCACCTCCAACTTGCTGTCTGCTACATACGATCTGGTTGTTGTGGATCAGATGGAAGACCCGGAGATTACGGAGAAAGACTTCCTCGATCTGCTCGGTCGTCTTCGTGGAATGACACGATACATTGGTGACGACCTAGATATGCCTCGCTCCGGTCCGAGATGGATGTTGCTATCTTGCAACCCTACTCGCAATTGGGTGTTCCGCTCTATAGTGCGTCCGTTGCATATGTTCAAGGCAGGTATTCCCTCTCCAGACTTTAAGATGCTCGATCAGGAAACAGGCAAGCCGATCATTGACCTGTTCGAAGGAAGCACATACGAGAACCGACGCAATCTTGAAGAAGACTTCATCAAGACGTTGGAGAGTACGTATCGCGGACAAATGCGGGATCGCTTCTTGCTCGGTAAATGGGCTGCGTATGAAGGACTCGTATACCCCAACTTCGACCAAGATGTGCACATAATCTCTCAAGAGCGCATTTTGAACTACCTTGATCGCATTAAGACGGAGGGGGTAACTCTTCGTCCGATTGAGGGATACGATCATGGGCTTGCTGTTCCATCGTGTTACTTGTTCGGAGTCATTGATCAGCACAGCAATGTGTTCATCATCGATGGCTTCTATGAGCGAGAACAATCCATCGAAGCGTCAGCTAATCGCATCAAGATTATTCGTGAGCGGTATAGAGACTACTGCGTGACCTTCGGACAGGATGATGATTGGGAACGCATCTACGCAGACCCCGCGCTCTTTCGTCGAACTGCTGGAGACAAGCGAACAGTTGGAAAATCCGTCTCCGACCTGTTCGCTGAATGTGGCATCCGCATGTGTCGAGGCAACAACGATGTTCATGGGGGCATTGCAAAGGTCACATCGTTCCTCGGTGTTCGTCGTATGCGCCGTCATCCACTCACGAACGAGTTCGGCTCCTCGAGCATCTTCTTCTCAGACACGTTGAGCTTCATCGCAAGTGAGTTCAGCGACTACTATTGGAAGAAGGATGCCCAAGGAGAGTTAACGGATCGTCCTACTGATAAGAACGATCACGCAATGGACACGTTGAAGTATCTTCTGTCTCACTTCCCTGACCCCGCTACGGTTCGCACACGAATTGTAGCAGCGGCGCCTTGGACAACGTGGCATGAATACGATGCCATTGAAAAGAGGAACAAACATCGCTATGGCTGATCCCGAAATCCCGGCCAATGTAGATCAACAGGTCAATGAGGCCGTTGGTCAGGTAGATGCCGAGGCTACGCCTGCCTACTCGCCTATATATTGTATATATAAGGTGAACCCGGAAAGTAAAATCCCGGTGTCTAAGTCTTTGGGGCCATTGTGGAAAGCCCGAAAAGAAGCGGCTGCCAACAGCGTCAAGGGGGTTCACTCTGCTTGGCAGGAAGCAATCAAATACTACAAACACGATCAAATGGGTGCGCGCGCTAATCGCACCAGTGCAGATAATGCATCTGGAAATGTCATCAACGCGCGCAGGATCGGCTCGGCGTTCTCGGAGACAGAGAACATCGTGTTCGCTAACATCAGTGCGACGTTGCCCACTCTCTACGCGAAAAATCCGAAGGCTGAGTTTACTTCGGATAACAAAGAGAATGTCGATCTGGCAACGACGCTTGAAGACTTGATGAACACGCTTGCTGCACGCAAGGCCGCACCGGGATTGAACCTCAAGTTGAAGGCCCGTCGTGGAGTCATCACCACGATGTTGACCAATCGTGCTTGGATGGAAATCGGATACGTAATGAAGGAAGACAGTCTAGAGCAAGCACAGACTGAACTTCAAAAGCTCACGAAGGAACTTCAAGAGGCGAAAGATCAAGCTGCTATCCAAGAGGTGGAAGGCAAATTGATGGCTCTTGAGGAGACAATCGACGCGCTTGCTCCGTCTGGTCCTCACCTTCGTCTGCTGTCTCCGTTCAATGTTCTCGTCGATCCAGAGAGCCAACTTGAAGACGCGACGGACGCACGTTGGATCATGGTGAAAGAGTTCTATCCACGTGATTACATCAATGCGAAGTATGCAGAGAAGGGAGATGATGGAGCATATCGTCTGGCCTACGATGCTACTCACGTATTGGGTGGGGCGAAGGACGCTGCTGCTCTCGACGATGTGAACTCGTTCACTCTGCTGAAAGACAGTGAGAAGGCAAGCGACTACGGATACGCTGATGACAAAGCGTTTCAGCGGTCGCAGATGATCTGTTGTTGGAAGGTGTGGGACAAGGTTACACGCCGTGTGTATCTGTTCCACGACCAGAACTGGTCATCCCCGATTTGGGTGTGGGAAGACCCGTATTCCCTCGACACTTTCTTCCCGTTCTACTCGTTGTCATTCCACGTCGATCCAGAAGGCCCGAATGCCAAAGGCGAGACGACGTACTATCTCGATCAACAAGACGCTGTAAATGAGATCAACAGCGCAATTCGGGAAGCACGTCTGTGGGCAAAGAAGAACATCTTCTACGACAAGAACTCCATCAACAGAGATGATGTTGAGAAGGCGTTGAAGGGAGATACTGATTACGCTGTTGGGATCGATCTTCCAGAGGGGATGAAGATCGAAGACCTCATCTTCTCCGTTGTCCCTCCGTCAATGCGATACTCTGAACTCTTTTCGAAGGACGACAAGTACCAAGCCATCGACCGCATCACAGGGACGAACGAAATCCTACGTGGTGGACAATTCAAAACGAATACGACCAATGGCGCAATCGAGCGGTACGACAGCACGACTGCTATCCGTCTTGACGAGAAGATTGATGCCATTGAGGACTGGCTTGGTGCAATCTTTTGGGGCGTGTCGCAACTTTGCCTACAGTTCATGGCGGCTGACCAAGTCAAATCCTTCACTGGAAACAGCAAGAACTTCGCGTGGAGGAATATCAGCGCAGAGGAGATTCGCAGCGGTGCGTTGAATATGCGAGTTGTTGGCGGTTCTACACAAAAGCCAACATCCAAAGCGAAGAAGAGTGAGGCTATCGAACTTGGACAAGTTCTCGGCCAGTTCGTTAACGCCGCACCACAAGTTGTCATGCGTATTATGCTGCAAGCACTCGAACAAGCGTTCGATGAGATTGTTGTAACTGATGAAGATTGGGTGGAAATCAAGGAAGCAATCGCAGGGGCAGCCGCTGGTGGTCCTCCTGCAACTGGCGAAGGTGCGCCTGCTGCTGCTGCTCCTGCTGGTGCTGGTGCTGCGACTGGCGGTGCACCAAACGGCCAAGATCAGATACAACAACTGGAACAGATGATCGACAGTCTACCTCCTCAAGCCAAACAGGCGATTGGCTTGGCAATATCTCGCGGGGCGCCTATTAGACAAACTCTGGAAGCAGTACTCGCGGCTGCCTCTCCAGATGAAACAGGAGAAACTATACAATGACTTCCGACAACAACGACGACGGTAACGATGAGAGCCTGTCTGTAATCGATCGTGCTATCGAAAGCACGATGGGGAAGCCTACAGATAGTGAGAACAACGATGCGTCGTCTGATGACAACACCGATGCTGGGCAAACTCCGTCTAAAGGAAAGGGGAGTAAGCCTCCGGTTGACGCAGAAGACAAAGCGACGGCGGGTCAGCAAAACGGCGAGAGAACTGGCGCTGTCCGTGGAAAAGACGGAACGACTAAGCCGGGAGATGGGAAGAAATCGACTGCTGGCGCTCCCCAAGACCTTGTTGACCCACGAACGGGAGACGTAATTGCACGAGCTGGTTCTGAACGTCGCTTCTACGAGGAAGCACAACGTGCGCGTCGTGATTTGACTGCTCGTGATGCAGAAGTCAACCAGTTGAAGGGCCGTCTTGAAGGTTACGAGCGGGCAAACACCGTTGCCACACAGGCCGGACTAACTCCGACTGACATGTCGATGGCTGTCACGCTCATGTCTGCCTACAAGAAAGACCCGATCAAGACGCTTGAATATATGTTGACAGAAGCCCGCGCAAACGGGCATGATGTCTCCAAGCTCGTCAGTGGTAGTACAATTGACTTGTCTGCGATTACCAAGTTGATTGACGACCGCCTACGACCGATTACAGCGTCCCACGAAAATACCCGCGCAGAAGAAGAAGCGCGAAGGAATGCCGAAGTAGAGTGGTCTTCCTTTACGCAAGCCTTTCCTGATGCGGAGTTGCACGAAGAAGCACTTGCTCGACTGCTTCAACAGAACGAGCAGTTGACGTTACGGGAAGCGTATCTCACACTGCGAACCTTCGCACTGGAACGCCGCCTTGATTTTTCCAAACCTCTTGCTCCGCAACTTGAAGCGGGACAGCAAGTAGAGAACTCCACCACCCGCAGGGGTGCGCCTCCGGTCGGGAGGATGACACGAAATGTCGTTGCGACGACAGGACGAGTAAGTTCTCCGACAGACCGAACCGAAGATATCGTGAAAGAGGCAATGCGCGAAGCAGGTATGAATATCTGACTTCGCCGGAGATTAGGAGAAACCAATGCTCAGTTCCATCTACGCTTCTGGAACGCTCGACACCATTCTGCATTCCACGCTTGATCGCTCTCGCAAGAAGCTCATCATGGCTTCGATCAAGTCGAATGCGCTCATGGCGTGGGCGTTCGCAAACGACCGAGTTGAGACGGAAGACGGTGGTGCAAACATCACCAATCCTCTCACCATCGGTCGCAATCCTAACGTGGCATCGTATCAGTACTACGATGCTCTTCCCGTTGCACAGACGAACGAGTTCACGACCATCGGTTACGGATGGTCGCGTGTCGGCGGTACTGTGATTATCTCGGACCAAGAAGAGGACGAGAACAAGGGGGAGACTGCGCTGTTCAAGCTCTTGAAGGCGAAAGTCGATGTGCTTGAAGAGAGCATCAAGGAGAAGTTCTCTACATACTTGTACGCTACTGGTTCCGGCACGGACCCGTATGGTCTTGGCAACTTGATCCCCGACGATCCGACTACCGGAACTATCGGCAACCTGTCTCGGGCTACCGAAACGCAGTGGCGTACTTCTGCGTATCAGTTCTCTGGCGGTCTTGACAGCACGAACATCGAGGAAGCATTCGATGACGTGTTGATGGACCTCACCCTCAAAGGCGAGAAGCCAGACCTGATCCTCTGCGGACGCAACATCATGCGTCTGTATCGACAGGCCGTGCGTGACAAGATCGTGCTGAACATCTCCGAAGTGAGCAATGGAAAGAAGATGTTCGATCTTGGCTTCAATGGCGTCTCCCACAACGGCATTACCATGTTGTATGATGAGGACTGCGGTGTGAACCGTTGCTACTTCATCAACAGCAAGTACCTGCGTCTTCACATGCTGAAAGGCGTGAACATGAAGACGAAGGCTCTGGTTGCGCCGTGGACGGTCGATGCTGTTGGCAAGCGTGTTGTTTGGCAGGGCCAGTTCTGTATCTGGCGTGCCTTCCGTACACACGCTGTCGTTCGCAACGGCACGACTGGCTAAGGAGGAAACCATGGCTAACATTCGCCGCGCGTTTCAGGTCGAGTCCCTCAAGGGTAAGGTCAAGACCACGATCACAGAAGTAGAGAAGCTGGAGAACGGTTCCTCTGTCTTCCATAAGAGAGAGGTCGAGGCTCCTGCGGGGTTCATGGTTTACTTTCCGCAAGGCCACTCTATCCGGGTTGAAAGCCAAGAACAGCTTGAACGGCTGGGATTTGCTGGACACTCTGGCATGGTCGATATGGACACTGGAGACTTCGTTGAAGATGCTTCTCCGACCGATCTCAAGTCGGTTGTAGAACGTGCAACGGCGCCTCCTCGTGTTGAAGTCTAAGAAGGAGTGATCAACAATGGCGAGTCGCACTGCTACTTTCTACCCGGAGCGCCTTAGTGTCCGTGTTCCGAGTATGGCGTTTGCTGCGGACGTAAACATCGAGACTGGAATGTCCAAGAGTGACCTTGGCTCTCCGGCCACTCTCGATGCGGACGGCCTCGTTGCAAGCGTTGCACTCACGAGCGGCGTAGCACACACAGCTACGCTTCTCACGAACGCAAACGGCTGTACTCGGACCAACGCCCCGTTCGGGCGTAATGTCACCATTACGGCTGATGGTACTTGCACTCGTGTTGCCACTGTGACAGGCCGCGATTATCTCAACACGAAGGTGGTTGAGACGATCACGTTCGCTGGCAACTCTACCGTGCAGGGCAAGAAAGCCTTCTTCTACGTCGATAGCGTTTCCATCTCTTCGGAGGCAAACACTCCGAACATCACCGTTGGTTGGGGTGATATCATTGGTCTTCCTTACAAGGCCACTGCCGTCCATTCTGCCATCGAAAATGCCGATCCTTCCAACGACGAAAATGAAGTGTCAGAGCTGACCGTTACTGGTGTTGATACTGCTGGTACGGGCACTGCCACCTTCACCGCTCCGTTCGATGGCTACATCATTGGATGGCGTGGAGTGCATACGACTGCGATGACGACTGCACCGTCTGCCATCGCGCTTACTGTTGCCGCTGCTGCTGCTGTTGCTGGCGATGGGCTCGCCCCCATTGCTGTTGCCGGGCTCGTGTTTGGTAAGAACATTATCAAATCGAGCTGGGTAGCAGTAACGAAGGGTCAGTCGTGCGTTCTCACCAGCGATGGTGCAGGTACGGCTGGCGTTTCTGACTTCACGATGGTCTTCTCTCGTGGTGTTGGAACCTTCACGCCGGGTGATGCCACCACGGCGACTGCTACGACTGGCGACGTTCGTGGGACGTATCAACCCGGACTTGCCAACAATGGATCGCGCGCACTCGGTGCTACCATCGAGTGTGATCGTTCCAATCTGCACGGAGTAGCCCAGTACGCCGGCTAATTAGGAGACAGTAAGGAGGGCAGATAATCTCTGCTCTCCTTACTTTCACATAGCAAGGGTCCGTCATGGCTACTCTTGATGACATCACCCAAGAAGTCATCGAACTTCTGTCTCAGGTTCCGGGCACAAGCGTCCAGACCTATTCAGAAGATCGAATTGCGCTGATCATTCAGCAGCGGTTCGACTTCTTCCTCGACAAACTCTGGTGGCCCGCGTACATGTCGTGGCGTCAGTATACGCTTGACGGTACGACAGGGATGGTCACAGCGACGATTTCAGACATTGTGCGGTATGAAGACATTCGCATAATTATGATCGGTACAACGGACAACGTTCTCCTTGAACTTCCGCGCGATGTCAATCCGTATCGGTTGACAGGAACAACGCCGCGATATAGGGAGTCCACAACGACAGCAAGCAAGCTCTTTCGTGCTCTACCGATTACATCGACTGGAACGGTCGCTGTCCATGCCAGATTGAAGCCTACTGCATACTTCGTCGGATCAGACAGCATCAATCTGGATCGTTCGCTACTTGTCAATTCGTCGGTCTGGCAGTACCTGTCAGATGACGGAGGGAACCCCGGACAGATTTCGTTCTACCAGGACTTGACAGAGGCACGGTACAAGTCGCTTCGTGACATGTACAACGAACAACGAGTTGAGTTGGATAGCAGGAACAACGCCACGCTTACTACTTGGGTAGAGGTTCCATAATGCCTCGCCTGTTTCGATCCAGACCAGGAAGAGCCAGCGTCCTATCCGCATCCACCATCCGCGCGTTCGATGGTGGATGGAACCTGTTGGACAATGACTTGAATCTGTCACAAAAGTACCAGCGGGTGCTGCGGAATGCTGTTCGCTCGCCGGATGGATCGTTGAGTGTACGATACGGAACTAGGCTGTTTGCTGACGTTGACGATTGTGTCAGCGGTGAGATTGTCAACACGGTGTACCATCGTGGATACATCTACGCTGTCATGTCTTCTGGCGAAGTAGCAACAATTGATGGAAATGGAAATAGTGAAGTCGTTTGGTCGAATGCAATTGCGAACGGTCGTGCGGGTAATCCATCGGGTTGGGGGACGACGGAGTTTGCTTCGTTTGCGACGTTCAGGAACGAGCTTATCATCTGCAATGGAAGTGACAAGCCTCTCGTCGTTCGTCGCGGCACGAACCGAGTGGAATACCTGGCCGATCTGGCTACAGGGGCGAACGCTTTCACTCCAATCTGCCGCTACGTAGTCACGCACGGTGAATACGTTGTCATGGGCGGAGACGTTTACAATCCGTCTACGATCTACGTTAGCAACCGCAACACCAGTGGCACGTTCGTTGGCGATCCGGCTCCAAATGACAGCGTTGCCGTCGATCTTGGCGCTTGGGTTCCTCGTGGTGATGCAAACATCAAAGGGATGGTGTCTTTCAGAAGCAACCTGATCGTGTTCTTTCCAGGTAGCATCTTGATCGTCACGCTTGGAACTTACAGCGGCTCTACACACGTTCCCGATGTTACAGACAGCCTCTCTGGAGTTGGCGCAGTTTCCCACCGAGCTTGTGTATCCATTGGCGATGATGTTCTGTTCGCTGATGGTGGTGGGATCGCCTCATTGAAGCGTGCTCTGTTCACCGGAGGCATTCAGGTCCAACGTGTGTCTGAACTCGTAGATACCGCAATTCAGGCAGAGCTTGGCCCGTTGTCGGAAGCCTCGCTCGAAGACAACACGTTTGCTTTGTACAATGCCCATGAGGGGCAGTACATGCTGTTCGTCCCGAATGGAGCAGATCCGACAGAGACGAAAGCGTTCGTATATACTAAGATCGATACGCTAAAAGTCAATTCCATGGCGCTGTTCCGCCAGTGGAACTGGGCGTGTGGTTGCATCTCCGAACTCGGCAATGTGTTCTATGCAAAAGGGACGCAAGTTTACTCCTATGGCAGTCCCGAAGACCCGATCTACGCTGATGCAGTTGGCGATCAAGAGACTTTCTCTGATGGGTTCGCCTTCACAGACGATTTCGGGTTCTCTCCCATCTCGACGCAGTTCGCGTCTGGAATTACACTGACTGTAAATGACAGTGGCGTTCCTTTCTCGTGGGAGATTGAACTTCCGTGGACCGATCTTGGTGATAGGACGCTGTCAAAGACGCTGCGCTACTTGGCAATGGATGTGTCGGGTACTGCTCCTTTCACAGCATCCATGTTCGTGGACAATTTCTACTACGACAGATCGTATCTTGGTGAGCCTTTCACAGACGATTACTTGTTCTCCGATGACACAGGATTTGTAGACGAAGACGGCGCAAAAGATCCGGCTCTGTCGATGGACTTTGTTGGCGGTGATATCCCTGGGTTTGGCGCAGATCGCTTCGGACATGTCTTCGGTGGAGGGCGTTCGTCGAAGGAAGAACGCCTGTTTGCTTGGGTACTGAAGGGGAAAATCTTTAAGATGCGCTTCTCTGGCACGTCTACGGAAAGGTGGTCCCTCGTCTCGTACTCTCTCATGTATAACAAACATTCTGTGAGGCGATAATGGCGAGCCAAGTTGATGAAACCGTCCCTGCTGACAATGTGAAGGTCGAAAAGAGCGACGTTCGCAGCAACTTCACTGTGATCAAGAACGAGATTACGACGTTGCAAAGTCAGTCCTCTCTCGCGTGGCAGATTGCCCGCTCGATAATCTCTATCTAAGGAGAAGGAAATGGCCGACAAGATTGGCATTCTCGGCAGTTCGACTACGGCAACTGCTGGTACGACGACAGCCTACACGGTTCCGACCGGAAAGGCTGCGAAGGTCAAGATCATGTTCCGTGGCGTAGCGGGAACGAACTCCACGATCAAGTTTACGGTTGATGGCATCGAAATCTTCATTTCCGGTGCTCTCACGTCTGGTCACTATGCCTATTCTTCCTCTGACAAGATGTTGAATACTGGTGCGACGGTTCCGGGCGGTACGACGGATGCATCTACTGTGGCTCCTGGTCCGAAGGACTACTATCTTGCTGCCGGAGACACGATCACCTACACGATTGGCACTGCGGACTTCTCTTCGTTCGCCGTTCACATCGTTGGTACCGAAGTTGATGTCACCTAAAGGACAGTAACATGACCGTTTTAGATACGACGATCAACTACGGCATTCCGCTGCCTGGCTTTAACAAGCCGGTCTGGCACGATGACTATCGTGCTGGAATGATCATCGTTGACGCTCTTATGAAGCGGTACATTGCCATTCAAAATGTGGTCGGCGTGTGGGAAAACTCGACCGCCTACACTGTCGGACAAACAGTGGTTGATGATGTAGTTGGGACGCTGTGGACATGTGCCATCGCACATACTAGTCCCAGCACCCCTACTACGTTCTCTTCTGACAGGACCACAAACTCTACAAGGTGGACACTCGCGTCATTCTCTGCCGTGTTCAGGGGAACGTGGGCAACTTCGACGAGCTACGCAATTGGCGACTTCGTCGTAAGCAGTAACATCTACGCTGCGTGTATTCAAGCGCACACTTCTGGTGCGACCTTCGCTGGAGACTCGGCCAAGTGGGTTTACTTGATCGACGCTTCCACTACTGTCGCGGCGGCGGCTGCATCTGCCACAGCGGCAGCGGCATCAGCGGTGACTGCGGCTACATACGCAGGTGACAAGGTCGTCCAATTGTTCAATGGAGACGGCGCCACTACAACGTTTGGACCCCTTTCTGCGTCGATCACTCTTACGAAGCAGTGCACCATCTTCATCGATGGTGTGTATCAACAGAGAAGTACGTACTCTATCGTCAGTACGAATGTCGTGTTCTCTTCTCCACCGCCGACTGGAACCAGCAACGTCGAAGTTGTGTTCGAAGCATCGTTGCCAATCGGAACGCCCTCTGATGGCACGGTGACAACCGCGAAGATTGTTGATCTAGCTGTCACCGCAGCAAAGTTGGCGACGTCTCTAGCCCTCTCTGGAAAGACCATCACGGGCGGCACATTCTCTGGCATCACTTTGTCGGGGGTCACATCTCTCCCAGACGGTTCCGCAGCGGCTCCAAGCCTAGCACGCGCTTCCGATCCTACGGACGGCTTCTACTTCGGCACCGACTTTGTTGGTATCGCTGTCGATGGAACCCTGCGAGCCAAGATCGACGACTCTGGAAACGTCACGTTTCCGACTACTCCTGCGTTCCTTGCTTACAAGAGCGCGCGTGATGGCGCAGGCGTCACTGGTAATGGTACGAACGCAACCATTGTATTTGACACCGAGGTTCGTGACCAAGGCACGAACTACAACAATACGACTGGTGTGTTCACTGCCCCCGTTGACGGGATGTACCACTTCGATGTAAACGTCTCGTCGCTCGGGTTCGGTGCAGCACACAGGTATTCACTCCTAGAATTGGTAACGTCCAACTTCACTGCGCGACTCCACGGCTCGATTTACAATGCCGGGGCGATTAACAATCTGGTCGGCGGCAATCAATGGGACGTGAACGGCAGCATCACTGTCTGGATGGACGCTGGTGATACTGCCTACGCTCAACTCAATGTTGCTGGATCGACGCAAACCATTCTGGTCGATGGGGCGGGTGTGCCTCGAACTTATTTCAGCGGGAGGCTAGTGGCATGATGACAACAGAGCAACGTGCGGTTCTCGCACACGTCGTGATCGACCCGGATGCTTGGCTTGACCATGCGGTTGCAGCACTTGGCACCAAGGCAGCACAATCGGCGTTGGAAACCAAGGTTTCGCGTTGGCGCCCAAGATATGAACAAGAGCGAACGGCGAATGGCGCGTCTTATCAAACTCGTGCGCAGCGGGATGCTGCCCTTTCACTTTAATCCTTGGGCCAAGAGCGTAATCTGAAACGCGGCGGAGAACCGAGATGGCACTGACAAAAGTAACGACTGGAATGATTGCTGATGGTGCAGTCACTCTCGGGAAGATTGCAACAGCGGCAGTTGATGCTGACAAAATTGCGACCGATGCAGTAACGGCGGCTAAGATCGCTGCTGGGGCCGTCGGTACAGATGAATTGGCATCGAACGCAGTCACGACGGTTAAGATCACTGATGCCAATGTCACTACTGCAAAGATTGCAGATGCGAATGTGACTACTGCTAAGATCGCAGATGTGAATGTTACAACTGCGAAGATTGCAGATAGTAACGTCACCACTGCTAAGATCGCGACTGATGCAGTGACGGCAGATAAGATTGTTGCCGGTGCCGTTGGTACAAGCGAACTTGCCTCCGATGCCGTCACACCTGTCAAGCTTCCAGCGACGGCCATTGGTTACGGGTTTGCTCTTCACAATGGTTACATCACTGCATCGATTGCCGCCAATGCCTTGACAATCGCGATCAAAACATTGGCGGGCGCAGACCCATCTTCGTCTGATCCCGTCCGTGTAATCTTCAACGATGAGACGCAAGCGACGGGCACTCCAGACGTGCTTTCGATCACGGCGGCATCGTCTCTCGTTGTTTCGTCAGGCTCGACGCTTGGTGCGCCCAGTGCCACGGCGTTCCGCATTTACGTTGTCCAATTCAACAACGGCGGAACGCTGCGCCTTGGTGTCGTTAACTGCAAGACGACAAGCGGTGGCATTCTCGGACTGGACGAAGGCCGCTTGGCGTCGTCTACAGCCGAGGGTGGTGCGGGCGCGGCGGACAGTGCACATACCTTCTACACCGGCACGGTAGTCACGTCGAAGCCGTATCGCATTCTCGGTTCGCTGACTTGGAACTCGGGCCTTGCTGTGGCAGGGACGTGGGACGCTGCACCTACCGTCGTCCATCAATTCGGCCCCGGATCAAAGAAGCCTGGCGACATTGCAGGCATTGCACGCGGGCGTAAGACAGATACACAATCACAAACACCAGTAGCCGGAACGTGGTATGCTGTTGCTAGTCTGACGGCTACACCGACGATTGCATCACCAGCAAACGTCGTACATCTTGTCGGCCATTTGTCAATTGGCGTCAATTCCGCGACCGTGGGCCTACACGTCCGCGCCAAGCGGGATAGCACCGTGATTGGTGTTGGCGACGCTGCGTCAAGTCGGGAACCAGTTATGGGAGGTAATGCTCCCGGTGCGGCTGACAACATGGCGGGCATTCCCATCGACGTTGTGGACGCCACACCTGGCACTGGAAGTCCAGCCTACACGCTTGAAGTGATGGAAGGCAGTACCGCAGCGTTCCACATCAACCGATCAGCCACTGATACTGACTCGTCATCTTTTGGCCGTGGCCAATCCACTATCACCGCAACAGAGATTGTTGCGTGAACAACCACTTTCTCTGTGTAGGGGGTTACTATGCTGTTTAAGATCTTTGAGCTCTTAGGCGTAAACACGGGTCCAAAAGTCGATGCACTCAGTAAGTGGGAAAACCTTCCGGTCCTTCCGAATGAGGCAAGCGATCTAGCAACACATGTTGATCAATGCGCTAAAAGGTACAACGCCCTGTCTAATGCTCTTCACTTGCTCATATCACAAACATCTCGTGCTTTGCTTCTCGCGTTGGTCTTTCGTATCTTTATGGTCTTCATGTTGTACAAGATTTCTGTTGCGACTGGGGTTAACTTGTGAGGGTGCTATTTCCATCATGGTTGGAGGTTCCTTCCAGAGACTGGACTTGGCCATTCTCTCCAAAGGACGTTGCATGTAGAGGGACGGGAGAGCTTCTAATCAACAAGACCGCGCTGAACAAACTGGCTGATCTGATCTTTCTCATCTCCTTCAAGATTACAATCCTGTCAGCATATCGTTCTTCTCTGCACAATGCTCATGTCGGAGGGGCACCACTGTCCAGGCACAAGTTTGGAGATGCGTTTGATCTCGCTGCTTCTGTGCAACAGCAAGAGACGATCATACAGGCCGCGAGGCAACTTGGATTCTCTGGCTTCGGACGCTACAACACCTTCGTTCACATTGATTGTGGACGAAAGAGAGAGTGGAGAGGGTAATGGATTGGAGCGACATTCTTGGTTTCGGCCTCAATGCTGCAAGCGGTGGCTTGCTGGGTTTGATTGGCTCATTTGTAAAGGTCGGCGCTTCGTTCCTCCAAGAGAAGCAGAAGTTGCGCGAGCTTGAAGTCAAGAACAAACACGAGCTTGATCTGTATGACAAGCAGATTGTCCTCAAAGGTGCAGAGCGGGAGAGTGAGGCACAGATCGCAGATGCACAAGCCCGCATGGAGTCGTATTCCGTCTTCACCGAGACTAAGAACGTGTACAAGTGGGTTGCATCAGTGCTGTCGCTGACGCGCGTTGCACTCACACTCGGCCTGTGGGGATTGACGGGATATCTGTTCTTCATCATCGTGAACACGGGCGGCATTCCGTATGTGGATAGTGCAGTGATGATCAAAGAGATTGTCAACGGCGTTGTCTTCTGCGCGGCGACCGCTACAACGTGGTGGTTTGGTGATCGTCCTCCACAAAAAAGGAGTTGACAAGTCATGTTGAGTGTGGTACAGAAAGAGGGCGAGTCCTCCACGACCCCGGCATTGAAAATGACGACTGTACGACGGGCGACGGTCGAAGACCTTTCTAGCGTCGTCAATTTGGCGCACGAGATGTACTTAGAGAGTACATATCAGACCGTCCCGTTCAACCGCGACGAGGTTGCGGCGTTCGTGTTCGGTCTTATCAACAATCCGAAGTGTCTCCCGTTGCTTTGTTTTCACGGTAGTGAAGCAATTGGAATGCTTGGACTTACTGCCAATGGCTTCTTCTTTTCTCCGGGAACAAAGGTGGTCACGGATTTCTCTTTGTTCGTGACAAAGAAACATCGTGGAGGATTGGCCGCTGTTAGGTTGATCCGTGCAGGATCGAAATGGGCTCGGGAAGTTGGAGCAAACTACTTCATTCTTGGAGCTACCGCCCTTCACGACAACTCTCGCGTTTATCAACTCTACGAGGCCCTTGGGTTCAAGGAAATTGGCCGCGTGTTCTCTAGGAGGACTTTGTAATGTGTGGCGGTGGCAGCAGTTCTTATACTCCTCCAACAGAACACATTCCTTGGGAGCAAACAGAAGCTGGCCGCAAGTGGCGACAAGATGAAGACGCCAGGATAGAGGGCGAGAAGAAGGCTGCGGAAGCGGCGAAGGAACAAGCGACACTCGCCAAGTTCAACACGGATGTTGAGTCAGCAGTTACTGGCGCTCGAAGCGGAGCGAAGTCTCGCGTCGAGCAGTTGGGCTTGAACTTCGACGAGTTCGCCTCTCCAATCGACGCGGAGATTTCTCGTATTCGATCCGGCATCCCGAACAAGTTTGAAACGCCGTCCACGTACTTCACGCCTGATCTGGCTGACACCATTCTTGGTAGGGAACAGGAAGGTCGTCGCACGCGGTACGGTCGTGAACTGGACAACATCTTTACGCCTGGCTTCGAGTCGCAAGCCTTCTCTGACACCGCTGATGATTCCATCATCTCTGCGATCTTGGGCGAACAACAAAGAGATGCAGAGCAGTATCTCAAACGCGCTGGAGATCGCGGCGTTCTTACTGGAAGTGGTTTGTCCGCTTCCATGACTGAACTGGCAAAGCGCCGTCCTGGTGCGGAGACTACTCTACAGGGAATTGGCGGGAACGTACTGAACAAGTATCGCGGTGAGTTGGCTGATCTATCCGAGGATGCTCGCGGCAGTGCTGCTTCGTACAAGCTCGGATCGCCGCTTGATACTTCGTCGTTCGGAACGCGGAAGACTAATAAGATTTCTGAACTCACTGGTCGTCTAGAAGGCGACATTCGAAACCAACAAGGCGGGGCTCCACTGTTCGATATAGAAGAGCTTCTACAGCGTGGAACGTCTGAACAGGGAGCACAGAACACGCAAGGTGGTATTCTTGATGCCATCGCTGAAAGACAGTCAAAGCGCAACAAAACGCGCGGCATTGGTTCGCAGGGAGCATTCTAATGGTACTTCCGTACATTCAGGCTGGAGGTGCAGCACTGCAAGGGGTTGGCTCTATCGTTGGGCCGATCCTTGCTGCTCGTGCTTCGAGAGAGAATGCGGCGATGCAGCGCGCAGGATTGGACGCGCAGTATCAGACGCTTTACGAAGCTCGCCAAGCGAACCGCGTGGCGCAAGAGTTGTCTAGGAGAAATCTCGACGCGCAATTAGCAGATACTGTCAACGCCAGAGGCGGGCGAACCCACTACGATCCTGTCGCTAAGGAGTGGCGAGTTCTTCCGTCTGCATCTGAGCAGTCACTCATCGGTGCTTCTGACAGAGAAGAGATGCAGCGTCTGTCGTCTGATGCAGCGATGCAGCGGACGGGGAGAGCAGAGAATAGAATTAGACGATTGAACGAAGGAGCGGCGGCTTCTCCTCTCCTAGCGGAGTTGTCTCGTCCAAGTCCATACTCTGCGGGTAGGATGACGTCGCTTCTTACTGATCGCGCTCGTTCTGGCATCAACGAAGGGTTCGACGAGACGCAAAGACAAGCACTAGTACAGGGTATTCGCTCGCAGACGGGCATGGGTGATATTGTGTCTGCTCTTGCGAAGAGCCGAGGTCGCGCACTGGCAAATGCAAACACTGCTGGAGCGGTTGAAGGGATCACACAGTCCGAGGCGCTCAAGGACTCGCGCCGTTCTTCGGCGGGCAACACGTACAACATGCTCGCAAGTAGGGCACAGAATACAGACGACGTTCCCTTCTCTCCGTCGTCGCTTCCAAACGATGCGATCAGCGTTCTTGCTGCTCGTGCGGGTGGGGCTACGAAGGGCTTTGAAACGTCTGGCGACTTGATTAACTCTGGCGCACTCGGCGTCACTCGTGGTGGAATTGGGTTGGCAGACTTGTCTTCGAAGATCAAACCTGACTTCAACTCTTCCTTCCTCCCTGTCTCCATCGGGGAAGGGATGGGAAAAGCAGGTCGCGGGCTGTTCGATCTTTGGAAGACCATCTTTAATCCAGTCGATGATCGAAACAGTCGATACGCCTATGCACGAGGAGAAGATCAACATGCCTACTAACTCTGGACGCTCCAAGCTGAACGCTCCAGCATATCAGGCGTATGATCCTAGTTCAGTAGAGCACGCGATCTTAGGATCAATGGCGGCAAGAACTGACCTTGCTCCTGCGATGATGTATCCGTTCTATCTCAATGCACGCGATGATCGTGCGGTTTCTGGAGAACAGTACACTGAGCAGTTGCAGCGTTCGAACGAGATGCAAAGCGTCCTCGCCAATCGAGCGATGGCGGCAGAAGATGCGATGGATCGTCGTAAGAACATCGTTGACTTGGCGGGAAAGACCGGCTCGCCTCTCTCATCTATACAAGCTCTCATGGAGTTGGGACTTGTTGACCCGTCACGTGGGGCCATGCAAGGACTGGCTACTGCAACTGGCCTTGCTCATGGCAAGACAAGAGCGGAGGCGTTGAAGGCCATGGGCGAGGGCGCAGAAGGGTTTGGGAAGGCGGGATTGTTTCCGAAGAACAGTCTTGGCACTCCAGAGGACTTGTTATCGTTCTTGAGGACTGGCGTTCCGACTGGAGTACAAGCGGCTGGTGCCGGGAACCCGTCCGCTGTAGATACGATCACTGTCTCCAATCCAGACGCACCAGGCAATCCTCAATTGAAGACGAGAATGCCGAGTGATCCTCTTGCAGTTGCTGATCGTGTTAAGGGCATGAACCTTGCACTTGGCAACAGCATGGGTGCGCCGACAGGAGCGTCTTCCAACATTAACCAGCTCTCCCCAAAACAGAGAGCTGCTTATCAGGAAGTCGTTAAGGAAGCGTCGTCTCGTGGTGCAGAGGTAGACACTCACAGCCTGGCAGACGGCAGCGTTCAGATTTCGTTGCGTGGCAAGGATGGCCGCGTTTACGAAACAGGCATCATTCGTCAAGATGGAACATGGAGCAAGATAAAGTGAGCCTTCTTGACCAACTGCGATCAGTTGTTGATGGCGAAGTAGCAACGCGCGAGAAGTACTACAAGGCCGCGCCTCGCGTTGAGCAGTTATTGCTTCGCGGGGCTAACTCATTGTTGCAGTTGCCAACCGCAATTGCCTCAGTCCCACAGATACCGTTCGCCATTGGTGAATTGATCCACGGCGACGATAGCCGGGCTGCGCGCGTTCACAAGTGGTACGAAGAGAACATCACCGATCCTGTTCGCAGTGTTGGGCAGGGCGTCACTGGTGTCCGTGAACCGCAATCCTTGACAGACGCTATCCTTGATGTTGGCGCTCTAGCCGCTATGCCCCAACGTCTGCCGTCGGAGGGACCGGCAGTAATTCGTCTGCTCAAAGCGATTGCTGATCCGCGCACAGCGAATTACACCGCCAAGGGATTGGCGGCGAATGTCGGTATTCAGGCTGGACTGAACGCTGCTGCCACTGGTCAACTCGACAAAGCGATTAGTGCCAGTGCGGGCGACGCGCCGGAGACGGTTGCTCCAACTTCGCAGGCGTCTTTGTTGGAGGAGATTCTTGGGCCTCCGACAGAGACAACAGCGCCAAGTGCTACTGTAGAGAAGTCAGTACCGGCGCCCGCACTCAGTTTGGAGAGCATACTTGGTCCGCCTATTCAGTCTGGTCCTGGGTCATCTATTGTTGTGAACACCCCGGAACTGGAAGAGCGCGAACGGGCAGGATGGTTTGCCCGCAACACTCTTGAGATTGCTGGTGGGATCGCTGGACTTGCGGTGCTCAAGGCGACGCATGATTGGCGGAAAGCACGGGCACTTTCTAAGGAGGTCATCGAAGCGTCTCGCTCTGGTAGTGTTGATCCGACCAAACCACTTGCGAAACCGATTGACTCCGTAAAGTCAGCGTGGTTGGACAGTTCTGCGATCTTGCAGAAGACGTTCAAACGTGCTGTTGGCGGAGAGGAAGCTGAACTGTTCGGGAATGAACTACGCATTAGGTCTAATCCAGCGGCTGTTCAACAGCAAATCGTTCACTCTGTCTTCACTGGCGAGTTGGTGGACAGTAAGGTTCGTGTTCCACACTCTGTTTACAACTTGTCAGAGCGTCTAAATCGGTTCGACCAGGACACGAACCTTGGTGCACAAGAACTTGTTCGCCTTCGCAACGCTTTGAACAACAGAGACGTTGCCTTGAAAGAGGCAAGAACGTCGTTCTACGACAACAAGGAGAACATCGGCAAGGAGTTCGTAGAGAAAGACATCCGCCCGACGTTGATGGACATGGATACGGCTTCCATTCGCGGCAAGATTGCGGAGTTGGAGGCCGTTCCGTCGGTTAAGAAGTGGGCAGATGACTATTTCTCTACGACTAGAACGATGTTGGACTACGTTCGAGAGAAGGGATTGATCACGGCTGATCAGTATCACGGCCTTGTGAAGAACAGACCGTACTACATGCCAGAAGTTGCCGCTGATACTCGCTCTTTCATGGAGCGTACTGGTGATTTCTTCCGAACAATGCACTTAGATCGGACAGACAAAGACATCTTCGAGGGATTGACGCAGTTACTGCGTCGTTCGCGCGACACGGGGCAGTATGAGCAAGCTCTGCTCGACCCAGTTCGTGCGTTAGATCACTATTCGACCGCCGTGCAGCGGTTCGCACAGATCAATCAGGTTCGCAGGGACTATATTAATGGTATGATGTCGGCCTCAGTCCATGATCCGAACATCGGACATGTAATTCAGTACAAAGGTAAGGCCGGGAAGTATAATCCTGGGCACATCGTTGTATATCGGCACGGAACGCCCGAGGCATACGAGGTAAATGACCCAGCGGTACTTGGCGCACTCAAGTTCCAGCCGCAATTTGCCGACAACGTGTTCAACTGGACACGCCGCGCCTTCCAAGCTACGACAACCGGCTTCGCAGCGCCATGGTTTGCTCCGAACGCGGCCATTTACGACGCGATGATTGGCGGAGCACTGAGAGACAAAGGCACAGCGGCGGGTTTCATTGATAAAGCACTGCAAAAGTCCGGCTTCAAGTTCGGGCTGCCAGGCGATCCTACATCTTTCGCTGTTCTCGCTGCGGGAATTGGAATTGGCTCGTATGGCAAGTTCCTTGGCATGGTTTCTAGGCGAATGAATGTCGCTTTGGACAGTGATGCTGCACTTGTCGGGCTGCTTGGAAGAGAGAATGTGAAATCTCTTGCCGACACGATGGGAGAGGCATACTCTCGTTCGACTGCTGCAATGTTCGACAGAATGGGTATGGGATCGGCCCGTTTCTCGCAGGATGCGGCTATTCCAGAGCTTTCGAGCGTCGTTCGTCTAGCGTCTCCAAGCGGAGGCGGAGCTTTTTGGCCTGGGGCAGAGAAGTTGTTTCGCTCTTACATGACTGCGCTTGATATGGTGCAGAATGGTATGCGGTACGGCTATCTGTGGATGAACAAGGGGAAGCTCGACGGGCCGGAAGACCTTGCACGTATTGCACGTCAGGTGCGCGAGCTATCTGGCGACTTCGGACGCGCTGGCTCTGGTAAAGTTTCTCGACACTTTGATGCGACGATCCCATACTTCAATGTCGCAAAGCAATCCCTGTCAAGGATGGCATCGGTTGCTGCAAGGAACCCAATACAGTTTGCTGTCAGTGCTGCGGTGGGAACGATTGCGCCAGCAACGCTACTTACGTTGGAGTTCATTCAACAGTCTCCAGAGCATCTTGCTCACTGGTTGAGCTTGTCTCCTGATGACCAAGCTGGCGCGATTATGCTCCCACTTGGTAGTCACGTTGCTCCTGAAGATACTCCACGTATCAGGATAGCACCGGAACTGCGTGCGGTGTGGGCAGGGGCGTGGACGGGGATGGATTGGGCATTCGGCTTTACGAATGGACAACATCAATCGAATGGATCAAGCCGCGTAATACAGGCGATGATCGACAATCAACGTGAAGAGATGATGATAGCGGGGCTGTTGAACCCTGTAAACCTTCCGACGCCTCCGTTGATTAACACCGGCCTTGCACTTGCTGGAGAAGACAATAGGCCGAATACTCTTGGACTGGAGTTCAATCAATTCGGCCTCAAGCCTGGCGGTGGAGAACGTATCTCTGGTCTGCCATCTACTGGCCGAATTGACGATGACGTGATCCAACGGAAATGGGAGGCAGTTCTCACATCTATTGGATCGACGGCAGTTGGCATTGGTGTGTCCATGGCACGCGCCTTCTCATTGGGGGAGAAGGGAACAGGCACGGTTGAGGGGGGAGTTGAGGAAGCCATTGACACGCTAGGAATTGAAGTCGGACGCAGAAGCGATCCGTTCAATGGCGTGCTTTGGGACAAGCAAACTCGCTACACCACTCGGGACAGTGATGCAATCTTGTTAGAGAACAAGATGAGAGCTGTCAAGGCTATCGATGATCGATTTCAGAAAGTGATCGTCAATGCTGGTGGCACGGGAGGATCGAAATCTGTCCCATTGATTGGACAAGTTCCGACCATGCCGCATGATCCAGAGATAATTGCGATCATGCAGGCTGTGTCTGCGGAGAGAAACATCATCAACAAGGAGTTTGCTCCGCTTAGAGACAATGCTCGCAGACAGATGGACAGCATTGCGTCCAGTCAGAACTTGTCTCCAGAGAACAAAGAGAAACAGCGCAACATCCAGGTTGAAAAGATTAAATCTCTTCAACGCCGGATGTTGTCGCGTGTGCTTGATCTTGAGGATCGACTCAGTCAGCGGTTCGGACGCCCCGTAGACTTACAAGAGTTGGCAGGAGGTTTGTAGCCTACTCGATCATTGATGATCTTTGTCCCTCTCTGCGATTTCACCAATAAGTTCATCAGCCTTGCTGCGCTCCGCTTTAATTTCTTCTAACCGATATTCATCGTCGATAGATACAAGCTCGCGGATGACGTAGAGGACAATCACAATTCCGAGGACGCTGGCGTAGATTGCCGCTCGTTGTGGATCGATTTCTGGCCCTCCTAACAGAGCCGCGAGGCCACGGACAATTGGGTCCGTTGCTGCGTATGTACCGACTACGAACAGGATGACCCGTCGAAGGTTCCGTTTGATGCGCGGTTTCACTGCACGATCACCTTGTTCGGTAAGACGACAGGGAGCTTCGGAAGGTCAGGAGCGGTCTTGTTGATCGCGAAGAAACGCTCCTTGTAACCACGAGAGTTCGGACAGAGGCCGTAAGAGAAAAGTCCGCCGTCGTTGCCTTCGGTCACATATTGGACTCCCGAAGGATGGTATTGGCCCTCACAGGGAAAGCCGTATCCATCGGTGAGGGACAAAGAACGCTTGCCTTTGATGTACGGTTGATACAGGCAGCCACTTAAAGAAACGATTGCAGCAACGGCAATAAGACGCTTCATGGCTGTTCTCCTTTGATTGGTATTTGCCGGTCGGTTGAGTGTGGTGTCAGTCATGTATGAGCTTTTTAGTATGTTCTTCTACAGCACGCCAAATGAGATACGCGCGAGTCGTCTTCGATGGAACGCTATCGAGATTTTTCATTTCTAGCTCATTCCACATCCACTCTGGTACGTCGCGCCCCACCGCCTCTAAATAGCGGAAGAGGTTGCGAGGCGTGCAACTGCTCATCGGGAACAAGTCCATCCACATGATCAGATCACATGCCAGTCCGCACAACTCTTCTTTTACCACTTGATTAATCATTGTAGTAATCCTCCTGTGAAGCGTACACGATAACGCCATTGACCGCGCGCTTGTTCGGCTTCGGCCAGGACATTTCAGCGCGAACGACGCCCTTGACCTGGCGCCTATACATCGCCGCGCGTTCTTCCTTTGACATTGCTGAGACTTTGGCCACTGCGTCAGCAAGGAGCTTGTTGAGATTGGTCATCACTTGTCTCCCTGTCGCTTGAGTAGTTTTGCGAAAGAGTTTCCCCACATTTTCGATGGCTTGTATCCAAGCTCTTTAGCTAGTCCGGCCAGAGCTTCTAACGCGGTATCACCAAATCCCGTCGTGGACTCTTGGAGATTGGTGAAGCGAGTCGTGACAGCGCACCATGCATCCCCGTCCATGAACAAACGAACGCCGATGCGCTGGGCAAAAATCAGTGCGTCATCATCCGTGCAGGTCCACTTCTTAGCCAGTTCGTCAATTCGGTCCTTATTCGCCCCCGCCGCCAGTGCTTCGACCAAGATGGTCCAAGCTTGTTCTCTGTCTCTTGAGTTGAAACTCCAAAGGCCCACAGCAAACGGGCTCTCTCGAATGTCGGCAGCGGTGTCGTCTAACTCTCGTTTAAAGATCAAGGAGCCGTTCGTGTGCAGATAGAACCAACCGATCATAGCGTCCTCATGGTTTCGTGTGTAGGTCGAGTTGTTCAGTGACGGTCAGAGTCAATCTTCTTCGTTCGGCGCCATTTCCTCCAGTACGCGGTTGATGACACCAGTAACCATTAAGTGACTGGTCGCACGCCAGATTGTAGCGGTGCGACCAGCCTTGTCACCCGTCTTCACACCAGAAAATCGTTGAACCATGTCGAGTTCGTGCATGATATCAAGTGCGATGCGAAGTCGTTCTGCTGATAAGACAGTCCGCATCTTCTCACGAAGTCGGTTCTGTGAGATACCGTCATTGCCCGCTTCGTACAAGATGGTTCGCAACTTCTCGATGGCTCGTGCCAGTCCTGTTGGAGTGACGATGCTAATGAACAGGTCCGCTCCGGCAGCCTTGATTTCAGAAATGATCTTGATTGCAGCACCAATGTGGTAGTCGTTGATTTGCCAAGCCTCATCGTTGATGGACAACAACCCGGCTAGTCGAAGTACGTGGGTATCTTCACGCGCTTCAAAAGACGAACGAAACGGATCCCGGTTCTGTGTCCGTTCGTTGTACCAACGACTAAACTTTCGGAGAGCACTAGCGGTGAGTGCAATCTTCGGCCTCTTCTCTGCAAGCGCACGAATACCAAGCATCCGAGTTTTAAGTTCTTCAGCGACATTCGTGTCATCGTCACTAGGCCATGCCACCTTTCTCTTGCGTTTATCCGAGACGACAAAGAGGCAACGAGAAGTGAAACCGCCCTCAACGACGTCAGGATTAACTGCTCGAATGAGCCACGAAGGCGTACTAGCAGAGAGAAAACTAATGTAGACGTTAGACAGATGAGTAGGACCGCGAAGGAGAGTTCCAGGGGAAGATCTAATAGATGGGCTATCATATAGGTCGGTAAGGAGGCCAGGCATCCCACTACTAGCCCCTCGACCAAGGAAAGTAACAAGCTCACTAACGGCGATTGCTGCGTGTGCATGTCCGGTCCTTTTCGATTGTACATCGAGCATCTTCTCTAGAGCATCGGGAGTGGCTTTGGACTCGACAAGTGCCATGCCGTCATTTGTTTCTCCGATGAAGGATCGCGCGATTGAAGTGGCAATGCGAATTGATGAGGACTTGCGTGTGACACCACTCTCCCCAAGCAATAGAGCGTAGATGTTCAAGAAGACAGGAGCACGGGGCCGCGCGACGATTGTATGGCGACCGACTGCAAGAGACAGAAGCCAACAAGCCGACCAGAAATCGTAGGCGTAGGGAGTTTCTTGTCCATTCATCATTTCCATGTAGCGACTAAGAAATGTGCCGTCTCGAACAAGCTGTTGATACTTTACGCCCACGATACAACTCTAGTTAGGGTTGTTGGAGTTTTGGCCATCAATCCTTTCGACGATCAATTTGTCGTCCTCTCCGTAACGAATTATCCGCCCTTCCCAATTTAGATCATCTTCTTTAATGGCCACCTTCAAATTGAGTTTTCCCAAGAGGGCACCAACGACGGCAATGAGCAAGTGATACTCGACGAGCAGTTCTTCCTTCGACATTTCATATAGGGACTTGTTATCTCGCACTTGTACTACGGTGTCACCTTCTTTAGTGTCGTCCATCTGTGAACCCCATCCTCTCCAGGAACTGATTGTTGAACTTCTGCGGGAATGAACAGCGGTGCCCCTTTGACATAGATGGGCTCCTCTGCGTGCTTCTTCATTACTCGACTTACCCAAGCCATCTTGTTCACCGGGGCAACAGCAATCAAAGCGTCGTGGATATTCAAACAGATAGCGGCATCTGGCGGCCACTCGGGGTCTTCGTGACAGAGATAGATTACCCTGGCGACCTTATCACCGATGGTGCTTTGAGGAACGAAGGCGACAACAGCATCGAGAACTTCTTCATCCAATCTACCGAGGACAATGAGCCGACGCCCCATGGGAGTGTAAATCTTCCTGTCCTTCTGTACTCGCGCGATAGTCTCTCGCCACCCTTGACGGATTTCAGGGAAAGCAATGTGGTACTTCATGTGTGCTTCAAGGGCTTGCGACATTGGGATTTCACAGACAGATGCTAGTTTGTCTGGTCCCATGCGGTAGTTCAATCCGTGGACGCAACGCTTGCCAAGATATCGACGAGTGGGGGAGCCATTATCTTCGTGGTCCTTCTCTGGTACTTCGTCGTATGGAACTTGGAAGATGTTCGCTGCATTCGCTCGGTGAACATCGAACCCCTTCTGTGTAAGTGCCTTTTGGAAGTTCTCTTTCAGTGCCTTGACGTTCCAGATTTCAGAGACGACACGCGCTTCTGCCTGTGATAGATCGAAGTAACAGAACCCATATCCAGGTGGAGCAATGAACATCTTGCGTGCGCGAATTGGCTGGTTCTGTAGGTTCATGCCAGTGCCCCACATCACCATTGAAGATGACAGACGACCAGGAGCCGACTTGGTACCGAACTGTTTGTACTCGCAACGAACGCGCCCGTCCTCGTCAATGCTCATTTCAGCGTAGGTTGAAAGGAACTTGTGTTCCTTCATGTACTTGTCCAATTGGTAGATGACTTCTTTAGCTTCCAGCGGCGTACTAGGGTTGGAAAGGATACGAGCACGGTTCTCTTCATCGACAGAGTGACCGCGTCCAGCCAGACCGAGACGGTTGAAGAACAGAGTGCGTAGCTGCGATGGCGAGCGCGGAGACACGATCATGTTGGGATCGCGCGTAGCACGTTGTACTGCCTCGTGGAACTGTGCTTCTAGTTTCTTGACATCTTCGCGCAGTTCTTCTGTGATCTTGGCCTTGAGAAGTTCATCAGCCAACACACCATTCGCTGTCATGCGTATAAGTTGTGGTTGAATACGCATTACGTGCTTGAAGAAAAAGTCGTCCATCTTCTGGGCTTGTAATTCTCCTAGCAAGGCGACTTGACAAGCCTTTGTGATGCACACGTCCTTGACGTTGTATTCCCACAAGACATTGATATCACCGCCCTCGCGCCAAGACCTTCCCTCTTCTTTGTAGAAAGGATGCTCGGTGTACTGAGATGTAAGAAAAGCCAGGCTGTGTGGAAGTAGTGGGTAGAGCGTGTGATGAGCAAGTAGTGTGTCTAACCAGATCGGCTTTGGTTTGATGCGGTCCTTGTACCATAGCCAATACGAGTCGTAGTTGCCATTCTGTGCAACCAACTTCACAGATGGATTGTCAAAGAACTTCTGTATCTCGGTTCGAACTTCTGTCTCTTCTCTAGCGCTCCATCGGTTAGTCGCTCGATCTCGAAAGTTGATGCAGTACCCTTCGATGGCATTGTTGGCGAAGCCGATGCACGCCGTCTCGTTGGCTATGACTTCGATGTCAAACGCCGTAGGAAGTTTCTCATCTTGAAGCTTCGTGAGACATTCAATGCTCTCTTTAGGCGAAAGATTGTAGTGTGGTACAGTCTTGTGCTCCTTGTAAGAACCCGTAACAACCCGATTGAACTTCGCAAGGTCGAACCTGAAAACAACTTCATCTTTAGGGTCACGTAGAATTGCGGCTGGGTTATAAGTGAACGTGTATACACGATTTCCAATTGGAACGACTGATCCTCTCCAATTCCTGATGCCCGTATTACCTGTAAGAGCTTGAAGCGCAACGCCGCCAAGTGAAAGCACATATCGTAGCTTGGGCAGTTGATCCAGTTCCCATCCAAGCAAGCCGGTCCAGTGGGCAAGTTCGTGTGCAGGGATGGAGGACTTTTCCACGCTATCAAAGGACATGGGGCTCCGGGTCTTGAGTACGTTTGTGATGTAGCAGTCTGTGCGGTTGATGCCATAGCGACGAAGCTCCTCCCAAAGATACCGACCAGATCCTCCTACGAGTGGCATACGCATCTGCATTTCCATCTCGCCTGGTGCTTCTGCGACGATGGCAATTTCAGCGTTTAGATCGCCAGCACCAAGAACGTCGGGTGATAGGTTGCAAGCGCGTGCTCGCTGTGTGAACTCTTGTAGTAGTTCGCTTGCTGTGCTGACTGTCATTTACTCACGCATCATCATCGTCGAGGGCGAAGTTGCCATCGTCAGGGATGCCAAGCCAATCGGTCACTTTGGAGATTACAAGCCGCTCTAAGATTTCCTTATCAGCCACGTTCTTGATCAACTCAGTGCGGACACCAGAAATGGTAATCGGCTCCCGCCCGTCATTGTACTCTGCGCCAGGACGGAAGAGTTGTAGTACGAGACAGTTGTCGGCTCCGTACCGTTTCACAATGGGAGCGACTTCATCGTTATGACCGACACCAGAAACAACTACGACATTGGCAACATGGAGGTATCTTATCCTTCTCAACAGGATATGTCCTAACACACTGTTGTCGCCGGGGCTGAAAGTTTGGGTGAGAAAAGATACGAACTTGATGTAGACTTCTCGTGGTGTCTTATGGAAAAAATCGAACGTGCTTTCGTCCTTCTTGTCTTCGTAGTAGTCGTGTTGTAGCTCAAGCCCTAACGCAGTGTGAATAGCTTTCTTCAAGTCGCGGGATGATGGAATGTGTACAGCAAACCAGGGGTCGTGTAGTAGGAACTTCGTGACCATGTTGGCGACTGTATCCTTACCAGACCTAGGCGGTCCAGCGACAAAAACAACGCGCATTATCCCTCCATTGCACTCGTCTTTCTCCACACGGAGAAGGATAGGGACTCTTGATCTGTTATGACCGTGGCCTTGCTACTGGCGCGGGTTATTCCTGTGTAGAAGTTGTTCCTGGTTTGAATGAACTTGGACGACTTGTTCAGCACATAGACGACGTTGCGGTATTCCGATCCTTGTGCCTTGTGTGTCGTGACACAGTATGCAAGGTACAGATCTTTGCGAGGATCAAACAAGAACACTTTGCCAGTCGAGGACACAACTTCAATCATGGGCGGAACGGTTACGCGCCTGTCTCCAAAGTCAATGAAGATTTCTCCGAGTTCATTGAAGTCGGTTACGATGCCAGTCTCTCCATTGAAGATGGACAAGGAGTAGTTGTTTTTTGTGTTGATGACCTTGTCACCGATGCAGAAACGAAGAGGCGTCTTGTCCCAAGAGTGCCTTGGCACGTCGATCCACTTGTCAACCTCTGGCTGCAAGAGAAGTTGAAGTGCCGCATTGAGACTGATCGTACCAACCCATGTCTTGTTCGTGGGAGAAATGATCTGGTTGTCTAGGGCAGCGAAGTTGACACCATTCTCCAAGCTCTCCAACACGAAGTTTCGCAGATCATCAATAGCTCGATTGGTGATCCGCAACTCGAAGTCTGGCTTGCGAACAGGAATGAAACCACGGAGGATGCGATGTCCATTCTCTACGATGCCGGAGCCTTCTCCTTGACGATGGATACTCTCAAGAGTTATCCCGTCGAACTTGACTAGCAACTCTTGAAACATGGACATGCGCTTGCGAAGGCCAGGGGAGCTTTCGATTGGTGGTAGTTGGTTGACATCGCCGAAGACACACACTCTCCCACCGGGGCGAACTGCGTCGAACAGGGCGCGGTGAACTTCTTGGTTCACCATGGCGTACTCGTCGGCTAAGATGACATCGGGTTCCAGTGGGAATTGCTTATCGCGTCGGGGGTAGGATGTTTGGATGATCTTTCCTGTTTCGGGATCTGGGTGTCCTGGCTGTGTGTATTCGAGTAGTCGATGTATTGTCTTGGCCTCAATGCCTGTTGCCTCTTTGATGCGCTTTGCTGCCTTGCCAGTCGGAGCGCACAAGACAACAGAATACCCCGCCTCTGTGAGCAGGTTGTATACTGCTCGCATGATGGTAGTTTTTCCAGTGCCCGCTTGTCCGGTTACGGCAACGACACGGCGCTTAGTGTCGCAACATGCTTTGATGGCCTCTTCCTGTTTCGGATCGAAGTCCACCAAACTCTCCATCCAGTTCTACCCGTTCCACCAATACAACATCGGCGGACGAGAAGAACTCATTCTTGCACGCACGAAGCATCAACTTTTCCATCTCCGAGGCGGAGACAGACTTAGCCACGCCACGGCTCACTTTGTTGTAAGCCGCGTTCACACGTTCAAAGGTCAGGTTCATAGTCTTTTCCATCGCGTTCTTTGCGGATAGCACGGGCCATGAAGACACTCGACCAACGCATGAAAAGGGACACAGATACACCACAGTATTCGGCTTCTTTTTGCACGAGCTTGTAGTCTTCTTGTGTTATTCTTGCTTGGACCATCTTGCCGAAAGGATTTGTGGAGTTGGTACCACGACCGCGAGTTACTTTCATTGGTATGGGAAGAAGAACCATGTATCTCGTCGGTTTATTCACATCTTTCTCCTAGGCAATGTCGGGAGGAAGGGGGCGGGCTCTGGATACTGCCTCCCTCCCTCCCGACTGCCAGTGACCTAGAGCCATGCCTCTCTAGGTCAGTGGATCAAGCGGCCCGACGCTTGACGGGCAGGACGTGCTTGTGAATAGCCCCGCCCTTCTCGACGTGAGCGATCACCTCGTCAATCGAAGAGGCGATACCCTGGACTGCCTCTTTAGGCGTGCCAGAGGAGAGAAGAACGTAGATCGTCTTGGGCTTCACAACGCGCTTGATCTTTTCAGGGGTAACAGCCACTTGTATTCTCCATTTGTGTGAGTTAACAGAACACATACTATAAAGGAAAGGGCCGGAGTGCAACTAGAAAATGGCACTCCGACCCACAGATTCCTTTATAGTTTCGATAGTCGAAGTGGATTAGGCCGCTCCGACTTTCGTGATCACCGCACGGATGGTCCCTTCGTATTCTTCGTGTGAGACTGTCACCTTGGCAGAGAGCCCAACCCAACGCGATACGTCGATGGTGCGTCCCTGCATCGGGGAACCGATAGACTCACTGAAACGACGGGCCTGATAACGGGCCATGGGATTGTCTTCGAGACTGACACGGCGATAAGCGAGACTGACACCGTCCGGGTTTCCGTCCTTGTAGTCGGCAGGATACTGATCGGACGAGATGAAGAACATCGCTTCGCCATACTTGGTGTCGCGCTGCGAGCGTTTCACTTGTGCTGCTCGAATTGTCCCCAAGTATTCTCCAGTCGGAAGTGGGTCCGGCTGTTTGGCAGTTGCGATATCTTCGCTGAACTCAACAATGGTAGGAAGCTGCTCAGCCATGTCGGCTGTCTCCTTTGCTGGTTGAACCACAGATTATCCAGTGGGACAATAGTATTGTCAAGCCACTAGATATAGTATCGGTGATAGTGATACTGATACAATGTGTGGTAACAACCAGTGGTTACGAAGGGACAGGTATCTTTGAGTAGTTGTTCTTCTCCCAATCTGCTTGCCAATCGCGGAGTGACGGACCTTCTCCGGTGTTTGCGTTGTACTTCCAGTCGAACTCGATTGGCCCGTCTGTTCGGAACATGCGTGTCTTCATCGGCTTACGCATTTGCGTACTTCTGATGGTGATGCGCCGCTTGATCTGCACATCGGCAACATGCCAGACCTCAGAGATTTGAAGCGGAACTTCTTCTGGCAGTGATCCTCCAAGAAGCAGTGTGTAACCGATGACGTTTCCTTCTTTGTCACGAACTGGGACATCTTCGTGGCAGATGAAGATTACGTCCACATTGCACAAAGCAGTGGCACGTAGGACATTCTTCACGAGTGCAAGCGAGAAACGATTTCGAATACCGTACCCGGCTGGTCCGGGGTTCTCGAACGTGGCTCCAGGGGCGGCCTTGCTTGTGTACCCGTGTGCGATTGCTTGTTGTGCGAAGGCGGTAACACTGTCAACAACGACACACTTGATGTAGGGGTTTTGTTTGAGTGCTGCTGACAAGTTCAATGGGTCATTCTGCTTGAACTGCAAAACAACATCAGGGGCTTTGTCTGAAAGATCAAGAACGGTAATGTCCTCTGCTCCTTTCAAAGAGGACAGGCCATCTGCATCGAAGTTGATCCAGAGTTTGTGTCCACGCGATGTAGATGCGAGAGTCGTCTTGCCTGATCCCGCTGTTCCCCAAAACAAACCGGAGAAGCGTGGAATGTCTTTTGCTATTGGTGTGGCAGTGATCCCTCCAATGACCAGTGGCGTAGAGGTACGCTCTTCCATATCAATCTCCTTGATGTTCCTTTAATGGACTCCACTCGTGGTGCTCCATTTCCTGTAGTATTAGTTTCTGCTCATCCTCTTCAGAGTAGCACAGAGGAATGAGGGAACACGGACGGAAGTATCTATTACAGGAATGTGTGTACTTCGGTGCGAGCAATGGAGTGTCTTGGTACTGGTTGCGGATTTGAAGGGTGTGAGTGATCCATCTAATCCACGATGCGAGGTGTTGGTGGGAGCGAGAGACGTGTTCGTACAGAAGACCAGACGACATGTCTCGCTTTGGAAGGGGGATGGTAAGGCCGATGACAACGGCTTTAGAGACGATTGTGTCTGCGAACAGAGAGGCGGCAAGTGTGTAGCCAGTTACTTGGTGGGACAACAAGAACGATTGTGCCCATGCTGAGTTGAGGCGAGAGGCAGTCTTGTTCTCGTGGATGATTAACTTCCCGTCGGAGTCAACGTGGATGCCATCGATCCTGCCAGTGAAACGAACAGCAGCGTGTTGTTCCTCCGACTGGCCTTGGATGAAGACGGCGATTTCAAATGGGATTTCGATGCCTACGTCTGATGTTGGGCTATCTAGGTCACGTATCCACACAGGGAAGCGTTTCCAGTCCCAAGCATCGAGATACCCGATGAGGCTGGTTTCCATGTTGGAGATGGTACGTCGTGTATCGTTGGGATCGTCGAAGTATCCACTTGAAGCGAGAGCCTCCAAGCAAAACATGAGCGCGTTGTGTTGGAGTGTGCTAGTCGGAGAGATAACGGACCACAGACGACTGCTGCGTTCCTCTCCGAAAATCCGGTTGCTGTGATGTTTTGCGAGGCTCAACTTGTCTTGATAGAAAGCGAGTTGGAACAATCGAACGGCGGCAAAGCAATCGTGCGCGGCTTCGCCCGCTTCCAGGGCCGTCTCTCTTCCGTGTCCTGGCATCCGCTTGTGGATAACATAATTGACAATGCCCCAAGTCGGGCAGGTGTTAATGGCGGAGAGTTGTGTGTGATCTACGGCAGGAAGATGAGCGTCGTCCTTGGTGGCCCAACGTAGAGTGAGGCTGGGTCCGTCGCCGTTTACGGCAAGATTAAGTTGGTTCGTTTCCGAGGTCATCTTCTGGAGACATCTTGCTTAGCTCCAATTTCTTTGGAGCAACGACATCCAACTCACCTTGCATCTTCTTCATCACTTGAAGAAGTCTGGTAAGTTGTGTGGTAAGGGAGTTGATTGTCTCAGCAGCGGTGAGGAGTTGTTGATGGAAGACAGACTGACGTTCGGCTAGAGACTCAAGCACTTTCATTACCTCCGGGTCCACTTTTCCCCGAAGTCGTTCCCGCACTTCTCTTGCTGTCATTTTCATGGCCACTAATATACCCTTCGATTTCGAGTTCAAATGCGCGCAGGACAACAGAAATCTGGTGCAACTTGTCCAGCTTCTTGTCCAACGCTGCGAGTTCCCGAGTGAACTGTGCGAGTTTCTTGTCGATGCGCTGTTGTAGCTTCTCTTCTAGAACTTTCTTTTTCAGAAGGACAGCCGCCTCGTACACACGTACAAGGCGAAGTCGTCTGTGCCTTATCTGCTCGACTAGAGCTTCCCGCTCTGTGAGAGAAAGACGATTGAATGTTACACGGTCTGTGGGAGTGTCCTGCTCAACCATCGATCATCTTGTCAATGATCTTCTTCGCCTCTTGAAGAGCGCGTTCAATCGACTGAGCCTCGCCGCTGTAGCTGGTTTTGTACTCAAAGAACCATCGAAAGGTCTTGGAGAAAGGATCAAATCTAACAGTAATAACAGAGTCGCGGTAGTTTGTGGTTACGGTCTTTGGGCGAACGTCTGTGATACGTCTGATCTTATCGTCGTCGTCGTCGGCTTGTTCACTCATTTACTCTCCTGTTGGATTTCCACAGCACCACTCAAACTGGCGAGGGCTTGCCAGAACCATTCATGCTGTGGGGTATCGCGTTGGAATGATAGGTTACTAGTCTCTTACACTGGGGGAGGGAGACTAGTTAAACCTTTGAACGCAACTCTCTTGTGCCAGCGTCACCGTGGGGTGGGAGGAAACCAGCACAAGAAACGGCTATCTCATCCTTGCCGTAATGATTGTGGCAGGACGAAGATCGACGGTTGCATCTTGAATACACTTGTCGATGATGTCTTGACTGACGCCTCGCTTGCGAAGTGCCGTACGAAACAGAGAGATGTCACACTTCGTAGCCGGACGGTTCTTGCTGGCAGAGATGACAATAGCAGCGCCATCGAACAATATGGCAGACGACCCAGGAGTCAGATCGTTTATGCCATCGAACATGCCCGACGCTTGACAAGCACTGTACTCTGTGCCGAGCAAGCGTTCAGCAAACTTGGCGGTTTCTTTGGCGATGAAATATCGTGCAGCGAGCACGTCTGTATTCTTTTTCAGACGCCTGCCCTTCGGCAACTCGGTGTCAAATACCTTTGACACATGTTTCTGTATTCGTTCGACGAATGACAGAACTTCTTCCATAGACATGTGTTCCCTCTCCCTGATTAGACATAGATAATAACATATTCGTGATGATATGTCAAGTTCTATCGACGCTTCTTTCTCTTATTCTTGGGCTTATTCGCTTGTTTCGTCTGCGGAAGGTTGTGATTGATCGTGGCGGAGGCAAAAACTTGATGGCCGGGAGGTTCTCGTTCTTCGTAATACGTGACGATCAACCCGCGACTGACGGCGTCTAAGACATGAGAGAACATCTTAGTGTACATCTCTGTCTGAGTCGTTTTGATGCCATTAACCTTCGCTCTGTAGTAGATCTTGTTATCGTTCCAGGTTTGGTTGTACTTTTTGATACGAGAGTAGACGGTGACGCCCTTCGCCATTATCCATCTCCATCGTGTTTGTGTGTCACTTTGTTGATGATGTCAGTGACGGTCCGACGAGCCAAGCCGTACCGATCGGCAATCTCTGAGTGAATTACGCCTGCATCGGCCAGACGGCGAATGGCCTTGACAACGATGACAGGGACGCCATGTCGATCACGCTGCTTCATATCGTCCATGTTCTCTTGATGCGTTCCAATGCGTAGGTGCTTCGGATTGCAGCATGTTGGGTTGTCGCACTGGTGCAGCAGCAGTTGTGACTTGTCCAGTGTGGTGCCATGGTAGAGTTGAAACGTGACCCGATAGGCGAGTTGCTTCCTCCCCTTGTGCGAGAAGTAAGGAAGGCCCTTGTTGTTGAGTTTGAGCTTCCACTCCCAACAGGCATCAGGGCCTCCCGACATGTCAACGCACTTCCACACGCGGTTCATTGTCGCATCGGACATGGAGTGTCACGATTTCTCGTCTCGTGCGGAGCTTTCGCCCAATCTGTTCACCACCTTTAGCAGCTTATCGCGTGCTGGACCGGGGGGCAAGAGATCGATTGTCGCTTGAAACAACTCCTCCCGCCTCTTATCACTGATGAGCTTCTCTTCCGCAAGTCGTATCGCCACGCTTTCTGACGCACTTTTCCTCATCACTTCGTTGATCATGGAAAGTACAAGACTGATTTTGTCTTCTCGGATGTTGGCGGCGATATTGGTGCCAATAATCGTTGCCAACACCAAGACGGATAGGTAGAGGCAGTCTCCAAACTTGACCCCCTTCCACTTCAAATCGCTGTGAAACTGATCGAGGGCATCGAGAACATTTACAGTGAGCAAGTCCCTGGCTGACTTGACCACTGGACCGTCGATGCCCAACTCGTCGTTTTCAGAACTCATTACTCTTTCCCTTTCTGATTGGAGATTGTCAGTTGATCGTCTTGGAGTGCATGTCAACCCAAGCACTGATCTTCTCGTTCATTTCCCTCTCGAACTCTTCTCGGGATGGAGCAGCTCGGTCGCGTTCTTCATCTGGCGGCTGTTTGTACTTCGCAAACCGTTCATCGAATGCATCGAACAGATGATAGGCGTTGTCGATTATGCATTCGACAAGCTGCGACATGTTGTGGACGAATTGCAGTTTGTCTCCATGAGCAGAAATGATGGCCACTCGTTGAATGTAACTGATCATGGCTGCGACCACAGCGTTCTGGGCAGGTCCGTCATCCAGGGGACGATCCAACTTTGCCAGGACTGACACAACGGTCGCAGACATTAGTGCGCTAGTCATCGGACCGATGATCGCACTCTCACTGCGAGTGATAGGACGCACTTTACGTCTCTTCAACGGCTCCCAGTAATAAATGAGCCGCTTGAGGAAATCTTCCATCTTCATGGCAACACCTGTTTTGATTGTCTGAGGACAAAGAGCCCCGCTCCAACAAGATACTCCCAGTCCCTAGAGACTGTCAAGAAAGAACGGACGCGATCATTGCGATTACATTCTTCGACAGTAATCGCATCGTACACTGTCCGTGTCTTCGCATCGAACAAAGAGATTGTTGGAATGCGATACATGTGCGGGATTGGGCCAGGGATGTGAAAGTAGTGTTCCATTAGAGGCTCAGCCAGGTAAGGCCAGACTCTTTGGTATGTTCCGAAATCATGCTGTCCACTTCTTCTGCTCTCTTGATGCCCCCGGATCGGAGCGTCAAGGTGAGCACCCGCAGCACCGTCATATTGAGATGTACCCCGACAGGACTATTCATAATTTCCTTTGCAGACTCATCCAAATCTCCTTTCTGCATGAGGTCTACGAAGGCGCGCGCCCTATGGAAATCGCGCCCCCGTACCACCTCCAACAACACGACGCCCACGAGCACAAAGAGGGCCTCTATAAGAAGCAGGATATCGTTTGCATGTCGCTCTGATTCCCCCTTTGCCTCATCGTGATTGAGGCCGCCTTTACTCTGCTCTCTGAACTCTTGGACGGAACTGTCCAAGTCGTCCAGAGTAGGCCGCAGAACATCGTACAACTGTGTAACGAGCGGCCACATGCGAACAAGTTGGGCGCCCCAAGGAAGCGCACCATTAGCGAGTAGTACTGATCTTTGGGAACTCATCTGTCTCTCCATTGACGTAGTCTTGTGCCTGCTTTCGAAGACTAGAATTGGCGTGAGGATCGTCAAGAATAAACTTGACTTCCTCACGCCGTACTAGTTGCTCTTGAAAGCCTGGCTTTGGCCTTCTCGGCATCGTTGTGGTCCTGTACGAGTACTGATCAAGCGGCCTTCTTGCTGCCTTTGCTTGTCTCGACGATCTCCAAGATCTCTTTCGCAGTTTCGTGTGCGTTGTTGGCCTCTTCCGCTGCGGACTCCGAAAGGTCCACGATTTTGCCAGTACGATTTTCAACGCCTTCGAGTGTCGAACTGAGGGTGCTTTCCATATCTTCGAGTCTGGAGAGTACGTCTTCGACTGTGGTGTTGCTCTTAGTGTTGGACGGGCTAACAGAGAGCACAGTCTGGATGGCAGAGAAGACCTTCTCTGCTTCTGTCGCCTGTTTCTTCTGCTTGCTCTCCAACAGACGAACGTGCGTGATCATCTGATAAGCAGAAGCGAGCAGATCATCGACCGTGATCATCCCTTCCTTGTCACCACGTCCGATGGAATAGAGCTTCGAACGCTCCACGACTTCACGGATGACGGCGGGGATTTGGCCTTCCAGAACCGTGCCGACCTTACGCAGATCGGAGTCTGGATCGAGTTGGCCCCGAGCGTACAAGTGAATGAGACGTTGCACGGCGTTGGCATCGGGTGGCAGAACAGAGATGATGGCATCCAACCGACCAGGCCGAAGCATCGCAGAGTTGATGTCTTCGACGTGGTTACTGGTAAGGATCACCATGATTTCCGTATCCTTCGCGCCGACACCATCGATGGTGTTGAGCACGTCGTCGATGCGCGTGGTTCGAGTTTCGCCCGAGACTTCACGGTCGATATCCTCTGCGAACACGACGCAGGGCTGATAGTTCTTCGCCAGTTCGAGCGCGCTTCGCAAACCAGAAACGCGATCCACCATCAAGAACGTCCATCCGTTCTGGACGCTCTTCTTGGATGTCACATGGGCAATGAGCGTTTTGCCCGTGCCATATTGGCCTTCCAAGAGCACGCCTCGCTTGAGAGGAATGCCACGGTGACGGCACTCGACTGTGTGTTCGATAGGAGTGAACACATTGGTCTGCACTTGCTTCATCACCTCTTGCGAGAAGATCAGTTCAGTCTCCTTGATCTTCTCGATGTCAAGGAATGACGGAGGGACGTTCCACATCACGTCGCCATCGTCGTCCGTGTTCAGAGAGATCGCTTGTCCACGATAGATGCTCTCCTCTTCCACGATCTGACGAGTCAGATCGGCCAGCTTCTGGATTGTGGGAAGGTGCAACTTTCGCACCTTTCCTTGGATGGAGAATACGAGGCGGCCGCCTTGGAGGACATTGACGCCGCAAGAGAGTTCACCGTCAATGCCGGGCAGGGCGAACCGCCCCCAGATGATCTGGGTGTTCTTCTTGTATCCGATCTCGAGGTTCAACGTCTGCGGCGGCGCTTGGAAGAACCCTCCAGGGAGGGGCGTTGCCCACCCGAACATGCGCCCCATCGCCTTCGTAAAGGCATGAGCACCTTCGAGCGGATAGGCGTTGATGACTTCCACCACGTTGGATACGACTTGCTGTTCCTTGGAGATCTTCATCAGGAAGTCGATGGCTGCCGCGATGGTCATTGGCGTTGGATCACTTGGGAGGATGATCTTTCGCCCGGAGTGTTCGAGCATCGAAGAGAGATCGGACAGTCCAAGTTGTGGAGTGTTGGATGTAGGCATTACTTTGTTCTCCTTTTGGAGTTGATGTAGGCCAAGAAGTTGGCCAACACATGTGGTTCCAGAAACACTTCGTGGTCGCCGTCGTCCCTTGGGGCACGCAGCTTAATCACGTTGTGTTCGTGCGACACGTAAAGTCCATCTCCAAGGTATTCTTCATTATCTGGTAGCATCTCTCCCCTCTAGTATTTCTACGTCACTGGGCTTGACATCAAAGGCATCTTCATGCCCATCGGCGTGGAGTGTGCGCCTCTCCACTCGCCCATCATCGTGTAGTAGAAGATAAGTTCCGATGGTATTGGCGTGGTTGGTGCTGAGCCAAATGCACCAAGAACCAAGGGAACCTGGCGCTGCGTTGTGTGGGTTCCTCTCGATACGAAGTATCTTCGTGTTTGGTTGGATGTGAATGGCGATAGACGGTGCGATCCTAGTTGACGTCACGGTCCTTGCCCGTACTCGTGCCATCTTCGTCTTTGACCCGCATCCCAGCGGACTTCAAGAACTCTATGATGGTTTCATCCGCAACAGTCTCTTCTCCCGGAGGACTCTTTGCACCCCGCGAGAAGTCGTCAAGACACGCCCCGATGAACAGGTTCAGAGCCCTTGCCACGTCAAGATCGCTGCCTCCGTAGACGCGAATAGTTTCACGGGCGGCTGACAGGGCCAAATTGATTGCGACTGCTCGTGCCGCGTCTATGTTTGGGATGCCTTTCCAGTTCACAACACTTTCAAGAATGACGACGATGGCTTTCAGAGTCTCAGAGAACTGGTCCATTGCCTCCATTGAGATGCCAAGGCGTTTGCAAGCCTCTTCTTTGTTAAGGATAACCTCTCCCATCTTGTATTCCATACTCTCTTCCTTCCATGTGAACAGAAAAAAGGCGACAGTGCAAAACCACTGTCGCCTTTAGGTTGGTGTGTGCTCTTCTAGATGTATGGAAGAGCAGGTGCGCGCGAGATGCGCCTCATTCTGTCGTCGTTGACCGCCATCAACACCTCGTAGATGTTGTCGTACCCGTATTCGTAGGGGACGTGGATTACGTCGAGGACATGGCGATACACACGATAGACCATGTTCGGATCGGATCGCACAACTTGTGCAACCGCCTTGGAGATGCGCGTGGCCACCACAACCCGATCAGCGAGGGGCAACCGCTGCATGACGGCACGTTGGATGAGCGTGGCCTGATGCACTTCTAGCTCCGGGGCTTTGCGTGTTCGCTTCCCGAACTGCCCGGGGCGTTGTTGTTCGATCTGAAGTCGCGTTGCCTGCTTCATGGCGTGTCTCCAGTTTTGCTGAGATAGAAAACCTTCTTGTCGCTGTCAGCTAGTGTAGTCGTCCGCCGCTCCCTTCCAGCGTTGACGCCTTATTGTCCACGCACAAACTCCTCTACTGTTGCGGCGACTTCCAACGAAGTAATGGGCTTGTTGTCCAGGGGCAACAGGAGCAACTGCATCTCCCCTTCTTTTGTGCGATGGAAGCCAGTGGCGACGGCCTTGAGAATCGCCCCCATAGGCTGAGAGACGGCAGCATAGGACAGCTTGTTCGGCGCTTGGCGCAGACGAATGATGCCAAGGAAGCGCCAAGACTTGCTTCGCGTTGCCGCGTTCCATACCTTGGTCGCCTCGCTGCCGTACTCTTGTGCCAAGTCGATGGGGATGCACCGACTGTACGACTTGAGACGCTTCAAGGTGTCTTCGTGAATGGAAGCGTTCTCCCATTTCATAGGAATAGCGTTCATGTGATTTCCCCAGTGGTTTGTAGGTGGCCGGTAGTGCTTACTCTCTTCCGACCATGATGTAATAGTAACATAAATAATCACTTAGCACAACCCCGCTGCGACAGACTTTCGTTTTAAGACAGCGAAGCACGCTCAACGTACCACCAATCCTTATTCTCTTGTTTGGTCATATGAGCACCAAAACCGTGCAGGTAATTCAGCGTTTGCCCACCTTTGTGCACTGTTTCGTTATCGGATTACCGGGATAGGGGGGCTATGACAGGGCAGTTTGGAGCATGGTACAGAGGGGCGGACGAACAGCCGAATAGCAATGGAGTAATCAAACGTGTGGAATGTGCTGTGTTCGCGGTGAATTGCAGACACAAAAAATCCCCCGAACGGTTTCCCGTTCGGGGGATGAAGCGTTTAGAAAGTGTTAGGCACGCCCTGCGGTACGCTTCAGCTTGGCTTCGCCGAGGGCGTCGCGTTCTTTGATCACGTTTTCGATCTTGGCGCGCAGGAGATTAAGCTGTGATACGTCCTCAGTTGTGAGTGCGGAAGCACCGAGGCCAGTCAGAAGCTTGTCAATGCGCTTGCACGCATCGATGATCGGAGACTTGCGCGTGCGCGTAAGCGACGAATCGCGGTTTAAGTCGACGAAGCGCGAGACCGACATCATCACGTTGCCTTGGCGCACTTCGTTTGTCCCATCGGATGACACGCGCACGAAATTGATCGTGCGCCCGCGTCCGCTGAGTGGAACTGTGACAGGCGCAGGAACGTCTTTGGTTGCGAGGAATTGTTCTGAACGCTTTTTATCCAACATGCATTCAGCCGGAACGATGAAGTGCCGCGCTTTCGTGGAGTACCAAGACAACGCCGCGTCGTCTTCGTCATAGGCGGCGTAAACCAGCGCATCGTAGAACGCGATGCAACGCCGCAGCGCCTGCATTTCGCGTTCGTAGCGGCCGACCAAGTCGCCATCCGTCGAGCCTCTCGGCCGTTCCTTGCCAGGCAGTTCCGCGACGACGACGATATTGGACAACGCTTCAACGTCCACGCGCTTGCCGCTTGCTGCGTCGTCGTCCTTCGCCTTCGTGGGCAACGTGCCCGCGCGGCGCATTTGCAGCAACGCAAACGCACCATGCTGAATACCCGATGCGCGCGCGTCATCGCCCGCGATTTGTTCCGCAATCGCGTCGCGCAAATCGCGCGACATACCGATCGGGATTGCCACGATCGGCGACGGCGTTTTGTCGAGCGACTTCGTCGTCGTCGTTTCACGCATTGGCTTGTTAGGTCCGGTGTTTTTCTTGCTAGCCATTGTTTACCCCAAGTTGTTCTGGTTGAGCACCATGCCCAACCTTCAGTAATAATCGCACGTTGTGCAGCATAACGCAACCGCCCCGATCCCGTAATTCAGAATAAGCCCACATTGTCAACATTTATCTTCAATTACATGCGTTGTCAGTTTCTGCTCGTCTTTTGCGCCCTCCGACACGCAAGAGGATTTTCCCGCGATGGCGGCGCGCACGCGGGCGATCTCGGTCTCGAGCTCGTTGATATACGCCTCGAGTTCCTTGACTCCCATCACCTCGAGATTGCGCGGCTCGATTTTTTTCTTGCGCGGCTCCAGCTCGTCCAGATCCATTCCCGCCTCCGCTTGCGCTTTGCCGGCGGATCATAGCTCATTGCGGCGCAAAGGGAGGACGCGCCGATGGCCGAGATGGACGCGATCGAATGCGCCGGATTCGGCGGGCCCGAGGTCTTGCGTCTGGCGCGCCGGCCCATGCCCGAGCCGGGCACGGGCGAGGTGCGCGTGCGCGTCGCCGCCGCGGGCGTGAACCGGCCCGACGTCATCCAACGCCAGGGCAAGTATCCCCCACCGCCCGGCGCTTCGGACATTCCGGGCCTCGAGATCGCGGGCACGGTCGAGGCACTGGGGCCGGGCGTCACGGCGCTCAAGACCGGGGACGCGGTGTGTGCGCTTGTCGCGGGTGGAGGCTACGCCAGCCACTGCACGGCACCCGAGGCGCTGTGCCTGCCCGTGCCGAAGGGCTTCACGATGGTCGAGGCCGCGGGCCTGCCCGAGACGGTCTTCACCGTCTGG
>SXGS01102609.1_pt1 | contig 44747 bp, 30 predicted proteins | sample 3174681 | NCBI WGS metagenome assembly SXGS01 (sample SAMN11356861, study PRJNA531348) | freshwater metagenome | isolation source: freshwater sample F1-80 | place: China: Fuxian Lake, Yuxi | collected 2017-12-25 | reverse complement strand
CGGCAGGCGGATGATGCGAACATCGACAGCGAAATACTTCCCGCCGAACTGCGCCCCGATGCCGCACTGGCGAGCTTGCTCAAGCATCTGCGCTTCGAGTTCGACATCACGGAACGCTCGGCCGTGTGCGTTGCCGGTCGTCGGCAGGTTGTCGAGATATTTTGTGGAGGCGAGCTTCACTGTCTTCATCGTTGCCTCGACCGACGTGCCGCCGATGACGAACACGAGGTGATACGGCGGGCAAGCGGCCGTGCCGAGCGTCACCATCTTGTCGGTCAGGTACGGCACCAGCGACTTCGGATTGAGGACCGCTCGCGTTTCCTGAAACAGGAACGATTTGTTGGCCGAGCCGCCTCCTTTAGCGATGAACAGCAGTTTGTATTCGTCGCCATCAACCGCCGAGAGATCGATCTGTGCGGGCAGATTCGTGTTCGTGTTCTTCTCGTCCCACATGTTGAGCGCGGCGTTCTGCGAGTACCGCAGATTGTTCTCGGTGTAGGCGTTGTAGACGCCGTGAGCGAGAGCCTCCTCATCGCCGCTCGACCAGACCGCGTGCCCCTTCTTCCCCATGACGATCGCCGTGCCGGTGTCCTGGCAGAAGGGCAACACGCCGGCGCTCGACACGTCGGCATTCTTGAGCATCGTCAGAGCGACCATGCGGTCATTATCGGACGCTTCCGGGTCATCGAGAATCGCCGCAACCTGCTTGAGATGCTTCGGCCGCAGGAAAAAGTTGATGTCGTGAAACGCCTGCGAGCAGAGCAGCGTCAGGGCCTGCGGATCGACACACAGCACGTCGCGGCCGTTGAACGATTGGATGGAGACGTGCTCCTTCGTCAGCAGCCGGTACTCGGTGTCATCAGGGCCGAGTTCAAAGAGTTCTTGAAAATGAAACGGAGCGGTCGGCATGGTGGGGATTCCAGAGGAATTCAGATCATAGTCGGCGAGATAACCGATCGCTGACTTGTAACCCGAAGCGTCAGAGAGGGCGAGCGTTTCAGACGACGACTCAGCGTTCGGGTGTGGCGAGTGCTGCTGGCGAACGCGTGAACGTAGCTGCCTCGTTCCACGAGGCAGAGCAATTGGCCTTGTGCGTGAGTTCGTGATTGGATCGTCAACGTTGAAAGCTCCGCCTCACGGGAGTGAGGCGGCTACGTTCGCCAGGGATACCTGCCTGACCATCGTGATCGACGGCTCGTGAAGCGCTCGCCCTCGCTGACGCTTCGGGTTACAAATCGTCGCGACCGTGATGAGAGTCATCCGCCCCATGAATCACCCTCGACCAAATCGAATATCGGTTGTCGCCGCGTTGAGTGGTCTGTTGCTTCTCGCGTCGATGTTTTTGCGACCGGCCAACGCCGAGGACTCCCCGACGTTCTTTCGGGGCATCAATCTCAACGGCCCGGCGTTGATGATCGACGGACAGGCGTGGGAGGCAGACGACGCTCGTGGAGTCGTGACCGACGGACTGTCGGCGTTCGAGAATCAGTCGGTGCGGTTGATCCCGGCGACGGATGACGCTCGGTCGCGGATGATTCGGTCGTCGCGATACGGACGCGATGGGAAGGCTTGGTTGCAAGTCACCGGCGTGCCGACGGGATCGTTCAGCGTCTATCTCTACGTCTGGGAGGACAACGATCCGCAGACGTTCAACGTGCTGCTCAACGGACGGCGAGTCCTCGAAAAATACAACAGCGGCAACGGCGGACATTGGGATCGCTTGGGGCCGTGGGTGCTCGACGTTGCTGATGGAACGATTGAACTCGCTGCGATCGGCGGACACGCGAACTTGTCGGGCGTCGAAATCTGGCGCGGGACGCTCACGCCGAAGGACAATCCGCTGCCGGGATTCACGCCGATGGTGGCGAAGTCGTCGCTCGAAGCGGATGTGGCGTTGATCCTCGCCCGGAATTGTTTGGAGTGTCACAACGAATCGGATCGCAAAGGGGGACTCGATCTGACTCGTCGCGAGCACGCGTTGGCCGGTGGCGACAGTGGAGCAGCGATCAAGACAAACGATCTCGACAGCCTGCTGCTGAAGCGGATCGACGCCGGTGAGATGCCGCCGAAAGGGCGCGAACCGCTTTCCACCGCCGATCGCCAGCGACTGCGCGAGTGGATCAAGTCTGGCGCGAAGTGGGACTCCGACCCGATCGATCCGTTCCTGTTCACCAGCGATCGCCGAGCGGGCTACAACTGGTGGTCGCTGCAACCACTGAGAGTCGTCGAGCCGCCGGTCTTCCAGCGACAACAGGCGAGCGGGGCGGCGTTAGCCCCCCGGCCAGGCGACGGAAGAACCGGGGGGCTGACGCCGCCCCGCTCGCCGAATGAGTCGGTGATCGACCACTTCATCCTCGAACGCCTCAACAAAGCCGGCCTCACGCCGTCCCCCGAAGCCGACCGCCGCACACTGATCCGCCGGCTGACGTTCGACCTCATCGGTCTGCCACCGACACCGAGTGAAGTCGAAGACTTCCTCAACGACCGCAACCCGAAAGCCTACGAGAAGCTCGTCGATCGCCTGCTCGACTCGCCGCACTACGGCGAGCGTTGGGCGCGACACTGGCTCGACATCGTCCGCTTCGGCGAGAGCCAAGGCTTCGAGCGGAACAAACTCCGGCCGAACCTCTGGAAGTACCGCGACTTCGTGGTCGAGGCATTCAATTCGGACCTGCCTTACGACGACTTCATCCGCTGGCAGATCGCCGGCGACGTGCTGACTCCAGAGAACCCGCTCGCGGTGATCGCCAGCGGGTTCCTCACCGTCGGGCCGTATGACCTGACGGCGTATAACAACGGCACGCCCGACATGCGGGCGTTCGCTCGCGAGGAGGAACTGGAAGGACTCGTCGGAGCGGTCGGCCAAACGTTTCTCGGCCTGACAATCAATTGCAGCCGCTGCCACGACCACAAGTTCGACCCGATCACACAGCGCGAGTTCTATCAAATCAGCGCGGCCCTCGGCGGCACGTTCCACGGCGACGAACGAAAAAGCCTGCTCGAAGCTGCGAAGCCCGAAGTCGAACGCCGCATCTCCGCTCTGGAAGCGGAAGTCGAGGGAATACGTAGCCGTCACACGGGACGGGATGGCGACGTTGCGACAGAAGTCTCACGACGTGAAGCGGTCATTCGATTGCTGCGCGGCGGCCCCGCTCACACGACGGTCCCGCAGCAACCGGGAGCGTGGCGAGTGCTCGCTCGCGGCGACTTCAAACAGCCGGGCGAGGTCGTCGTCCCGCGCGGCATCGCGGCGGTCACCGGTGCCGTCGCCGATTGGAAGCTGTCGGAAACGTCGCTCGAAGCCGACCGCCGAAAGGCGCTCGCCGAATGGATCGCCGATCCAAACAACCCGCTGACTCCGCGAGTCATCGTCAATCGCCTCTGGGGCTACCACTTCGGCGAAGGCTTGGTCCGCACGCCGAGCGACTTCGGTTTTCAAGGAGGCCAGCCGTCGCATCCAGAATTGCTCGACTGGCTCGCCAGCCAACTCGTGCGACCGACAGACGGTCCCGCCTGGAGCCTGAAGCGGATTCAGAAGCTGATCGTCACGAGTGCGACGTATCAGCAGGGAGCGAGTCAGAAGCCAGAGGTCAGCGGTCAGAAGTCAGACAATCAAAAATCAAAAATCGAAAATCAAAAATCCCTCGACGCCGACAACCGCCTTCTCTGGCACCGTCCCGCACAGCGGCTGGATGCCGAGACGTTTCGTGACGCGGTCCTCGCGATCTCCGGAGACCTCGATCCGAAGCTCGGCGGTCCTGGCTTCCGCGACTTCACGATTTCGAGCGCCGGCAACAACGAGACCTACACCGTCTTCGACGCGATCGGCCCTGAGTTCAATCGCCGCAGCCTTTACCGCACCTGGGTCCGAGCCGGCACGAGTCCGCTGCTCGACACGCTCGACTGCCCCGACCCGTCAGTCCCAACGCCGCGCCGATCGGTCACGAGCACTCCGCTGCAAGCGCTGTCGCTGCTCAACGACGCTTTCATCGAACACTATGCCACCCGATTCGCCGAACGACTCCGCAGTGATGCAGGCGACGACGTCGCCCCACAAGTCCGTCGAGCGTACTCGCTGGTGTTGGCTCGACAGCCCGTCGCCGAGGAATTGAAGTTCGGCGAACGCTTCGTAACACAACATGGGCTGACTCAATTCTGCGTCGTGCTGTTCAATGCCAACGAGTTTCTATTTGTGGACTAATTTTGCGATCGGTGCTGTATGTCATCGAATTACACAATCCCCGTGCCCCCTCAATTGATTCAGCGTGGTCTCATTGTCGGAGTTGATGCGGAGCGATCATCCCTCACAGTCGCACGCCCAGCGTCAGTGAGCGGAACTCGATTCCCGGATCATGAGGACGGAAGGCCCGCTGGAATTGGCGACGTTTCATTTTTGACGAACGCACCCGACGCCAGCATCGTTCGTAAACGCAGGCCAATCAGGTGGTGGGTCGATATGTCAGTCCCAGCGGCTCCTGGTCCTGGTCCTGTTTTCTTTCAGGGCACGTTTGATTCACTTGAGGCAGCGGCCGATGCGATCATCGACTGCTACTTCGGAAATCGAATTGACTTCAACTCGCCGTCGCTCCGGTATTGGTATCCCGATAGCGGGACGAGCAACTAATGCAAACGGCTGTTCAACAACGAGAACCAATGTTGTCACCACAGATTTCACGAATCGCGAACCGTCGTCTCTTTCTCACCGAAGCTGGTCAAGGCTTCGGTGCATTGGCGTTGTCAGCGATGCTTCACAGAGACAATGCACTCTGCGCTAATGCCGCGAACATTGGGCAGAGTGGTAGCCTCGACGGATTTCATCATCTTCCAAAAGCGAAGCGGGCGATTCAGATTTTCTTGCAGGGGGGACTGAGTCAGCTTGAGTCGTTTGATTACAAGCCGAATTTGGAAAAGCTGCACGGCAAGTCGGTCCCTGGTGACGAGAAGCCGCAGGGGTTCATGGGGAAGGTCGGGTTGCTGCATCGGCCGCACTTCAAGTTCCGGCAGCGCGGCGAGAGTGGACTGTGGGTCTCCGATTTGTTTCCGCACCTGGCCGAGGTCGCAGACGAACTGACCGTGATCAAGTCGATGTGGTCGGGGACTGGCAATCACACTCCGGCGACTTACGAGGCGAACAGCGGCTTTCGCACGCTCGGCTTTCCGGCGGCGGGAGCGTGGGTTTCCTACGGCCTCGGTGGTGAGTCGGACAACTTGCCGACGTTCGTCGTGCTGCCCGATGTACGCTCGTGGCCGACTGGCCGAGCCAACAATTGGTCAAGCGGATTTCTTCCTGCGCGGCACCAAGGAGTCGTGCTCAACACGAGCGGCCCGGCGGTGCGGAATCTACAACCGGCGACGAAGCTCGATGATGCCACACAGGCCGCGCGGTTTGCGGCAGTCGCGGAACTCAATCGCCGGCATCTCGACGAACGCGGCCACGACGACGCACTCGAAAGCCGGATGCGGAGCTACGAACTCGCCGCTCGCATGCAGATGACGATTCCGCGAGCGACCGACTTGAACCAAGAAACCGCCGCCACACAGGCGATGTACGGCGTCGATCAGAAGGAGTGCGCCGACTTCGCGCGAGCCTGTTTGATGTCCCGCCGACTGCTCGAACACGGCGTCCGTTTCGTGCAACTCTGGAGCGGAGCGGCGTTCGGGACCGAGGTCCATTGGGACGCTCACGGCAGCATCCCGAACAATCATCGCCGCGAGTCGGGCAAGATCGACCAACCGGTCGCCGCGTTGCTGCGTGATCTCCGGCAGCGCGGAATGCTCGACGACACGCTGGTGATCTTCAACACCGAGTTTGGTCGCACGCCGTATTCGGAAAGCTCCGACGGCAAAGTCGGAGCGGGTCGCGATCACAATCCCGACGTCTTCAGCGTGTGGCTCGCCGGAGCGGGTCTCAAGCACGGCGTCGCCTACGGCGAGTCCGACGACATCGGCTGGAAAGTCGGCGAGAAGAAAGTCGAAGTCCACGACTTCCACGCCACGATCCTGCACCTGCTCGGCATCGACCACACACGGTTGACGTTCTACCACAACGGCATCCAGCGCCGGCTGACCAACGTGCATGGCGAAGTGCTCCACGAGGTGCTGGCGTGATCGACCGGTGTGACACGAGTTGCTCGCGACCGAACGATCGTAGCTGTCTCGTTCCACGAGGCAGAGCATTTGACCTTGTGCATCAACTCGATCATCGAGCGTCTGCGGTCGTTGCTCCGCCTCGCGGGAGCGAGACGGCTACGTTCGCCAGGAAGGTCTTCTCCCCGTTGTTCGACCAAGCAACTTCTCTTCGCTGGAGACGTTTTGCTGGAGTCGCGTATTTGTTGCTCGCGGTCGCAACGGTATCGACATTGTTGGGCGATGAGCCTGCGGTGATCCCCAAGGAGGCTTCCAAAGTACGGCTGACGATCCCGTCGCGACCGCTGAATGCGGTGGGCGGAGCACAATTTCAGCGGCTGATCGCCGAGCTGCCTCGCGGGCAGCGTGAAGCGGCAGTTCTGCGCGAGGTGACGGTGGGCAACGTTCCCGATTTTCTGCGACGGTTGAAGCCGATCCAAGTGGAGGCGAGCGATGACTCCGGAGCCAAATCTGTCGCGATCATTTTTGTGATGCCCGATGTTCTGGCGGTCGGCTCTGACGACGACTTCTTCCGCGCTCCGATGACGCCGCACACTGCAACGACAATCGCCGACCAGTTCGCTGCCACGCTGCTCACGACGAAAGTCTCCGATGACCTTTTCGCCGCCGCCGAAGTGAAGCTCGACCCGAAGCCACTCACCAAAGACCGCGATGCCGTCGCAACGTTCTGGCAGCATCATCAAATCATCGAGCAGCAATTGCTTGGCAAGACGCGCGAACAACTGGTGGTCGGCCACAAAAAGGACGTCGTGCTGAGCAATCGTCTGAAGGAGAAGCCGCACCGCGTCGCGATCTACGGCTGGCACTACCCCAGCGGCAAGCCGATCCAGCCGCTGTACGTCGGCCATTCGGAATGGCACGTCGATTACAGCCACGGCATTCGCTTGATGTCGCAGCAAGTCTTCGTTGATGGCCAGCCACGAACGGTCGCCGATGTTCTGAATGACCGGCAACTCTGTCGCCTGCTCAGCAACGAAGGTCCGATCGACGTTGCCGATGTTTTGAAAGCCGCTGGCTGGAGACGCTGATCGTTCGCGTGACACGGGCTTCACAGAGTGGCGGAAATCTGTCAGACCACGAGCATCATGAGTTACCACGTCACGGGACTGATCAGCTCGGCGATTTTTCTGTTGACCATCGGCGGGCTGTGGTCGCAGTTGGGGTTCGTCTGGCGGCGGAAGGAATCGGCGGCGGCTGGTGAAACCCTCGAACGACCGACGGCGGTGTTGTCGGTCAATCAATTCGTCAGCAGCTTTTTGGCGTTCTTCTCGTTCTTCCTGTACGGCATGTGCCTGGAACGGTTCAACCACTACCTCGTCTGGCCGAGGTTGGCAGCGTCGCTGCTCACCCTGGCCGTGCTGTTCGAAATCGTGCGAGATCGCCGCGACCGCGTGGCGAGTTTGGCGTTTGCCGCGTGCGCGATCTTGCTCGTGGGAGCACCGCTGGGACTCGTCACGATTCCGGGCGCGACCGAGTGGGGACGTACCGTTTCGCAATCATTGATCGTGATCGTCACGGTGATCTTGGCTCAAGGGTATCTGCACCAGGTGTTGATAATCCGCCAGACCGGCCGCACCGGCGGAATCTCAGCTCGGCTGCACCAGTTCTTCTTTTGGAAAGACATTTCGACGATCGCCTTCGCGCTTTCGATGGGCACGAGCACCGGCTGGCCGTTGATGTTGTTATCGACCGTGAGTGCTGTGACCAAGCTCATCACGCTGTGGCATTTCCGCTGGGTGCGGCTGAGTTCCATCGCGAGCCAGCGGCGAGAGACAACGGCCGGAGCACCAACCGGGACGCTCGCCAACTAACGCCCCGCCACGGAATCATTCGTCATTGAGGAACTCGGTACTCGTCTCGCGCGACCGTGTCGGCAAAGAGAACCTTGGCGCAGCCGTCGGTGTCGAACTTGAACATGGCTTGCGTGGCGAGGTCGATGTCGAGATCAGCGACGAGCATTTCTTGACGCTTCAATGCCGCTTGAGCGTGAATGCGTCCGTCGGGTGCGACGATCATCGAGCTGCAATTCTGATGCTGCTCGTGAGCCATGTTGCAGGACGCGAACCAGACGGTGTTCTCGGCGGCGCGAGTCACGATCATCGAGTGATGAATCGGAATCTTCCAATCGTTCGGCCGGGTCGTGTTGTTCTGAGGATGAAAGATGAGCTGAGCACCTTGCCGGACGCACTCACGAGTCGTGTCGGCAAAGCGAAATCCCTCGAAGCAAATGACGATTCCGACTCGAACGCCGCACAGGTCGAATGTCTCGAAGGACGTCCCCGGCGAGTACGCAATGGCATCCAGCGGCGTGAGCCGATTCTTGTGATGGACACCGAGGATGTCACCGTTCGGTGCGATGACCAACGCCGAGTTGTACGGCCTACCGGACGGATTCGACTCGAGCGGTGTTTCGGTTCCCAGGATGCAGGCCATGTTCAACTCACCACATCGCTGAGCAACTCGACGGTGCAACTCTTCAAGCCGCTGCTGCTCAACCGGCGTGTCGGGCCGAGCGATGTCCACTCGATAGCCGACGGTTTGCGTCTCCGGAAAGCAGACGATCTGCGCCCGTTGTGCCGCGGCCTCTTCGAGGAAACGGAAAATCGTGCGCGCGTTCGTCTCGAAGTCGTCGGTCTGTCGGCACTGAGCCAATGCGATTCGCAGTGTCGTCATGAGACATTCTCCTGAACCTCACCCCGGCAGGCCCAGTGGGGTAAAGTCATTTCAACTGCAGTTCAACGCCGTCGATAAACACTCGCTGCACATTCAAGTCGCGATCAAAAACCACCACGTCGGCTTGCTTGCCCTTTTCGAGGCTGCCGAATTCGCGCTCTCGTCCCGCAATGTGAGCCGGTGTGAGCGAGGCCATGCGAATGACCTCCCATAGCGGGCGGCCGGTGAGTTCGGCAAACGTTCGAATCATGTGGTCCATTCCGTGAACGCTCGATGCCAGCGCGGACAGGTCGGGCAACATGCCGACCTCGTCCTTTTTGACGAACGGCTCGCCACCGTCGCGCGGGCCGATCAAGTAGCGGCCGTCCGGCATGTCGAGCGCTCGGCTGCAATCGGTCACCAGTGCGAGCCGATCCGGGCCTTTGATTTTGAGAGCCAATTTCAGCAGCCCCGCGTCGAGATGCCGGCCGTCGGCGATGACTTCGGTCGTCAACTCGTCGAAGTACAGCGTTGCTTCGAGCACTCCCCCTTGCATCGGGTACATCTGGAATTGTCGCAGCCGAGTCTTATCCGACATCGCGCAGAACAGATGGTCGATGTGCCGCACGCCCCACACTTCCACGGCCTCGGTCATTTGATCGAACGTCGCCCACGAGTGACCGACGTTCGTCCGCACTCCTTTGGCCTTGCAGGCGAGCGCGAACTCTTTCGCTCCGCCGATTTCCGGTGCGACCGTCGCCGTCACGAGATCGTCGGCGTATTCGAGGTACTGATCGAACTCCTGTTGGACAGCCGGCCGAACCTCCGCGCCCGGATGTGCTCCGCGCGCTTCGTACCGAAAGTACGGTCCATAAAAGTGAGCACCCATCACTCGTGCTCCGTTCGGCTCCGGAGTGCGGCGATACTGCCGAGTCTGATCGAGCGTTGCGAGAATCTGCTCGTGTTTTGCGACGGTCGTCGTGATCGCCATTCGAGTCGTCCCGTGTCGCGCGTGTGCTTTCAACGCGAGCTGAAACGATTCGGCCGTCCCGTCCATGAAATCGCCACCCAATCCGCCATGCACATGCAGATCGACGAATCCCGGCGAGAGATAGCCGTCGCCCGCATCAACGACAGTCGCATCCGGCGGCAGTGACGCACCGGCTTCGAGCACCTCGGAGATCCGCCCGTCTCGGACAACAATCGTGCCGCGTTCGATGCGGTTGGGAAGCACAATCGGACCTCGGAACACAACAGGCGTCGGCATGGATGACTCCCAGGACAAGGCGGGCGAAGCGGCGAGGCATGGAAAAGTCGCTGCTTTGCAGTTTCAATGCCTCGGTCGATGGGCACAAGGCTGAGCGCTCGGCGAGGGTATGGCAAAAGTTGCTGGCGACCGAACGAATGTAGCTGCCTCGTTCCACGAGGCAGAGCAATTGAACTTGTGCATCAACTCAATCACGGACGTCTGTGGTCATTGCTCCGCCTCGCGGGAGCGAGACGGCTACGTTCGCCAGGATGTTTTGCCACACCTTTCGGCGATCACCGCCAGGAACCTAACACGATCTTTCGCGAAATCGGAGGAAACGAGCATGTCAGTACGCAAGACTTGGTTCGCGGCCATTCTTCTTTGCACAGCGGCCTCAGCGCTGCACGCGCAGGACAGTCTCGCGGCCGATCAGTTTGGCTCGCTGCGCGAACTCATTCGTCCTCACGTTGGCGAATCGAGATGGCGCGAAGTCGAGTGGTTGACGAGTCTGCAAGACGCACGTCGGCGAGCCGCGGCGGAGGGGAAACCGATTCTGTTGTGGTCGGGCGGCGGAGCACCGCCTGTCGGTGGTTGTTGAAGCGGCGGCCGTGCGGTCCGTGGGACCGCGATGTGGACCGACGAGATGACCAAGATCATCAAGGAGCAATTCGTCGCCGTGGCCGTGTCCGGTCATGTCGCCATGAATCGCAAGGATGCGGAAGGGGAGTTTCTGCGCGAGACTGGCATCAAGCTCGCGGGCGCGGGAGGCAACATCGAATGCTTGACCGCCAGCGGCGTTCGACTCGGTTCGTTCTACGCGGCCGGCGGAACGGAACATAACCGCCGCGATCTGCAGGGCATCTTGAAGAAATGGCAATCGTTGACTGACGATGAGCGCCAGCCCGGCGCGGACAAGATCGACGCGACCGTTCCTGTGGCTGCCAACGTGACTTCGATCGCGCCTCCGGCAAACGCCTTGATCCTGCGCACCTATCACCGCTTGCTGACGCGCGAGGAGAATGGTCGCCTGCGCAAAGCTCGACGGAGCGATTATCCCGCGTTGAAAGAGCCGGAAGACTGGCTCACTCATTACGGCGAACGTTGGGAAGCGCAGCCGGACTCCATGTGGATCAAGGAAGCCGAGTGGCAGTCGATCGTGCGGCCTGATCCGAAACCGGGCGACACTTATCCGCTGCTCGAAGCCGTGGCCGATCGCATGACGCGGGCTCACTTGATCCTGGGCATGGCTTACGGCGAGTGCGGCATTTGCGACAAGCGAGACGTGCGCTCGCGTTCGCTGACGTTGACCGTGACTGATGTTTCCGCCGAGCTTGTCCACCTCCGCCTGGAAGGTTCGGCTGCTCTGGGCGCAGACTTCGCCACAGCGGACAAAGAAGATCGCAAAGGGAAACGCGAAGGCCGATCGGTCCAGGGCTTCGAGCCGATCGTCCTCGGCGATCTGACCTGGGATCGCCGGGCAAACGCCTTCACTCGCTTCGACGTCATCGCGCTCGGGGACGCCTACGGCACACCTTGGGGTGATCACCACTTCAATTATCGTCCCGGCCGGTATCCGGTCGGCATCTCGATGGAGCTGGTCTCGGGCAAAGCTCCGGCGGACCGCGTTCCGCCGCGTGCGTCGGTCGTATACGACACGCCCAATCCGGCCTACTTCGCGACGGGAGAGTGAAAGTCCCGTGGCATTATTATGAGGGGAAACAGCATGTCTCGAAATTCGCGTCGCAAGTTTCTGCAACAGACGGCGGCTCTGGGTGTCGGCATCGGCGTGAGTGCCGCATCGACGGGCCGCGCTGTGGCGGCAAACGAAAAAATCAGCGTCGCTTGTATTGGCGTCCGTGGCCGAGGCAATTCGGTGATGCACAGCTTCGCGGCGGAACCGGATTGCGTCATCACGCACCTCTGCGACGTCAACGAGCCGGTCCGCAAACAGCGCGGCGAGGAGATGAAGCAGAAGACCGGAGTTGCGCCAAAGCTGGTCAATGATTTTCGCGAGTTGCTCGACGACAAGTCGATCGACGTCTTCATGGTCGCCACGCCGGATCATTGGCACGCGCTGCTGACGATTCATGGTTGCTTGGCCGGCAAGGACGTTTATGTCGAAAAGCCAGCGAGCCACAACATCGTGGAAGGCAAGACGGCTGTTGCCGCCGCTCGCAAACACGATCGCATGGTGCAGGTGGGGACGCAGATTCGCAGCGCGGCGTTCCTCCACGAAGCCACCGAGTTCATCCGGAGCGGTGGGCTGGGCAAAGTGATCTACGGCAAAGCTTGGGAAACGGACCGCAACCGCGAAGTTCGGTTGGCCCCGAACGGCTCGCCTCCCAGCGGCCTGGATTACAACATCTGGCAAGGTCCGGTGGCCGAGCGGCCGTTCAACGCATCGATCGTCGGCGGCGCTTGGCGATGGCTGTTCGATTACGGCACCGGCGACCTGGGCAACGACGGCGTCCACCGCATCGACTACTGCCGCGCCGTCATGGGCCTGGACGGTATGCCGCAGTCGGTCTCGTGTGCCGGCGGCAAGTTCTTCTTCAAAGAGGACGACCAAGAGTGGCCCGACACGATGCTCGTCAACTACGAGTACCCGGACAAGATCATCCAATACGAGATGCGTCTGTGGTCTCGGCCGAAACTGTTTAATGCGACGGAAGGTGCGGCCATCTACGGCGAGACCGGTTGGATGCTGCTGACCAACTCGAAGTGGATCGCCTACGACGCGGCGGGCAAAGTCATCAAAGAAGGCGGCAGCAGTCTGGAAAAAGCCCAGCAGGTCCACATTCGCAACTTTCTCGACGCCGTTCGCAGCCGCAAACGCGAATCGCTCAACCAGGAACTCTATTCGGGGCACGTCAGTTCGCTGATGTGCCACGCCGGCAACATCGCTTGGCGCACCGGCAAGAAGCTGCGACTGGACCCTGAAACCGAATCGTTCGACGATCCCGCCGCCAACAAACTCCTCGGCCGCGAGCATCGCAATGGGTTCGAACTTCCGAAGGTCGTGTGAGATCAAGTCGGTGAACGCCCCAGCCGCTGGCAGTCCGAAAACGGAGCGTCAATGATGTCATCGCGATGCCGGGCTGTTTGCATGAGTTGGCTGATCTTGGCCGTGACTGTCGTAGAACTCGTCGCGGCGGAGTTTCATGCGACACCGAATGGTTCTCCGCAGGGGAAGGGATCGGTCTCAGAGCCTTGGGATTTGGCGACGGCTCTGGCTGCCACCGAAGTCGTGAAGCCTGGCGACACCGTTTGGATTCATGCGGGGATGTACCGCGGCGGGTTCGTGTCGCGATTGAGCGGGCGGCCGGGAACTCCGGTGATCGTTCGCGGCGAGCGTGGCGGGCGAGTGACCATCGACACGCAGCCGCGCGACGGGGATGAACGGGACAACGGACTGTTCTTGATGCTCGGCGCGGATACCGTCTATCGTGATTTCGAGGTGACGTGCAGCCATCCTCTGCGAGAGACCAAGATCGCCGGTTCGTGGCCGGCGGACATTCGGCGCGGCAACGTCGATGTGCGCGGGGATCGTGTCTCGGTCGTGAATCTGGTGGTGCATGACTGCGGCAGCGGCTTCGGATTCTGGGCCGAAGGCGAAGGAGGCGAAATCTCCGGCTGCCTGATTTACAACAATGGCTGGCGCGGACCGGATCGCGGGCACGGACATGCGATCTACGCGCAGAATGCTCGAGGCACCAAGCGGATCATCGACAACGTCATCTTCCACCAGTTCGCGTACGGCATTCACGTTTATGGTTCGGAGAAGGCGTCGCTGAAAGGCTTCGAGATCGACGGCAACATCGCCTTCGAGAACGGCTGCCTCACACGAAAAGGTGACCATGCTGCCGGCATCATGGTTGGCGGAGCCTCGCCGGCCGAGCGCATCGCGGTGCGCGACAATGTGATCGTCGGTGGCGGGATGCGGCTGGGTTATCCGTGGGGCACGACCAGCGAGGATGTCGTTTGCACCGGCAATTTCTCAGAGGGTCTGGTGCTCCGCGACTTCCGCAAGGCGACGGTCATGCACAACACGGTCGTTGCATCATCGACAGTCGTGTCGCTGGAGGGGGCCGAACGACTGCTGCTCGGCGGATTGCGCTGGAACGAGAACGATTACTACATCACTGATGGCCGCTGGGGTGAGTGCTCCGTCGTCGAAAGCTCCAAGAGTCGAGGTCTGAGTTTCAAAGAATGGCGAGCGACGACCGGCCTCGATACCAAGAGCACGTTCACGAAAGGTGCTCCGTCCAAGCTGCAAGTCATCGTGCGGCCGAACGCTCATGAGCCGGGACGCGCTCATCTGGCCGTGCTCAATCCTGCGAAGCTGCCGGAAGTGGATGTCGATTTGTCGCGCGTGTTGACTTCGGGACAGAAGTTTCGGATCGTCAGCGTCAAGGATTTCTTCGGTGCATCGCTGGCGTCAGGCGTTTACGATGGCCGCCCCGTGCGAGTCCCCATGAAACCAGTGACGCCTCTGCCACCGGTCGGAATGCCAAACGCGGAGCTACCAGTCACCGAACCCCAATTCGCCGCCTTCGTCGTGTTGCCGGAGTAAAATGGGCACGCTTGCCCGTCCCGAAAATGGCGTGAAGACAGGACGGGCAAGAGTGCCCATTCTCCGAATAAGGAACTGGAGCGCAATAACTTCCCCAACCAACGGGAAGTTAGCACGACGCGCAAGCGAGTGGTCCCGCCTACGACCACTCGCTTGCGCGTCGTGCTAATTGGACTTCGGGAAGTTATTGCGTCCCCGTTTCTAAATTGCCGGGAGCCTCTCCATGAAGTCCATCGCATTAACCGTCTCGCTATTGATTGCCTTGTCGATGACCTCACCGATCGCGGCCGATGAGCCGCTGGTGATCGATGTGTGGCCGGGCAAACCGGCCGACGACAATGCCGACACCATTGGCGAAGAGAAGTTCATCCAACTCATCGTCAAGGGCGTGCCCTATGAAGTTGCTGGGAAGCCAACCAAGTGGAAAACCAATGTCACAAAGCCGACGCTGACGGTGTATCGGCCGCCGAACGACAAGAACACGGGCACGGCAATGCTGATTTGTCCGGGTGGCGGATACCACAATCTCGGCTGGGATGTCGAAGGGGAAGAAATCGCCGAGTGGCTGAATTCGCTGGGCATGACCGGCATCATCTTGAAGTACCGCTGTCCGCGCCGTCCCGGTGACGAGAAGGGTGTGCCGCCGATCGGGCCGGTCAAGGATGCTCAGCGGGCAGTCAGTCTGGTGCGCAGCAAAGCAAAGGAGTGGGGCATCGACCCGCAGCGGATCGGCATGATTGGGTTCTCGGCGGGCGGGCATTTGGTCGGAGCGACCGCGACCAACTTCGAGAAGCGGACTTATGAACCGATTGACGCGATTGACGAAATCAGTTGCCGGCCCGACTTCGGCATCCCGGTCTACTCGGGGTACTTCAAGTTCAAGGAGGTCGGCCCACTCTCTCCCACTGTGAAGCTACCCGCCGACGCGCCACCGCTGTTGTTCATTCACGCCTCAGACGATGCCATCAGCGACGTGGAACATAGCGTCACGTTCTATTTGGCATTGAAGCGAGCCGGCATTCATAGCGACTTGCACATCTACGCGTCCGGCGGCCACGGCTTCGGCGTGCGACCGACCAGCGCCGCGTGTTCCGCTTGGACGACCGCCTGCACCGACTGGTTGCGGAATCGAGGGTTTCTCAAGACAACTTCCCCAAAATAAACCGGGACGACCGACGAATCCCCATTGAAGAATCTTCGGCCGAACTTGTTCGATGTCGGCCCCACAAGTCGATTCTCGACTTGGACATGTTTCCTAGGAATCCAACATGAGGTGCCGTCATGGAACTCGCATTGGTGGTCGCCGTCTCGATCTTCTTTCCTCCGATCTTGCTGTTCGGGTTCTTTGTGGTGAACCCGCGAGAGGAAATGGTCGTCCTACGGTTCGGCCAGTACATCGGTACGCTCCGTACCGAAGGTATTCGCTGGATTCATCCCGTCGGCCGTTCGCTGCGGAGGATTCCGACACGAGATCTGACCATGCACATGGCGACTTCCACGGTCGTCGAGCGCAACGGCAGTCCGATCAACATTAGTGCGGTGGTCGTGTACCGCGTTCAAGACACTCGGAAGGCCGCGCTGGATGTCGAAAACTTTCACACGTTTCTTTCCGATCAAGCCGGCGCGGTCATCAAACGTGTCAGTTCGCGCTTTCCCTACGAGTCGCCTGACAAGTCTGAAGCCTGCTTGAAGAACGAGAGTGATGAAGTCACGAAAGCCTACATCGCTGAGTTGCAGCAGGCCGTCGATGCTGCCGGCATCCGCGTGCTCAATGTGAAGCTGAACGATTTGACCTACGCTCCGGAGATCGCTCAGGCAATGCTGATGCGGCAACAGGCGCTGGCCTTGATCGACGCTCGCAAAACAATCGTCGAAGGTGCCGTCACGATCGTCCATGACGCCGTCGAACAATTGAGAGCAGCCGGCCTGGAAGTCTCTCCTGCCCAGAAGGAAGTGCTGATCTCAAACTTGCTGGTCGTGCTGTGCAGCGGCGAACACGCTCAGCCAGTCTTGCAAGTGCAGGCGTCCCAGAAAAATTGACCGCGAGCGATTGGTTCGAGGACGGAGGATCGATGTCTCGCGAAGCTGAATACTTCCGTGCGGTCGCTGCCCGTAACCTCGTCCGTGTCCGGGTCGCAGCTATCGTGATTCGCGATCAGCGGCTGCTTGTACAGCGACCGACCGACGATCCCTATGCGTGCTTCGCGTTCATCGGCGGGGAGTACGAGATCGGTGATACCTTCGAGTCACGGCTGCGGCAGGAATTCGAGGAGGAGACGACTGCCCGAGTCGTGCGGGCAGAATACCGGTTTGTGGTGGAGAATCGCTTTCTGGTTGCCGGGTGCCTGATACAGAGCCTGGAGCACTACATGGAAGTCGAGATCGATCGCGTGCAAATCGAAAGCGCCGAGCCGGGACTCGCCCAGCACTGGCTGCCGCTCGAGCGTCTTGCCGACTTCGACTTGCGCCCGTGGGTGGTCAGAGATGTGATCGCCACGGGAGAGTATCGGCGGGTGCGACATTTGGTTGTCTCGACACCAAATCAATAGCAGACGAACCGACCGCTGTGCGGACCGCCTCCGCATCACGACCTTTCGAAACCGAATGTCTCCGCAGCGACTCCGGATGCTGGACGGGGCGCTCGGCCGCTATTTCTTGAGCTTCTCGGCATCCACGGCAGTCATTGCCCCGTAGCCGGCGCGCCAGTTGGCTTGGAACTCGGCTTGGCCGACAAAGTCTTCGGTGAGCAACGGGGCTCGCCAGTCGGAGAGCGTGCGGTCCGAGCGATCGACATGCACTTTGACGAGGTAGCGGCCGGCGGGCAATTGGCCCGAACCGCGTTGCCATTCTTTGGCACGCGGGGAATCGTCGGCTGCGAGCAGCGTCAGCGTGTGCTGCCAGAGGCGAGGCTTCGCGGCCACCTGTCGATCTGAAATCGCGATTGGCGCGTCTTCCCATTTCTTCGCGCGGTCGTCCCAGCGGTGGATGGTCACTTGCAACAACTTGTCGCCCCAGCCCGGTGCCGTGTTGGTGAGCTTGAACCACAACTCGCTGGTGAATTCCTTGAGTCGTCGCGGATCAGATTTCGGCAGATCGGCGGCCTTGGCGTATTCGTCGCGGGAGACCTTCGCATAGTCCTCCAGCCACGTGCGGAAACCCTTGTAGCCCAGATCTCCTTTCAAAAACTTCTTACCACCACCGTGATCGACCTCCTTGAGCGGCTTGAGCAGCAACAAACTTTTCTCGGGGCTCTCTACGTCGATCATATTCTTGGTGCGGATGAGGTACGTCATCGTTTCGGCCGCGGAGCTTTTCATCCACGAGACTTGTTCGCCGTTCTCTTTGACGAGATTACGATTTTGGTCTGAGCCTTCCGCATGGCAGCCCATGCAGCGATGCCGCTGGCCCCAAATGTTTTGCTCGAAGGATTCCAGCAGTCGATCCGTCCGAGCGAACCGAATCACTTCGTCCGGTCGAGTCGGCTTGGCCAGTTCGCTGGCCGCCAACTTCGGTGCGTTGCGTAGCTTGGGGTCTCGACAACAGGCCTTGAGCCACTCGGCGAACGCAGTGAACTCCGCTTCACGCGACTTCGCGTGCAGCAGATTCACGCCGGCGTTGTCTGTGTCCTTCATGTTGATCAGCTTGAGAATCTTCGACTGCTCTGGCTGATCGAGATTGACCAAGCCTTGATCCCGCAGCGACTGAAACGTCGCGTCGCTCGAGGGCTTGATGTAGTTCTTCAGATCGACCCCCGCCAAGTGGCACTGCACGCAACTGCTCGGCTGATCGGACTTGAAGATTGGCAGAATGCGCTGCTCGAAGACTTTGCTTGCGGCGTCATCCGCCGTCGCAACCGAAGTGACCAACCAAGCTCCAAGACAAATCCAGCGAGTCAGCATGATGCCCCTTTTGGAGTGCTGCGACCCAAGTCGCAGCTTTTCAAAAGACTCTGATGACAGTTCGAAGACCTTCGTTTGAAGGTCGCGTTTTGAAAACGCGGCGGCTTGGGCCACCGCACTCCAAGGTCATGGCAACGTGTTGAAACTTCGGTCACCGGCGTCGCCAAGACCGGGGACGATGAATTTGCGTGCGTTCAATTCGCGGTCGATCGCGCAGAGGAAGATTTGAGCTTGCGGACAAGCCACGGCGACGTTGTTGATTCCTTCCGGCGCGGCGATGACGGAGAGGACTTTCAGTTTCGGCACTCCCCACCGTTGCAAGGCTTGCAACGCGGCGATTGCCGAACCGCCGGTCGCGAGCATTGGGTCGAGCACCAGAGCGACATCGACGGGACTGTGCTCTGGGAGCTTGCTGTAATACTCAACAGGCCGAGCGGTCGCTTCGTCGCGAAACAGCCCCAGATGCCAGACCTCCGCGTCCGGTAACAAATCGAGCACCGGATCGACCATGCCGAGTCCGGCTCGCAGGATCGGCACGAGTCCGATGCGCTGTGACAACTGCTGCCCGGCCATGCATGTCAGCGGCGTTTCAATTTCCAACGACCGAGTGCTCAGGTCGCGCGTCGCCTCGTAAGCCAATAGCGAGGCCAGCCGTTGAATGAGTCTGCGAAATTCATCCGGCGGAGTCGTCTTGTCTCGCAGCTTGGCGAGATGATGTTGAATGAGTGGATGCGGGACTTCGTGAATCGACACGATTGATCCTGGTACCGTCATTTGATGAGGAAACCAACGGGAAACGATGCGATTGGTGACACAGGAGACTCAACCCGCGGCTGCTTCGCAAGTCCTAGCGAGTGGTTGGCTGGAATTGCCTGCTTCGCAAAGTAAAACAGCTCGGAGCAGTCGCTCCGAGCTGTTCTATCGTGTTTTCAACTCTTCACCGTTCACGGTCGAGAGTCTGGTTTTGCAAGAGCGTTAAGACTCACCGAACCCAAAGTCAGAGAACTCAAAGTTCAGCAAACAACTGCTGAAGAGATTGTGCACAATCTCTTGGAATTCGATGATGTCGAAGACGCCTTCGAGATTTTCGATCCCGAGCGGCGGAAGCGGATTGAGGTCGGCTTCGTCAATGTCGGTTGATTCGTTGGCCACGATATCGTCGTCGGCTCCACCATCGAGTTTGACTTTCTTTCCGGCTGCCAACGTCACGTCGATACCAATCGAAAAGTCGTCGTCACCGGCTCCGCCAAGCAAAGTCACGTTATCCCCCAGCGAGGTGGCACCAAAAACGGCGAATTCATCCCCACCAGCTCCGAGGTCGATATTCGTTGTGCCTCGAACCGTGACATCGTTGGCGGTCACGATGTCGTTACCAGCGTCCGCCAGGATTTTGAGATCTCGAAGGATGACATCGTCTACCGCAATGACGTCGTCGCCAACGCCGGAGTTGATCGTGGTCACGCTAGCAGGGAGTGCCGAAGCCGGCGTGGGCTTGTCCTTGCCGATTTGAATCAGGTCCAGGCCGATAAAGTCGTCCCCGCTGTTCCCGTTAATCGTCAGGTTGAGGTCGATCTGAATCGTCGCATCGGGATTGCCCTCTCCGACGAATTCGCTTTCCTCATCACGGAAGTCATCCAAGGCGGCAGACTGCCCTTGGACGAAGCAATCATCATCGTCACCCAAGGTCACGGTCTGGCTTCCATTGACTCGAATCGAGCCTTGGATCGCTTCCACAAAGACGTGGTCATCACCGGCTCCGGTGTTGAGGATCAAGTCCTTGACGATGGTGAGATTGGCATCCGTATCTAACCAGACGTCATCCAGGCCCGTCTCCGTTGTGATGCTGACCGTGCCGCCGATCCGCGTTGATCCACCTTCGGCGGTGTACAACTCGACGAAGTCCGAACCGGTGCCGCTGTTGATGGTCACCGACCCCAACGAATTCGCGGCCACTCCTTCCGCTGGCGGAGTCAAGCTGGGCTCCAACCGCACAAAGACGTCATCGTTGGCAGTTCCGGTCAAAATGTTGACATCACCCGTCACGAAGAGCGACTCAATGATCGTGACGCTGTCTGACGCACCGCCGGTGGCGATTTTCAGTGCTCCCGTAACGTTCAACCGACCACCTCCGAGCGCCACCACATCGAATCCGCTTGAGGTTACCGGTGTTGCTCCCGTGTCGATGGACAACCCACCGGCAAAGCTCACAGTGGTCTCATCGTTAAGGAGAACGACAAGATCATTCCCTTTTCCTGTGCTCAAGGTTGCGACCGCCGTGACGGACAGCGTCGTTCCAGGGATCGCCTCGAGATGCACCCGATCCGCATCATCACCCGTATCGACCGTCAGCTTGCCGATGGTATTCGCGATCGGTCCTTCTGCCGCAGTGCCGAGGCCGGTCAAAATCGAGATCTCATCGATGCCATCACCCGTTGTGATGTTGGCTCCTCCTGTGAGGTTCAACTTTTCGCTGATCAACACGGTGTCATTACCGCTGCCTGCGATGACCGTCAGACCGGTCCCGGCCGCACTCAGCGTCCCCCCTTCCAGGCTGAAAAACTCATCGAACACCACCTCTTCGCCATCGGCTTCAACAAACTCGTGATTGAAGAGCAGTTTGTCGTCGCCGCTGCCCAGGTTGACCGTCAAGCCCGCTTGAAAATTGAGCGTGGACCCGACATTGAGAAAATTCACTTCGTCGTCGCCATCGAGCGTGGTGATCGTCGCCAGCCCTTTGACCGAGAGTCCCTGAGCGAAGTTCAGGTTCAGCTCATCGTCATCTTCACCGGTATTGATCCCAAGCGTGCCGTTGAACGTGACGGCTCCCTCAGCAAGGAAATCCAGTGTGTCGTGGCCATCACTGGTGTTGAAGGCGACCGCACCCGTCACCGTCAACGCACCCTGTTCTCCAACATTGATTTCGATGAAGTCGCTGTCCAATCCCGTGTCGATGGTCAACGATTTCGTTGTCGTGACAACCCCGTTGAGACCAGCCATGACGTGATCATGGCCTTCGCCGGTCTTGATCGAAATCACGTCCGTGAAGTTGAGCGTTGTCCCCGCTCCGATCGTGACATCCACATGATCGTCCTCGTCTCCGGTGTTGACATCCAGTTTTGTCAGCGACCGAGTTCCGAGCCCTCCTTCGACATTGACCGTCAGGAGATCTGATCCACCCGCCAAGTTGGCCACGATTCCGAACGCAGCCGTTGGGGTGAAGATCACAGGCTCCTCGGATTCGCTAATCACCGCTCCGACCTTGATCCGCGTCCCCTCGATACCAGTTACGTTGATCTTGACAACGTTGTCCGTTGTCACGACTTGCACATCCAATTCATTCCCCTTGCCGTCACCTGTCAGAGTCAGCACATTCGATGCAAACGCAACGGTGACGGTTCCGGTCGGGAGCGATCTCGACTCCAGTATTTGGACCTCGGCGACTTGGTGTTTCGGCAACAAGCGTCGGTGACGTCGAACTTGGCGAAAATTGCGCAACATGGAAGCATCCTTTTTGCTGAAGAATAGGCCGCTTGACTCCGTGCTCGACAGGGGTGTCGGGCAAAATACGGAAAAGCCTGCCGGGGTTATAGAGGGGGCGACACGAAATTCAAGGCAAGTCAATCAGGCGCATTGTGTTTCAAAATCCAGGCACGATTGCAGCTTCAACGACGGCAGTCGAAACCCAAAGACCGAGTACTCTGAACCAGCGACCGTTGGAGTCGCCTCAAAAGCGAACGCCGGATCTCATGAGAAATCGGCGTTGCCAATGAGCCTTCGATCACTTGGCCGATTGAGTGTTCCACTCATCGAGCAGCGCTTGGATGCGCGGGCGGTGCTTAGAGTCAAAGTCGGCGGGAATTGGCTCGTCGTGGTTTTGTAGCAAGTCTTCGAGCGTCACCTTGCCGACGGGGACTCCGTCTACGGGGACGTCGGTGCCGGAAGTCCAGACGATCGCGTTGAGCATCAGCTTGCGGAATTGAGGATTGCCCCAGTTCCAATGATCGTGTCCGCCAGAGCAACCAAAACCTCGACCGCCGTCCGCGCGTTGCGTGGCCCAGGCGGTGTGCTGCGGGGCCTTGTCTTCGAGGACCGCTTTGCGAGCGTGCGGGTTGTTGTTGTGAGCGTTCTCCGGGCGGCTGAGCTTCGGGACTTTCTTACCGTCCTTCTCTTCCATGACGATCTTGCCATCCTTGTCGAGCACCACCAACGTCGTCGCCGGGGGCAGGTCGGTGAGAATCGGAGTGACTCCTTCCATCTTTTCGCGGAAGCGCATGTTGTAGTACCACTCGTCATGAGTGCTGAACGGCTTCACGCCATTGGTCGTCGGGTGCTTCGGCAACGAGCGGTAGTACGCTTGCCAGTGCGGATTGACCGAGTAGTTTGGCTCGAAGTAGCCGCCGGTCCAATCGAGAAACGCCTGGCCCGGCTTGCCGATGGTCGTCTCGACGCCGTAGTGAATGCAGACGATGCCGGTCCCCTTCGCGGTGCGGGCCGCGAGTTCATCGAGGTGTCCGTTGAAGGGATGACCGCCACCACCATCGGAGTAGATGACAATCGTGTTGGCGGCGGCGATCTCTTCCGGCTTCGGCCAACCGTCGTTCTTGAGCGAATGGACTTTCGCTTCCACGAGGCCGCTGGCATTGAGCAGTTTCGCCAGAAGCGAGCAGCCCGACAGATGGTCGTGAGCTCCAAAGCCGTGGCTCGGATTACCCGCTAAAAGAAGAGCCTTTTTTTTTGCAGACGACGAGACCTTGTCCTCTCCCTTCGAGCCGGACACGACGTCGCTCTTGAGCGGCTTGATCTTGATGTTGCGGAACTGAACCTTCATCGGCGGGCCGGCGTGAAGTTGCAACGCGAGCACCCCCTTGGCTCTGCGCTGTTCGGTGTCCTCGTCCGTGCAAATCGAGGTGGTCACATCGTTGATCTTGTGCGTGAACGTGAACCCTTTTGCGGAGACGTGGTAGGTGTTCCAGTCTTCTTTCTTGATCTTGGTCTGAATCTCTTTCGTGTCGCCGATCTTTTCGACGACCTTCGGCTTGTGATCGGTGCCAATGACGGTCTTCTCGCCACGTCCAGCCAGAATGCCGCGGAACCGCTCGCCGTAGTTGATGCCGGAGTAGGTGTCGCCCGCCTCGAAGTCGGCCTGATAGCCACCGATGACCCACTTCTCATTTGGCACTTCAAAGCTGCGATACTGAATGCCGCTGTTGCCGCCAACGATTTTGTATTCGAGCTTCAGCTCGAAGTTGGCCGTCTCACCCTTACGCCAGATGATGAAGGTGTTCCCTTTGGTCGGCTTGTCGGCGGTTGTTTGGCCGGTGATGCAGCCATCTTCAACGCGCCAGAAGTCAGGATTGCCGTCCCAACCGTCGAGCGTCTTGCCATCGAAAATCGATTGCCAGCCATCGTCGTCCGCTCCGACCGACACGCCGGACCACAGACCAATCGCCGCCAATCCGGCGAACGCAAAACTCAACCAGCCTCTGCGAGAAATCATGTTGAACCTCTGGGGTTGGGGATCAAGGAATGTCGTTTGAAAATCAACGCTCCAGGCCACAAGGGCCTGGGCTACTTGATGGGAATCGCGAAGTCGCCGCCCAAGTTTCGCCACATGCTGTGGACGTGGTTGGCGTTGTTTTGTGTGTTGTTGTACTCGATCAAGAATGTGGGGCCTTGAACGCGGTAGTAGTGTCGCTTGTGTTGATCGGCGTCACCCCACCACGCGAAGTGGATGCTGTCGAGGCCGGCCTTTTCGATCGCGGCGCGGCGTTCTTTTTCGACATCGCTGGGCATGTTCTTCAGATACTCGCTGAGCAATTCGGCCAGCAGCTTCTTTTGGTCGCCGCTCATTTTCGACGCGGGGAGTCCCACGGGAGCCGCCGTTTCCGGCTGGAAGGCGACAGGATTCGTGCCGGTCGCGCCTCCGGTTCGCAGGTCGTCCGGAGCCTTCGTGTCGATCCAGGCCAGCTTCTTCTGGTCTTCGTTGCACAACTTCAGGATTGAGCGAGCAATGTCCTCCTCCGGACCGAGCACGCGGATTTGTCGTCCGACGCCGGAGTCGATTGTGCCTGGGTTCGCCCCGAAGAATTCGGGAGTGCTCGACGCGACCTTGCCCTCCTTGATCGTGTAGTTCAGCGACATGTGATGGCCTTCGATCCGCCAACCCCAAGTGCCGGTCTCGGCGGGGGTGCCGAAGAAACTGAAGTAGTACTTCTTCGGATCGCGACGCTCACGGCGTTCTTCTCGGACGCCCCCTTCGAGCAGGTACAGCACCTCTTCGAGGCTCATCACGTTGAGCGCCTGATCGTAGCCGACGGTGCTCAAGCCCGATTGCAACAGTGCGTGAGCCGCCTTGAGCGAGTCACCCTCAAGTTGTCGGATCGGCAAGCCGTTTCGCGGACGGGGAATGAAGTGCCAATTGAGCCGCTCCTTGTCGTCGAATGCGAAGCTCGCCAATTTCTTTTGCTCGGGAGTCAGCGTACCGAGAAATGCTTTCGCGGCCGCGACCATCTTTTGGCCAGAAGCAGGCTCGGTCTGAAAGTTCGCCGAGAGCAAGGCACCGATCGCGATCAAAACGGACGCAGCCAACACGAGTTTGCGAGTTCCCATCGAGTGTTCCTTTTTGTGGGGCACGTTTCCAACGTGCCAGAAGTGCCGGGCACGTTAAAAACGTGCCCCACGAGTTAGCCCGGCGGCCAGTGCAAGACTCGGCCGCCGAGAACGTGAATGTGCAGGTGATCGACAGATTGGCCGCCGTCACGGCCACAATTGATGACGGTGCGGTATCCGTTCGTCAAACCAAGCTGCTCTGCCACTTTCTTGGCAATCAGCAGCAGGTGCCCCAGCAAGGCTTGATCTTCGCTCGAAACGGCCGCGAGGTTCGCCAGCTCCTTCTTGGGGATCACCAGCACATGCGTAGGAGCCTGCGGCGCGACATCGTGAAACGCCAAGCACAGCTCGTCTTCATGGACGATTTGGGCTGGGATTTCCTTGTCGATGATCCGTTTGAAAATCGTGGGCATCGCGAACACCGAGCGTCGTCCGAACGAACCTGAGGCAACGCGCGGCACCGTATCAAACGCGGTTTCATTTGGGGAGGGACGAACCGCTGAGACTTCTCCTGACCGGTCATTCGGCACTTTCCGAAAATCTCGTTTGACGTCCCTCGCGCGTGACCTACGTTTGGTAAGAACCATCATGGGATGGATTGGACTATCGGGCAGCAGAGGTGCATCATGAATCGTCGTTGGAAAGAACGCTGGAATCAGGGACGTCGCGGAGCGGTCACCGTGGAAATGGCGCTCGTGTTGCCAATTTTCACCATGCTGGTGTTCGGCATCATCGAGTTCGGACGCGGCTTCATGATCATGCAGTTGGTGACGAACGCGGCTCGCGAAGGCTGCCGCCGAGCCATCATCGACGGCAGTACGAACTCCGACGTGACCAGCTACATCCAGACGTTCATGCAAACGTCGGGCAACGTCGCCCCCGCGAACACCACTGTCACCATCACCGTCACTCCCGCGACGGGAAACCCTGCCAACCCGACCAGCAACTTGGCGAGCTGCGCCTCGCGCGACTTGGTTAACGTCAAGGTGCAAATCCCCTTCAGCGCGGTACAGCTCATCACGGCGAAGTATCTGTCCGGCAAGACGCTCAAAGGGGAAGCGTCGATGCGGCACGAGTGACTCTACTCCGCCAAGCGGAATACATGCAACTTCCAAAGAGCCACGGTCGAATTTCGACCGTGTCTCTTTTTTGTATTCACCAACCCCTGATCCCTAGCCCCCAACCCCTAGCTCCTGACTAGAATCCGCCCCGTCTCACGGACCTCATGTTTTCTTGGTTCTGAACGGAGGAGATTCTCATGCGACGCTTGTCATTGATCTTCACATTGTTGGCCGCCGTGTCCTCGAACATGCTGTTGGCCGAGGACAAACCCAAAGAAGAAAAACCCAAAGAAACCCCCAAGGCGACTCAGGCTGAGTTGGATGCCATCGCGGCCGTCAAAAAGGCGGGCGGAGCAGTCTTGCAGGTCGCTCAGAACGACACCCGGCTGGACATCGCGTTTCATCTGGCCGATGGCAAGATCGGCGACGAGCAAGTCGCATCGGTCAAACCGCTGGGCAACATCATTTACTCGCTCAATCTGCGCGGTACCGAAGTCACCGACAAGGGACTTGAGCAACTCAAGGACTTGAAGAGCCTGGTTCGACTGCACCTGGAACGGACGAAGATCACCGACGCCGGCCTCGCTCATCTCGCCGCGTTGGAGAACCTCGAATACCTGAACCTCTACGGCACCGAAGTGACCGACGCCGGAGTGCAATCACTGGCTGGCTCGAAGAAGCTCAAGCGAATCTACGTCTGGCAGACGAAAGTGACCGAGGAAGGCCAAGCCAAGTTCAAGGCCGCGAACACAACGGCTCAACTGGTGCCGGACATCGCCCTCGACAAGAAGCGAGCGGAGATCGAAGCCAAACGCAAAGCCGAAGCCGAGGCCAAAGCCAAGGAAGAAGAAGCCAAGAAAAAGGTCGAAGAGGAAAAGAAGAAGAAAGAGGAAGAAGAAAAGAAGAAAAAGGAAGAGGAAGAAAAGAAAAAGAAGGAAGAAGAGGACAAGAAAAAAGCCGAGGAAGACAAGAAGAAAGCCGACGAGAAAAAGGACGAGAAGAAGCCCGAAGAGAAGAAGGAAGACAAGAAGTAACGGATTCGCTTCGCAGCCCGCCTGTCACTCAACAGTCGGGCTGCTTTTGTTGTGCAATCGGCGAGCGGCTGGGCGTCAGCCCACCGAGGATTTGAAACAGACCAAACGACCGTGGACTCGGTGGGTTGACGCCCAACCGCTCGCCAAACGCAACCTCAGTGCGAGCCCCGCCGCCTGTTCACGCTTTCGTGAAGTCAGCGATCCGTCGTTGCCAGAGCTGTCAGCCGAGGAAGAGGCTGAGGATCGTCGGTTCCTCGTCCAACGCGGTTTGGAATTGATCCGCGAGGAGTTTCCCGATTCGATCTGGCGAGCGTTTTCGGAATACGCGGTCGTCGGACGCTCGGTGCAAGGGGTCGCGACCGAGTTGGGGCTGCAAACTGGGAGCGTGTACTCCGCCAAGTCCCGCGTGTTGCAGCGGCTTCACTTGGAGCTTGATCGGCTATTCGAGTGAGCGTCTTCCAAATCCCGCCACCGGACCTGCCCGGTGGCGGGACTCGGCAGGGCCGGTGGCGGGACGGAGCAGGCTTTGCCGCAAATCTTGGAATTCTGGCAAGATGCTTTCTGTTGGGCGCATACCTGGATAGTCTGACCTTTCTGGTCTCCATCCGAATCCGGGGGATGTATCATGTTCTCGCAGCAGCTCGCGCGGCGTTTGTGGTCTCGTTGGTTTTCGTATCGGGGGCTGAGATCGCACGGTCGTCACGTTCTCCGAACACGACGCAACTCGGTCGAGCGGCTCGAAGACCGCACGCTGTTGGCGTTGTATGTGGGAGACTCTGTGGCGTTTTTGGGTGGCAATCCGACGTTCTTTGAGACTTCGGCCCCGGACGAACAGGCAGCGACGTCGATCCGGGCACAGTTTGATTTCCGCTTCTTGCAAGAAAGCCGCTTGTTCGACGGGGCCAGCGGACCTGTCTTTGGTCCTGAAGACAAGGACGAAGACGGCCAATTGGATTCTGGCGAAGACCGCAACGGAAACGGCAGGCTCGATGACCGCATCGAGACTTTCGTCGTCGGCGATGAACCCGTTGTCGATGGAGCGTTTCCCGCCAACACGCCGACCGATCGTTTCATGCCCTTCGAGCTGCCCGATCGGACATTCGACTATCCCGACGTCTTTACGTCCGGCCCCAATGGGGAAAAAGGGCGGGTGGACGACGACGAGGCGCAGGTGTTTTTCGATCTGCCGGTCGTCACTGTGAGTAACGGCTCAACATTCACCGAGAAGATTGAGCTGTTCGGGACGTTCGTGGCCGGCACGCCGGACCTGCGAGTCAGGCCGGCAGGATTCGGTGCCAACGTCCGAGGCAATGATCAGTATCAATCGACACCGTCTGACGATCAGATCGTGCATGTGAACGTCGCGCACGGCGGCAGCGTATCGTTCGACATTCAACTGCAAGAGGACGACCCGCGGCGACTACAGTCGCTCTTCTTCACGCAAATTCCGACCGAGTATCGCATCGCAGCGCAGGAATCGGCGGACGCAGGCTGGACCGTCAATCTGCCTGCGGGAATCTCGTCGGGTGGTGCGGGGGCGACCTTTGCCGTCACGAACGCTGGGCCGACAAATTTGCGAGTGACATTGGAACCAGGCTCCGACGTCCCGCTCGGCACCACCAAGGAGCTCACCTTGGAAGCGTTCTACGACGCGAGCACCTTCAGCGGACTCTCGCCGGAGAGGCAATTGGAATTGCGACACGACGTTCGCGATTCGATCAAGATCATCGTCACGGTGGTGACCGCGGAAGACGCCGCCGATGACCAGACCTTCGGCGGGCACTTCGTGGTCAATCACAACGGCCGATCGGCCACCGACCCCAACCATTTTCTGGGGGACCGCATCCCCGGTGACGGAATCGTCGATCCAGACTTCTTTCCAGGCGTACCGTCACCGGGATTTCCGATCGATCCGGTGCCTCCGGTGCCTGCGAGCGGCATCGTCACGTTGCTCGGCGTGCTCCAGGAGATTCGGAATACCCCCGGCCGGCACCGCATCACGTTTGCCGACAACATCTCGCAGGTGTTCGTCAACAATACGATGTTCATCCGACAGTCGATGGACATCATCGGCACTCAAGGCGCAACAGGTTTGCCGGGCGTCGAGGTCACGTTCGCGCAGGGGTCGGGAACAGTTCCAGGCTTTCCGGATTTTGTGCCGCCGTTCGGGACAGTCTTCGACGTGAACGCCACGGGGGTTTTGATCGAAGGATTGATCATCAACACTCGTGCCCAACCGAGCCAAGCGGCAGGCAGCCTGTTGCGCGTGGAAGGCGGCACCGACATCGTCATTCACAACAACTTCATCGGCACGGACCGGACGGGGCAGAACGTCCAGGGGGCCGCACTGATCACCGTCGAAATCGTGAGTCCTGCGGTCCAGTTTCTCGGCAACGTCGTCGCGACCAATCCCGGGATCGAGGATGCTCAGACGATCTTCGAGGGCGGCGTCGGAGTGCTCGTGACTCAGCCGGCCACCTTCCGCGGCAATCGCATCGGATTGGAAGCCGGAAGTACCACCTTCAACGGCGCGCACGGGATTCTGCTCGAGGAATCCGCTTTTGGGGACGATCTGCCAATGGTCATCGGCGGTCCCGAAGAGAGCGACGGCAATCTCGTGCAGGGGTTCAGCAACGGCGTTACCGTCGGGCGAAATGGTGTCACGCTGCAAGGCAACGAGTTGCGTGGGAATGAAACCGGCGCGTTCTTGGGCCGGGGCACGAACCTGATCGACAACACCATCGTGGCCAACGAGGTCGGCGTGGTCGATCAGGCGTTCGGCAACGTCATTCGCGGGAATCGCATCGGTGTCGAAGCGGATGGCGGCCTGGCAGGCAATCGGGTGGCGGGCCTGCATGTGAGTGGTTCAACGAATACGCAAGTCGGCGGCACGAATCCCGGCGACGCCAACATCATTGGCGGCAACGATGGGCCGGGAATCCTGATTACCGCGAACCCCTCTGACGGGGTGCCGTCAAACCTCACGATTCAGGGCAACTTCATCGGCACCGACGCCAGCGGCCGAGACCTTGGCAACCAAGGCCACGGGGTTTTCGCCTCAGGCGAAAGAAATCGCAACGGTTTTGGCGGTATCATCGGCGGCCAGAATCCCGGCCAGGGCAACGTCATTCGTTTCAACGACGGTGCCGGCATCGCGGTGGCGAACGGAACCACGGGACGGTTCAGACTTCCGCTCGCGGCCATCCAGGGCAATTTCTCTTTGCAAGTGAATCTGGGAACCATGGTCGGCCTTCAGTTCGCCTCCGAAGAGGAGTTTGTGGCGGAGGTGCAGCGTCGGCTCGCGAGCTTTCCCGAAGTCTTCGCGGCCCACATCGACCGACTTGTGCTGGCCTCCACCCTGCCCCAATCGGCCGGGTTCAACGCCGTCGGCAACTCCATCTCCGACAACCGCGGCCCGGGTATTGACCGCTTCAATGTCCTCAACGGCAATACACTCGATGGCATCACACCCAACGATGATACGGCCGAAAACGATCGCATCCAGAACTTCCCGGTGATCACCGCCGCCACGTTCGATCCCGTCGCCGGCACGACCACGCTGAGCGGATCGTTGACCACCCTGTCCAACGCCCAAGGCTTCATCCGTTACCGCCTCGATTTCTACCTCGCCGGCGAGGTCGGCCCAGCGGGCGAGCTGGAAGGGAAGCTCTACCTCGGCTCGACCGAGATCATTCAGACTTCCGCGACGATGCCGTTCACGTTCACGATCAACGGTCCCGTCGGCGGCGAATTCACGGCGACCGCGATCAAGATTGCTGGCATTTCTGAGGTCTTTGGCACGTCCGAGTTCTCGACCGCGAGTCCCGGACTCGTCGTGAATGACGCTCGCGATCTGCCCGATCTCAACGTGAACGACAGCATCATCGACGTGGATGCCAGCCAGGCGGGCGAACAGCGCACGCTGCGGGCCGTGTTGCAATTCGCCAACCGCGACGCGAATCGCGATCGGATCACGTTCGACATTCCGGGCGGCGGTGTCCCGCGCATCACGGTGAATACCCCGCTGCCGGTCATCGTGAACCCCGTGCAAATCGACGCCACGACCCAGCCGAACGCCGCGCGCGTCGAACTGCGCGGCCGCAACACGAACGCCAACGAGCACGGCCTGCAACTCGCCGCCGGCAACTGCGTCGTGCGCGGGCTGGCCATCGGTGGCTTCGGCGGGCACGGCCTCATCGACACTTCCTCCGGCAACAATGAGTTCACGCAACTCATCATCGGTGCCAACGCCGCACTCACGGCCACCGTCCCCAACGGATTGGACGGCATTCACCTTCTCGACGCATCGAACAACGTCATTTCCGACAGCACGATCGTGGGCAATCGCCGCCACGGAGTGCAGATCACCGGAGCGAGTTCGCAGAACAATCGGCTCTTCGACAATCGCATCGGCACGCTGTTCCCGAACAGTGGCAACGGCGTGACCATCACCAACGCGCCCAACAATCGCATCGGCCTGGCGGACGAAGACCCGAACACGATCGGCGGTAATCTCGGTCACGGCCTGCTGATCACCGGGGCCAGCGCGGCCGGGAATCTCGTCTTCAACAACCACATCGGCATCGAACAACTGCCGGGCAACCTCACGGCCCCGCTCGGCAACCTGCTGGACGGCATCCGCATCGAGAACGCCCCGAACAATTTCCTGGGAGACACTGGCGACGGAGAGCGCAACTTCATCGCGACGAATCTCGGCAACGGCATCGCCATCGTGGGAGCACAGGCTTCGACGAATCGCATCTTCCAGAACTTCATCGGCACCGCGCTCGACGGTCAGCTCGCCTTCGGCAACCTGCTCAATGGCGTGCTGGTGGACAACGCGCCGAACACGCAAATCGGCGTGTCCCTGCCCACCGGCGGCAACGTCATCACGGGCAACGGCGAGTTCGGCGTGCAGCTCAAAGGGGCGCAGGCGACGAACAACAACCTCCAGCGAAACTTCATCGGCCCGAACGGAGCGCTCGAATGAGTCTTGGCCACGCTTCCCGGAATCGCCGGCTCGTTCGCCGGCAATCGGCGCGGCGGAGTGCTCGTGCAGGACGCGCCGGGCAACTTCATCGGCGACACGAACGGACCGAATGATTTCGGTCTGAAAGGTGGGAACAATATTCAAGATAACGCCGGAGCCGGCGTGCATTTGCTCGGACCCGGAGCGTTCAACAACACGCTCATCGGCAACGCGATTCTCAACAACGGCAGCCACGGAGTGCTAATCGACTTCGCCCGTAACAACACGATCGGCGGCCCGCACGATCCGACCGGCAATGTCTTCCGCGAGAACGCGATCGCCGGCAACCTCGGCGACGGCATTCATCTCGTCGGCGTCGATGCCACGCGCAACACAATCCTCGGCAACTTGATCGGCGTCGTCCGCGACGGCTTCACTGAAGTCCTCACCGCCGCGTCGAATAACAACGGCATCGGTATTGAGAATGCTCCCGGCAACACGATCGGCGGCCTGAGCTTCGCCAGCCGCAACATTCTCTCCGGCAACACGCGGGCCGGGATTCGGATCGAAGGTCCAAGCGCAACCGAGAACCTCGTCTTCGGCAACTTCATCGGCACGAACCTGACCGGCACGGCGGCCCTCCCGAACCAGCAAGAGGGCGTCTTGATCGTGAACGCCGCGAACAACGACATCGGCGGCACCGCGACCAACCCGCGCCGAGCCGCCGGCTTCGGGAACCTGATCTCCGGCAATCGCCAAAGCGGCGTCTTCATCAGCGGGCCGAACGCTCGGAACAATCGCGTCTCGGCCAACCGGATCGGCGTGCAAATCCTCGACGACAACTCCCCGCTCCCGAATCGGTTGGACGGACTGCGCATCGCCGGTGACGCCTCGGAGAACACGATTGGCGGCACATCGCCCGGCGAGGGAAACCTGATTCGCTCCAACTTGCTCTCCGGCGTCGCGATCCAATCGGGGACGGCCAACGTGATCCAACGGAATCGCTTCGGCGACCATTTTGGACTGGGCATCGATCTCGGCCCCGTCGGCGTCACCAACAACGACCTCGCCTCTCCGCCCGACCTGGATGCCGGCGGAAACGATTTGCAGAACTTCCCGATCCTCTCCGCCGCCGGTGCCGAACTGGGCCTCGGTGCGAACATCGAAATTCGCGGCACGCTGATCTCGCGGCTCGGCCAACGCTACACGCTCGATTTTTATCTCGTGTCACCGGACGTCCCTGGCGAACCGGACGTCAGCGGGCAGGGCGAAGGGACCGACTTCTTCGGCTCAGTCCGCGTGACGACCGACGCTTTCGGCACCGCGAACTTCGTGGCCGTGCTCCCCAATACGCTGGGCCTTCCGCCCGGCCGAATCATCACGGCGACCGCGACCGATTCGGAGGGCAACACGTCCGAGTTCTCCGCCAACATCACGCTGACCGAACCGCTCGCGCCGCTCTCCGGAGACCCCAATCAACCGCCAGTCGCCAGCGACGACGAAGCGACCACCGACCAGCGCGTCGCTGTCACCATCGACGTGCTCGACAATGACGACGACCCCAACGGCGACACGATCACGCTGCAAACCTTCACGCAACCCGCGCTCAACATCGGCACGGTCGAGGAAACCGACGACGGCCGCTTGCGCTTCACGCCCGCCGCTGGTTTTAGCGGCGAGGCCACGTTCACCTACACGATTGGCGACAGTCGCGGCGGCAGCGATGAAGGCACCGTCACGATCACCGTCAACCCGAACGCCGCGCCGGTCGCGGTCGCGGACACGTTTGTCACGCGACGCAACACAGCGACAACGGTCACGGCCGTGCGCGGAGTGCTCGCGAACGATACCGACGCCAATCTCGACCCACTGACGGCCGCCGTTGTCGATCCGCCTGACAACGGCCAATTGACGCTCAACACGGACGGCGGCTTCGTGTACTCGCCGAACAACAACTTTGCCGGGACCGACACGTTCACCTACAAAGCCAACGATGGCTCCGTCGATTCGCAACCCACGACCGTCACCGTTCAGGTGCTCGACGACAACGCGGCGGGGCTGATCGTCAACGGCGAACTCCGAGTCCACGCGGCCAACACGAACGACTCGATCTCGATCAAGCCGGTCGGCACGAACCTGCAAGTCACGCTCAATGGCCGCTCGTCGTTGTTCGCACTCGCCGACGTGCAATCGCTGCGCGTCAACGCGAGCGGCGGCAACGACACCGTGACCGTCGATCCGCTCGTCCTCAAGCCGACGGTCCTCTACGGCGGCGACGGCAACGACAGGCTCACGGCCGGCGGAGGCAACTCGACGCTGCTCGGCGGAGCGGGCAACGACACGCTCGCAACCGGCAACGTGCTCGCCGCGAATGCCACGAGCATCGTGCTCGACGGAGGCATCGGCAACGACACCCTCAACGCCTCGAAGGTCGCGGCGGCCGTCGCGGTCACGCTGATCGACGGACTCGGCAACGACTCGCTCACCGGCCACCCAGGCAACACGACGTTCGTGCTGACCCCCGGCAGCGCGGACACGCTCACCGATCCGAACGGTCTCGACACGCTCGACTTCTCCGATGCTTCGGCTGGTGTGACCCTCGATCTCGACAAGAGCGGCGTCACGCAAACGGTCTTCGGCGTCCACACGGTCAAGTTCACCGGCGTGATCGAGAACTTCGTCGGCTCAGCCTTCGCCGACTCGCTGACGGTCGATCCGCTGGCCACCGTCACACGCACCGTTGATGGTGGCGGTGGAGACGACCGCGTGCTCATCGGCAACCGCGGTCGAGCCACGTCAAACGACGGTGCGGTTGTCGCCGTGACCGGCCTCGCCCCGGTCAATCATTCGAACTTCGAGACCGTTGAACTCGGCACCCCGATCGCCAACGACAACGCTTACACGGCCCAGGAAGACAAGAAGCTGACAGTCTCCGTCGCTCAAGGAGTGCGTGCCAACGACACCGATCCAGACGGCTTACCGCTGACGATCACCGTCGTCGAAACCACCGAGCACGGCGTTCTGACACTGAAGGCCGACGGCTCATTCACTTACCAGCCGAACCTCAACTTCAATGGCACCGACACGTTCACCTACCAAGCCAGCGACGGTGCGCTGAGCGACACCGCCACCGTCACGATCACCGTCACCCCAGTCGCCGACGCACCACTGGCCGTCAACGACCTGTTCGTCACGACGCGTGATGCCGCGCTGAACGTCTCTGCCGAACTCGGAGTCCTCGCCAACGACAGCGACCCCGACGGCAACGTGATCACCGCCGCCGTTCGCAGCACCCCGAAGAGCGGCACGCTCACGCTAAACGCCAATGGCTCGCTGACCTACATGCCGAAGCTCGGCTTCACCGGCCTCGACTCGTTCACCTACCGAGCATCCGACGGCGCGCTAAACTCGAAAGACGCAACCGTCACAATCACGGTCCTCGGCGACCGCGTCGTACTCGACGATGAGAGGCTAACTGTCACCGGCACGACAAACGCCGACACGATCCGCGTCTCGTCCACGAACGCCACACTGTCGGCCCTCATCGGCGGCAAAGAGATCGCCCGCGTGCCACTCTCGTCCGTAACTTCGCTGGTCGTCAATTCGCTCGGCGGCAACGACAACGTGACCATCGACCCGAACGTCACGCTCAACTCACAACTCGACGGCGGCAACGGCGACGACCAACTCACCGGCGGCGGAGGCAACAGCACATTGATCGGCGGCTCCGGCAAAGACACGCTCCGTCGTGGCACGAACTACCAAGCCGGCGAGGGCGACGACAAACTCTTCTTCTCGCAAGGTGACACGCTCGACGGCGGCACCGGCAACGACTCCGCCTTCGCCGACGAAGCCACCGCCGCAGTGACGCTCGACCTGACAAACGCAAACCTCGAACTCGTCCAAGGCTCCCGCTTCGACGACACGCTCGACGCCAGCGCCGTCACGACTGCGATCAAACTACTCGGCAAAGATGGCAACGACACGCTCCTCGGAGGCACCGCCAACGACACTCTCGACGGCGGCAACGGCAGCGACTCACTCAACGGCGGCACCGGAGCCGACACGCTCACCGGAGGCGTGGGTGACGACGAACTCATCGCCGGACCCGCCACTACCGACGGAGCCATCGACCGCCTCAGTGGCGACGCCGGCAACGACACCATCCGCCGCCACTTGATCGACCTCGACCTCGTCTTCTTCGCAGAGATCGTTCTCGACTTGTAAACCGCCACCGGGGCAGGCCCGATGGCGGACTTCAGCAATAGGGTCGCACAAGCCACTTTCGGTTGGTTGTTGTCCTCGGCTAGAATCTGGCACCTTCCGCAGCCGATGTCTGATCGGTCGCGAGACTTGCCTACCTTGCATGAGGACATCCCGATGTTGCGCTGGTTTGCTCGGTTCATTGTTGTGCTCGGATCCGTTGGTCTCTGTTCGGTGGCGTCCGCCGCAAATGTTGAGAAACTCGACTTTGGCCGCGATGTGCGGTCGATCCTGTCGAACAATTGCTTCAAGTGTCACGGCCCGGATGAAAAGCAGCGGCAGGCCGGCTTGCGGCTCGATCAACGCGACGGAGCCATTGCGAAGCTGGAATCTGGCAAGAGCGGCATCGTCGCGGGCAAGTGGTCGGAAAGCGAAATCATCGCTCGACTGACGACCGACAACGCCGACCTCAAGATGCCGCCGCCGAGTTCCGGCAAGAAGGTTTCGGCGGAACAAGTTGAAAAACTCAAACGCTGGATCGACGAAGGGGCCGAGTACAAGCCGCATTGGTCATTCGTCGCGGCGGTTCGACCGGAGTTGCCCAAGGTGGCCGATGAGTCGTGGGTCAAGAACCCGATTGATCGCTTCGTGCTCGCAAAGTTGGACAAGACCGGACTGAAGCCGTCGCCGCAAGCTGACAAGGTCACTCTGATTCGCCGTCTGACGTTCGATCTGACCGGTCTGCCGCCGACTCCGGCGGAGGTCGATGCGTTCGTCGCGGACAACTCGACGGAAGCGTACGACAAGCTCGTCGAGCGGCTGTTCAACTCGGCGCGGCACGGTGAGCATCAGGGGCGCTACTGGCTCGACGCGGCGCGCTACGGCGACACGCACGGGTTGCACCTCGACAACGAACGCTCGCTGTGGCCGTACCGCGATTGGGTCATCGGGGCGTTCAATCGCAACGTGCCGTTCGATCAATTCACGGTCGAGCAACTCGCGGGCGACCTGTTGCCGAACGCGACGATGGAGCAACGCATTGCGTCGGGTTTCAACCGCTGCAACGTGACGACCAGCGAGGGGGGCTCGATCAATGAGGAGGTTCAAGTCCGGTACGCGGTTGATCGCACCGAGGCGATCGGAACAGTATGGCTCGGACTGACCGTCGGGTGCGCGGTCTGCCACGACCACAAGTTTGATCCGATCACGCAGAAGGAGTTCTATCAGCTTTACGCCTTCTACGGCTCAACCGCCGACGCGGCGATGGACGGCAACGCGCTGCTGCCGCCGCCGGTCATCAAGCTGCCGTCGAATGAACACACCGCGAAGTTCAAAGCGATTGACGACGAACTAGTCACGGTCCGCAAACAGATCAGCGATGAGGTCGCCAAGATCGAATACACCGAACCCGCGCCAGTCGAAGGCAAACCCGCTGGTGAACCGAAAGAATTCGTGTGGATCGACGACGCCGCTCCATCGGGAGCACAGCTTCAAGGGGACTCGCCGTGGGAGTTCGTGTCGAAGCCGGCACCTGTCTTCTCCGGCGAGAAGTCCACCAAACGCTCCGGGGCCGCGATGTCTCAGCACTTCTTCACCGGAGCGACCACTCCGCTGAAAGTCGGCGAAGGGGACAAGCTCTTCGCGTACTGCTACCTCGACCCGGCGAACCCGCCGCAAACGGTCATGCTGCAATGGAACGACGGCGAGTGGGAACATCGAGCCTTTTGGGGCGAAGACAAGATCGCCTTCGGAGCGGGTGACGTGCCCGGACATCGTCGGCTCGGCGACTTGCCGAAACTCGGCGAATGGGTGCGGTTGGAAGTCGATGCCGCTCACGTCGGTTTGCCAGCCGGCAAGCTCGTGAACGGCTGGGCTTTCACGCAGTTCGGCGGCACGATGTATTGGGACAAGGCGGGCATCGTCACTCGCACTCCTCAAGACGGAGCCGGCTTTGAATCGCTGCTCGCCTGGGAGGCTTACGAGAAGGCTCAAGCCCAATCGAAAGTCCCGCAGCCGATCCGCGACGCGATCAAGCTCGAAGCCGACAAACGGAACGACGACCAGAAGAAACAGATTCGCGAATACTTCCTCACCAACGTCTACGCGAAGTCGCAACCGGTGCTCGCGCCGCTCAACGCCAAAATCGAAACGCTCAACAAACAGCGAACCGATCTCGACGCGGCCATCCCCTCGACGATGGTGATGGCCGACATGCCACAGCTTCGCGAGACGAACATCCTGATTCGCGGCGCGTACAACAAGAAGGGAGACAAGGTCACGCACGGCGTCCCGGCCGCTCTCGGCGGTAAGCTCCCGGAAGGCGCCCCGGTCAATCGGCTTGGCTTGGCGAAATGGTTGGTCGATCCAGCTCATCCGCTGAGCTCGCGCGTCACGGTCAATCGTTTCTGGCAACAATTTTTCGGGCGCGGTCTCGTGAAGACGTCCGAGGACTTTGGCGTCCAAGGGGATTGGCCGACGCATCCCGAATTGCTCGACTGGCTGGCGACAGAGTTTCAGGTGCCGACATTCCTCACGGCCCTCGAAGAGAGCGCTCGGCGCGGGTCTCCTGACCCCGCCGCTGCCGCGACCTCAGGTCTCCCGAACGCGGTGGAGACATCCGGTCCAACGAACGGCGGGGTCGGGAGACCCGCGCCGAGCGCGATCAGCGTCGGCAACTGGGACATGCGACACATCCTGCGACTGATCGTGACGTCGAACACCTACAAACAGTCGTCGGCCGCACTCCCCACTCCGAACTCCCCGCTCCCCACTCTTTACCAACGCGATCCCGAAAACATGCTGCTCGCGCGCGGCTCGCGATTCCGTTTTGATGCCGAAGTGATTCGGGACTCCGCGCTGTTCGCCAGTGGCCTGCTGGTCGAGAAAGTCGGAGGCAAAAGCGTCAGGCCATACCAGCCGAACGGCCTGTGGGAAGCGGTCGCGTTCGTCGGCAGCACGACGAGCACGTTCAAACGAGATGCCGGCGAGGCTCTGTATCGCCGCAGCATGTACACGTTTTGGAAACGAACCTCGCCCCCGCCCCAGATGACCACGTTCGACGCCCCCTCGCGGGAAGTCTGCTCCGTGCGACGCCCGCGAACGAACACGCCGCTGCAAGCACTCGCAACAATGAACGACGAACAATACGTCGAAGCCTCGCGACACTTCGCCCGCCGCATGTTGCTCGAAGGAGGCTCTACGTACCCCGACCGCCTAACCCACGGCTTCCGCCTCGTCACCGGCCGCAAGCCATCGCCTGCTGAACTGGAAGTCCTCGTCGCCCTCTTCCAAGAACATCACGCTCACTACCAAGGCAAGGCCGAAGAGGCGGTCAAACTCCTCAGCATCGGCGAATCCAAGCGTGACGAATCGCTCAACCCCAGCGAGTACGCCGCGATGACGATGGTCGGAAACCTTCTGCTGAATTTGGACGAGACGCTGACGAAAGAGTAACCAATATGACCTACCGAACTTTGGAATCTGTTCTGCATCCCGACAGTCACCTGTCATTGCCAGCATCGGAGCTGCCGAGCCATCCCGTCCGAGTCATGGTGACAATCATGGTTCCTGACGAAACGGATTCGCTGGCCGAATTGGGTGACTATTCAGAAACACTGGCCGACTACGAGGAGTTGCTCGCGCAGGGGGCCATTCAATGGTGATCACGCGCGGCGAACTCTGGTGGGCCGACCTGGCTCCGACGAAAGGGACCGAACAATCGGGCCGCCGTCCAGTTCTTGTCGTGCAAATGGATAAGGCCAACGCCGTCAGCCCGCATACGATCATCGTCCCGCTGACGACCAGAATTCGTCACCGACAGTTGAAAAGCCATGTCGCGATCACGGCAAGCGACGGAGGGACGACTCACGACGGAGTCATCCTCTGCGAGCAAATCCGAGTCGTCGATAAACAACGATTGCAGTCTCGGATTGGTCTACTTTCCCAGGAACGAATGAACGAAGTTGATGCGGCATTGAAGACGATCTTGGATCTCGTCTGATCGAAGGATCAATCATGGTTCGCGCCACATTTGAACGTGTTCTGCAACAACTCCATCGGCGAGCGCCGTTCCGTCCGTTCGTTGTCGAACTGTTGAACGGAGATCGCGTCGAAGTCGATCATCCCGAAGCCCTGATCGTGCGAGCGGGAACGGCGATCTTCGTCTCGGCCGATGGCACGCCGACGTGGTTTGACCACGAAAGCGTCAACAGCTTCACGACAAACGGAACCAAGAAGCCACGACGGGAGCGAGGTTGAATCATGTCGTCGTTGGTACTTCACGATTTCTCTTGGCAAAGGATGATCAACGCTGTCGAAGCCGTTAAGGAACGTGCATGTCGTGCCGCCGCCGCGTTGGAACAGGCCGGCATTCCCTATGCCGTCGCCGGAGGCAACGCCGTCGCAGCCTGGGTCGCTCGCGTTGATGAGGACGCGGTTCGCAATACGAACGACGTGGATATCCTGGTTCGCCGTTCGGATTTCGAGGCGATCAAGCAGGCTCTGGAAGGTGTCGGCTTTGAGTACGCCTTCGTAAACGGCGTTCACGTTTTCATCGACGGCCCAGACGGCAAACCCAGCCGTGGCCTGCATCTGCTGTTTGCGAATGAGAAGGTCAAAGACTCGTATCCGCTACCCACCGCCGATGTGACTGAAGCGGTTCCCGCAAACGATTACCTAGTTGTGTCGCTCGATGCGCTCGTAGTGATGAAACTGAATTCGTACCGCGACAAAGACCGAACACATTTGCGAGACTTGCTCGGCATCGGCCTGATCGACCAATCCTGGTGCTCGCGGTTGTGCCCGCAACATGCCGAACGACTGCAACAGTTGATCGACACGCCAGACGGATGACCCAATCTCTCCGTGTCCTCTGTGTCTCTGTGTTTTTTAGAAAATGAAACACAGAGGCACGGAGGACACGGAGTCTGCCAATTCCCAACAAATCACCCACAAGGGACCAAACCATGAACCCGATTCAAGAATATCAACTACGTGAAACTCGACGTTACTTCTTCGGCAAGTGCGCCGCCGGACTCGGCGGAGCGGCGTTGGCCTCGACGATGAGGCCGCAGTCGCTGTTGGCCGAACCAGCCGTCAACGAGTCAGCCGGCATCCTACCGGCACTTCATCATGCTCCGACGGCCAAGCGAGTCATCTGGCTGTTCATGGCCGATGGACCGTCGCAGATGGACCTCTTCGACTACAAGCCAAAGATGGAGGAGTACTTCGACAAAGACTTGCCGGAGTCGGTCCGCAACGGGCAACGGATTACAACGATGACTTCGGGACAGACTCGATTCCCGATCGCGCCGACGCTGTTCAAGTTCCGGCCGCATGGCGAAAGCGGAGCACTCGTCAGCGAGTTGCTGCCGGAGATCGGTTCGATTGTGGACGACATCACGATCGTGAAGTCGATGCACACCGACGCGATCAACCACGACCCGGCGATCACGTTCATTCAAACCGGCAGCGAACTTCCCGGCCGGCCGAGCGCGGGAGCTTGGATTTCTTACGGCATCGGCAGTCCGAATCAGAACCTGCCGAGCTTCGTCGTGCTCACGTCGCGCATCGCGCCCGGTTCGGCGACGCAAGCGTTGTTCTCGCGGCTGTGGGGTTCAGGCTTCCTGCCGACGAAGCATCAAGGAGTCGGATTGCGATCGCAGGGCGATCCGGTGCTGTATCTCTCGAACCCGGCGGGCGTCGATCCGACAACGCGACGCAAGATGCTCGACGGTTTGGCCAAGCTGAATCAAAAGCGGTTCGTGGAAGTGGGCGATCCGGAAATCAACACGCGCATCGCGCAATACGAAATGGCGTTTCGGATGCAGACTTCGGTGCCGGAGCTGACCGACATCTCGAACGAGCCGAAGCATGTGCTCGACATGTACGGCCCGGAAGTCACCGACCCTGGCACGTTCGCCTACAACTGCCTGCTCGCGCGACGTATGGCCGAGCGTGGCGTCCGCTACACGCAAGTCTTCCTGCGCGGCTGGGACCATCACGGTGCCCTCCCCGGCAGCATCCGCCAACTGACGAAGGCCGCCGATCGTCCCGCTGCCGCGCTGGTCAAAGACTTGAAGCAGCGCGGAATGCTCGACGATACGCTGGTCGTCTGGGGTGGCGAGTTTGGCCGTACCGTCTACAGCCAGGGAACGCTGACCAAAGACAACTACGGCCGCGACCATCACCCGCGCAACTTCACGATGTGGTTTGCCGGCGGCGGCATGAAGAAGGGACTCGTCCACGGCGAGACCGACGATTTCTCGTACAACATCACCGAGAAGCCAATGCACGTCCACGACCTCAACGCCACGCTGCTGCATTGCCTGGGCCTCGACCACGAAAAGCTGACCTACCGTTTCCAAGGCCGAGATTTCCGCCTGACCGACGTGCATGGCAACGTGGTCAAGGAGATCCTCGCGTGAGAGGCGTCTGTCAGCCGATGACAGCAACGCCAAAGGTTCTTCGTCCCGCCAGGACTTTGTCATGTTGACTCTCTCCGGATCGCGAACCTCGTTCTGTGATGGCGTGAGCCGCCGCAATTTTCTCAAAGCGGGAGCGTTGGGATTCGGCGGCTTCGGTCTGGCGGACCTGTTGCGGCTGCGGGCTGAGGTGGGCGCGTCACCGAACATTCCGAAGTCGATCATTCTCATCTGCCTCCCTGGTGGCCCAAGTCACATCGACATGTACGACATGAAGCCGGACGCTCCCGCCGAATACCGGGGTGAGTTCCGGCCGATCGCCACGAATCTTCCCGGTCTTGACATCTGCGAGCTGATGCCGTTGCAGACGAAGATCGCCGACAAGCTGGCGGTGGTTCGCAACCTGACGTTCACTCAGGGCGATCACCAGATGCAGGAGGTTTACACGGCGTTTCCGGCGGCTCCGAACGCACCGTTCCTTTCGCCGCCGATTCGTCCGGCGGTCGGTTCGATCATCAGCAAGTTGCGCAGCGACGAGCGTTCGCTGTTGCCGAACTACATCAGTCTCGGCGGGAGCGACTTCTACAACGTCGCTGCGGCGGAAGTGCCGATGTACCTCGGCCCGGCGCATGCTCCGTTTGAGCCGAAAGGGGAAGTGGTCGGGAACCTGGAGTTGAGGAAAGAAGTCGGACTGAGCCGTTTCGGCGACCGTCAGTCGTTGCGTCGCACATTTGACCAACTGCGCCGCGATCTGGATGCCACGAACCAGTTGGAGGCGGTCGATTACTACAACGCGAAGGCCGTTGACATGCTGACGTCAGCCGCAGTCCGCAACGCCTTCGACATCGAACAGGAGTCGCCAGAGACGCGGGCGCTCTACGGAGCCGACACGAAATTCAAGCTGTATTACCAAGCAGGCCACACTTGGCATGCCTCGCGGTTCCTGCTGGCTCGACGACTGGCCGAGGCGGGTGTGCCGTTCATCACGCTGACCGAAGGAGGCTGGGACGATCACGGCAAAGTCAACGCCGCCTCGCCCGAAGGCAACGTCTTCGAGAGGCTGCGCGAGAAGCTCCCCGTATATGACCGCTCGATCTACGCGCTGATCACCGACCTCTATCAGCGCGGCCTGGACAAGGACGTAGCGGTCGTCGTGTGGGGCGAGTTCGGCCGCACTCCGCGCATCAACTTCGCCGGCGGACGGGACCACTGGCCGCGAACTGGCTTCGCTCTCTTTTCTGGAGGGGGCTTCCGCACCGGTCAGGTCATCGGCCAAACCGACGCCCGCGCCGAACGTCCGACGAGCAAGGCCTACACCCCGCAGAACGTCTTCGCGACGCTCTATCATTTCCTGGGCATCGATCCCGACCACTCCACCTATCAGCACCCCAGCGGCCGACCGATGCACCTCCTGGACGACTCGACTCGAATCACCGAGCTGGCATAGAGAACCACTGCGGAGAGGCCATTGACGAACGACATCCTGATTCAAGCGGAGAAGCTTGCCAAGATTTACAACGGCAAGACGCCGGTCACAGCACTGTGCGATGTCTCGTTCACGCTGCGGCGAGGTGAGTTGGCGGCGTTGCTGGGGAAGTCGGGATCTGGGAAATCGACGTTGCTCAATTTGCTGGCGGGGTTGGATCAGCCGTCGTCCGGATCGCTCGTCGTCGCGGGGTTGCCGTTGCACTCGTCGGATTCGGGACAGATGGCGGCGTATCGCTCCGGCACGGTTGGAGTAGTTTTTCAGTCATACAACCTGATCCTGAGACGCACCGCGTTGCAGAACGTTGAGCTGCCGCTTGTCTTTTCGGGACAGACTCCGAAAGATCGACAACAGCGAGCGTTGGCCGCGCTCGATGCGGTTGGATTGACGCCTCGCGCGCCTCACCGGCCGACGGAACTCTCCGGCGGCGAGCAGCAGCGAGT
>SXGS01303429.1_pt1 | contig 44750 bp, 39 predicted proteins | sample 3174681 | NCBI WGS metagenome assembly SXGS01 (sample SAMN11356861, study PRJNA531348) | freshwater metagenome | isolation source: freshwater sample F1-80 | place: China: Fuxian Lake, Yuxi | collected 2017-12-25 | reverse complement strand
GTGCCGCCCACGCTGCTCGTGCTGCCGACGCCGCCCGCGCCGCCCACACCGCCGACGCCGCCGACACCGCCCACGCCGCCCGCGCCGCCAGGCCCGGTGGGGAGCACTGTCGCCGTGCCGGTGTCATCGAGGCTGCAGCTCGCGGCCGCGACGACGAAGGCGCCCACTGAACATAGAGCCAGAACTTTTACCAAGCGAAAGCCGCGCATATGCCTTTGGGTGGAACTCTCGTCGCCCGAGCGATCATAGTCAACGCGAGACTTCGCGGCGAACTTGTCGGCGGCTCGAGCGGCCGCGGCGAGCGGGTCCGAGGCGAGCAGGCGTGCGATTCGCGCGCGTCAGGAGCTCGTCCGACACCACGCTCGCCACGCCTCGCGCAGACACGACTCGAGGCCCCGCGCCTTTCGTGGGGCGTCGCACAGCGGGCTCGTCATCAGCCGATCGCGCAAGACGTGGCGGAGCTCCGCGAGCTCTGCGGCGCCGCGCAACGATGCGAGCTCGACCGCGCGCGCCACGAAGGCGTCGTCGTCAGGGACCGCGAAGCTCTCGAGCCCTACCTGCGAGAGCAGGCTGAGCCCGACGCGCGAGACATGTCGATCCCCGAGGCGTGTGAGCACGGCGACGCCCATGTAGAGCGCCTCGCAGGTCGTCGTCGTGCCGTGGTACGGGAACGCGTCGAGCACGCAGTCGACGTCCGCGATCGCGCGCAGGTGCTCGGCGTGCCCCAACGTCCCCGGCAGCATCGTGACGCGCTCGGGATCGACTCCGCCGCGCGCGAACAGCTCACGATAGCTGTCCGCCGTCTTACCGTCCGTGAGCGTGTTGGCCTTCATCACCATGCGCGCGTCCGGGATCGCCTCGAGTACGCGGCACCACCGCGCCACCGTACCCACCGTGACCTTCGCCGTGTTGTTGTACGAGCCGAAGGTGATGAAGCCATTTTTCCCGCGCGGCGGAGGCCCCGGCTCGGGCACGCCGGCGGGTGGCAAGTAGCAGTGGAGCCCGCCTTCGAGGTAGAGGAGCCGCTCGGTGTGGAAGCGCTCGCTGCCGGGAGGGTCGCACCACACATCGGTGACGCGATAGCCGATGGCGCTCATGCCTGCGGTGTCGGGATAGCCCAGGTACGTGACCTGCACGGGCGCGGGACACAGGCCGAACGCGAGCAGCCGATGGCCCGCCGTGTGACCGGCGAGATCGACCAAGACGTCGATCCGGTCTTCGCGAACCTGCGCGGCGAGCTCGTGGTTCGTGAGCCCGGCGACGTCGCGCCAGGCGTCGCACGTTCCGCGGAGTCGCTCGGTCACGCGGTCGGGCGCGATCGTGTTGGAGTAGGCAAAGAACTCGTAACGCTCCCGGTCGCGCTCGCGGAAGAGCGGCTCGACGAAGAACGCCACCGCGTGCGTCTTGAGGTCGGGCGACACGAAGCCGACGCGCAGCCGGCGCTCGGGATCGCGATCGACGCGGGGGTCCGGCGGCAGCCGCTCGTTGCAGTAGATGCGCGACCAGCGCTGGTGCTCGGCGAAGATCGTCTCGCGCGGGACCGAGTCCAGGTACTGGAGCGTGAGGAGCAGGTTCGAGTGCCAGTGCGGGCGATCGCGCACTAGCGAGATCGCCTCGGTGAGGTGGCGCAGCGCGTCGAGGCCATTGCCCTGTTTCGACAGCGCGTTCGCGATGTTGCAGTGGGCCGAGGCGTGCTTCGGATCGCGCTGGAGGAGGTCGCGGTAACACGCGATGGCGTCGGAGAGCCGGCCGACGTCCGCGAGCAGGACTCCCAGGTTCAAGAGCGCCGGTGCACAGTCGGGCTCGATGGCGAGCGCGCGCTTGTAGAGCTCGAACGCGCGATCGCGGGCTCCAGTCGCGGAGCACATCGAGGCCAGATTGTTCATGGCGCCGACGTGCGTCGGCTCGAGCTCGAGGACGCGCTCGTAGCAGGCGATGGCCTTCAGGGGCTCGCCGAGGTGCTCGTGGGCGCGGCCAAGCTGTGCGTGGGCGCTCGCGCGATCGGGCTCGATGTCGAGCGCCCGCCGCAAGAGCTCGAGCCCCTCGCGCGCGCGGCTCGTCCCGCACGCGAGCTGCGCGAGGTTGACGAGGACGGCCGGGTGCTCTTCGGTCTCGAGCACCTCCCGGTAGCCAGCTTCGGCTACGGCAAGGTCTCCGCGCCCGTGGGCCTCGATCGCCTCGGCGAAGCGCGCCTCGAGCTCGGCAGCGGTGAGCACGAGCGCATCTCACCACGCGCGCGCGCGACATGCCAAGCGAAGGGTCCGTGCGTCGGCGCAAATTGCGCGTGGACTTGATGCGGCGCACGAGCTGGCCTCGCGTTCGGCGCGCCACGGTCGGGCTGCAACAAGTCGAGGACGCCGGGCCCGCCGTCGCCTCGATCGGGCACGAGCGAATTTGTCAGCGTCATTCGGGCTCAGGGGACTAGGCTGACGCGCCTTCATGCTCGCGGTCCGAAGCGCCACGGCGGCAGACGCCGCCACGATCCTGCGCTTCGTCGTGCTGCTCGCCGAGTACGAGCGCGAGCCCAGCGCCGTTCGCGTGACGGCCGACGACCTCGCCGCGCAGCTCGCCGAGCCGTCGCCACCATTTCAGTGCCTCATCGCCGAGGTCGATGGCGCCCCGGTTGGATTCGCCCTGTATTTCCCGACCTATTCGACATGGCGTGGCAAGACGGGCACGTGGCTCGAGGACTTGTTCGTCTTGCCCGAGCATCGCGGCAGCGGCGTCGGCCGCGCCTTGCTCGCTCGCGTCGCGGAGGTGACTGTCACGCGCGGCGGCGCGCGGCTCGAGTGGGCCGTCCTGCGCTGGAACGAGCCCGCGATCCGCTTCTACGAGCAGCTCGGCGCCTCCCCCCTCGACGCGTGGGAGACGTATCGCCTCACGGACGAGCAACTGTCCAAGCTCGCACGACGAGGGTAAGGAAGAGTGCCCATGCTGCAGATGAAAGACCTTCCCTGGATCAAGCCGTGCGACGACCCGTACGAGCTCGTGCACGTCACACCGAACGGCACCGATCTGCTGCCGGAGGTGCTTCGCCCGCGCGTGCTCGTGCACACCGTGCACGACGGTGACGCCGTCCCCGCCCAGTTCCTGACGCACCGCGACGGCTCGCCGATCGCCGATCCGGACGAGCTCGAGCGCCGCTACATCCGCGAGCGCGACTGGGGCGCGAACCTCGTCGCCTCCGGGATCGCGAGCGCCCTCGGACTCTCCGGCTATGTGCGCTGCAACGTCGCGCGCGTGTTGCTCGACTTCAACCGATTTCCCGGCAGCACGCCGCCGCTCAACCGCGACCCGCTCGAGCGCCTCGCGATCAACGAGCCGTTCGCGTCCGGGCTCGACCACGGGCAGAAGCTCGAGCTGCTCGAGAGGTACTACGACCAGAGCTCCGAGCTCATCGAGTCGTCCTGGCTCGACGGCAACCTCATCATGCTCGGCGTGCACACCTACGACCAGCGCAACCCGAGCCAGACGACGCGGCCCGACATCTCGCTCGTCACCTGTTCGCACACCTACTTGCGCGAGTCGCGCATGCCGTTCGGCGTGTTCGATCCGCTCTACCCGGACGTGCTCGGCGAGTCGACCTGCAGCCGCGTCCTGCGCGATCGCATCTCGCTCAACTTCGAGCGCACGGGCTTTCGCGTGCTGCACAACCACCCGTACGCGCTGCCCGAAGGGAGCATCGAGGTGCGCGCTCAGGTTTGGTACTTCTTCGACTTCCTGCGTCGCCGCTACATCGAGGCGTTCCCCGAGACGCGCGACTGCGCCGCGCACGGCCTCGTCTGGTCGATGCTGCTCAATACCAACCTTCGGCTCCACGACGGCGAGACGCTCCGCGCCTACCTGCACCGCTTCCGCAAGCTGCCGGAGGGCGACGTCTTGCGTTTTCAAGAAGCCGAGGCGGCCTACCGGCGCGTCTCGGCGTTCCTCGATGCCGACGTGCTCCGCGACTACCGTCGCTCACCCGATCGCCCGAGCGCCATCGCGATGGAGGTGCGCAAGGATCTCTTGTGCACGTTCGATCCGGAGACCGGGCGCCCGCTGCCGCTGACCGACGAGCAACGCGATCGCGCGACGGTCATCGGTCACATCATCGCGAGCGCGATTCGCCTTTATTTCGAGCACGACCGCAACTTCGGTTAGCAGCGGCTCACGGCGCGAGCTCGACGACGACGAGGCCTCCGGGAGCCGGCAGCGAGAAGTCGACCTCCGCGAGGTGCGACGGCATGCCGAAGTCGCGCGCCGCCTCGGCCGACTCGTACACGGGCACGATGACGCGGTACTTGGCGGCGGGGGCGACGCTCTCGTGGTGGCACTGACAGCCCGAGGCGTTGGTGTCGAACGTGAAGGCGAGCCCCGCCCAGCCGTCGCCGATCGAGTCGCCAGGCAAGACCTCCGGCGCGACCATAGGGCACGCGCCGCACGCGATGCAGTCGGGCGGCCCGTCGCACGGGACGGTGCAAACCCCGGTGCGCACGAGCGGCTCGGCATAGCCCGTCGCGCAGCCGGTGACGTCGTACCGAAGCGCGCAGTCTTGCAGCAAGAACCACGAGCGACCCGACGAGTTGCGAAACTCGAACTTCACCGCGTACGGGCCTGGACCTTCCGCGCTCTCGGCGCACTCGCGCGGGACGCCGCCACCCGCGCCCGTGGTCACGCCCGTGCCATTCGTGACGCCGACGCTCCCGCTCGTCGAGGCCCCGCCGGCGCCGCCGCTCCCCGCGATGTGGTCATCGACGATGGCCGTTCCGCCACACGCCGCGAGCACCGAAAACAACCCGGCCCAAACGATCGAGCGCCGCATGGCGCGACTCTAGCGGGTCGCGCTGCAACGGTCTTGGCTAGCGATGGCGCAGCGAAGCGAGGGCCTCTCGCAGCCCGTCCTTCGTCGCGACGCGCGGTCGCCAGCCGAGGCCCTTCATGCGCGCGTTGTCGTAGCGAAAGCCGCGGTACGTTGCCGCCACGCGATACGGCGTCAGGAACGCCGGCAGCTGCCCATGTGAGGATTCGGCGTAGCGAGCGATGAGGTGGGCGGCGCCGAGCGTGGCCCAATACGGCAAGGCGATGTGCCGCAGCGGCCCCACTTCGCGCTCGAACTGCTGCACGAGCTCGCGGGTCTCGGGCAGCTCGTCGTCGACCACGTTGAAGGCCCGGCCCTCGACCCCGTCGCGAGCGCCCAAGAGCGCGAGCGCCTCGGCGCAGTTGTCCACGTGCGTGAGAGGCACTGCGGCTCTGCCTCCCAGCACCACGAACATCCCCGGCACGCCGAGCCCCACGCGCCCCACGAGCGGGCTCACGCCGGACGCATAGACGACGCCCGGGCGCGCCACGCACAGGCGAACGCCCTTGCGCCGGCGGTATTCCCAAGCGAGCCGCTCTTGCCGCACCTTCGCAAAGCAATACGCGTCCCGGCGCTCGGGGCAGGCCTCGATGGGGGAGCCCTCGTCGATGACACCGCCCCGCGCGAGCCGCGACGTCCCGTAGACCGCGAGGGAGCTCGCGAGCACCACCCGCGGCGGCGCCGCGCAGAGAGCGATCGCCTCGAGCAGGTTGCGCGTCGCCACCACGGAGTCGCGCACGAGATCGGGCGGGGCCCCACGCAGCGCCGCCGCCAGGTGAAATACGACGTCCACGCCAACGGCGAGCGGCGCGCACGCCTCCACGGTCGCGAGCGAGCCCATGACGAGTCGCACCTTGTCCGGGTGAGCAAGCAGCGTGGGCTCGAGCCGGGCGAGCACGCTCGAGGAGCGCACGAGACAGCGCACCTCGCCAGGCCACGAGAGCGCGAGGCGGGCCGCGAGCGCCGAGCCCAGGAGCCCATTCGCGCCGGTGACCAGCGCAGTCGGAGGCGCCGCCAGGGGCGCAGTCTGGGGCGTCGTCTGGGGCGCCGTCAGCGGCCCAGTCAGTGGCCCAGTCATGCGCGACGGCCCTCCTCGTGCGGGCTTCTGCCCCGCTCGACCATGAGCGCCTCGTTCATCCGCTCGATGGCGCGAGACACCCAGAGGATCTGCCGGTCGGCGATGGGCGGCTCCGTGCCCTTCAGGATGCTCTCGTAAAAGAGCCTCATCAGGTGTTCGAGGCCGGCAAAGTACGAGAACTCCGAGCGACTGAAGCGAATGACGTTCTGCACGCCCTCGCGCCCGTACTGCGCGGCTTGATCGAACGCCCCGAGGAGCCGGCCGAGCGCCGAAGGAATGCGCTGCCCCACCGCAAGCACGACGGTCCTCGCATGCAAGTCGACCGTTATGGTGTCCTTCGTCCCGTACACGCGACAACTATGCAGTACCGGACGAATGGCGCTGGAGAAGATACCATTGGCGGTCACGCTGTCGCCACAGATGAGCACGCGCAGCTCCTCCGGCATGCGCTCGCCCCCGCCACGGCGCGCCCCGGTTGCGTAGATCCGCGGCTCGTCCCCGTCGATGTACTCGGCAATCTTGTTGAGGAGATGGTCGGCGTTGTTGTGAATGAGGCCGCCCGGCAAGCGTGCCGCCCAGTGGTCCCCGTCCCTCGTCATGGCGAGCCCGTAGGCGCCGCCGAGGTCGTACCCAAAGACGCTGTCGATGTGGATCGGCTCACCAATGACGCCGCTCGCGATGAGCTCCCGCATCGCGCGTGCCGGCGGGTCGAAGAGGTAGGTATACCCAACCGTGAGCCGGAGCCCCCGCGACCGCGCGCCGAGGACGAGCGCCTCGGTGTCGGCGTGGCTCGGCGTCACGGGCTTCTCGACGTAGACGTGGCAGCCGCTCTCGAACGCGCGCTCGGTGAGGGCACGATGCGCCGCGGGCGGCGTCGTCACGTGGACGACGTCGGGACGCTCGACCTCGAGCATGCGGTCGAAGTCGTGGTAGTGGCGGGCCACCTTGAAGCGCGTCGCGAGCTGCTCGGCCATGAGCGGCTCGGCGTCGCACACGCCGACGAGGCGCGCGAGCGTCCCGAGCTTTCCCAGCTGCTCGACGTGCCCATCGGCGATCTTCCCGCACCCGACGAGCGCGACCTTGAGCTCGCCGCCCCCCATCGCCACTCCGCGCGCACCCACGAACGTGGCCGTCAGCAAGGCGCGCGCCACGCTCGGGCCCACCCCACGCCGTTCGCCGCGCGCCGCTTGTTGGCCAATGTCCTTTGCCGCAATGGACCGCGCGCCGCTCATTGGCCAGTTTTTGCAGCAATGGACCGCGCGCCGCTCACTGGCCAGTGTCCGTTGCCGCGAGGGGCCGTGCGCCACGTGGCGAGCTGCCGCGATCGCGTCACGCTGGCACTGTCCGGCGTGTGCTACGGTCGCCCGCAGTGAGCGGCACGGTGGCCCAGTCCGAGCTCGGCTTCTTGCTCGAGCCCATCGTCGACGACGTCCGCCGCGCGGCGACGCTCCCCGGTCACGCCTATCGCGACGGGGGATTTCACGAGGCCGTGCGGGAGCGCGTCCTCGCCCGCGCGTGGCACGCGTTTCCCGGGTCGCCGCCCGAGCGCGACGGAGCGCTCGTGCCGTGGACGCTGCTCGACGGCTGCCTCGACGAGCCGCTCTTGCTCGCCCATGACGGCGCCGCGCTTCGCTGCCTCTCGAACGTGTGCACCCACCGCGGGAGCTTGCTCGTGGCCGAGCCGTGCCAGGCGCGCGCCATTCGCTGCCCGTACCATGGGCGACGCTTCAGCCTGGACGGACGCTTCGTCTCCGCGCCCGGCTTCGACGGCGCCGAGGGCTTCCCTTCGCAGAAGGACGACCTGCCCGCGCTCGCGCACGCCCTCTGGCACGGCCTCGCGTTTGCAAGCCTCGCCCCGGCGGTACCGTTCGAAGAGTGGCTGGGGCCGCTCCCGGAGCGACTTCGCTTCTTGCCGCTCGAGCGCGCCTGCCTCGAGCGCCCGGGGATCAGGCGTTACGAGCTCGCCGCCAATTGGATGCTCTATTGCGACAATTACCTCGAGGGACTGCACGTCCCCTTCGTCCACCGAGGCCTGGCTCGCGCGCTCGATCTGTCGCGGTACAACATCGAGCTGTTCACCCACGGCGCGCTTCAGCTCGGCGAGGCAAGCGACGGCGAGCCGTGCTTCGACTTGCCAGTGGGGCATGCGGACTACGGTCGCCGGATCGCGGCTTACTACTATTGGCTCTTTCCGTGCACGATGCTCAACGTCTACCCATGGGGAATGAGCATCAACGTCGTCGAGCCGCGCGGATTGGCAAAGACGACTGTGCACTACCTCTCGCTCGTGTTCGACGAAGCCCTGCGCGGCCGCGGCGCCGGCGGGGATCTCCATCGGGTGGAGCTCGAGGACCAGACCGTAGTCCACGCGGTGCAACGTGGCGTCCGCGCGCGCAGCTATCAGCACGGCCGTTACGCACCCGTAGCCGAGGCGGCCGTGCACCACTTCCACCGCATGCTCGTCAACAGCGTCCTTCGCGCACCCACCTGAGGCGTGGGGACGCGCCGTGCGGCGCATTGGCGAACCGCGCATTTTCGAACCGCGCATTGGCAAGCGGCGTTCGCGTGCGGCATGCGCGCAGGCGCAACGCGCCGGGAGGGAGGCTCGGCACGCCATGGTAGCCAAGGTCCTGTGCGTCGCGGGCGCTCGCCCCAACTTCATGAAGATCGCGCCGCTCTTGGCCGCGTTCCGCGACGCCACGCGCTTCCAAGCCCGCCTCGTGCACACGGGGCAGCACTACGACGCGAAGCTGTCGGGGATCTTCTTCGACGAGCTCGGGATCCCGCGCCCCGACATCGAGCTCGGGGTCGGCAGCGGATCGCACGCGCAGCAGACCGCCTCCATCATGGCGAGCTTCGAGCCGGTCCTCGACGCCGAGCAGCCCGAGGGCGTGCTCGTCGTGGGCGACGTCAACAGCACCATAGCGTGCGCCCTCGTGGCCGCGAAATTCCGCCTGCAGCGGCCGTTTCGCTGCTCGGTCGGCGAGCGCGCGCGCCCGCTCGTGATCCACGTCGAGGCGGGCCTGCGCTCCCACGACGACGACATGCCCGAAGAGGTGAACCGCAAGCTCGTCGACGCGATCAGCGATCTCCTGTTCGTGTCCGATCCGAGCGGCGTCGCGCTCCTCGCGAAGGAGAACGTGTCGGATCCGGCGCGCGTGCACTTCGTCGGCAACGTGATGATCGACACGCTCCTCGGCGCCAAGGAGAGAGCGGCCCAGTCGAAGGTCCTCGACGTGCTCGGCGTGCGCGGCAAGCCCTACGGCGTCGTCACGCTTCACCGCCCGTCGAACGTCGACGACCCGGTAAACCTCAGGCGCCTGCTCGAGGTGCTCGATCGCGTCGGCGAGCGCGTGTCCCTGGTATTTCCGGTGCATCCTCGCACCCGCCAGCGGCTCGCGGCGATGGGCGTGGCCCTCGATGAGGCGCGGTGGAAGGTGGTCGAGCCGTTTGGCTATCTCGACTTCCTCGACCTCACCGCCAACGCCGCCGTGGTGTTGACCGACTCGGGCGGCATTCAAGAAGAGACGACCGTGCTCGGCGTGCCATGCATCACGCTGCGCGAGAACACCGAGCGCCCGTGCACCGTCAGCGACGGCACGAACCAGGTCGTCGGCACCGAGCCTGCGGCCATCGCAGCCGCGGTCGAGCACGCGCTGTCGGGCGCCATCGGCAAGCGCGTGCCTCCACTGTGGGACGGCAAGAGCGCCGCGCGGATCCGCGACGTGCTGGAGACGGTGTTCGCGGCGGCGTGATGGCGTGGCCGGCGGCGCGAGCGGCGCTTACCTCCGTTGCATGCGCGCGCTGCCGGTGCACCTCACCATCGACGTGGAGGCGGCGGAGGCGCGCCGCAGAGGGGGCCGCGTGGCTCCGCCGCTCGGGTACGGGCCGCGCGTATGGGGCCGCTTCGACAACCAGGCGCGTGACCTCGGGCTCGTTCGGATCGCGCGCGATCTCGTGGCCCACGGCCTCACGGCGACATTCTTCGTCGAGCCGCTCGGCGCGAGCTACTTCGGCCCCGACGGCCTCCGACAGATCGTCGCGACGCTGCTCGAGCGCGGCCAGGACGTGCAGCTTCACTTGCACCCGACGCAGCGCGCGCCCGACGCGCTCATGCGTGGCCAGGTGCCCCCGAACGACGACATGAGCGCCTACGACGTCGACGAGCAGCGACGCCTGCTCGAGCTCGGCCTGTCGCTCCTCATCGAAGCCGGCGTGCCTCGCGCCCGGCTCGTCGCGTTTCGCGCCGGCAATTTCGGAGCAAACAACGACACCTGGCGCGCGTGTCGTGCCGCCGGGCTGCGGCTCTCATCGAGCTACGACCCAGGCTATTTCCACCGCGCCTGCCGAATGCGCCACCCGTCCGCGCGCCCCGATCTCTTCGTGCCGCACGAAGGCATCGTGGAACTGCCCATCTCGTGCGTGCGAACCGCGCGTGGCACTCTGAGGCACCTTCAGCTCACCGCCGTCTCGTCGCGCGAGCTCATCCATGCCCTCGAGGCCATGCGCGAGCGTCGCTTTGCCGCGGCCACCCTGGTGAGCCACTCGTTCGAGCTCTATACGATCACGGACACCGCAGGGCGTACCGGACGGCCCAGCGTCATCAACGCGCGGCGCTGGCGCGAGCTCTTGAGCTTCCTCGCGCGGGCCAAGGACCGCTTCCCGACCGAGACGGCTTACGAGCTCGCCGGGCGCATCGGCGCGGCGCCGCTCCACCAAGGCGCGACCCCGGAGCCGCCGCGAACGCGGCCCCTCGACGAGGTCCTGCGGCATGGCGAGCAGGCGCTGAAGCGTCTCCTGCCCCACTGGGCATCACCCTGGCTCGCGAGCTGACACCCAGGAGTTGACACTCGTATGCTGCCCATTGTCTGCTTTGCCAAGGACTGGGGCCTCGACCCGACGAGCAACGACCATGTCATGCGCGAGCTCGCGCGCACGACCCCCGTGCTCTGGCTCGAGTCGATCGCCACGCGGGCAGCGAACCTCGGTGAGCGTGGCGACCTGCACAAGATCGTGCGCAAGCTTCGCGGGTTCGCAGAAGGCGCGCGCGAGGTGGCGCCGGGCCTCTTCGTGGCGACGCCTCTCGTCTTGCCCCTGCCGGCGTCTCCCGTCGCCCGCGAGCTGAACGCCCACATTTTGCGTGCTTTCGTGGCGGCCCATCGCAAGCGGCTCGGCATCGACCGCTTCCAGCTCTGGACGTTCCTCCCGATGGCCGAGCGCTACGTCGGGACCCTCGGCGAGTCCTTGTCCGTCTACTACTGCACCGACGAGTGGGCGCAGTTTCGCGGCGTCGACCGGGACACGACGCTGGCCATGGAACAGCGGCTCCTGCGCAAGGTCCAGCTGACCTTCGCCACGTCGCCGTCCCTCGTCGCGGCGAAGGCCCACGCCGGCGTCGAGGTGCGACTCGCGAGCCACGGCGTGGACCATGCCCACTTCGCGCGCGCGCTCGCTCCCGACCTCGCGGTGCCGCCGGAGCTTGCCAATGTCCGAGGCCCCGTCATTGGCTTCTTCGGCCTCCTCGAGGACTGGATTGACCACGAGCTCGCCGCGCACTGTGCCCGTCAAAGGCCCGAGTGGACCTTCGTCTTCGTTGGCACACAGAAGGTCGATCTGGGCCGACTCTCGGCGCTCCCGAACGTCCTTCTCCTCGACCGCCGCCCGTACGAAGCGCTGCCGGCCTACTGCAAGCGCTTCACGGTCGCTCTCTGCCACTTCAAGCAGAACGAGCTCACGCAGTACGTCAATCCCATCAAGCTGCGGGAGTACGCGAGCGCCGGCCTACCCGTCGTCGCGACCGACATCCCGGGCTGCCACGGCTACCCCGAGTGGTGCACGGTCACGAGGACGCCGGCCGCCTTCCTCGCCGCGCTCGACCACTGGGTCGCCACGGACACGCCTACCCTGCGCCGCGCACGGAGCGACTCGATGCGGTCCGAGAGCTGGGAGGCGCGGGTCGACGCCATCCGCGCCGCCGTGAATGAGAAGCTCGCCGCCACGTACCCGGCTCGCGCTCACCAGAAGCGGTGAAAAACGCCGTCGAATGCCGGGGTCAGCGCGGAGGTCGCGAAGATCGCCATGTTGACGTGGATGGTGGCGAGGAACACCGGCGCGAGATAGCCAGGCAGTCCGAGGATGCGGTTGCGCCGGCGCAGCTCGATGAACATGAAGAGTACACTGGCATAGACGTTCGCGGCGCTGACCCACGGCGAGGGATGCTCCGCGATCGCGTTGTAGAGCGCGGCCGGCCACAGCGCCGCCGAGCCAAGAGTGCACACCACGCCGAGCTGAACGGCGTACTCGTAGCGCTTCGTGCCGCGAAAGAGCAACGCCGCCACGGTGAGCTGCACCGCCCAGGTGAAGACCGGGATGACGAGGCCTTTCGCGAGTGCCTGCGCGAAGGTGTCGCCGGTCATCCATCGCGCAATCGAAATCGAAAACGGCGCCGTGACCAAGCCTCCTCCCACGGTGAACAGCGCCGCGATCAGAGCAACGCGCGCACCCACCGGGAATTCGGCCGGCAAGGGCAGGTCGTCAGGAAGAAGCCGCGTCGGTCGCAGAAGTTCGCGCACCTCGGGATGCTGCCTCACCACGCGCTCATGGCGGCAACGTACTTCGGGCTCGCGTTCATTGCCACGTTCTTCAATGTATGCGTGGTGTTCACCACCAAGACGCGCTGTGAAGGCGGCGACGCGACCTTCATGGACAGCACCCAGTTCGCGTGCGCGCGCATCCAGCCGCTCTTCGCTTGGGCGATGGGCGCGGCCTCGGTGGGCTCGCCGATCCCGAGCAGCGCCTTCCGTCCCTCGCTGAGCGCCAACGGATCGCCGGCGAGGCGCGTGCCTACGAAGCGCGCTTCGTCAGCTGGATCCGCATCGCATCGTCTGGCGTTCGCAGAGTCACCGAGCAGGGTGTCCTCTCGGACGTTTCGACGGCGAGAATCGCGAGCCGGCCCGGCCCGGCCGGCTTCACGATCGAGGCGACGATCCCGCTCGAAGCGCTGCCGCGCTTCAGTGAGGCACCGCTCACGTCGGTGCGCCTCGCCATCCACCCAGGATCGGCCGCGCCGCCGTCGGTCGCCGACGACGCTTGGCTCGTGACGAAGCTCCCCGCGCCCGTCGCGTTCGAGCCGATGGCGGATCTGCGAGCGCTGGCGTTCGAGACTTCAGAGTGGATGAGCTACCAGCCGGGCGCTCCTCTCGACGTCGAGGTGACGCGCTACCCATCGTTCACCGAGCGCAGCACCTTCGAGGTGAAGCGCGAGCCCCTCTACACCCGGCGCATGGAGATCGGTGACGTCGAGATAGGGCTGCTCGCGCAAGGTGGGGCGCTGGATGCGGAGGGGGAAACCAATGCGTTCGTTGTTATTGTTTAGCCGGCCGGTGCGTGCGGCGTTGCGCTTTCCGTGAGGGCTTCGCCGCGGAAACGAGGAGGGCTCGTCACGGCCAAACATGGCTCCCCGCAGAGCGCGGCATATTGGGGTCCTCTCTCAAGGCAAGCCTCTCTTTCATCCGCGCAAATGCTCGGTCGAGGGGCAGGTTGGCGGTTGGAACAGCATCGCCGTGGGCCACTGCTCTGTCGGCTCGCTCGCCTGGATCGTGTCGTGAGGCAGAGCAAAAGGATCTTGCCAAGGCGTCCCAACCGGTGGATCAGGCGGTGGCTGTGGGCCGGGCCCCGGAAGGGCCGTGTCCGCAGGAAGCATCAGCGACAGCTGCAAGCCGTAGGCGAACGCGATCCGCAGACACAGGGAGAGGATGCGCTTCATCAGACCAGCGTATATGACGGCGGTTTGAGGCTGTAGCGGCTCGACCCCGTGCTACAGGCAAGGCTCCTGGAGCGCGCGGGCGAGCTCCACCGCAGCGAGGAGCGACGCGTCGCGGTCCGCCTCGGGCGCGACGACAAGATCGGGCAAGAGGCGCGGCCCACCGGGGATCGTGTAGCGCGCGACCGTCGCGTAGCTCGCTCGCCCGTCAGGTGTGCTGATAACGCTCTCCGCCGTCGCCTTCCCGTATGTCGGCTCACCCACGATGAGCGCTCGCTCTTCGGCCCGAAGGCAGCCGGCGAAGATCTCAGCAGCCGAGGCTGTTCCGCCGTCCACGAGCAGCACCAGCGGGATCGCCGAAGGGACGCCGGGCGGCGCGCGGAGCACCAAGGAATCGCCGTCACCGTCTATCATTTGCGCGATGACGGTCCCCCCCGGGAGGAACTCCCCCGCGAGGCGCACCGCCGCGTCCAGATCGCCGCCCGGATTGCCGCGCAGATCGAGCACGAGCGCCCCCAGCCCCTGCGCCGAAAGCCGACGAACCGCGTCGTGTACCCTGGCCGGAAGCTCGGACGTGAACCGAACCACGGCGACGACACCCACAGCGCCAGGGTGAAGCTCAGCGGCGCCGATGGACGGCTCGTCGTTGAGCGAGGCGTCCAGCGAGCGCAGCGCCGCGAGGTCGAGATCAACAGGCACGTCGGTCCGCCTGCAATACATCACGTTCACCGCGCTTGGGACGAGCACCGCACCGACCGGATTGTTCATGTTGTTGCCGGTGGTCGGACAGAGCAGGTTGATGCCCGGCATCTGGTCAATAAATACGATGGGATTGCCCATTACGTAGGTGCCCATCTGTTTGATCATTGGGTGCGCGACGCCGCCCTCATCGCCCGAGGTCATCGGGATCTTTGAGCCCATATTCAGGGCAGGCACCATGGAGATCTTCACCGCGGGCGAGAACGGCGCGGCCATGCAGTTCATCGCGATATTCGGGTAAGGCACGGGCACGACCACGGGCCCGGCAGGCGTCAAGCACACGTCCGGGAAGCCTATGTTTTGTCCCACGCCTCGGTTGGACGCTGGCAGCATGGTCGCCTCCCTAGCCTAGGTGAATCTCTTTGCCGTTGATGGCCACCTTGCCCTCCGTGAGCAAGGTCGCGCTCTTCGCCTGCGAATACACCGCGCCCTCGACGACTTTATGCGTCGTCCCGGCGCGCACGCTGAGCAGCTCCCGAACGTGCTGGCGCAGCGAGGTAAACGTCTGGCTCACCACATCGGCGAGCATACGCAGCTTGCCGGCGCGGACCGAGACGTCAGGCCCGTCGAGCTCGACCCCCCGATCCCCAGTGAGGCGCAATACGCCGTCGACCGCGCGCACCTCCACGTCGCCCGGGGCGGCGAAGACCGTCTTCCCGGTGCCATGGAGCACGCCGATCACGTAATGGCCCGACGGGTTACCGATCACCAACACCACGTCCTCCACGCTCGCCTCATAGCGGTATCCGAGCGCCATCAGCGCGGTGACGCGGGACCCGCTCGGCAGAAGCAGATCGAGCTCCTGCGGGCGCACCGCGGTCACCTCGGCGGGCCCGAGGTATTCCGCGCCGAAGGTGGATCGCGCCGCCTTTCCAGCGCTGTTTCGTTCGTTCTTGAGGATAGCGAAGTTCGACACGATGGTCTCCTCTAGCGGCGAGCCCGCTCAGGTTGGCTCCAGCCCTCGGCCACAATTCGATCGACGTCGGTCCCCTTGGTCGCGAGCCGGATGGCGCCCAGCCAAATGACGCCGCTGTCGCGCACGTCGTGGAGGTCGGCGCTCGACAGATCCGCGCCGGTGAAGTCTGCGCGGGAGATGTCTGCGTGGGAAAGATCGCTGTGGTTGAGCTTCGCGTTGGGGAAGAGGGCGCCCGGCGCGCGGGCCTCCACCCACAGCGTCTCGCGCAGATCCGCCCCCGCGAGGATCGCGAACTCGAGGTCCGCCTTGGAAAAGGTCGAGTACCGGAGCGACGCCTTGGCGAGCGTGGTCCCTCGGAGCGATGCCTCGCCGAAGAACGCACCCTTCGCGGCGACGCCGCTCAACTCCGCGACGTCGAGGCGCGCCTCTTTGAAGTTGGCTCGGTTCAGCGTGGACCCGCGTAGGTCGGCGCGCTGCAGGTTGGCCTTGGTGAAGTCGGCATCGGTGAGGTCGCAGTCAGTGAGCGTCGCTCCCCCGAGATCCGCCTCGACGAACGAGCAGCGCGTGAGCGACAGGCCCTTGAGCGGCAGGGCGCGAAGGTCAATCCCGCGGAAATCGACGCTCTTGAACGTGGTTCGGGTGAGGTTCATCTCCCCGAGATTCGCGTCGGTCAGCGAGGCGCCGAAGAGGAACGCCCGGCTCAGGTTGGCCTTATGAAGGTCGGTTTTCTGGAGCGACGTCATCACCAAGCGCGCGTCCGAGAGATCCGCGCCCGTGAGGTCAGCCTCGTCAAACATGGTCAATTCGAGGTTCTGACCGCGCAGATCAGCGCCCCGAAGCTTCGCCTTGGTGAAATTGGCGCGCCGAAGATCGGCGCCCTCGAGATCGGCGCCCTCGAGATCGCAACCTTCCATGTCGCAGAGCTCGAGCTTCGCCCCCCGCATCCTCGCCCCGCGGAGGTTCACCCCCGCGAGGACCGTGAAGCCCAAATCGGTGTCTTCCAGATCGACCCGCTCGGGGATCCGACCCTCCAACTCGGACACACGAGGGTCGTCCGGTGGCAAATCGAGCCTCGTGAAGATGGCGTATTGGAACACGCACCTGGGCAGGCTGCGCGGCAGCATGGCGCCACGCAGATCGGCCTTGAGGAAGATCACCGTGTCGATCGATGACTCCCGAAGATCGGCGAGGATGAGCTTCGATGCCGCGAACACCGACTCGCGGATGCTCGCGCCGCGCAGGACCGCGGAGGTGAGGTCTGCCTGCGTAAGGCTCGTCTTCTCGAACATCGCCCCGGAGAAGTCCGCGCCCGAGAGGTTCGCGTGATCGAGCCGCGCGCTCGAGAGGTTCGCGCCCGCGAGCTTTGCTCCCGTGAGGTCCGCCCTCGCGAGCACCGTGCCGGTCAGGTCCATCCCCGAGAGGTCGGCGCCCGCGAGCGCCACGCCGAGGAGCTTGGCACCCGCGAGCTTCGCTCCCCGGAGGTTCGCGCCCTTGAGCTCGACCAGCAGGAACGCGGCCCCCGTGAGATCGCTCTCTTGGAGGTCCACCCCTTCAAGTCGACACGAAAACAGCTCGGCGCCGCGCAGATCAGCGCCGCGCAGCACCGCACCGTCCAGGTTCACGTACACGAGCTTGGCCCCCGAGAGCTTGGCTCCCGATAGATCTTGGCCACGAAGATCGAGCGACGAGAGCTTCGCTCCAGGCATCGGCGTGCCAGCCCGCACCGCCGCGATGAACGTAGCCTCGGCGCTCATGTCCGCTCCAGCGTCGACCGCTTGAGGTTGGCGTTCATGAAGTCGGTGCCCGAGCCGCTCGCGTCGATAAGCTTTGCATCATAGAGGTTCGAGCCTGTGAACCGTGCGCCGCTCAGCTTGGCCTTGCAAAGGTCGGCCGAAAAGAGGTTCGCCTGCACCACCTCAGCGCGCTCGAGCGTCGCGCGGTAAAAGCGGCACTCGCGGAGGTTCGCTCCCCAGAAGCGCGCGCCCGCTGCGCTGGCTTCCGTGAAGTGGGATCCGACGAGCCACGCGAGCGTGAAATCGGCGTCGTCGAGGCGCGCTTTCATGAAGAAGCACCGTATGCCCTGGACACTGTCGGCGCGCGCGCCCGACAGATCCGCTTCGGAAAAGTTAGCGCCGGCGATTCGAGCGCTCGAGAGATCAATCTCGCGGGCGACGCATCGGACGAAAGCACAGCCCGTGATTTGGGCTCCGCGCAGATCTGCGCGCACGAGGTTGGCCTCGGTGAAGTCGGAGCGGGGCAGCTCCGCCTTCGATGCCCTGACGCCTTCGAGGTTCGCGTTGGCGAAGACGACGTATTCGCCCTTGACTTCGGTGAAATCTGCGCCTGCGAGGTCGGCGCTGTCGAAGAACGTCTTATCGAGCGTGGCGCGCGCGAAGACCGCGCCCTTCGCCTTCGCGTTGGCGGCGTTCGCGAGGCCAAGGTCAGCGCCGGAGAGGTCGGCCCCAGCGAGCACCGTCTGAAAGAGGACGGCATACCGGAGGTTCGCGCCCACGAGCCGCGCGCCCGATAGATCCGCCCCGGAGAGGTCCGCGCCCTCGAGGATCGCCGCGCTGAGATCCATCCCGCGGAGATCGATGCCTCGGAGATCGCGATCCGCGAGGTTTCTCCCTGGTCCCGGCTCGTCGGTGGAGAGCGGGGTGGGCGGCGCGTACGCTGGATCGAGCTGCTTGAGTCGAGGGTCATGAGGCAGCGCCTCGAGCGCCTCGATGCCCTTGACCTCGTGCCCCTGCTCGGCGGCGGCCTTCTTCATTTCGGCCACCTTGGCCATCACGCCGCGGATCACCTCCTTGAGCCGAATGCTCGGCATCGCGCCGGGCTTCAGCGGCATGGGCATCGGCGCGCTCTCCGCCTGAGAAGACGCGAGCGCCTCGTTGAGCGCGGACTCGAGCTCCGCGCTCTTCGCTGGACCGGCCGTCGCCTTCGTCGTCGCCATGCTCTCGGCCACCTTGGCCGAAACATCAGGGCTCATGAGCTTGCCGAATTTCGCCTGGAGCGCGCCGCTCACCGGATCAGGCGCGCCCTCCGGCGGCTTTGGCGCCGGCTCACCGGCGCGGCGCTTCTTGAGCGCTTCGCCCGCCTCGATGAGGCCGTCGGGCATCGCCGCGAGCACCCCGGTTGGGTCCGTCGCGAACGCGCGGAGTAAGCCCAGGTAATGCGCTTCAGGGAGCGGCTCTGAAGCGAGGGGCTCGGACGCTACCAGCAAATAGGCGACGTCGATAAGATCCTGCTCTCTCACCTCGCCGACGCCTCGCCACGTCAGGTGAACGAACTCTTTGTCGAGCTCGACGAAGAGCGTATCGAGGCTCATTGGCTGCTCGCGGAAGCGCCCTTTGACGTCCTCCACGAAGGCCCGCACCCGGAGTCCGGGGAGGCGCGCCGAGAAGGTGTGCGCTTTGCTGTGGAGGTTGGTGAAGGACAGCTCCTCATCGCCTCGTAGAAAGCCCTTGAGCTGCTGGTCTGCCGGCGCCGCGCTGAAGAACGACCAGCTGAAGTCCTCGGCATAAAAGGGCGCGCGCGTGTCGCGATACGCCTTGCCGTATTGCGTCCCCATCTTCTCGGCGCGGTCGGGCCAGCTCGGGCTGATGGGCGCGAAGCTCGCAGGATGCGGGCGATCCTTGGGCGATCGGATCGGCTGCGTCGGGTCCTCGATGTTGGGCAGCTCTTTGCCTTCGGCGCCTTTGCCGACGGGGTTCTTCGCGAGTTTTGGCCCGCCAAAGGCGTGGGCGAAATCAAGGGGCATCTTCGTGAAGCGCAGAGGCTCCGATACGCGCGCGCCCGAGCGGCGATCCGACCATGCGCGCGGGCCCATGACGCGCAGGGCCTTGGACCAGGCACCTACCGAGAAGCGCACGAGACAGTCGGTGATCGGCGCGCCCCTGGGCGCGTGGCAGGAGCCGGTGAGCATCACCTCTGCGTTCAGCTTGTAGTCCGCGAAATCGCCGCCATAGAGCGTCTCGCCGCGCCGGTCTTCGTCTTCTTCGCGGTAGACCTCGGCGGTCAAGAAGCCCTGGTCCAAGCCCTCGACGACCGTAAGGGGCTCACCGGGCGTGAGCTTCCACGTACCCCTCACGATGACCGTCATCTCCGGCTGCGGCGGCCGGCGAGAGGTCACCTTCGTGCCGACTAGAAAGGGCGTGAGGTTCTTGGTGAGCAAGCGAGCTCATAGCCCCAGGGAGACACTCAGCGCCTTTACGTCGTGCTTCAGGCAGGCAATGTCGAATTTGAGGCACGAGATCTGATGGGCGAGTGCAAACTCCTTCTTCTGCAGAGCGGTGGCCTCTGCCTGCAGCGCGAGCCTCTTCGTCTTGGTCTTGAACTCCCCGTGCTCGCGGAGCGTGACCTCATACGTGGCCGAAATGTCGATATCGAGCTTGAGGCCCAGAAAGAGGTCGATCACCGCGCCGATCTCGATGCTCGAATGAAGCCCCCCCCCATGAAACTCGACGTGCGTTTCGGCGATGGTCGACTCATAGATAGTATCTGCCTTGGTGGCTGAGGCCATCGTGCCTGCGTTGGTGTTCTCCGTGATGACATCAGCGTTGGTGTTCTCCACGATAACCCCGGCGGTCGTCGAGGAGCTCGCGACGCCGGTGACATGGGTGTTATCGTCGGTGCCGTGGGCCGTGGTGGACGAGGTGATCTTGCCGCTGCAATCGGTCTTCTCGCTCATCCACGCGGCCCAGGTCTCCTCGTGGATACTCGGGATCCGCCAGGCCGAGCTTCCCGTGTAGGACTCGATCCTCGAAGCCCAAGTCTTCGCGATCATATGTGGATTGCCGCGGGGGAGGCCCTTGGACGAAGGGCGCAGCTTCTCCACGAGATCATCACCATCCGTGACGTCGTGGTCGGCCTTGATATCAGCCGGGGTGGGGTGCCCCTTGTAGCCCGCGGCCTCCGTCGTCCCGATCCGCTCTGGGTCCTCCGAACCGATGTACGCCTCCTGCTTGTCGCCCCACTGCTGCGTGCGAAAATGCCCCGCGTAGCGAGAGTACTGATACACGCGCTCGGTGGAGTTAATGAGGAGCCACACGCCGCCGTGGTACAAATCGCCATCTTCCGGTGCGTCCGTCTTGGCTATGTCATCTCTCGTGTCGATCGGGGAGCTCGCCGCATACCCATTCCTGATCCACTCCAACGTGGTGGAGGCGCCGGGCATCGTCCCCTGGCCCCAGTCCTGAACGTGGTTCCCACTCCACTCGTGGCCCAGCGAGTTCCCTGGCTCGTTCTGGCGACCCATCACCACAAGCTTGTAATTGCCCCGAACCACCTCGATCTTATCCCCATAGGTCGTGGTGATACGATTGCCGTCCGAATGGTCGCGCCACCCTCCCTTGGTTTCAAGGTGCTTGGTGTGCAGGTCAAGGCGCTCTTTCTTCGTCAACCCGTGACCAGCAGCCCCCGTGGGCTCGAAATTGCCGTCGCCGCGGTTGCGCTGATCGTCGATGTAGACCGCCGGGGGCTCGCTCTCCGGATCGAAGCCGACCGCGCCGGCTTTGTACGCGAGCTGGACCAGCTCGTCGCCCTCCTCGTTCGGTGTCTGCGCGCCAAGACGAAGGTACGACGTCATCGCCTCGTTGTAGCGGTCGGCTAGGGGTTTGCCGCTCGGATCCTTCGCGAAATCGGGGACCTTGAGGAGGAGGTACTTCCCTGTGTCGCTCTCGCTCTCAGAGATCGTTACAGATCCCTTCCCAAGCTCGGTCGTATCGTCGGACATGCCGCGATGGTCCCCCAAATCGTTGCCCTGCACAAGAGCGTCATCGCCGGACACTCGCTATTTCAAGGCCGCGGCCCTTGCTTTCAGGATCTTTCTTGGCGAGCCCGGACCCTGTCCGTGATGCCGAATTCTACAAGGATCCCCTTCGAGGTCTCGAGCCGATGCTTCCGCGCCTCGCGATCGTCGATCGCGGAAGGCGAGGTCGTGTTCGGGAGCGCCCCGATGATCACCGGCCGATCGGGATCTCCATTGGTGAACGCGACGAGCACTTCGCTCCCCGGCAGCAGCGGAAAGTGCATCGCGTTCCCTTCGCCTGCAAAGGGTTGCGACATGCGCACCGGATGGGATGACTTCGAACCGCCGGGCGGCGCTGTGTCGAAGTGGAGCTGAACCGTATACCTGCCCTCTGCGTCGAGCCTCGCCGTTCCGCCGACCTTGCCGCCGAGCCATGGCTGAATGATTCCAGTGACGACGCTGGGCATACGCGGCTTCGGCGTCCGGCGCGGCGGGCGGTAGACGACGCCCGCCGGGATCGCGCGGAATTCATTCCGGTAGACCGGCGGCTCCGCGTCTCTCTTGTGGAAGAAGGGCATGCTGGCCTCGTGCTTGACCTCGAGAGGCAGCAGCTCTTCACGCGTCGCCAGCCGAGGATGATCCACGAGCGCCGTGCGTCTTCCTGCTTCGAGGGTGGGCGCGCTGCTCTTCCCTTCGTAGATCTTCATCGTCGCGGCGCGCTCCTCGGCGCGGATGCGGGCGAGCTGCTCGGCCTCGCTGGGCGTCTTCACGTGGCTGCCGTACTCGACGACGCCTCCCTGCCCCCCGGCCTCAAGCCGATACTCGCCGTTCGGGTCGACGTGCGGCGCGCGGTAGTTGTAGTCCTGAACGAAGTAGCTGCCTGGCACCGTGTCGGTCGTGACATGGAGGGCGAACACGCCGGCTGCCTCGCCGCGCTGGTGGAACGTCACCTCGTCCTTGCCCTCCAGCGGCCGAAAGCCCGAGGGGTTGTCGGTGAAGACGATCTTGTCCCTGCCGTTCTCATGCTCGAAGAAGAAGCTCATGCCCATGTGCTCCGCGAGCCGGCTGATGAACGCGAGATCGCTCTCACCGTACTGGACCACGATTTCGCGCTTCGGGTAGGTCGCGCGCAGACGCATCTCAAAGTCTTCGGTCCCAAAGCCGTACATCTCGAGCTTCCTCTGAATGATCTCCGGGACCGTGAGGTCGAGGTAGATCTCCTGGGTCTCGACGAGCGTCATCCAGAACGCACGCGGCTTGACGTTCAGGACGTACGTCCGATGATCGCCGATGGGCTCGAGGCGGTCTAGGATTGGCCCGAGCTGGCCGTGGATGCGTCGGACCTCTCGGTCGTCGACCTCGATGACGATGCTGACTGGAGCCCCGGTATACGCACTCTCGGGCAGCTCGCTCTCGACGTCGCACACCACCTCGAGCTCGAACGAGAAGATCTGCGAGATCGATTCGCGCCCAGAGAACCGCTGGACTCGCACGTTGTTCCAGGGATCGCCGACGGACTCGATGTGAATGTGGAAGGGTCGCTTGGAGCTCATAGGTGGTGTGATCTGTGAGGCTCTATGGGAGCGCGGTCAATCACGTCTTCTCACTGCGGCATGGTCCGCCGGAACCCTGAGTTGCGTCAAGCGCCGGAAGTCGGGGAAGCGTCGATCTCGAACGCTCACAGCAGCGACCTCTCGATGAGCGCGCTCGCGCCGGCCTCGGATCAAGATCTTCTTAACTAACCAGGTACTCTTCGACGGAGGCTCTGGCCTTGCCGTTGCTGCTGATCGCGCGGGGCGCGCTCACCGTTTCAATCGCGAACCCGGCGTACAGCGAGCGAACGAACGCCGTGCTCGCGTTGCTGAGCACGAACCTCACGCCCCGCTCGTGGATGCGCCGAACGGCGTCCGCGAGTCGATGCTGGTCCACCCGAGAGAAACCAGCGGCAGTGTACTGGACGAAGCAGCGGTCGTAGGGCGGGTCGAGGTAGACGAAATCGGACTCCTCGGTTCGCTCGAGCGCCTCTTCGAAGTCTTGACAACTCAACTGCGCGCCGCGGAGGGTCTCGGCGACCGCCAAGAGGTTCGGCTCGTCGAGTGTGGGGGAACCCTTGAAGTCGCCGAATGGGACGTTGAAGCCGCCACGGCTGTTGACGCGATGAAGGCCGTTGTAGCAAGTACGATTGAGGGACAGGAATCGCGCGGCGCGGTCGACCCGCGCTTCGGTAGCGCAATCGCTACGGTTGTGGGCGTCGCGAACCGCCAGGTAGTGCTCCTTCGTGTGCACCCTGGCCAGGCGCCCGAAGCTCGCCATCGCCCCGCTGGGATCGGTACGAATTGCCTCGTAAGTCTCGATGAGCCGTGGAAGCGCATCCGACAAGACGGCGCGGTCGGCCGTGACGCGCCCGGTGCGGAGTAGCTCGAAGTATACGGCTCCGCCGCCGAAGAAGGGCTCGTGGTACCAGCCGAACTCCGCCGGCACGCGGCTCATGACCTCGCCCGCCAGACTGCGTTTTCCGCCGGCCCATTTGAGCACCGGTTTGGGCGCGACCATGCAGGATGCGGACGCGAGGATGGCGGTGATGTCGATGGTGTTCATGGGCCACCTCCCCCGGCGCCCGAGTCGGGGAACCAACGAGCAGCATGACCGGGGAGTTCCTCCCCCAAGTCAGCGGCGCGTGCGGCGGCGTTCCGTTTCCACGCCATTGCCACGGCGGGTGTTACGCAGCGTCGTGCGGTGTCGTGTCCTGTCGCGGTTCCATGCTTCCCGCCGTGAGCGCCAACCTCACGCAAGCGGCCGAAGTGGCTCGGTGTTTTTGATTGAACACGAGCGCTCGGCTCTGGCGCCCCCGGCAAGAATCGGACTTGCGACCTTCGGTTTAGGAAACCGCTGCTCTATCCACTGAGCTACGAGGGCGGACACCACCTTCTGCGCGTTCTCGCGCGGGTCGTCTAGTCCTTCCTTCGCCGCTTCGACCAAGGCGCGCGAGGCTCGAGCGTCGGTGGTCGGCTCCCGTGGTACGGTGCGCCACTGCGCCAGGCGGGCTCGGAGGCGGCGAGCTGCACGCTGAGGATCCTACGCGAATGGCTGCAGGTGACATGTCAGGGGGAGATCGTCCGCTACGAAGACATGGACGGCTTCGGCACCGAGGGGCTCGACTATTTCAAGCTCGTGAACGGCGGCGTCGCTTCGTTCGTCGTGCGCCTGCACAAGCAACCTGTCGCGAAGGTTCGCATCTGTCGCGCGAACGACCGCGCGTCGCTCTTCGTGAGCTGGCCGCCCGGAAAAGATCGCCCCTCCATCGTCGCGCTCGGTCGCGGCGCCAAGTGTGAGTAGCGGCAGCACGCGCTCGTCGGCGTCGTGGCCTCCCCCCGCTAGCGCAAGCGCGTCGCGGCGCGCGGCCGGGGCCACCGAGCAGCGGCACCGTCCACCGGCGCCGCCGCTGCCCGTGGCGCCTGCGCGGCGTGGATTGACGTGTCCACAACGCGATGTCAATGTGGACACATGGACGTCGGCATTCGGGAGCTCAAGCAGCACCTCTCCGAGTACCTCGACCGTGCGGCGCGGGGCGAGGTCATTCGCGTCACCGATCGCGGACAACCCAAAGTCCTGATCACGCCGATCCGCGATGAGCGGATCATCGAGCGTGGCCTCGAAGAAGGCTGGCTGAGCGCAGGTGACGACCGCCCGCCAGCGCGTGTGCGGCGCGCGCGGGCAAAGAAGCGCGTCATGGAGCTCCTGCAGGAAGATCGCGACGGAGCCTGATGGCGCTCTACGTGGACACCAGCGCGCTGCTCAAGCGCTACATCGAGGAGCCGGACAGCGACGCCGCGGATGGCTACCTCATGGCCGACCCGAGCTGGTTCAGCGGTCGGCACAGCTACGTCGAGGTGCGCCGGAACCTGGCGCGCGCGCTCGGAGGGGGCGAGCTCGCGCGGAGCCGCGCCGCCTTCGAGGAGGACTGGCGGCGCATCACCGTCATCGAGCTGGACGAAGTCACGTGTCGCCTCGCGGCCGACATCAGCGAGCAGGCGGGGCTACGCACGCTCGATGCGCTCCACCTCGGCGCGGCGACGAGGCTCGGGCCGCGCGTCATCGACTTCTTGACCTACGACGTTCGCCAGGCCCGAGCGGCACGCCAGCTCGGTTTTTCCGTGCTGGGCGTCTGACTCGGCCCGCGGCGACCGACCCTCGCGCCGTTCGCGATTCCCTAATCGGGCGGCGCGTTCCATATTCCGAGCCATGAGCCTCTGCCTCACCCCGGCCATCGAACGCATCACCGCCGAGGTGACGGGGCGCAGCCGCTCGCTCTTCGCCGCCGACGTCGCGCGCCACGGCGACGCGCTCGGTCAGGCGGTGACGGGGACGCGAGTGCTGGTCGCGGGCGGAGCGGGCTCGATCGGCTCGGCGACGATCCTCGAGCTCTTGGCGCTCGAGCCGGCCGCGCTGTGCGTGCTCGATCCGAGCGAGAACAACCTCGCCGAGCTGCTGCGCACGATCCGCTCGCGCGAGCCGGCATATCGCGGCGAGCTGCACATCGAGCCGCTCGACTACGGCTCATTGCTGGCGCGACGCTTCCTGTCGGAGGCGCGGCCGTTCGACTGGGTGCTGTCGTTCGCCGCGCTGAAGCACGTGCGCTCGGAGCGCGACGCCGTCTCCGCGCTGCGCATGCTCGAGATCAACCTGCTGGCCGCCGATCGGTTCCTCGCGACGGTGCGGATGCAAGGCCACGGCGCGCGCGGTCTGTTCATGGTGTCGACCGACAAGGCCGCTCAGCCGGTGAGCCTGATGGGCGCCGGGAAGCGCGCCATGGAACTGCTCCTCTGGGCACATCGCGCCGGAGGCCCCGCGAGCCTGCTCGACGGCGGAGACGCGCCGCCGCTCGCACGCGCCAGCACCGCCCGCTTCGCCAACGTCGCCTTCTCCGACGGCAGCCTGCCGTGGAGCTTTCTGCAGCGCCTCGCCAAGGAGCAGCCGCTCTCCCTGCCTGGCGACGTGCGCCGCTATCTTGTGTCGCCGCGCGAGGCGGGCCAGCTCTGCCTACTCGCCGCCGTGCTCGCGCCGGATCGGACCGTCGTCGTGCCGCGGCTCTCGCCCGAGCGCGACCTCGTCGACTTCAAACGCGTGGCGGAGGCGACGCTGAAAGCGGCGGCCCTCGTGCCGGCCTATTACGACGACGAGGCGAGCGCACGCGCCGCCGTCGCGCGCGAACGCAGCCAGGGCCGTTACCCGGTGTTGCTGACGCGCTCGGACACGAGCGGCGAAAAAGAGGTCGAGGTGTTCGTCGCCGAAGGCGAATCCGTCAGCGAGTGCGACCTCGACGGCGCGCTCGCCATCGCCGCGCCCGACCGCAGCGAGGGCGGTCTCGCCGAGCTCCTGGCGCTCATCCACGCCGCCTGCGTCGAGGGCCGCGCGATCGACAAGCCCGAGCTCTCGCGCGCGCTCGCGGCGCTCGTGCCGGACTTCGAGCATCACGAGACGGGCCGGAGCCTGGACGCGAAGATGTGACGCCTGGGGTCCGAGGAGCCGCGCTGCCAGCAGGAAAATCGCCGGGAGCGGCGAAAGGATGTGGCGATGAGATGGTTATGCAGAGCACGCCATCCACAGGAGGTAGCCTTCCTATGACCCACGACACGCCGGAGCTCGAGGACGACAACGGCTCGCGCAGCGCCGCGCGAGCGCACTCCGCGACCAAGCCATCGGACACGCCGGAGCTCGAGGACGACAACGGCTCGCGCAGCCAAGGCCAGCGGCGAGCCGCCCCCTCGAGCGAGCGCATCGCGGACGCCATGCCGAGCATCATCGACGCCGCCTACCGCCTTTGGCTCGCCCTCGATCGCGCGGTGCCGCTCGAAGATGTGCTCGCGCTCGGCGTGCGGCTGTACCGCGCCGAGAGCGCAGACGCGACACGGCACAAGCTCGCAGCGCTCGCATGCCCTCGCGACTCGAGCCGGGCGGGCGCTCGATCGCGCCAGAGGCGCCACGCCGCACGCACGTTGCCGGGCGCCTCGGCGGCGTGAGTCGCTCGAGAGCTTGCGTCGAAGTCTCGCGCCGGTCGCGAGGGTGAAAAGGGCCGTCGGACGGCGCCGGTCAGCCGGCGCAAGCCAGCCGGCGCCAGTCAGCCGGCGCCAGTCAGCCGGCGCCAGTCAGCCGGCGCCAGTCAGCCGGCGCAAGCCAGCCCGCGTCAGCCCGCGAGCATCTTCTTCAGGCTGCCGTCGGCCAGCGCCGCGCGCGTGAGATCCTCGCCGCCGACGAGCACGCCGCGCACGAACACCTGAGGAAACGTGGGCCAGCCGCTCCAGAGCTTGATGGCGAGCCGCTTCTTCCAGCCGCCGACGTAGCTGCCGTACTCGAGGTACTCGAACGCGACGTCCGCCTCGCGCAGGAGGTTCCGAACCTTCCTCACGTGCGGGTTGTGCGCCATGCCCACGACGACGACGGCGTGCTTGCCCACGGCATCGGTGACCTCGTGCACGACGTCTCGTTGAAAGCGCGAAATGAAGTCGCGCGCGCTCGGCGCGAGCTGTTGGTCGGAAAGGTGCGGGCGAGCCGCTGCGGTGGATCCGGGCGTTGACATATCGCGCGCATCTTACGCACGGACCCGCGCATCACAACTCGGCCCGCAACCCGCGGGTCCAGTCATGGCTTCCGTCACGCTGAAGAACACCTGCAAGAGCACGGTGCGGCTCTTCTTCGGCGACAAGCCGAAGTTTGGCAGCGGCACCTACTCGTCACTCGGCTCGAACACGCTCACGTCGAAGTCGATGCAGCAGGGCGACATGATCTGGATCGTCGATGAGCACGACAACGGGCTCTCGTCGGTGAGCGTGGGCGCGGGCTCGCAGCGCGTCGAGGTCACCGAGAGCTGCTCCGGCCTGCGCGTCGATTGACGGCGCTTCGCGTCGATTGACGGCGCTTCGCGTCGATGACGTGCGTCGATGAGGTGCGTCGATGAGGTGCGTCGATGAGGTGCGTCGATGAGGTGCGTCGATGAGGTGCGTCGATTGACGGGCGTTCGCCGCAGTCAAGCCCGCACGGCGGGGCACGCACGTTCAGCCTTGTCGCGACCCGCACCCCGATGCATTGGTTCGCGCGCCCGACCGGGGGACGGCGCGACGCATGAGCGAGCTCTTGACAGACGCGGCGGCGTTTCCGTCGGCAATCTTCACCGTCGGGCTCGGCCTCAGCCTCGTTTACTGGCTGATGGTCATCCTCGGCGCGCTCGATCTCGATGTCGGGCACGCCGACGCCGATGCGCTCCACGCGCTCAAGGGCATCGACGCGCTCGCGGCTGCCAAGGGCGCCGACGCGCTCGCGGGGGCGAAATCCGCGCTTGGCGCCGGCAGCGTCGTCGGCGAGCTCGTGCCCGAGGGGATGTCGTTCTGGCTACGCCTGCGCCAGGTGCCGATCACGGTCGCCGCGAGCGGTGTCAGCCTCTTCGGCTGGATCGCGTCGATGCTCGGCACCCGCCTGCTCACGCCGGTCGTGGCGCTCGCGGTGCCGCGGCCGCTCGCGGGTCTCGTGGTGCTCGCGCTGTCCGTCGCCGTAGCGCTGCCGCTCACATCGCTCGCCACGCGGCCGCTGCGGCGACTCTTCAACGCCCGCAGCGCCAAGCGGCGCATCGACTTCGTCGGCACGGTCTGCCGGATCCGCACGGGCCAGGTCGACGAGAAGTTCGGCCAGGCCGAGGTGGCGGACGGCGGCGCGGGCCTCATCGTCGAGGTGCGCGCGACCGCGGGCACGCTCAAGCGCGGCGGGGCGGCCTTGATCATCGACTACGACGCTGAGCGCGAGGCCTACCTCGTCGAGGTCTTCGACGAAGAACAGGCGCTACAGATTTCGGACCGCAATCGACCGTAGGAGCAATTCGACATGGAGATACTACTCGTCGCCGGAGGCGCGGCCTTCATCATCTTCATCGGGCTCGCCGTCATGGTGGCGCGCTTTTACCGCCAGATCGAACAGGGCAAGGCGCTCATCATCAACAAGTCCGGCGCCGAGCCCGTGGTCACCTTCACCGGCGGCGTCGTCCTGCCGGTCATTCACCGCGCCGAGATGATGGACATCTCGGTGAAGAAGATCGACGTCGACCGCCGCGGCAGAGAGGGCCTCATCTGCAAGGACAACATCCGCGCAGACATCAAGGTCACCTTCTTCGTGCGTGTGAACAAGACCGCCGATGACGTGCTCAAGGTGGCCCAGTCGCTCGGCTGCGTGCGCGCGTCCGACCAGGCGACGCTCGACGAGCTCTTCAGCGCGAAGTTCTCCGAGGCGCTGAAGAGCGTCGGCAAGGCGCTCGATTTCGAAGGTCTCTACACCGAGCGCGAGAGCTTCCGCGACCAGATCATCGCGATGATCGGCAAGGACCTGAACGGGTACGTGCTCGAGGACGCCGCCATCGATTACCTCGAGCAGACGCCGCTCGAGCTGCTCGATCCGCAGAACATCCTCGACTCGGACGGCATCCGCAAGATCACCGATCTCACGACGAAGAGAAACGTCGCCACGAACGAGCTCAAGCAGGCCGAGAGCATGGCGATTGGCAAACAGAACCTCGACAGCCAAGAGGCGCTGTTTCGTTACGAACAGCAGCTCGCCGAGGCGGACGCGAAGAAGAACGAGGAAGTCGCCAACAGCCGCTCTCGCGCCGAAGAGCGCTCCAAGCGCGTCGCCATCGACGAGCAGCTCGAGACCAAGAAGAAGTCCGAGAAGGCGAAAGAAGAGTCGCTGGTCGCCGAGCAGAATGCCATGCGTGGCGCGATGCAGGCCGAGCAGGCGCGGCTGCGCGATCTCGGGATCGAGCAGGTGCGCGTGCAGAAGGCGCGGGACGTCGAGGAGATCGAACGCAAGAAGGAGACGCAGGTCCGCGACATCCAGCGCGAAGAAGAGCTCGAGATGAAGAAGCGCAAAATCGCGGACGTCATCCGCGAGCGCATCGCGGTCGACAAGACCGTCGCGACCGAGGAAGAGAGCATCAAGGATCTGCGCGCCCAGGCCGGCGCCAACCGCGACAAGGAGGTGCTCATCATCGCCGCCGAGGCCCAGGCGCAACAGGGTCTCGTCAAAGACATCAAGAAGGCCCAGGCCGACGAAGAGGTCGCGAAATTCCGCGCTCGCCAGCGGCTCACGCTCGCGGACGCCGAGCTCGAGGCCGCCGACCGCGACGCGCGCGCGAAGATCCGCCTGGCGGAGGGCGCGCAGTCCGAGCAGGCCACCGAGGGTCTCGCGCAGATGCGCGTGAAAGAGGCCGATGCGCAGGCGACCGAGAAGCAGGGCCTCGCCAAGGTTCGCATTCGCGACGCCGAGGTCACCGTGAAGGAGCGCGAGGGCAAGGTCGACGCCGAGGTGATCCGCGCGCGCGAGAACGCGAACGCCGACGCCATCCGGCAGAAGGGCTTGGCGGCCGCGCAGGTGAGAGAGGCGGAGGCGCAGGCCATCGAAAAGCTCGGGCTCGCCGAGGCCGCGAGCTTGCGTGAGAGGCTCCTCGCCGAGGCCACGGGCAAGACCGCTGACGCGCAGGCCATCGAGAAGGTCGGCCTCGCCGAGGCCGCGAGCTTGCGTGAGAAGCTCCTCGCCGAGGCCGCGGGCAAGACGGCGGATGCCGACGCCATCCAGAAACGAATGAGCGCCGAGGCCGACGGATTGCGGCAGAAGGGCGATGCCATGCGGGCGCTCGACGGCGTCGGCCGCGAGCACGAAGAGTTTCGCCTCGAGCTCGACGCCAAGCGCAACATCGCGCTCGAGCAGGTGCGCGCGCGCATCGAGATGGCCGCGCGCCAGGCCGAAATCCTCGGCAAGGCCTTCGACCAGGCCAAGATCCAGATCGTCGGCGGCGACGGCGCCTTCTTCGATCGCTTCGTGAAGTCCGTGTCGATCGGCGAGTCGATCGACGCGACCGTGGATCACTCGACCACGCTCAAGGCCGTGTTGAAGGAGCACCTCTCTGGCGAGCGCAACCTGATGGAGGATCTCAAGGACATCGCGGGCAGCGTGAGCACGTCGAACGTGCGCGATCTGACGCTGTCGGCGGTGCTGGGGCGGCTGGCGAAGAGCACCGACGACAAGGACGCCAAGGCGAAGCTCGGCACGCTCCTCGCGCAGGCCAAGGAGCTCGGCGTCGACAAGCTCACGCCATGACGCAAGCCCCGGCGCCGGCGGGCGAGGAGCTCGACGCGGGCAACTACGAGGTCATCCGTGGGCGCTTGCTCGCGCATGGAGCCGAGCTCCGGCGCCGCGCCGATCTGCTCAACGACGAGCGCAAGCGCACCTTCGGCCAGAGCGAGCTCGAGGTGGTCGCGAACCTTCGCGTCCGCACCGAGAACAACTGCGTCCCGCGGGACATCGTGCAGGTCGGCGGTCAGCTGCTCTTCGGCTTCAACGTCTACATCGGCTTGAAGTCGGAGACGCGCGTCGCGGACGTGTTCAGCCTCTACGAGCTCGGCGCGAGCTACACGAGCCTGGACTGCCGCGCCCTCGGGACCGAGGCCGTCGGCGGCTTCTTGAACGACCCCGAGTTCGGCAAGGGGTTCACGAACCTCTTCAAATACAACCGCGACGCGCGGCTCCTGCAGCTCGTGCGTACGGACACGCGCCTCTTGTCCGCATTTCAGGCGGGCTCGACGCACCGAGACCTCAAGGTCTTTCGCTTTCGCGTCGAGGCCAGCGGCAAGCTCGTCTACGTCGACGACCGCGGCGACGAGGACTACGCTTTTCCGCGCGCCCACGAGTTCGAGTGGACCCCGACGACCCCGGACGACCACGTCGACGGGCGCTACGTCGACGTCGCCGACGACGTGTTCGTCGGGACCACGGGCGGCACGCTCTCCCTCGTCGTCGAGGACAACACGAGCGCCGGGCGCACCATCCACGTCGAGCCGCTCGACGACGCAGATCAACAGATCACGGACGCGCACGTCTCCTATGCGAAGGTCGCCCATCTCGTCTTGATTCGCGTCCTGCCCTATCGCGAAAAGGCGGCGCGCTACTTCGTATTCAATTCTCGGCTCGAGGCGGCGCAGCGCATCGACGCCATCGGAGTCGCCTGCCAGCTCTTGCCGGGCGACCACGGGCTCATCTTCCCGGGCGGCTATTACCTCGAGACGGGCGAGCACAAGCTCTTCGAGGGCGCGCACGAAGACCTCGAGTACAGGACCAAGATCGCGTCGCCGAACGGGGAGGACGTCCTCTTCGTCTACCACCGACGCCACGACGGGCACTACGTGCTGTTCGCGTACAACGTCATCGAGAAGGAGGTAAAGCCGCCCATCCACTGCCACGGCTACAGCCTCTTCGACGACGGGCGCCTGGTCGTGTTTCGCGCGGTGAGCGACGAGCCGACGCGCCTGCACCCGGTGCAGGTGTGGAAGACGCCCTTCACGTCGCTGGAGTTCGCGGCGGCGGTTCCGACGGACGACTCGCTCCTCGCGCGCGTTGGCAACGCCGAGCTCGTGCGCGCCGTGAGCGACGCCTTCGCGCTCGCCCGCGCGGTCGAGAAGAGCGAACCGTCGCGGCGCACCTTCGAAGACCTCATCGTGGGAGCACAGCGGCTCCTCGACGGCTACCACTTCATCGCGGCCGAAGAGGCGCAGGACCTCGCGAGCGTGCTCGTTCTGCTGCGCGACACGGCGGATCTCGTGGTCGACGAGTTCGAGAAAGTCGTCGCGCTGCGCACGCGCGCGGCGGAGGCGCTGAGCAAGAGCGAGGCTGCCTTCACCGACCTCGGCAAGAACCTCCGCGAAGAGCACTTTCGCACCATCGACCCGTTCCTCGAGGCGCTCGCGTCGCTGCGCACCCAGCGCGGGCAGGTGATCACGCTGCGCGAGCTGCGCTACGTCGAGCTGGCGAAGGTCGCTGAGCTCGAGAAGCAGATCGGCACGCGGTTCGACGCGGTGAGCCGCGCCACCGTGCGCTTTCTCCTCGGCGGCGACGCGCTCGCGCCGCTCGTCGCAGACCTGGCGGCGCTCACCGCTCGGATCCCGAGCTGCCAGAAGTCGACGGACGTCGCCCCGCTGCGCAAGAAGGTGGACGCCACGGCCGAGGGGCTCGGCGTCTTGAGCGAGATCTTCGGCGGCCTCCCCATCGAAGATCCGACGCAGCGCACGAAGATCCTGTCGAACATCGGCGAGGTCTTCGCGCAGCTGAACCGCACCAAGGCCGCGCTCGAGTCGCGCCGGAAAGAGCTCGCAAAGAGCGAGGGCCGAGCGGAGTTCGCCGCGCAGTTCGCGCTCCTCGGACAGAGCGTCACGAGCTCGATCGCCCTCTGCGATACGCCCGAGAAGTGCGACGCACAGCTCTCGCGCGTCACCGTGCAGCTCGAGGAGCTCGAGGGGAAGTTCAGCGAGCTCGACGAGTTTCTCGGCCAGCTCACCGAGAAGCGCGAGGAGATCGCAGACGCCTTCGGCGCGAGGCGGCAGCTCTTGCTCGACGAGCGGCAGCGACGCATCGACAACGTCGCCTCCGCGCTCGATCGCATCCTCGAGGGCGTCGGGAGGCGCGCACGCGCAGCCAAGAGCGCCGACGAGCTGAACGCCTACTTCGCCTCGGACGCGATGGTGGAGAAGGTCGGCTCCCTCGCCGCGGAGCTCGCGAAGCTCGGCGACACCGTGAAGGGCGACGCGTACCTCGGCAAGCTCAAGAGCGCGCGACAGGATGCCTTGCGCGGGCTGCGCGACAAGCTCGAGCTCTTCGAGGGAGGCGAGAGCGAGCTCGTCCGCTTCGGCCAGCACCGCTTCAGCGTGAACACGCAGGCCCTCGAGCTCACCATCGTGCCGAAGAACGACGGGCTCGCGCTGCACCTCACGGGCACCGAGTATTTCGCGCCCATCGAGGATGCCGAGTTCTTGCGAACCCGCGAGTACTGGCGGCGCGCTCTGCCGAGCGAGAGCGCCGAGGTCTATCGCGGCGAGTACCTCGCGTACACGCTGCTCGCGGCAGGAGAGCGGCGAGAAGGCGGGCTAATGCTTGGCAAGCTGCGCGAACGGAGCCGCGACGGCACGCTGCTCGAGCTCGTGCAAGAGGCCGCGCAGAAGCGCTACGACGAGGGCTACGATCGCGGCGTACACGATCGCGACGCGGCGCGGCTGCTCGAGAAGCTGGTCGATCGGTACGACGCGGCGGGCCTCTTGCGGTTCGAGCCAGCCGCCCGCGTGCTCGCGACGTTGTTTTATGCGCACGCCGGCGAGAAGAAGGCGCTCTTCGAGGTGCGCGCCAAGAGCCTCGGTCGCCTGCGCCACGGTCTGGGCACGAGCGCCCTCGGCAGCGCCGCAATGACCAGCAGCACCCCCGACAGCAGCGCGCTGGGCAACAGCGCACTGGGCAACAGCGCAATAGGCCACAGTCAACTGGGCAACAGCGCAATAGGCAACAGCGCAATAGGCCACAGTCAACTGGGCAACGGCGCACCAGGCACCAGCGCATCGGGCGACGGGGCGGCACTTTCGGCGCTCGCGGGCGAGGTCGCGGCCGCCATCGCCCTGTTCGTGACTGCGCACGGCCTCGAGTCGGCGTTTCCCGAGGGGCTCGCGACGAGCGCAGCCGCGTATCTCACGGAGGAGCTCGTGGCGGAGTCGCCGCGCTTCGTGACGAGCCGCGACGCCGACGAGCTCGCGCACGCGCTGTTCGACACGCTCGAGGCGACCGGCAAGCGCCTCGCGTTCGAGGCCGATCTCCAGGCGCTCTGCGGGCGGCTGCGCGAGCAGCTCTCGCTCGCGCGCGCGTGGGTCGACGCCTTCGTCGCGTGCGGACCCGCCCCAGCGAAGCGCGTCCACCTCGCGCTCGAGGCGGCGGCCATCGCGACGCGCCTGCCGATCGATCGCAGCACGTCGGCGGCGCTCGCGGCGCTCGAGGTGAGCGGGCTCGAGGGACAGCACGCGCGGATCCAGGGCGGGAAGCTAGAGCTGCGCATCGACGAGTTTCTCGCGCGGCTCGGGGCCTTCGCCGAGCGCGACGTGCCCGCCTACCGCGAGTACCGCAGGCTGCGTCACGCCCTCGTCGAGCGCGAGCGAGAGCGCCTCCGGCTGGGCGAGTACGTGCCGAAGGTGTTGACCGCCTTCGTACGCAACAAGCTCATCACGGACGTGTACCTGCCGCTCATCGGCAACAACCTCGCGAAGCAGATCGGCGCGGCGGGCGCGGGCCGGCGCACGGACTTGATGGGCCTCTTGTTGCTCATTTCACCGCCCGGCTACGGCAAGACGACGCTCATGGAGTACGTCGCGAGCCGCCTCGGACTCGTGTTCGTGAAGGTCAATGGGCCGGCGCTCGGCCACGACGTCGCCTCGCTCGATCCGGCAAACGCGCCGAACGCCACGGCGCGGCAAGAGGTCGAGAAGATCAATTTCGCCTTCGAGATGGGCAACAACGTCATGCTCTATCTCGACGACATCCAGCACACGAACCCCGAGCTGCTCCAGAAGTTCATCAGCTTGTGCGACGCGCAGCGCCGGATCGAGGGCGTCTGGCGCGGCAAGACGCAGACTTACGAGTTCCGCGGCAAGAAGTTCTGCGTCGTCATGGCCGGCAACCCGTACACCGAGAGCGGCGACAAATTCCGCATTCCGGACATGCTGGCCAATCGCGCCGACACCTACAACCTCGGCGACGTCCTGTCCGGCAAGGAAGAGGCGTTCGCGCTCAGCTACATCGAGAACACGCTCACCTCGAACCCGGTGCTCCAGCCGCTCGCCACGCGCGAGCAGGCCGACCTCTACAAGCTCGTGCGTATGTCGCGCGGCGAAGAAGTGGCGAGCTCGGAGCTCTCGTACGGCTATTCGGCGGTCGAGACGAACGAGATCACGAGCGTGCTGCGCCACCTCTTTCGCGTGCAGAAGACGCTCCTCGCCGTCAACCTCGCGTACATCGAGTCGGCCTCGCAGGACGAGAAGTTCCGCACCGAGCCGCGCTTTCTGCTGCAGGGCAGCTACCGCAACATGAACCGCATCGCCGAGCGCGTCGCGGCGGCGATGAACGACGGCGAGGTCGAGCAGCTGATCCGTGACCACTACGCCGGCGAGTCGCAGAACCTCACGAGCGGAGCCGAGGCCAACCTGCTCAAGCTCGCGGAGCTGCGCGGGACCGCGAGCGCCGAGGAGAAGCAGCGCTGGCAGGACATCAAGGGCGAGGTCGTGCGGCAGAAGCGCATGGGCGGCTCCGGCGACGATCCGGTGAGCCGCGTGACAGGAACCTTGAGCGGTCTCTCTGCCGATCTCGCGGGGATCAAGGAGGTGCTCGCCGCGGGGAGTAGCGGCGGGCTCGACCTGCGCCTCGAGGTGCTGGGAGCGCGGCTCGGAGATATCCACGCGGCGCTCGACGCACAAGGCGAAGCCGCCGGCACGCGCGCGGAAAAGGCGTTCTCCGAGAGATCGCGCGCGAACGCAACCTCGAGCGCCGTCGCAGAGCAACTCGCCGCGCTCGGTGCGGGCCTCGAGGCGATCCGCGATGCCGTCGCCCGAGCGGCGCAGGCGAGCTCCCAGCGCACGGCAGAGGAGGACGAGCCCTTTGGCGCCGACGCGGAGAAGAACCCGCGCGTGTCGCGCGCCGCGAAGCTCGCGGGCAAGCAACAGTGGATGAAGCCGTACCTGTTGCGCCTCGAGGCCGCGCTCGAGGCGCTCGGCCATCCGAAGGTCGACGTGGCGCTGCAGCCGTCCGAAGAGCTGCGTACGCTGCTGCTCCAGCAACAAGAGCTCATCGAGCGCGCGCTCATCCCGATGGTGAGCGCGACCACGGCCCGGCGCGACGACAGCGACGCGGTGCTCACGGCGCTCGGTGAGGTGAGGTCGCTGCTCACGGGGCTCGTCGGCCGCGAGTAGTCACGCTCAGCGCGCCGCGAGTCGTCACGCTCAGCGCGCCGCGAGTCGTCACGCTCAGCGCGCCGCGAGCCGTCACGCTCAGCGCGCCGCCGCGGCCTCGCGATACACCTCGAGGTGCTGAAGGGCGCACGCGTCCCAGTCGAAGGCCCGCGCTCGCTCGAGGCCGAGCCCGCGCAGCTCCGCACGCAGCGACGGCTCCCGCGCGAGGCGCGACATCGCGCGCGACAACGCCCCGGCCTCGCCGAGAGCGACGCGCAGGCCCGCTCGTTCGACGACCTCGGTCAACGCGGGCGTGTCGCTCACGATGACCGGGGTTCCGCACGCCATCGCCTCGAGCGCCGGCATGCCGAAGCCCTCTTCGAGCGAGAATTGCACGAGCCCGAGCGCCGACTGCAAGAGCGCGAGGGCCAAGTCGGGGCCCGCGGCGCTCACCCACACGACCCGCTCGCCGAGCCCGAGCTGCCGCGCCCGCAGCGCGAGCTCCCCGCGGGGAGAGAGCCGCTGCACGAAGACGAGCCTCACGTCCTCGGGCAGCCGAGCCGCGGCGAAGGCCTCGAGCACCGCCGCGTGGTTCTTGTAGGGCGCGTTCTGCCCCATCGCGAGAAAGAACGGCCCAGAGACGCCGGCCCGCTCGCACACCGCACGCGCCTCGCCTTCGTCGCTCGCGGGCGCGTAGCGTGCCTCGACGCCGTGGTGAATGACGCGCACGCGGCCGAGCGCCGCGGGGTGCGCGCGTACGATGGCATCCGCCGTCGCCCGCGAGATGGCCACGATCCGGGTCGCGTGCCGCAGCGCCATGCGGATCCCGGCGCGGTAGAACGGCGTCTGGTACGCGCGCCGCCAGGCGCTCGCTTCGCAACGCGAGGGCGTGAGCAGCCACATCAGATCGTGCACCGTCACCACGGTGCTCGCCCGAATGCCGCGCCCGAGGACGTTGTAAGGCATATGGACCACGTCGGCATCGTCGATGGGCAGAAGGAGCGAGGGCCACGCGAGCGTCGGGACGTGGTTCGCCTCGACCGCGACCACGGTCTCCTCGACGTTCGGCTCGCGCGACAGCGGCCGCGATGCCATGGGGCTCGCCCAGAAGTGAAACTGCACGTCGCGCGCACGCGCCGGGAGCCTGTCGACGAGCGCCTGCACGTACGCGCCGATCCCGCTCGGACGCTCGCGGAGGTAGCGGCAGTCGATCGACACGCGCACGCCGCGACTATCGCACGAGCCGAGGGGCGCGCCCGCTCGATTCACCGCGCGCCGGAGTCGGCCCCTTGGTACGCCGCGACGGCGCTCGCCCCGCTCGTGGCGAGGGCAGACGACTCTCCGCAAAGAGTCGCGCCGACGCTTCTCGGGTAGGCTCGCGCCATGCTCGGCCTCCCTCCCGATCTCGTGCCCGTCGCCGCCGTCGCGCTCGGCGCCGCGCTCGCGACGTGGCTCCTCTCGGTCGCGACCGGCGAGTGCTCGTGGGTCGACCGCGCGTGGTCGCTCCTTCCCCCGGTGTACGTTGGGGCCTTCGCCTATGAAGCCAAGTTCGCCGACGCGCGACTAAACGTCATGACGGCGCTCGCGCTCGCGTGGGGCGCCCGGCTGACGTTCAACTTCTGGCGCAAGGGCGGGTACCGGAAGGGGGGCGAGGATTATCGCTGGAAGGTCCTTAGGCAGCGGATCCCGGGGCCCCTCTTTCAGGTGTTCAATCTGGTATTCACCGCGGGCTATCAGAACCTCTTGTTGCTCCTGATTGCCCTGCCCGCCTGGCAGGCGGCGCGACACCGGGGAGCGCCGCTCTCCGCGCTAGATCTCGCGGCGACCGCGGCATTTCTGGCATTTCTTGCGGGGGAGACCCTCGCGGACGAACAGCAATGGCGCTTTCACGCGGCGAAGAAGCGCGCGAGCGAGCGGGGCGAGGGCTTGGCGCGCCCGTTCCTCGACAAGGGACTCTTTGCCTATTCGCGGCACCCCAATTTCTTTTGCGAACAAGGACAGTGGTGGTCGCTCTACATCTTTTCGATTGCGGCGGGCGCGCCACCCCTGAACGTCACGGTCGTCGGAGCCGCGCTCTTGACGCTGCTCTTTCATGGCTCGACCCATTTCACCGAGTCGCAGAGCCTCGCCAAATATGCCGGATACGCCGACTACCAGCGGCGCACCTCGAGGCTCATCCCGTGGTTCCCGAGGGGTTGACGCAGAAGGCGCGCGCCCCCACGTTGCACACATGATTCGTCGCCTGGGTCGCACCCTCTTGGCCGCCGCGCTAGCCGTCGCCTCGAGCGGCTGCCGGCCGGCTCAGCGCACCCTCGTCGCGGGAGATCTCGCGCCCGAGTTCGCGCTTCCTGGCACGGACGGCAAGACGCACCGTCTGTCGAGCTATCAGGGCCGCGTCGTCGTGCTCGCCTGGTTCCCGAAGACTTTCACGGGCGGGTGAACCGCGGAGTGCAAATCGCTCCGTGCGAGCGGTACCGCCCTGCGCGAATACGACGTGGCCTACTTCGGAGCGAACGTCGACTCCCTCGAGACGAACAAGGAGTTCGCCGAGTCGCTCTCGCTCGACTACCCGCTCCTCAGCGACGCCGACAAGAAGGTCGCAGCCGCGTACGGCGTGCTCGGCGTCCTCGGCGTCGCGTCGCGGACGACCTTCTACGTCGGCACGGACGGCAAGCTCCTCTTCGTCGATCGCGACGTGAGCACCTCGTCCCACGGCGCGGACGTCGCGAAGAAGCTAGGGGAGCTCGGCATCAAGAAGCGCGACGCGACGTCACCGTGACGTAGGGAGCGGCCTCACGCCGTGCCGCCAAGCTGCCGGCGCTGGAGGTGTCGCTGCCGTAACGTGGCCCCCCCGGCCCGCGTGCTAGCCTCGCTGGCACCATGCTTCGACTTGTTCGCGGACACTTCTACGACTTGCCAGTTGGCCTCGTGCTCGCGGGTCTCGGTGCGACGCTCGGGGCCGCGTGCGGCGAAGAGTTCGTGGCCGCGACCAGCGCATCGGCGACCGGAACCGGAACCGGCGGAGGCACAGGAACCGGAACCGGAACCGGCGGTAGCACTGGCACCGGCACGGGGACCGGCGGCGACGCGGCCAAGTGCGGCAACGGCACCAAGGAAGCCGGCGAGGAGTGCGACGACGGCAACCTCAACGGCGGCGACGGCTGCCAGCCCACCTGCCTCGCGCCGAAGTGCGGAGACCACTATGTCGACGCGGGCGCGGGCGAGGAGTGCGACGACGGCAATGACATGAGCGGCGACGGTTGCCAGCCAAGCTGCCTCGAGCCCGCATGCGGCGACACCTACGAGGACACCGCCCAGGGAGAAGAGTGCGACGACGGCAACGTCGTGAACGGCGACGGGTGCAGCGACCAATGCAAGCTGCCCGAGTGCTTCGACGGGATCCACGATCCGGGCGAGCTCTGCTTCAAGGTTGGCGCCAGCGTGACACCCTCCGTGCTCCCGACCGCCGACTTCGCGGTGTTCGACTGCAACGGCGACACGGCGATGGACATCGTGGCGATCAGCGGCACGGAGGGCAGTGACACGACCAAGACGCTGAGCACCTTCGTCGGCATGAACAATGGCACGTTCGGCGCTGCGACGGCGAATAGTGGCATCACCACCAAGGCGACCAGCATGGTGAGCGCCGAGCTCGACGGCAACGCGACCTACCGTGATCTGGCCATCGCGCACTTTGGCAAGTTCAACGTGCTCGCCGGCTCCGCCAACTGTGCCTTCAGCCTCTATGATGGCGGCCCGCTCAAGGTGACCGGTCGCGACATCGTCGCGCTGAACGCGGACAAAACCGGCAAGAGCGACGTCGTGGCCGTGAGCGTGGACAGCGCGACGCCGAGCAGCGGCAACCTCAGCCTGAAGCGCGGCGAGGCCGCGTCGACCGCGCACCACGTTGCGTTTGGCAATCCGACGGCCGTCTCTGCCGGCGACTTCGATGCCGACGGCGATGACGATGTTGCCTATTTGACCTCCTCGTTTGGCGCGCCGAAGCTCGTCGTCGCGACGACGGGGATGGCGGCCGACGTCACCTTCACGACGCTCACGCAGCTGCCGCTCACGGCCGAGGGCTACGACGTGCAGTTCGCCAAGCTGGACGGCGATGGCGACCTCGACCTCGTCGCGAGCGTGGGCGACGTCGTGCGGGTGTAGCTCAACCAGGGAAACGCCTTCGGCGACGCGGGAGGCAGCAAGGCCGAGGGGACGATCAAGGGGCTCGTCGCGGCCGATCTCGACGAAGACGGGGACCTCGACGTCGCCACGGCGGACAGCGCGGGCAAGGTCGTCCTCCACGTCAACGATGGGCTTGGAGTGCTGAAGCCCGCCGCCATGGTGTCGATCGCGTCCGTCTCCGCGCTCGATCGCATCGCCGCGGCCGACGTCGACGGCGACGGCCACCTCGATCTGCTGGTGGAGCAGGACAAGATCCACGTGCTCCTGTTCCGCCCGTGACGGCGGGGGTGGGCGGCTCGCCTCATTGACGAAGCTCGTCGGCGAGCCGCAGCAGGCTCGCACGGGTAGGGCTATTTGTCAGTCGGGGGCCGCTTCGCTGGCGCGGCGGCATCGAGGCCGACGATCGCGATAGCGACCTTCGGCGCGTTGCCCTCCCGATAGGGGCAGTGGCGGCAGCCGTTGTTGCAGCAGTAGCCGCGCTTCAGGAGATAGTGCGCGGTGAAGACGAGGTTTTGCCCCTCGAGGTAATAGTCGACGCCTTGAATCGGCTGCGGCGGCTTCGCGGAGGTCACGCGCACCTACGATAGCGCGGGCGGTCGGCTCCGGGCTGGACCGCGCTCGTGTGGTGAGGAGCGGGCCTCGTTTTGCACGCAGCACGGCGGCCCGCGCGCGCTGCTCGCAGCCTCAGCGCTTGACGCGCTCGAGGTACTTCGCGTCGCGCGTGTCGACGCGGATCCACTCGCCCTCGTTGATGAAGAGCGGCACGTTCACGATGGCGCCGGTGGAGAGCTTGGCGGGCTTCGTGGCGCCGCCCGAGGTGTCGCCCTTCACGCCGGGCTCGCTCTCGACGATCTGCAGCTCGACGTGTGCTGGGAGCTCGACGCCGATGGGCCGGTCTTTGAGCAGCGTCACCTCGACGCTCATGCCGTCGGCGAGGAACTGGACCTCTTCGCCGATCACCTTGACGGGAACGTATTGCTGCTCGCCGGTGCCGGCGTCCATGAACACGTAGTTCTCGCCGTCCTGGTAGATGTACTGCATCTGCCGCATCTCGACGTCGGCGGGCTCGAGCTTCTCACCGCTCTTCCACGTCCGCTCGAGCGTGTTGCCCGTCTCGAGGTTACGGATACGGCAGCGCGTGAAGGACTGGCCCTTGCCGGGCTTCACGAACTGGAAGTCGACGACCACGTAGGGCTGGCCGTCCACCATGAGCTTCAGGTTCTTGCGGATCTCGCTCGTTTCCATGGCGGCGCGCATGTAGCACGACGAACGGGCAAAGCGAAGGCGAGAAGCGTGGATCGGGCGACCCGCGCCGCCGAAGTCGTGCCAAGCTGGCGCTGTGAACGAGCTCGACGAAGAGCTGCGCGACGTCAAGCGCGAGATCATCGAGTCGCGCGGCCTCATCATCAAGACGAACAACCTGACGAACGCGCTCGCCGCCGATGTGAAGAGCATCGGCAAGCGGCAGCAGAGCTTCGAGCGCCGATCGCACTTGAACGGCGCGGCCGCGAACCTCTTGTTCGTGGTGGTCGTGCTCGCCGTCGTGAAGGTGGCCTGGGACCTGCGCGTCGAGTCCGCCAAGAAAGAGGTCGACCGCGCGCAAGAGGGGTCGGCCCGGCGCGCGACGGAGATCGCCGAGCTCGAGAAGCAGAGCGAGGCGCGGGCGAAGGCGGAGTCGGCCGCGATGGGCTTTTACGAGCTGTTGCGCGCCGGCAAGAAGCGCGAGCTCGTCGACGCGTTCGAGGAGCTGCGGAAAGAGAAGCTGACGCGGGCAGAGCGGGCGTTTTTCAGCGAGGAGGTGGCGCGCGCCAAGAGCCAGCTCTCGCTCGCCGCCTACCACGCTGGGCTCGAAGACGTGCGCAACAACCGATGGCACGAGGCGCTCGTCGACTTCGAAGAGACGCTTCGCTACGACGACTCGGGCACGCACGCGCCGGCCGCGAAGCTGCAGCTCGCGCGCGCGTACCGGCACGTCAACCGCCACCGCGACGCGATCCCGATCCTCTCGAAGCTCGCCGAGGCGTCCGCGGATCCCGAGGTGCTCGACGACGCGACGTTCTTGTTGGCCGAGTGCCTGATCGAGATCCAGGCGTACAACGACGCGAAGACCGCGCTGCGTAGCTTCTTGCGCCGCTATCCGAAGAGCCCCCTCGCCAACGACGCGAAGATGAGCCTCGCCGAGCTCGAGGCCCAGCACTGACGGTTGCGCGGATGCGGGAGCGGCAGCGAGCACGAGCGCGAGCTGAGGCCGCGCCGCGGCACTGATAATCCGTCCACTGGACGCGTGCCGTGCTAGCTTTCGCGCACCGGCGCGGCTCCGCGACCGCCCGGCTCCGGTGCGATGACCCCCGAGCGAGCCGCCTTCTGTTTTCGCGAGCTGATGCAGACGCCGCTCGCCGAGCTCGGCCTCTACCCGCGCCGCGCGGGGCTCACGAGCCAGCCGGCGAGCCTCGGGCTCGAGAAGGCCCAGGAGCTGCTCGTCGCCATCGCCGCAGCGCTCGCGTCGGACCGCGGCCCAGCGTGGGACCGCCTCGAGTCGGCGTGGGCCGGCATGCGCAGCGCCCACGGCGCCCTGGCCGGAGACGTCGCCCCGCCCGCATCCCCGCATCGGCCGCCCGAGTGGGTGCGCGACCTCCCGCCACCGCCGCGACTCGATGATCCCGCGCCCGGGACGCCCGCCTTCGACGCTCAGCAGTCCGCGCGCGCTCGGTTCGTGCCGCGCGCTCCTCCGCTGCCATCGGCGCCCGTCGGCGGCACCGCGTCGAAGAGCCCGCCGGCGCCTCCCGTGGTCGCGGCAGCGCCGCACGGGGTGCCGATGTCGCCCGCGCCGTTGGCGAGCTCGCCGGCATTCGCGCCCGCGGCGCCGCCCGTCTACGGAGAGTCGTATGCGCCGGGCTCGCCCCCGCCAGGCCCGGTGATGCCGGGGCCCGCGCTCGCGGCGCAGGGCTACCCCATCGCGGCGCCGCGCGCAGATCATGGTTATGCCGCGGCTCCGCCGTTCGGAGGCCCCTTCGGAGGGCAACTGCCCAGTGCGTCCGTGGGGCCCGCAATTGGGCAGTTCGCGGGCTCCCCGACTGCACCCCTCGGCGGGCCCGCAATTGGCCAGTTCGCGCCTGGGCCGCACCGCGCAATTCCGCCGCCGGCGATCCGCGGCACGGCCAATGCCATGCCGCAAGCACGCGAGTCCGACACGTCGCCCAATCTCGGCGCGTGGACGCTCTCTCGTTATGCAGCATTCTGCGCGGCGTGCGCGGCGTTTCCGGAGCGCGTGGCGGACACGCAACACCAATACGGGATTGACGGCGCCGCCGCCCGGCGCGCCCTCGACGACCATTTCGGGGCCCGCTTCGACGCGGACGCCGACGAGCTCGAGCAATGGGAGCGGCTCGTCGCCCAGTTCCGAGGTCAGCTCGTCCTTCGGTAGGCACCGCCGTCGCGAGACTCCGGTCGAGCACGACTGAGCCCACGGCTCCGATGGGCCCTTATCGGCTTTGCTACTGTGCCGAGAAGGGTCCAGCTACTAGGCGACGAGGAGCGAGGAACGCAGCGCACTTCCTGTCTCACGATCCTGCACATCTTGACGTGGGCCGGATGGACTCATGTTGGCGCCACCATGAGAGATTTGACGAGCGGTGGGGTTTCGCTGGAGTCGGAGTTTGCGGGAGCTGAGTTAGGG
>SXGS01635173.1_pt1 | contig 44790 bp, 31 predicted proteins | sample 3174681 | NCBI WGS metagenome assembly SXGS01 (sample SAMN11356861, study PRJNA531348) | freshwater metagenome | isolation source: freshwater sample F1-80 | place: China: Fuxian Lake, Yuxi | collected 2017-12-25 | reverse complement strand
CAGCGAACACGAACATGTTTGTGGGTTGCCAGAATGGGGTAAATCATTCCCCATTCCTCGTCACTAATTTCCAATCGATTAGCCATCTGCAAAATGGGCTAACTTTCGCGAATCCCGCCGGCTAATGTCAACAGAACCTAGTGATTGGCCTTGACTGGGATATCTACCCTATACTCAGCTAGTATTCCAGCCAAACCATCTGAAGAAATATCAATAAAAAGGATGAAGAGCTCTAGCCTTTCGAATTTATTACAACTGAGGCTTGTCATAGGTTTTCTTGGAGAACGTGCCCAGTATTCCTGGTGGCCAACTGCGTTCTATGAAGCCTCAAGCCGGCTGTTTTTGGAGCCCGTTTTCTCCAGAACATCCCAGCTTGCTCAGTACCACGGTGTGATTGAGGCAGCGCGTCGGCTCCACGACGAACATCTCAGCGTTGGCAGTTACCATCTGTTTCGCTTACCCGAGGAGGTCGAACAGGATCTCCACAACCTGGTTCAGCGGCCCGAGGCAGACGAATTTGCGCTCCATGGGATGCGCAGCAAGGACGCCGCACTAGGTACCCTGAAGGAATTGGCAGGCGCGGTTTCTGTGAAGAGCGTCGGCCCCACCGCGATCGGAAACATTGGCGAGTTGGATGCGCCCAACACCGTCAAGACCATCGCTGCAGCCTACGTGTCGGCCATCAGCCAGGACGCCAAGGCGTACCCGTACTTGGTGGGTTGATCGTGACTGACAGCAAGCCGTACACGACACAACTGCAGGCAGGTCTTGGACTCGTCAACGAGACCAAGACGCTGCTGGACCTGTGGGCGCCCGGGATGACGGCGAATGAGCTGCACCAGGTCGCATTGGAGTCAGGCCGGTTCCCGAACGTCACAGCGCGTCGGCTGCGCAACATCGTCGTCGAGTGCTTCGCTCCACGTTACCTGGTGTCCAACGGTACACCGGCCAAGCATCTTAAGCGCCTAGCGCCGATGATCTCCACAGCCGATCTCACCCAATTGCTCCTCGTGTTCACGAGCAGGGCCAACCCGATCCTTGGCGACTTCGTACGCCAGGTCTACTGGGCCCGGTATGCCGGCGGATACGCGCAAGTCACCAACGACGATGCGCGTGCCCTTGTCGAGCGCGGTATCGATGACGGCAAGACGGTCAAACGCTGGTCGGAAACCACGGTGCGGCGTGTCTCCGCCTACCTGACCGGCTGCTGCGCCGACTACGGATTGCTCGAACGCGGACAGCGGACCAGTCGTCGCATCCTCCCCTTCCGCATTTCCCCGACAATGACTGCCTACCTAGCTTACGAATTGCATTTCGCGGGCGTCGGCGACAACGCCTTGCTCACCCACGGGGATTGGCAGCTCTTCGGCCTGGCGCGCGAAGACGTGCTGGAAGAAATGAAACGACTCTCGCTGAAGGGGTTGCTCATCGTCCAGGCTGCTGGCGATGTGATCCGCATCAGCTGGAAACAACCAAACATGGAGGCGCTCTGCGATGTCCTCGCTCAAGGCTGATTTCGACGAACTGCGCGAGCGCATTCGGCACGGGCGAGAGCTCGGTCGTGCGAGTTTCGAGCCGATCTACTACCTGGTGTTCCCGCCTGAACTGATCCTCGAGGTCAAGCGGCAGACGCCAGCCTGGGTGGCCAAGCTGCACCAAGAGGGCTGGGACGTCCATACCTTCTCGATCGCCGAGCACGTCTGGACATTGCTCAAGGAGGACCCGTTCTGGTCCCTCTGCGTGATGGAGGACAAGGCCGCGCCCCTGGATTGGTCACGCACGAACAAGGCGCTGGCGGACATCCTGACCGCCGACAACGCCTTGCTGAAGCGTCTTGAAGCCGCGCTGCAGCCGCTCGAAGGCCAGCAAAACGCGCTGCTGCTTGTCACCGACCTGGAGGCGCTGCATCCCTTTTTGCGCATCGGCGCCATTGAAAGCCAGCTCCAGGGCAAGTTTCACGTGCCGACGATCTTCCTCTACCCCGGCGTGCGAACCGGCAAGACGAGGCTGAAGTTCCTCGGCTTCTACCCAGAAGACGGCAATTACCGCTCTGTGCACGTCGGCGGCTGAACAGACTAAGAACGCAGGGACCCACCCATGACCATCCGCTCACTTTTCGACCCCAGCAAAGACATCTACCGCACCATCGAGAAGGTCATCACCTACGGTGCCTCGCAAGAAGGCCGCCTCAAGGCTGAGATCTCCGAGTACGTGGTCACCGAGAGCATCGAGGAGCAATTTCGCAAGCTACTCGACCACATGCAACTGGCGATGGAGTCCGGCGGCGAGAATGAAATCGGCGTCTGGGTGTCGGGCTTCTACGGCTCGGGAAAAAGCTCGTTCACCAAGTACCTCGGCCTGGCCTTCGATGACCAGCGCACGATCGACGGCACCCCCTTCATCAGGTACCTTCAGGATCGCCTGCACAAGCCGCAGACCAAGGCGCTTCTCAGCACCGTCTCGCAGCGGTTCCCGGCGGCGGTGGTCATGCTCGACCTGGCAAGCGAAATGCTCGCTAGCGCCACGATGGAGGACGTCTCCACCGTCCTGTATTTCAAAGTTCTGCAGTGGGCTGGCTATTCCCGCAACCTCAAGGTTGCCGCCTTTGAGCGGATGGTGGAGAAGGATGGCCGAACCGCGGAACTCCACGAGCGCATCGCCAATGCAATGCCCGGCGCGACCTGGTCCCGCGTTCAAAACAACCCTCTGGCCGTCGACGGGCTGATCCCGAAGATCGCCCACGAGATGTACCCGGCTCTTTTCCCTGAAGCCAAGTCGTTTTCGTCCAGCACCGATGGGTTCTTCCAGTTCGAAGACCAGCGCGTGCAGGAGATGATCGACATCGTCCGCGAGAAGAGCGGCAAGCAGAACATCATCTTCATCGTCGACGAGGTCGGTCAGTACGTCGCCTCGCGCGACAACCTGATCCTCAACCTCGACGGCCTGGCCAAGAACCTCAAGCGGCTGGGCGATGGCAAGGCGTGGATCATTTCCACTGCCCAACAGACGCTGACCGAAGACGACCCGCGGGCAGCCCTGAACTCGGACAAGCTTTACAAGCTGAAGGACCGAGTCCCTATCCAGATCGACCTGGAGTCCAGCGACATCAAGGAGATCTGCTACCGGCGCCTGCTGGGCAAGTCGCCGGCGGGGGAAACCGAGCTCGGTAAGCTGTTTGACGCCCACGGCCAGGCGCTTCGCCACAACACCAAGCTGCAAGACGCCAAGTACTACGACGCCGATTTCAGCAAGGCGAGCTTCACCAATCTCTACCCGTTCCTGCCGGCGCACTTCGACATCCTGCTGCACCTGCTGGGCGCCCTGGCCAAGTCCACCGGGGGCATCGGCCTGCGCTCCGCGATCAAGGTCATTCAGGACGTTCTGAAAGGCGAAGGCGGCTCCAAGGCCATGGCCGATCAGCCCGTGGGCTGGCTGGCCACCACCGTCACGCTGTACGACGAGCTGGAGAAGGACATCCGTCGCGCCTTCCCGTCCGTGCACCAGTCGGTCGGCAAGGTTCAGATCCGTTTCCCGGACTCGCAGCTTCATCAAGACATTGCCAAGTCCGTGGCTGTGCTGCAGATCCTGGGCAACCTGCCGGTGACGGTGCAGAACGTTGCCAGTCTGATGCACCCGTCCGTCACTGCGCCTTCGCAGCTCGACACCGTCAAGAAGGCCGTCGAGGACATGCTCAATGACGTGCATGTGCCGCTGGGTGAGAAAGATGGCAACCTGGTCTTCCTGAGCGAACGGTTGCGCGACATCGAGCAGGAGCGCGGCGCCATCGCTCTGCGCACCGTGGATGTGAGGCGCATCTTCAACGACTCGCTGCGCGAATCGTTCGACCCGCTGCCCCGGGTGAGTCTGCACGGCACGATGGCTGTGGCCACCGGGCTGAAGACCCAGGCTGGCAGCGCGATCACCAGCCTGGCGGGTGATACGAACACCATCCAGACCGTTGTGGAGCTGGTACCGGTCAGCGACTACGACACCGCCAAGAACCGGATGCTGGATGACTCTCGCAGCCGCGCGGGTCGCAACATCATCGGCCTGCTGGCTCGAGCCAACCCCGACCTCGACGATCTGGCCAACGAGATCTACCGTTGCCAGCGGATCGCCGAGCTGCATCGCAACGAACCCGACCAAGAGGTCAAGGACTACTGCTCCGGCCAGCTCGACCGAGCGGCGAAGCTCGCCACCCAACTGCAGAGCAAGATCAAGCAGACCCTGCAATCCGGTTCTTTCGTCTTCCGCGGCCAAGCCACGGCGGTCTCTGCCCTGGACGCTGACCTGCTGGAAGCGGCCAAGAAGCTCCTCGCGGACGTGGCCGACCAGGTGTTCGATCGGTACGTGGAAGCCCCCGTTCGCGCGGGTACCGACACCGCCGAGAAGTTCCTGAAGGTGGCCAACCCCGCTGCCATTGGCAGCGGCCTGGACCCGCTGGGCTTGGTGCAGACCGTGGCTGGACGTGCGTCGTTCAAGACCGACCACAAGGCAATGATCAGCATCCGCGACTACATCGACAAGCGTGGCACGGTCGATGGCAAACGCCTGCTCGACGACTTCAGCAGCGATCCGTTCGGCTGGTCCCCCGACACCACGCGCTACATCGTCGCGGCCATGCTGATGGCCGGCGAGATCAAGCTCAAGGTCTCCGGCCGTGAAGTCACTGCCGCTGGTCAGCAGGCAATCGATGCGCTGAAGACCAACAACTCCTTCAAGCAGATCGGCGTATCGCTGCGGGACGAACGCCCGTCCATCGAAACCCTCGGCCGCGCGGCTGAGCGGCTCACCGAGCTGGTGGGTGACATGGTGATACCCCTGGAGCAGGAGATCAGCAAAGCTGCCGCCAAGCACTTCCCGCGCTTCCAGCACGACTACGGATCTCTGGCCGAAAAGCTCAGCGGCCTCGGGTTGGCAGGCAGCGACCGCGTGCGCACGCTGAACCAGGACATCGCCGACGTCCTCTTCACCGATGCATCGGATGCCCCCCAGCGCCTGGGCGCGGAAACCTCGGCCATCTACGACAACTTGAAGTGGGCACTCGAGGTGAAGCGCGCGCTCGACAACGGCCTCGACGCCACCCTGCGCGATCTCCAGGCCCATCGCCGCGACATCGAGGCCTTGCCAGACACCGGGGTGCCCGGCGAGCTGCGCCGCGAACTGGCGGAGGAATTGGGCGCGTTGTCAGAGCGCCTGGGCAAGGAAGACTTCTACAAGCACACCGCCGACTTCAACTCGCAGTTGACCCATCTGCGGGGCCGGGTGCGCGATGCGGTCATCACCTTGTCCGACCAGCAGAAGCTGCGCCTGAAAGAAGGCGTCGAGGACTTGCAGCGCATCCCCGAGTGGGAGGAGCTGACGCAGGAGGAACGCGGCAACGCCGTGAACCGACTGGATGGGCTGGCGCTGGACGCCACCCAGGATCTTTCTGGGCTGAAGAAGCTGCTGGCACGCGACTACGACATCAACAGCACTCTGGAGGAGCTGAAGCGCTCGATCCAACGTCAGGGCCAGGAGCGCCTGCGCCAGCGCATGGAGGAAGAACGGGCCAAGTCCGGGGAGAAGGGACCGTCCAAGCTCACCAGGAAGGTTGCCGTGCCGGCCAAGATCACCACGGCGGCCGACATCGACGCGGTCATCCAGCAGCTGCACGAGATCAAGGCGCAGGTCGGCCTCTATTCAGAGATCGAGGTCACCTTCTCGGTCGGCAATGGAGGCGAGCAGTAAATGGCGTTCGACCAGACAACAAGAAACCGCCTGCAGCGCTTCGTCAATGACGCGCGCCGGGTGCTGGAAGAAGAGTTCACCCGCCAGCTGCAGAACGACTACGGCATGGACCCGAATGCGGGTTCCGTCGCCGAACTCGCCAGCCTGCGGCACATCAACGACGCCCAGCGCGAAACCGCTCGCATCCTGCGCGACACGCTGGCGCACTACACCGCCAGTGGCGACATGAACGCCAACCAGGGGCTGGATCGCATCGTGCGGGAACAGGCCTTCACCGTGCTCAACCGCCTCGCGGCCCTGCGCATGGCGGAGTCGCGTGGGCTGCTGGTGGAGTCGGTGGGCAACGGCTTCCAGGCCAAGGGCTTTCAGCTCTACGCGCGCCTGGCCGGCACTGGCCTCGGCGAAACGGGTGATGCCTACCGCGTGTACCTGTTCAGCGTGTTCGATGAACTCGCGCAAGACCTGCCGGGTCTGTTCGACCGCTACTCGCCGCAGGGGCGCCTGTTCCCGCGCGAGGCCGCGCTGCTACAGGTGCTGAACCTGATCAACGACGCCGACATCGCCCCGTTGTGGGGTGAGGACGAGACGATCGGCTGGATCTACCAGTACTTCAACTCCAAAGAAGAGCGCAAGGCGATGCGCGATGCCTCGGCGGCGCCTCGAAGCAGTCGCGAACTGGCCGTGCGTAACCAGTTCTTCACACCGCGCTACGTGGTCGAGTTCTTGGTGGACAACACCCTCGGGCGCCTCTGGTTCAACGCTACCGGCGGAGCAACCGGCCTGCGCGAACGTTGCCAGTACTTGTTGGTGAAACCCGACGATGCACCCCAGGCCGCTACCAAGCTGCGTGACCCGCGAACCCTCAAGTTGCTGGACCCGGCCTGCGGCTCCATGCACTTCGGCCTGTATGCCTTCGATCTATTTGCCGAGATCTATCGCGAGGCCTGGGCCTGGGAGCAGCTACATGGCCCAGGGTCGCTGGATGTCTCCACACAACCTCAGGCTGCGTTCAAGCCACTGAGCCAAACCTACGAGAACGAGGCGGCACTCCTGCGCGACGTGCCGCGCCTGATCATCGAGCACAACATCTACGGCGTGGACATCGACTCGCGCGCCGCGCAAATCGCCTCGCTGGCACTATGGCTGCGGGCCCAGCGCGCCTGGCACGATGCAGGCGTGAAGGTCAAAGACCGGTCGCTGATCGGACGCGGCCATGTCGTCGCCGCCGTTGCACCTCCAGCTGAACGTGAGTTGCGCGAGCAGTTCGTGGCAAGCCTCGACAAGCGAGATGCCGAGCTCTTCGAGAAGACTCTGCAAATGCTCAAAGGCCTGCCGGAATTGGGGGTGCTGCTTCAGGTTGAGCGGGAGTTGCCAAGCTTAATACGCCAGGTATATGTGGGCAAAGGCACCGGTCTGTTTGCCCAACAGGAGCAAGAGAGCTGGCAGCAGGCCGAGGCACGCTTACGTGAGGCCCTCACTGAATTCGCTCAAGCAGCGAAATCCACCTACCAGGGGCGCCTGTTTGCGCAGGATGCGTTGCAGGGGCTGCGGCTCATCGATCTGTGCCGTGAGCTATTCGATGTTGTGGTGATGAATCCCCCCTTCGGCTCATTGGCCGCAGGCACAAAGGATCAACTTGGCAAAGCTTACCCCCGCAGTAAGAGCGACCTACTGGCCATCATGGTCGAACGTGGCTTGGAACTGCTTCGCGCAGGCGGGCGAATCGGTGCGATCACCTCTCGAACTTGTTTCTATCTCACCAGTTTTCAGAAGTGGCGTGAGCAAGTCGTATTGGGAGTTGCACAGCCGGAAGTGATGGCTGATCTGGGGCACGGCGTGATGGATGATGCAATGGTTGAAGCAGCTGCCTATGTGCTGGAGAAACGGGTATGACACCGATATTTCTTCGCTTAATGGAAGAGCAGGACAAGCCGGGAGCACTTCTAGCGATCACAAAATCAATTCGAGAAGGCAAATCCGATTCCCGAAAATTTACGGTGCAGCCAAATGATTTTCGAAAGGTGCCTGGTGCCCCGTTTTCTTATTGGGTTGGCAAGGCCTCTAGAGATGCTTTTGAACGTTTTCCACCCGTTCAGAATGAGCCCGAGCGCAAGGCATGCGTAGGGTTATCAACCAAGGACGACGCTAGATTTGTCCGCCTCAAATGGGAATGTCACCCAGATTCCCTGAATACTCGATGGTTCTTGTTAGTAAAGGGAGGAGCCTTCTCTCGATATTACTTTGACCCCTACCTTTCCATTGATTGGGAGAACAACGGCGAGCGACTCAAGGCCTTTGCTGAATTGCGAACCGCCGAAATCTTTGGCGTTGGCTCATGGTCTCGATGGATAAATAACTGGGACACCTATTTCCAGCCAGGGATATTTTGGTCCAGGAGGTCTCAGAAGGGATTGAGTTTTCGAGTGCTTCCTTCAGGATGCATTTACACAGAGAAAGCCCCGGTTATCTTTACTTCTTCGGACTCGTTGCTTGCTACTGCTGCACTGCTCAATAGCGAAGCATTTCGTTCTTTGGTTGCCTTCCAAGTTTCCTTTGGCTCATTCGAGGTGGGCGCTATCCAAAGAACCCCAATCCCGGCACCATCACCTAGCGAGAGTCAAAAACTCAATTTGCTAGCGAAGCGCGCCTGGTCGCTCAAGCGAACTCTGGACACCGTTGAAGAAACCTCCCACGCGTTTCTACTTCCTGCGGTGCTGAGGCCCCGACTCGGCGACTATGACCCGGTAGCGATCGAGGGCAAACTCGCAGGTATCCAGAGTGAGATCGATGAGATCGCCTTCCAGCTCTATGGCTTTTCCGACGAAGACCGAGCCGCCGCGATGACGTCGATGGCAACCGCTGCAGGTGATTTCACTGAGGCGGATGCCGAGGACGACGAGGACACAGGGGAGTTGCCAGCCGATACGCAATTTGCACTGCTCTCTTGGGCGGAAGGCGTGGCTTTTGGCCGCTTCGACTGGCGTCTGGCTACGGGTGAGCGCCAAGCGCCCCCCGAGCCTGACCCTGTTGATACGCTCCCTGCCAAGAGCCCTGGCATGCTGCCAGACGGTGCGACCCCCTTCCATGTTCATTCGGGAATCCTGGTCGATGACCCGGGGCATCCTCACGACCTCGCACGCTTGATCGAGGAGGTGCTTGCATGCGTAGACGTGACGGCATCGGAAGACACTCGCCGCTGGCTAAGGCGGGACTCCTTTCCCTTCCTGCTGCAGCGCTACTCCAAGAGCAGGCGCAAAGCGCCCATCTACTGGCCGCTCTCGACCGCGTCCGGCAGCTACACGCTGTGGCTCGATTACCCCACGATTACCAGCCAGACGCTCTACACAGCCATAAACGACTTCGTTGAACCCAAGCTGAAACAGGTCAGCGCTGACGTGGCCACGCTTCGCAACAAGGGCTCTGCCCGCACGCGTGACGATGAGAAGCAGTTCGAGGCCCTGCAAGCGTTCGAATTGGAGTTGATCGAGATGCGCGACACCCTGCTCAAGCTTGCCCCCACCTACAAGCCCAACCACGACGACGGCGTGCAGATCAGCGCCGCACCGCTGTGGCCGTTGTTTCGGCACAAGCCCTGGCAGAAGGTGCTCAAGGACACCTGGGCCAAGCTGGAGAAAGGCGACTACGACTGGGCGCACTTGGCTATGAACTACTGGCCCGAGCGCGTGCGCGAGAAGTGCAAGACCGACAAATCGCTTGCCATTGCGCACGGCTTGGAGGATTTGTACGTCGAGCCCGAGGCTGCGCCGAAGAAGACGCGCGGCAGGAAGAAATCTGAGGAGATGTGATGAACAAGCAAGTCAGGTCAGGAAAGAGACAGGGCATCCCGCGAATTGAATCCCTGCGGGTAGAAAATTACCGGGCGCTGCGCAAAGTCGAACTGGATAAGCTAACGCCAATGACGGTGCTGCTGGGGCCTAACGGCAGCGGCAAGTCCACCATCTTCGATGTGTTCAATTTTTTGTCCGAGTGTTTTCAGTTCGGCCTGCGCCATGCCTGGGACAGGCGAGGTCGAGGCAAGGAACTGAAAACGCGCGGCGCAAAAGGTCCGATCATTTTCGAATTGAAGTATCGTGAGCAGCCAAAAGACCCGATCATCACCTACCACCTTGCGATCGACGAAGGCGTTAAGGGCCCGGAAGTGGTGGAAGAGTGGCTGCAATGGCGGCGTGGTCAGAAAGGCCAGCCTTTCCGCTTTTTGGAATTCCGCAAGGGTGTGGGTCGAGCAGTCAGCGGCGAGTTGCCTGATGCCGAAGACCAGCGTAAAGATACGACTCTGCGCTCAGCCGATCTGATTGCGGTTAACACTCTCGGGCAGTTGGCCGAGCACCCGCGCGTAGCGGCATTGCGTGAGTTCATCACCGACTGGTATGTGTCTTATCTTTCCATCGAATCCACCCGCAATCAGCCCGAAGCAGGGCCGCAGGAGCGGTTGAGCAAGGGTGGCGAGAACCTGCCCAATGTCATCCAGTATCTGAAGGAGCAACATCCTGAGCGACTGGAGCAGATTTTCTCGGTACTGCGCGCACGCATTCCGCGCCTAGAGCGCGTCGAGGCCGAGCCTATGCCCGATGGTCGTCTGCTGTTGCAGATCAAAGATGCGCCTTTTGAGCAGCCGGTGCTATCGAAGTTTGCCTCCGATGGCACGATGAAGATGCTGGCTTATTTGGCGGTGCTCTATGACCCAGAGCCACCACGTTTTATCGGTATCGAAGAGCCGGAAAACTTTCTGCACCCTCGCCTTTTGCCGGAATTAGCAGAGGAATGTCGGGCAGCATCCGAACGCTCACAGCTATTGATTACCAGCCATTCACCCTTTCTGTTGAACGCGATGCGTGCCGAAGAAGTGAGGGTGCTGTATCGGGATGATCAAGGTTTTACCCAAGCCGTTCGCGCCTGTGATATCCAGGGTATTACCGAGTTCATCAACGCTGGCGCCAGCCTGGGGCATTTGTGGATGGAGGGCCATTTTGGTTTGGGTGATCCTTTGGTCAATCAGGGGGCTCCGCGTTCCTTCAACAAGGGGCGTGGATGATGCTCGAAAAACTCATCGTTTTCGTCGAGGAATACTCGATGGAGGCTGCGCTGGAATGGTTGCTGCCGAAGCTGCTTGGGGATATTGAGTTCCAGATTATCCGTTTCCAATGCAAGGATGATTTGCTGAAAAAATCCCCTGATCGACTGCGCGGATACGCATCTTGGTTACCAGCCAATTGGCGTATTCTGGTGCTGGTGGATCGAGACGACGATGATTGTGTGGCGTTGAAAGCCGAACTGGAGAGTATGGCCGCTGCAGCCGGGCTGCTGACAAAAACCGCTGTCGGCCAGGAGCGGGCGTTTCAGGTTGTGAACCGAATTGCGATTGAAGAGCTGGAAGCTTGGTTCTTCGGCGATTGGTCTGCCGTGAAGGCTGCCTATCCACGCGTTGCAGCGACGATTTCGCAAAAGGTTGGGTTTCGCGATCCCGATGCGATCGCGGGTGGTACGTGGGAAGCGCTAGAAAGAGTCATGATGAAGGCCGGGTATTTCAGTACAGGGCTTCGCAAACTGGAATGCGCCCGCACGGTGGCACAGCACATGGAGCCTCATCGCAATACGTCGCGCAGTTTTCACGCATTTACAGGCGCCGTAACGGCGTCATTGGCATGAGGTGTTCATGAGTATTGCTGAATTCATCCGCGAAAGCGTGCTGCGGCCGCGTCTGAAGCAAGCCGGCGCTTTGGTGGTGTACGACGCGGACAAGCGCTACCGCGAGCAGTGTTTCGACTTGGCGGCCGACAAGGTGCGGGTGGTGGATGCGTCTGAAAGCAGCATCGAAAGCCGTGAGGCAGCGTTGCTGGCATTGCGGGAGGTGGGGCAGCCCAAGGCGCCGCTGGAAGGTGTATTGATCTACGTGCCGACCGCGCACCCCGAAACCGACGAGCAGAAGCAGTCTGATCCATTCGCCTTATACGCAGAATGCGGCGCGGTGTTCCCGCAAGACGATGGCGACGAGTACCTGAGCCTGTGTCTGCGCGCCAGGCCGGATCACGCGACCGAGATTCGGCAGGTGTTTGCGACTTCTCCCTCTGGACCGACTTTCGCAGTGATTGATGCGATCGGTGGCGGCGTGAGCTGGCCTCAACTGCGTGCGGCCTTGAAGGTGGAATCCGGGCGGGAAATCCTTTTCGCGCTCCTGGCACCCAGCCCCTTCCAGACCGAGTCGCTCAAGGCACAGGAGGGCTGGGTTCTAGAGGCGCGCGACTTCTTCAGCGCAACCGTGGGCTTGACCCTGAAGACCCGAGGCAAGACATGGTCCGCGCTGGCGGATGAATTGTGGCGCTATGTGCTCTTCAGTGAGTTCGTATTCGACCTTCCGTCCGCTTTGCCGGACAGCTTGAAGGGGATTCCTCATGCGCCTTTTGAGGCCCGGACGGTGATCGAGGATGTGTGTGACCAATTGCGTCATGATCCGCGGTCCCGAGTGGCTTACATCGAACGGGCGGAAGCCATCGAGCAAGCTTTCAGTCTGCCCGCGTCATGTGGTGGGATCGAGGATCTGGGCGAGCGAGATACCTTTCCCTTCGAGGAGCGCACCTTTCTGCAGGCTGCCATACGTGGACTCACCTCGGGTGATACGGACGCCACCCGGTTGGTGCTGGCGAGGCACAAACATTCCATCTGGCGCGGCAAAGGGGAAAGTCAGTCACAGTGGGAACTGGTACGGGCCGAGCTGGCGCTGATCGAAGCCTGCGAGGATTTCGAGCGGCAACTGCCCGACCATGCGCGGTCACAGACTGATCTGATCGATTTCTATCTGGGCAGTCTACGGGAGGCCGATCGTTTGCAGCGGGAGTTCGAGGAGGCGGTGGGCGATTTTCTGGATCCGCACGAGTTAATGCATGCGGTGATCGACCAGGCCCGCGGACGTTATCGGCGACTGGCCGAGAAGGTGCAAAACCTGTTCGTCAAGCATCTTGAAACCACCGGCTGGCCACCACCGGGCCGCTTGGCGAATGCGGGGGTCTTTGATCGCCTGGTCGCTGATCGACTGAAGGAAAACGGCCATAAGGTGGCGTATTTACTAATTGATGCCTTGCGCTATGAGTTGGGAGTGACACTGGAGAAACTGTTGTCCGAGGATGGCCCCGTGGAACTCCAGGCGGCTTACGCGCAACTCCCGACCATCACTCCGGTGGGCATGGCCAGTTTGCTGCCGGGCGCACATTCCGGGTTGCGCTTGTGTCTGCAGAATGAATCCTTGCTGCCCAAACTGGATGATCACCCCGTCGGGAATGTCGGCCAGCGGATGGACGCGTTCCGGCGTAAGTTGGGGGATCGATTCGCGGAAATGGTGCTGGGGGATTTTGTACGCGGCAAACCCAGCTTGTCGGATACCGTGGATTTATTGGTATTGCGCTCGACCGAGATCGACAGCCAGTTGGAGAGCAATCCAGAAACCGCTTTGGGGCTGGTGCACGGGACGCTCAGATTGATTCGCGTGGCCTTGCATAAGTTGCGTGGCATGGGCTTCAAAGAGGCGGTCATCGCAACCGATCACGGTTTCTTTTTGAATGCGCATGCCGAAGCGGGTGACGTCTGCGTCAAGCCAGCCGGGTCCTGGGTGGTCAATGCCCACGACCGACTTCTCCTGGGCGATGGCGTCGAGGACAGCCATAACCTGGTTGTCGGCTGCGGCAGGGTGGGAATCGAGGGCGATTTCGCCCAAGCGGCCATTCCGCGAAGTATGGTGCCCTATCGGGCCGGACATTTGTACTTTCACGGCGGTGCTTCGCTGGCCGAGGCAGTGGTACCGGTGCTGGTGGCGCGTCTGCTGCCGGAGGGTGCCTCACCATCGCGCAAGTTGAATATTGAACTGAACTACAAGAACGGTGCCGCGAGGATTACAACTCGTATTCCGGTTGTCGAGCTCGAACTGTTGACCCCGTGCCCTCAGACACTGGATTTGTTTGCTAATGATGACATCGCACTGGCCATGGGTATTGAGGTTTTACTGGAGGCCCAAGACAAGCAGGGGCATGTCGTCGGCGAGGCCAGACGTGGCGGAGATGTGAATCCAGCGACCGGTACGCTGGTGCTGACCCCAGGCAAGCGACTGCAGATCGCCATCCGCATGACGCCAGACTTTGAAGGTAAATTTCGGATGGTCGTTCTCAACCCGACGACGCTGGCCAGTTATGCCGCCATCAACCTGGAGACGGATTACCCCTTATGAACGAAAAAGATGCTCTGGATCTCAAGCTGATCGGTGCGTTCGACGGCCGGGTGGTCCGCAAGGATTTGCTGCACCGCATCAAAAAAGGCACCAATGTACCCACCTTCGTGCTTGAGTTTCTATTGGCGCGCTTTTGCGCGAGCGATGACCAGGCAGAAATGGATGCCGGTATGGAGGCCGTTCTGGCCACGTTGCAGGATAACTATGTCAGACCCGATGAAGCCAACGCGGCTCAATCCAGGGTGGCCACCAAGGGTACTCATCGGTTCATCGACAAGGTCCACGTTCGTTATGTGGAGAAGGAAAAACGGCACTGGGCTTCCTTAGAGAACTTCAACTCCCAACGCATTGCTATCGGGGAAAAGTTCTATCGCGATAACGACCGACTGCTGGAGGGAGGTATCTGGGCGGAAGTTACGCTGTCCCACAACGATATCGAGGAGGACGACTACGCTTTTTACATCGAGGATCTGCGCCCGATTCAGTTGTCCCGATTTGATTTCGAACGCTACACGGAGGGACGGAAGCAGTTTTCGCGTGATGAGTGGTTGGACGTCATCATGCGTTCGGTGGGTCTGGAGCCTTCGAAGCTTTCGTCGCGGGTGAAGCTGCATTTCATTGCACGGCTGGCGGCCCTAGTGGAGCCCAATTACAACTACATCGAGTTGGGGCCACGAGGGACAGGCAAATCTTTCTTTTTCAGCGAGTTTTCACCTTACGCCACTCTAATATCTGGCGGGCAGGCCAGCAAGGCCACTTTGTTCTACAACAATGCCCGACGCAAGGTGGGCCTGGTAGGGTTCTGGGATACCGTGGCCTTCGATGAAGTGGGTGGTATCAAGGTCAAGGATCCCGACACCATCCAGATCATGAAGGATTTCATGGCCAACGGCCGTTTCTCACGGGGCGCGGAAGTCATTGCTGATGCCAGCCTGAGTTTCGTCGGCAACTTCGATGAGTCGGTCCAGCAAGTCGTGAACTCGACCGAGCATGACCTGTTTCTGCCACTGCCCGCCGAGTTTGATCTGGCGATCATGGATCGATTCGCAGCCTACATACCTGGCTGGGAAATGCCCAAGAACAGCAGTGAGTTCCTCACTAACGACTACGGATTTATCACCGACTACCTGGCGGAAGCATTTCACTACCAGTTCAAGCACACCAATCGTTACGAAGAAGTCAGCAAACGCATCCGATTGGGCCGGTCTGTAGAGGGGCGAGATGAAAAAGGCATCAAGAAAACCGTTTGCGCCTTCTTGAAGATTCTGCATCCGGAGGGTTCGCCGACCGAGGTCGAGTTTGAAGAGTATGTGGCCTATGCGGCGGAATGCCGACGGCGCGTGAAGGAACAGATGAACAAACGCAAGCCTGACGACGAGTTTGCCAATATCAATCTGTCATTCATGAAATCGACGAATGAAGAAGTCGTCGTCTATTGCCCCGAATCGAAAAACGCAGCCGCCACCCAACAGCCGGCTCGACGTCGATTGAACACGGCACCCCAGACGACAACCCACGAATCGGAGGAGCCAATCAGTACCCCGATAGGGTCTGACATTGCGGAAGAACCTCCCACACATATCGTCGGTGGAACCCAGCAGGTTGAGATGCAACCTGACATTGGCCCCAAGGAAAATCACTTCACCATCCTGTATGGCGACACAGGTCATAGTTATGAATCAATCTTCGGCCCGTATCTGCGGGGTGCGAATGCCCTGATAATCGAGGATCCTTACATTCGATTACCGCATCAGATCCAGAATTTCGTGCGGTTCTGCGAAACCGTGATCCGGGAAGGGTCGGTCAAATCCATTAGCCTGGTCACCGGGTATGACGATAAAACTCAACTAGCCGAGATCGCAGACAAGATGGAAGAGCTCCGGCAAAGTCTCATGGACGTCGATGTGATTCTGGATGTGAAACTCAATGAAAATCTCCATGACCGCGAGATTCGCCTGGACAATGGCTGGGTCATAAAGATTGGTCGCGGCCTCGATTTTTATCAAAAGCCCACCAGCTGGTTCGAGCTTGGAGTCTTCGACCTGAGCTTGCGAAAGTGCCTGGAGACGAAGGTCGATATTTTCAGAAATTTATATGCCGCGTGATGATAGACCCGTGTTTCACCTTCTAAACTCCGGCACCACCCTTCCCTCCACCGCCGTCTGCAGCGGAATGCCACTGCCCTCTTCTGTGCGGTGATAGGTCGCCAGATGCGTCATCCAAGCTGCATTTAGATCAAACGCCGTCGAGAAGGCTTCGTTGTAGTGGTACAGCCGACTGGTATCGATCCTGTTGTCGGTCCACCAGTACACGGTATCCAGACTTTGATCGACCTTGGGGCAGGCTCTAAAATCGATGCGGCAGACGATGTCGCCGGTTTTGTTGCAGACCTGTGTGTATATCACCGGCATCACCTGAACCGGACTCCAGCTATACCCATCTTGCTCCCAGCGAGTGAGGTGCTGGCCCCTTGCCAGGTTGCAGCCTGACTCGGTGGCGGGTCGCCCTGAGCTACTGTGACTCCAGGAACCCGAGACGCCGAAACCTTGCAGGGTTGGCGTTCCATCGACGAGGCCAGAGTTCACTGGCATAAGACAAGTAAACCAAAACATCCATCTAGACTGACACTGACAACATCACCGACCTTTACGGCCTCATCCGCCTCATCACCCCCTCCCGCTACGGCTCCTACCGGGCGTTCGAGCGCAAGCACTGCATCCTGTCCTATGGCCGGTTCCCCAAGGTGATCGGTTTCATGAACGAGGACTTCGCCTATGAATCCCTGTATCTCAGAGGCCGCCGCGTCCTGAAGAAGGATGTCAGCGACCTGCCGCCAAAGCTGATCTCAGAGACGCAGGTAGAGCTGGAGCCAAAGCATCTGGCCCTGTACCAGAAGCTCTGCAAGGAACGGGTGCTGGAGATCGGCGACACCGTCATCGACGCCACCACCGCCTCTTCCCTGTACCAGAAGATGCAGCGCCTGCTGCTCTGTCCGGAAAACTTTGCCGAGAACTGGAAGGTCGAGAATGCCCTGCTCAAGGCCATCGACGAACTGGTGCGCTCACTGGGCGGACGGAAGCTCCTGCTGTATGTCTGGTTCAACGACTCGATCGACAAGCTGGCCCAGCACTACCAACACCTCAATCCGGCCCGGTTGAACGGCTCGATCACCGGCAAGGAACGGGAGGTGCAGAAAATGAAGTTCATCGAGGACGCCAGTTGCCGGCTGATGCTGGCCAATGTCCGGTCAGGCGGGTTTGGGATCGATGGCTGGCAGACCGTCTGCAGCCATGTCGGCTTTGCCGAAATCTGCCCGATTCCGGGCGCCGTCGACCAGGCCATAGGCCGGCTGCACCGGACCGGGCAGAAGCAGGGGGCGATCAACGTCTACCTGTTCACCCCGTTGAAGACGGTGGCGGTGAAGCTGCGGAATGACCTGGTGAGGAAGGAGCAGACCGCGAATAAGGCGGTGCGGGACCAGCGGACCCTGCTGTCTGAGCTGATGGGTGAAGAGGGGCTGCTGGGGAGCCTGGAGTGACGTGGTATCACCCGGCTTTCCCATGCTGACGAGGACAATCAGCTTGACATTCACTGTTAGAACACATTCTAATGTGATTGTGTCACGGGTCAGCACCCTGTGATACTCGCGAAGCCTGCAGCACCAGGCGTCATAACTCCTTGGAGAATTGTATGTTCATTTTGAACAGCGGGACTTGTTCCGCCCATCAACAAACCAAACTTCATTGTTTTTGCAGCGACCTGTCTTTACCGACAGGCATACGTTGACCTAGCTTGTTTTCGATTCACGGTTTAGGCGCTGAGCTTTTTGCCTGGTTCGAGCATGAGCGATCAATAGCTCAGTAAATCGCTTCCAGGCGACTCACTCATCGCGATAAGCCAGGGGTTCGGAAAACCAAACCCCGAAAAGGATTCCTTGCATTTGCTTCTGCCGAAACCGCAGCACCGGATTTGGCCAAGCCAGCCGCCTGACAGGAGGTCAAAGCGCTGGCTCTTAAGAAACCAAGACCTTTGGAGTCATTTATGACCTTACTGAAAAAACCGGTAGTCAACTACGTTTTAAAAGCACCCTCAACTGCGCCTGCAGCAGATTTAACTGGCTCGGGGTCTCAACCCGAAACCAGCCAACTTGTGACGGCAGAATCGGCTGAACCTATTGTGCATGCCTCCGAGTATGTCACGCCGCTTGCTGCATTATCGGAGACTCCTCAAGCAAAGGCCCTAGCCGGGCTTATGGCTGCTCCTTACCAAAGGGCGCACTCGAATGATGGCTTCGATGAGTTGGAAAGCGGATACGGGGCATTCCCTACGGTGAAACTGGAAAAAGGCGACATTTTCCGAATCAACGGGGACCTGTTAGGTACCGAATTTTCGGTCGCCATGATCAGAGTCCGATCACTTTATCTGTGGAAGGACCAAGAGTTCACCGACGACGGTATGGGGCGGCTCGCGTGGTCTTATGACAACCTGACAAGCACTCGCGAAGAAAATCTAAAAGATCTGATATCGCTTTGGCAGGATGAAGGTTTTCATCCCATTTCAAGGAAATACGCCGAGGTCCTGGCGGAAATCATGGACGGTTTTTGGTCGGGTCAGATGGTCATCCTTTCGGTCTCGCCCGAATCTGTCCCTCGTTTGTTTGCCTATCGGGAAACCCTGCAGTTGCAGCGGCATCTCCAGATACCTCAAGTGATTACTCGCATCTTTGTCGGCGAGCCAATCAAGTCCCGTGGCATCAGTTTTAGACCTTGGGCGTTTGAATTCTTGAGGGAGGTGCAATAGTCAGCCAACGATCAAGGATCGCGTGCGGGTAACTGATCACGATCTTTTTATTTGTACTTCATCGGGGATTCTGGCAGCACCCGGTTCCCCGATGATTCAGACCGACGGAGATAAGGATGATTTCCATCTTTTCTTGTATACGCCATGGCGCATATATGTCTTGCCTTTCAATTACGAGCGCAGGGCGCCAAGGAGGTTGGCCATGACTGGACGCCTGCTTTCCTATCGTGAAGCCCAACTCTATTGCGGTGTCAGCCGTAATCGGTTCGATACCGAAATCCGCCCTTACGTCACCATCATCCCTTCACCTGGAGCCAAGAATGGATCTTTTGTGTTTGATCGACTGGAATTGGATGAGTGGATCGATCATTATAAGACCCGGCATGGTCGGCCCGGCGCGCAACCTGTGGAGCAACAACCATGCGAAATAGAAACAACATTGCGCCCGGCCTCCAGAAAAAAGGCCAGGTATGGCACGTCGACAAAAAGGTCCGGGGCTACGGTCGACTTTGTGAGAGTACTGGAACAGGTGACTACGCCGAAGCGGAGCAGTACCTAGCTCGTAGAATCGAGCAAATCCGCAAGGCTACCGTCTATGGCGTTCGACCGGAGCGAACGTTCAATGCCGCAGCGGAACATTATGTCCAGTACAAGGCTGATAAACGGAGCATCCGACAGGATGCCATTCGTTTGAATGGGTTGAGCCCCTTCATTGGGGACATTGCCCTGCACAAGCTGCACATGGGGTCGCTGCAACCCTACATTGAGGATTGCCGACGTCGAGGATTGAGGTCGGCTTCCATCAATCATGGCTTGAAGGTAGTGCGGCAGATTCTTAATCTGGCCGCCGGTGAGTGGGTGGATGAGCATGGTCTGACGTGGTTGGATAGGCCACCGAAAATCAAGCTGTTGCCGGTCAAAGATGCCCGCTCCCCGAGGACGATCAATCGATCGGAGGAAAAGCGGTTCCTTGATGCCTTGCCGGCTCACCTGCAAAACATGGCCCTGTTCGTGTTGAACACCGGTCTGCGAGAAGGTGAGCTGTGTGGACTGAGGTGGGACTGGGAAGCCGAAGTCAGCGGCCTTGACGGGGTCACTGTCTTTGTACTGCCTGCCGAGTCTCACAAGGCAGGACACAAAAGCGGTCTGGAGCGCCTGGTAATTATGAATCGCGTAGCGCAATCGATTGTGGAGGCCCAACGCGGCAAGCATGAGACGCATGTCTTCATGTTCCGAGGTAAGCCGATACAGCGGATGGTGAATTCGGGCTGGGACCGGGCAAGAGAAGCCACTGGCATCGACATCTCCGCGCACAGTCTGAGACATACCTTTGGGCAACGTCTTCGGGCGGCAGGGGTGGGTTTTCGGGATTCCCAGGATTTGCTGGGACACAAAAACCAAAGCGTGACCGCTCACTACACCAAGGCAGAGATTGCCAATCTGCTGGAAGCGGCCAATTCGATCTGTGATCAGGATGATCGCAAGCCGGAGTTGACCTTGGTGAGGAAACGGAGGGCTGCGTAACGTAAAGTCACGCAAAACTCACGAAGGGATTTTTATAAGTGGCCTAGAATAGCTCTAAGTCCTTGATATACATGGTGGGCCGTGTAAGATTCGAACTTACGACCGATGGATTAAGAGTCCTAGTCATATGGCCATAACGTAGCTTAACCATTTTTAACAGAGCTTAACAACACGATCATATTCAATAGTTTATAATTTACTCGACCTTAACGGAGTGGTATCAAGTTTACTGCACCACATAGCCCCGGCATAGCCCGGTCGAGGAAAGGATGACCGACAGTCTCACTCTGACGAAAAAGATCATTGACACCACTCCCCTTCCAACCGAAGGGAGGAGCGTACTTCATGATACCAAGGTTCCCGGTCTCGTTGTACGAATCACCCCCGCAGGCACCAAGAGCTTTTTGGTTTACCGCTGGCATAACGGCAAGCCTCTTCGCGTCACATTGGGAAAATACCCGGCGATGACGCTAGAGTTGGCCCGGAAGGCAGCACAGCAGACTTTGGCTCAACTATCGACGGGCACGAACCCCAATAAAGAAAAGCGTACGGCCAAGGCCAAAGCGGTGACCGTCGGCGAAGTTTTTGCAGAATTCAAGAACACCCGGACCTTGAAACCACTGACCATCAAGGACATGACACAGTCACTGAACCAGGTCTTTGAAGATTGGCTGAATAGGCCTTTGGCTTCGATTACCCGGGAAATGGTGACGAGAAAACATCGAGAGTTCGGCGAGCAGTCTCAGGCAAGAGCGAATCTTGGCTTCAGATATTTCCGGGCGCTCTGGAATTTTGCCCATGCAGCCTACAAGGATGATATGGGCAACGCTCTCATTCCTGGCGAGAATCCCGTTAAGGCTCTCAGTGAACTTCGTGCTTGGCACCGCGTGGAACGTCGGCAAACATTCATCAAGCCCCACCAACTCAAATCTTGGTACGAGGCAATACAGGGGCTTCCCGGAATAGATTGGGCCGACTATTTTCTGTTCACACTTTACTGTGGAACGCGTCGCCAGGAAGGACTGGATCTGCAATGGGAGAGCGTTGACTTTGCTGACAAGACTTTCACTTTGGTGGATCCCAAAAACCACTTAGACCACACCCTCCCCATGTCGACCGAGGTGGAATCTATTTTGCTAAGACGAAAACTAGAAGCAGATAGTCGCGATCCAGACTGTCGCTCCCAGTATGTGTTCTCGGACGCAAAAGGCAATCGAATGACCAACCCCAGATATGCACTGGCAGCCGTATCAAAAGCGTCTGGCGTCAAGTTTTCAATACACGATTTACGGAGGTCATTTGCAACCTTCTGCGACCAGATCGACCTGCCTGCTTATGCCTTGAAAAGCCTGTTGAATCACAAAAACGGGAATGATATTACTGCGAGCTACGTCGTCCCCACCGTCGATCGGCTTCGGAAACCGATGCAAGCAGTGTGCGACTTCATTATGGAACAAGCGCAAGCCTCCACAAGGACCATATGATCATCCTTAAGGTATAGCCTGAATTGATATGGATGCAATTTTAGCGCGCTCATTTGGCGACTTGAAAGGCACTCCATCAACGAACATCCACGTTAAATTAAATTGGTGTTGCATTGTTAATATGAAGCTGCTAGCTTAGCGCAACACTTTTGTAACATCAGGATGATGGAGCTTGTAAAGGATGACTCACCACTTCACTACGGCCCTTGCGGCCATGTGGTACTCACTGGTTCCTGCACTGCAGAACACGGAAATCCCTTCAGCGTGTTTCTTATTGAGGTCGCGCATCAATTACGACCTCAAGATCAGCAGTTTACTTCCTTGGCTCTTCAGAAATAAGCTCATCAGGCTGATTGTGCAAATTTAACTCACCCCCACCCACGACCTAGGATGGTCTTTGATCTGCACGGAGGCAGACTATGAAAAAACCCGCAAGCAACACGCCGGAAGCAAATTTTGGTGTAACCCTTGATCCCCTCTTCTCTGATCACCAATCGAATTTCGAAATCGATGGACGTGTAAGCGATCGAGGTTCAGCTAGCCTACCTTTCGATTTATCATCCCGACCTCGTTCCGAATTGGTAACGCCTTCAATAGCAGCGCTAGCTCTGGGTGTTGCCAAAGAAACCTTGGGAGTTTGGCGATGCACTAAGCGATACCCGCTACGTTACGTCAAAATAGGTCGGCGCGTTCGTTATAAAGTCGAAGATCTCTTGAACTTCATAGAAAGCCGAGCCGTATAAGAAGGCCCTGTGCGGCCCAAGCAATGTTATGACATACGGCACACAACCAGTTACATCACATAAACCCACAAGGAGGTGGAACATGTAGATAATACATATACTCGTACTATTGATTTTTTATTAATGTCATTAAGAGGATATATCTATGACATCCAAAGAGAATGGATTCACTTTTGGATCCAAAATTGGCAACAACGTTGCCGAACTCAATCACTCACTTGACTCACTTCTTGAGATAGTTTACAGATTGCGGAATGAAATCCAGCCAGTGATGGAAGATGAAGCACCCAACCTGGAGCCTGCTTGCATCTTCGCTGAACTGGCGATCGATTCGCTCTCTGGAATGTTGACACGGTACGGTATTACACCGAACCCTATCTATGCTCGAGAACCAGCCCTGGATATGGATTCTCGTGAGCTAGTCAAGGACTCATTATTACCCCTGACTGAGTATGTTAATGAAATTCCATCCCAACTTCGCACCAATATACAGCCCGAACTTGGGGGCGCCGGTTGGAAAATGGAAAAGAGCTGCATTCTTTCTGAGGCACTCCAGACGGAGTTTAGACGACTGCTGGGTGTGGACGAAACAGATCGCCACCACCTTAGCGCAAGATGCAGTGAGGTTGATAGGGAAACCTTTGCCTATGGTGTAGCGGTCAACAGGGTCTCCGGTGCAGCCTATGCTTTTAATCGGGATTATTTCGTTTTGCCCAACACACCGTATCCTGCTGTTGTTCTGGATTACAAGGAAAACGGCAAGGACCGCAGCTTCGGTTTAGCGCGTGGTGAGGGACGATATAAGCCTGAAATTGAGGACGAGACTCAGTGGGACACCTATTGGATTCACCCGGGCAAATATCCAATATTTAAGAACGCCAACTACGACAGATCAAAGTACAAGTAGATCTAAAAGTTAGTTGCAACAAAGCCATGGCATTTAGGTGCCGTGGCTCTTTGCTTGCTTTCGTGGGACCATTAACACTGGAGCTCCCGCTCGGATAAATAGCGGAACGGTTAATGTGAAACCTCACTTACCATAACATAAATGAGGCTATAGGACAGCCTCACTTGTTCAAGGACCGAACAAAATGCCTAACAAAACACCTCCCCTCATATTTCTTCGACCCCAACAGCTCGAAATACATCAGGATAAGCTTTTTAATTCAAGCCATTTTGCTGATTTCAAGTATAAATTAGGGGGTTACTATGCTGTGTAATCCACAACATTTCCAGTCAGCAATACAACACATTGACTCAAGCGGCAAAAGGATATTTAACCCTGACACCTATGAGGATTGCCTCCACGTATGCATGGCAGCAAAGTCAGCGAACCCTGACACTGAAGATGGCATCTTTCGCGAGATAGCCAACGAATTTGCACAGGCATCCGAAAAATACACTGACAAATTCTTCCATGACATGTGGGCTTCTCTTAAGGGCGAAAAGAATAATGCCTACACGTACAAGAGCATATTCTCTGCTGCCTATGATGCTGGGTGGTCACCGCCCCGCGAACCTGACAACCACACAATTGCATCCATGCTGGCTACAGAATGGGATCTGTCAGAGGATACGGAGGGCATGTTCAAATGCCCCTATCACCTATCCAAGAATATTCCAACTCCGATGGATACCCGGCGCATAGGTAACACTACCCTGGTACCCTATTACGATATTGATGGCCAGATCATCTCCATCCTGCGTATCTGGAAGACGGCAGATGGCTCATATGAAAAGAAGTATGCAAAAGGGTCCAAGGCATCTGGAGCAATGAGGGGTTCCCTTCACCCAGATGATTTTGACTTGGCCAAACGATTTATCATCACAGAAGGTCTTGCTACGCAGGCTGCTGTGGAACTTGCTGTCAACCCGGAATTTAGTGATGACCTTGTTGTAATCAGTGTCGGTAGTTGTAGCAATCTACATACCGTCACGGCAGCTCTCTCCAAGCGATATCCCTCAGCCGAGCTCATCATCGCTTGTGATGATGAGGGAGTATCTGAGTCACCTGGTCGAGTTGCGGCTGAAAAAGTTGCCAAACTCCTTCCCTGGATCCGAGTGGCCTATCCCGAATTTATCCAGCGTGAAGGTAAGGCTACGACGGATTTTCATGACCTCTGGCAACGAGAGGGGGCAAATGCGGTAGCTGTATGCATCGAGAATGCTGTTCGTATCCGACCAACACATGATGCCGACCAAGAGGATTTTCAGCTGAGCAACGGTCGAGTGGATCGATTTCTTGACTTTGAACCACCTTCCCAAAAATTTCTTATTCCAGACCTGATACCTGAGCCGGTGATCGGGGGCATTCTGGGCGCCGGGGGGTCTCGTAAATCCACAGTATTGCTACAGTTGGCATGTAGCATCGCAGCGGGTCTGCCTTGGGCTGGCGGCATGGGTGGCCTGCCCGACCCAGGTGGAGTTATTTTTGTGTCATGCGAAGACGACGATGCAGTCGTTCATCGACGCTTGCGTGCCACTATCCAAGGCATGTCAGATGGAATCAGAAATAAGGAAATTCAGATTACCGAACTTATAAGAGCCAATCTGTATGTATTGACCCGACCCGGCAAGAACACCTTGCTCGTCGAAAAGAAATCCAACCAGGCTGAGCCCACTGCCATAGTCGATCAGCTCATAAAAATGGCCATCGAAGTACAGAACCTGAGACTTGTGATCATAGAACCAATCTCCAGGCTTTTTGGTGGCAATGAAAATGACGCAGCCGACATGTCACGTATGGTCGAAGCCCTGGAATCAATAAGGGAAGCTACGGGGGTGACTGTTCTGGTCGCACATCACATCAGTAAGGCCGCCTACCGCGAGGATAGCTCCAATCAGGCCAGTGCACGAGGATCCTCTGCCTTGGTTGACGGTATGCGCTGGGTCGCTCAACTGCGGACGGCGAACACCAAAGAGGTTCAGCACGAACCTCACACACGGTGGGCTTGCTTCGATGTCGTAAAGAGCAACTATGTGGCCATACAGAACGGTATCTGGCTCAGGGCCAGCAATGACGGCTACCTACAGCGCGCCGACCCCCACGCTGACCGTTCCGTTGCCATTACTGCGAACATTGTGAGCCAAGTAGCAGCGGATGCCGATGCTGGGACTTTCTGGACTAAACGTGGCTTTGCTGAAAAATATGCCAGCAGTGACAAGTTTTCAATGGGACGCGATGCGCTCGAAAAGGAGGTGGAAGCTTGCATCGCAGCAGATCGGATATATCGATGGGAAGTATGCAAGGTCACAATGGTTTTCCCGGAAATCAAGCTAGGGCATCGAAAGGGTACTGAGTTACTGCTGCCACCACCACCATGTGGCCTACTCAAGGGTAAACCATATGTCGACCTGCGAAATCGCTATGCCGCTGCCGAGGAAGCGTTCAAAAAATCCGCCTAACTCGCGCCTGAGGCCTGCCGCCTGACTAGGCGCGAATCCCCAGGCGCCTAATTCAGGCGCCTGGAGGCCTTGCTACTTAAGGATATCGTCAAAAATCAACGCGCCTGGCGCCTAAATTCACCAAAAGCGGATATCTTTCGTATGTCATTGTTTTATATTGGTATAGTATTCGCGCCTAGTGCCTATCATCCCTATAATAGAAATTAGGCTTAGGCGCCTACCTATTAGGGGGTACGGCCCAGAGGCAAGCCAGTAACAACCCTTTAAGAACTCAATCCGTTTGTAGGCATGCGTATCGCACGGAGGCTAAGTTGAAAGAAACTGCAAGAAGCAACAAGTACACAAAAGTTATCGAGCTCTGTCTCGAAGGTGCTAAACAAGTGGATGTCGCAAGAGAGTTCGACTGGTCAGCAGCGACGGCTTCCCGGGTCGTCAACAGTGAACAAGTCAGAAATCAACTTGCCATGCTCAGAGCTGCAGCCCTATCTGAGTCTTTAACCCGATTTCAGGGGCTGCTGGACAAATCGTTGAGTGTTCTCGAATCCATGCTCGAATCCCCGATGGTCGAACGTAACCTTAAAGCCCGTGTGGCCTTGCGTCTGGTAGAGGTAGGGCTGGCTATGGGCCTGGCGCCTTCGCTGCACCAACCTGAGATGTCATAGAGGCACTCTGGGAAAAAGGTCAGCAATCTGGCTTAGATGCAGGTGTATGACATGTCCGTTGCCAGTTCAACAGCATCTCATTCAGGAAATGCTAGAGCCGGACACTTCGCCGCTATGGATTCAGCTTCCTAAGCTTTTCCGCATACTATCGCTCTGAGAGCACGCCTTGATCTTTAAGTTGGCGATGTTGCTCTGCCGGCAAACCTGAAGACTTGTTGTCAATTCTTGAGATAGCCTCGGCCAGTTTCTTCGTTACATCATTGATAGTAGGGCCAAAAGCCAATCCCGGATTGCCGTAGGGGTTGTCGTTAGAATCGCTGTAAAGTCTGAACATCCCGACTATCAAATTTCTCAGGAATACTCTCAATAATCTTTCCGCTGGAGTCCTTTAGGTTAACAGTGTAGCCAAAATCAACCAGTGACGTTGTCATGGGTCCAGCTGCAAGCCCGTAAACACCTAAGGTTATGAAAGTCAGACCCACCCAGCCGGGGAAGAACATCGGCACCCAGTTCTTCTTGAAGTAGAAGTTAGTAACGGTACCATCGATCAAGTAGTCATATCTGGCAGGTGGGTTACCCGTCGCTGCCAAGTGAATGGTTCGCCCGCAGAGGTCAGCACGATTAACCGCGTCGTAGAACTGCTTATTCCAAATCGCAAGATCTTCCTTCGTCATCAGGTCGGCTTCATCTTGTTCAGTGGGCTTGTAACTGAACGGAGCCACCGCACAGGTGTCGCGTGTCGCCTCTGGAACCTTTGAAAGCGGATACTGGGGATTCTTGTCAGAAAGCCGGTAAGTAGCGCAACCGCTCAACATAACAGGAACCAGGATTGCTGATGTGGCCTTTTTGACAAAGTCGAGTTGTGTTTTGCTTTTCATGCCCCCCCCATTTTTGTTCTGTGTGGATGATTGTTAGCCTGGCTCCCGACCAGTCGCTTGAGGGTAGCACCTAATTGATGTTGACTCAATTTGGAAATCCTTGCTCCAGGGCAAGAAAACGTCTCAGTCCAATGATGAAGTACGTTCACCACGAGTGTAAACACTAGGTTTGATATCAGGATTTGCATTAACTCTGAGAGCCTGCACTTCCTTCGTCAGCAGGATGACTTGGGCGGTCAACGCCTCCAGTGCGGCAATGGAAGGCGTGACGGGTGCCTTGCTGTCGCCATTATCTACCTGAATCGAAAGCTCTCTCGGACGCGCCATAGAGTGTATCTCAAGTCGCCCAATCTCCTGCTCCACCAGCCACACCAGCAGGTCGGCATTACTGGTTTCGTAGTGGTTTGCGAGCTCTGCCAGCCTCGCTCTCTCGGAAGTTGTCAGCTTCACTGTCAGCGCGATATTGCGCAGTTCCTTGTCTTTCTTGACCAGTTTCATGGAAGTCCTTTCCTCATGCTTGGTGTAAGGAGCATGAATCCAATTCTACGTCGATTCGAGAGCAGGTCATTCACTTTTTTTGAACGGCCACAGTAAAAATCAACCAAAGGTACTTCACAAATATGATGTACCTCTTATAATCATTGGCACTCATCACAGGGGATAAGCCTGTTCAAACGCTAGCCGGAGGGATAACCATGATGACTGCCGATGATGAAAGCCTGCCTGCGGGATATTTTGAATCCGATGCCGGGAACGACCCCGGATTTAGCCCTTCCGATTTTGACGCCCTGGATCGGGTCTACTCAAGTCGAGTCAAAGCGCTCACTTCCAAGGCAAGCCTGATACGGCAGGGTTGTGCGGCATTGGAGGCCGACGAGATTCTGCAGATTCTCAAAACCGACCCTGATGTTTTCAGCGATGCCAGGAATGGTCACTGCGTCGGCTCAAATGACATTGAGGCCGATCAGGAGTCGTTACCGATCGGAACCTCTTCTGACCCATTGGAGGGTTTCAAGAAAGCTACCCAATCCTTCCTCCAGCGCTTTGCTCCCGACAACGATTTGTTCGTCGCTGATAACGCAGCCTGGGTCAAAGGGTTCGACCCCGTCGCCTTTGGTCGCCATGTCCAGCGCACCCGCAAAGCCCGTCGCTATCACGGTATTGAGGATATTGTTTTCGACCAGGCAGGACGTGTGCGGTCGGTGCGCAGCCTAGGCAAAAGGCTGTAGTGCCGGATACCGGTATCAAGTCCACTACGTCCCCAGCTTTGCTCGTATAGTTAAGGGCCACCGAATCCGAAACCGGAATGCCCGATGAACGACTCTCCTCTTTATGACCCTCTCATCGCCCTGACCCAAGACAACCGCAGGTTGATTGACCTTGCGGGGGCGGGGGTCTGTCTGGCTTGTGAAGCGATTTCGCCGGCAGCCTTGAGAGAGACTTACGCCAGCGACACAGCTGTTTGTCCGCAATGCGGTAAAGACGCCATGGTGCCCGCCTGGACGACCCGTCTGCTCGACGCTGTCAGTCAAGAGATCTATGGTTCCCCGATCGATTCAACCGCCCCCCATGAGCAACGACAGCAAGAGGACATTGTCCTCGCTGCCATCCATGGCGAAATCTTCCCGCTGCTCACGCGGATCGAACTACGCACCGGGCAAAAACTGATGCCTGCGTTGTGGGCCGCACTGACCCGTGCGCTGGCTTCACTGGGCGCCAGCGAAGATCAACTCAAGCAGGGTGTCGAGAACCAGGTCCGCAGTCAGAACATCCAGGACAACCACCACAAAAAGCACTGAGAGTCATCTTTTTTGTGAGTCTGCCATTCCTGCAGTGAGGGAGGTTTTCTTTTCCTCCTGACACTGCCGCAAGGCTATCCTCTCACCGTGGTGTTGGCACCACCTTCCTACCTGGGAGACTCTCTGTGCAGACCATCAGCCATCCGGCCACACTGGCCGAACACACCTTCACGACAACAGGAAAACAGGCTTCGGCTTCCCTGTTCAACCTTTTTGCCCGAATCACGAACGGCGAGTCACTCGAACTGCCGCGCATGGCCCCACATCAGCGGGTACCGGTGGCCACCACGCTGGCAATCCTCATGACCGCCCTGCGCCGGTATGCAAAGGATCCATTACTGACCCCCGCCGAATGGGAGGCCGAGTGGATGACTCAGATCGGCCCCGATGCCCTGCGATTGACGGCACCCGATACCGAGGTCGCATTTCTGCAGCCGTCCTTGGATCCAGCCGGCTTCCGGTCGCCCATGAGTCTCAGTGATATCGACCTGACCTTTGCCAAGTTGGCACACGCGGTCAAGCCGATTGATGCGGGCATTGCCGAAGAGGCCGTGCTGGCTCTCATGGGCGGCACCTGGAAGTCCTCCGCCCTGAAGTGGGTCGGCGGCAGCCGTTATGGCTTGGCAGCCGTGCTGGCCTCGGAGGACGGCAGTCTGGCGGGTGAGATTCGACATCTCGTGGCTGCGTATGAAGCTTGCCAGAGCGATCGAATAGGGCGCCATGCCCGAGCCAGTAGCGCTGCCGATCATCTGCTGTGGCTGAAACCCGTGGCTCAATCCGGGTTGGATGCCGATCGTATCCCCTGGCCCTATCAGGAGGCTCGGCCCTGTCATCTGGTCAATTCGAAGGAGGGGGTCTTTACCGGCATCGGTCAACACTCGGCACCACGACGCCTTACTGGAGATGGCCATGCGGGCGATCCCCATGTCCCGCTGATCAATGGCGCCTCCTATCGTCTTTCTGACAAGCGACCGTGGAGTCTCAACACTCTGCACGAGATGCTGTTCGGTTCAGAGCGAACGACCCGTCCGGCAGCTCTGGGAGTATCGGGGTATCGCTGTGTTCGCGTCTGTGCGGTGACTACGCGACAGGCCACCACGCTGGGTTATCGGGAGGCTTTCTTTCCCTTGGCACAGACAGCGGCCTTCAGCCTGTTCTCGCGCCCTGACCGTGCTGCCGAGTTGTCGAGACGAGCACTGGATACCACCTTGCTGCTGAGCAAGAAATTGGCTTATGCGGCGGGGAAACTGGTGGATGGCAGCGACAAGTCCGCCGCAGTGGAATCTTCCAGAGCGGCTGTCAAATCCCAATTCTTCACCGAGGTCAGTCATTCGCTGACTCAAGTCGTCTTGCAGCTTCTGGAGCAGACTGAGGATCCTGCTGGAGAACAGGCCAGCCTCAATGCCTGTGCCATTGCCACCGCCCGATCGGTTTGGGCCCGCTGCATTTCCGGCAGCCATCGCCCTCTGGCAATCGCCGGAGCCTCCAACTACCTCAGTTACCATTTCAAACAACTGACGGGAGAGAACTCCAAGACAGAGATGCCAGCGCTGGCACAGCAGTGCCATGCCATCCTGCGAGACATCGCCAGTCACCTCACCCCGGAGCAGCGTGCCAAGCTGCGGACCATGATCCCGGCCAGACCGGCCATGGCGTATTACGCGGGGCTGGCGGCGATACCAGCCTCACTCCGCGATGCGCCGGTATGGTCCGTTATGCTCCCAGTCCTCGGGCGACTTCGACCCAATGGACAACATCCTGGTCGAGCCCTCGCCGATACCGGTTACCCAGAAATGCGCATGCAGCGGCTTCTGGCTGCCTGTGGAGAAGCCCTGGATGCCCAGTTGACTACGGCCTGCCATTGGCTGATCAGTCATGAGGTAACGGCAGTCGACCTCGGCTTGTTGGCTGCCCTGGGGGTTGCTGACTGGCAGGAAGACGGAGAGGCTCTGAATTCATTGAGGACCCACCTCGCGCTGGGTTACGTGACCCAGGCTCGAAAACGCTCTGCGGCCTGAGGTCTCGTCGTTTTGTGACGCCTCCATTCCTGGAGTGAGAGCACCGTAAATTCCGGAGGTCCCATGTCATCGCTCACTCAAGTTCAACTGATTGTCGACATTCCCGCCGCCCTGCGGGCCACGTCCCAACTGACCCATGCCGGTCGGGGCGACGAGTCACTGGTGGTCAAGACTGTTTTGACCGAAGGTTTCGGCGGGGCCGTTATCCGGCCCTGGCGGATTCTGGGTCAGCATGGCCAACACCTTACCGTTCTGGGTTACACCGAGGGACTGGATGCCGAGGTGCTGAATCAACGCCTGTCTCTCGGCTTGCCGAGTCTGCAAACCGCCATCACCGTGGTCGGCAGTGCACCGTTGGCGGTACCCCAGGCCGGTCAGTCCTTCCGATTTCGCATCCGCTGTGTACCCCTGATTTCCGTCACTGGTGCCCGGACGCGGGATGCCTACACCTATGAATGCACCAAGGCGGGGACGTCAGCGGGCATCGAACGTGCGGCGGTTTATGCCCGGTACCTGCAGGAACGCCTGCCCGGCGCCACAGTAGGCGAGATCACGCTCGACGGTTTCCAGCTGATGTCGATGGTCCGGCGCAAACAGCAGGGCTGGAATACCGGTCGTTTTCCCATGGCGGAGTTGTCCGGTGTGCTGACCGTCGATGACCCTGCCGCCTTCCTGGGTCCCCTGGCCAATGGGGTTGGCCGGATGCGGGCCTATGGCTTCGGCATGCTGCGCCTGGAAGCGCCGTAATGCCGAATGGCGGCAGATCCGCCACCCTGTTCGCAGGGATGAACCGGGTGATCTTCAGCTCGAAATCGAAGCCAATGAGTCCGACCCGGTCTGCCGGGGTGTTCCGGTCATAGCCTCACACGCGGATGAACAGGAATGTCCTCCCACGTGCGCGTGGGCAGTCGGCGAATACATCGACCACCACAACGAATTCTCCAAGGTCCCCGTGCTCGCACGGGTGGTCCGGCATGCCGGATGACACGACACCTGAATCAAAACGAATATCACCATGAGGTAACCCGTGAATCACATCACTGTTCACACCCTGACCAGCCTGCCGCTGCATGTTCCCAACCGTGGCGAGGACGGGCTGGCCAAGCGGGCCGTCATTGCCGGCATCGAGCGACAACGCATCTCCTATCAGTGCCAGCAATATGCCCTGCGTCATGCCCCGGAATTCCAGGCGCTGGAGTCTGCTGCCGAAGCGGGCCATACCTACCGCACGACCCTGGTGGGTGAGCGACTGCTGCTGCCGGCCCTGGTCAAGCGCGGCGTAGAGGAACCCGAAAGCTGGGCTTCCGCCGTCATGGCGTTATGGACCAAGGAAAAGAAAGCCAAGGAAAAAGACGAGGGCGAGAGTGAATTCGAAGAACCCGGGGTTCCCAGCTCCGCTGCCCCCCTGATTGTCGGCGAGCAGGATGTTCGACTGCTGGCGGCGATTGTCGTCGAGTGCTCCAGCGTCGGCATCAAGCCTGCCGCCCTTCGTGAACTCTTTGAGAAGAAACCGAAGAAGGACACCCCTTCCGGCGTGGTGACCGCCATGCAAGCCCTGAAAACCGCCAGGGCCAGCGTTGGCCTCGACGGTGCTTTGTTTGGACGGATGTCGACTGGCCTCGCGGTCAGCAACGTCGACCGCTGCGTCCGCATTGCCGACGCCATCACGACCGGAGCGATTGCTACCGAGGCCGATTTCTTCCTGGTGGCCGACGACCTCAAGACCCGCGATGCTGGCGAGTATGGCGGCTCCCACATCAATACTCGCGAACTCGGTGTTGGTGTCTTCTACCGGCAAATGACGATTGATCTGGGACAGATGGCACGGAATGGACTGGACCCTAAGGTCATCGTGCCCAGCCTGGTCGCAGCCTTTGTTAGTGTCTCGCCGGTGGGTGATCGGGCTGCCGCCATGCCGATCGAGGCTCTGGTCGAGTTGGGTGGTCGACCCCGCTCCCTGATGGATGCCTTCTCGCGCCCGGTGGCCTCGCCGGAACTGGCTACCCAGGCGTTGAGGGATCAGGCAATCCAGCAACATGAGCTGCTTGGAGCACCGGAGCTGACACTGTGGTTGTCCGAACAGGCACCGGTTAAGCTGCAATCCCTGCAGGCAGCCATTGCGGCGGCCTTGAGAGGCTGACATGGACTTCCTGGTACTCAGACTGCGCGGTCCGCTGATGTCTCTGGCCGGCCCGCGTATAGACGGCCATCCCGCCAGCCTGCCGATTCCAGCAGCTTCAATGGTTGCCGGACTGCTGGGCGCGGCGCTGGGGTACCGGCGCAACGACGTTCGATTAGCCGAGCTGACAAAGGGGGTCCGTTACGGTGTCGTGGTACACCAGCCGGGTATCCCCGGGATGGATTTCCAGACAGCCGACCTTCAGGCCATCGGAGACAAGACAGCCGTGGTCGACGAGCAAGACCAGATCCGCATCATCGCCCGGGAAGGCAGCGAAGAGGCCAAAGGCCGCCAGATTCAGAAGCGTCCGTTCCTGGCCGATGCCGACATGACGGTGGTGGTCGAGTTACCGGCGGGATGGACTGCCAGTGAAGTCCTCGACGCGCTGCAGACGCCGGTGTTTCCACTCTATCTGGGACGCATGAGCTATCTGCCCAGTACCGATGTCGGTGAGCGGATCATCGACATCGACAGCCTGCAGTCCGCCATTGCGGTCATAACAGAGGAACGCCCCGGCCTTCGCTACTTGCCGGTGAGCGGCCTGACCGGAGGACTGGTGGTGCCGATTCCGTCCCGAGGTCATGGGTCCCAACTATTTGCAGCGTCTTAGTTGATGGCATTCGAGTTGGCTGAATTCCTTCTGTACCTCAGTGGTTACATTTGGAGTATTTCCCGCGCATGCGCGGGTGAGCCGGTTAATGGCGAGGGAGATTGTGTTGCTTACGAGTCCTTCCCACGTATGCGTGGTTGTTCCGAATACAGGAAAGCGCGGCGCATCCACCACGCCAAATCCCCAGGGGCGGGTTCTCGGACATTCTGACATCAGGTAAGACTGTCCGTGGATACCGTCCTCCTCGGGGTGTTTCATATGGCAAGGCCTTCGATCAGATGCTGGCCTCTCGCACCGCGTTTGCGCGGGTGGACCGACTGGCAAATTGGCCATCGGCACGGCGGATCACCATCCCGGGCTGGCCCGGATAATTCTATCGGCGTCGTCAGCATGCGATAACGCCGAGTAACCCTCCCTCGTTCGTAGGGTTGACCTCCAAATCATCGCCGTCTGCGACGGCGGTAAATTCTGTCCCATGTCAGCATGGGTAATCCGTAAGCGCTGTTGCAAAGCCCATTTCAACCTCCTCGTAGTGCCATGCCGGCTATTGCCAAACGTGACCAGAAAACCGGGGAGACCCGGACCTTGATCGCCCATTCTCTGGATGTGGCGCTTTCCTGTGCCGGTCTGCTGGCATCCCCGGTCATCAGGGCTCGCCTGGAAAAGGCTTGCGGGCACGTCTTGAGTAACGGTCACCTCGACCGTCTGACGGTGTTGGCTGGCCTGCATGATGCCGGAAAAGCGCTGAATGGATTTCAGGCCCGCATCACCGGTACCTCTCGCGGCACCAGCCATCTCGCCGAACTGCTCGCGGCCTTGCAGGCGGATCATCGCACTCACGACGCCTTGCACATCGAACGGTTGCAGCAATGGTTCTCGGATCCCTCGGCGGCGCTGTTCAGCTCTATTTGTCACCATGGCGGACCGGTCAAACAAACAGACGTCACCACTGCCATGGCTGGAGCACGGTATCAGCTTGCAAACAGAAGGGAGGCTCATGAACCGCTGGAGGAAATGCGCCGTCTCATGACCGAGTTGCTGCATCGATTCCCTGGGGCGCTCTCCGAGGCAACACCGATCCGGTGGACAGATTCTCTGGACCACCTGTTTTCCGGTCTGGTCATGGGGGCGGACTGGCTCGGCAGTTCCCTGCCGATCATCGGACCGACATGGAGACCTGAAGCGGTTATGAACCTGCTGGATTCACTCCCCTGGTCAAGCGGGTACGCATCGGGCGATCCCTTGTCGATCTTACCGGGCAGTCCGATGGGCGCACAGGCCGCCATCACGGACGTACCCGTCACTGAGCGTCTGGTGATTGTCGAGGCACCCACCGGCACGGGCAAGACCGAGACCGCCATCCTCCGCGCCCTGCAACTGATACAGGCCGGTGAGGTGGCCGGTTTCTACTTTGCCGTACCGACCCGCTCGGCGGCCACGGAACTGCATGAGCGAGTAGCACGTCTGGTGGCAACCCACTCGCCGGCATTGGCCGGCAAGGTAGTACGGGCCGTACCCGGCATGCTGGAGACTGATCCGTGGCAGCAGTCTTTGACCCTCTCATGGGCGATCGGCGGCCCGAAGCGAATCATGTTTGCACCCGCCATTGTCGGGACCATCGATCAGGCCATGCTGTCGGTGATGCGGACCAGGCACGCCTGGATGCGGCATGCGGCGCTTTCTCGACATCTCCTTATCATCGACGAGGTTCATGCCTCGGATGCCTACATGACAGAGGTGGTCCGCTCGCTGGTGAGGCGCCATCTGGATCTCGGGGGTCATGCGCTGCTGATGTCGGCGACGCTGGGCGAATCCATGCGGGCCGAGCTGAGAGGCCGTCCACGACTAAATTTCGATGCAGCCTGCAAAATCCCTTATCCTGCCGTCAATGACACTGTCGTGGCCGCTTCTTTGATGGCATCCTGGCTTGTACTGGAAGGCTATCCATTCGCCATGACTCGCTTGCGTCAATGCGTCCTGGAAGGTGGCTGTGCCCTGATGATCCGCTCGACGGTGCGCTCTGCCATCGACACCTACCGGGAATTGGTGGCAGCAGGCATTCCGGCGTTGTTGCATCACTCCCGCTTTGCCGATGTCGACCGTCGGGTACTGGATACCCGATTGGTAGGCATTCTCGGCAAAGACGGCAGCCGGATCCCCATGGCGATTATCGCCACTCAGACCGCCGAGCAATCGCTCGACATCGATGCCGATTTCCTGGTCTCCGACCCGGCTCCTGCCGATGTCCTGTTGCAACGTCGAGGGCGGCTGGGGCGTCATCGCCCGGATGCGATCCTGCCGTTCATCATCATCGAACCGACTGACACTGACACCATCGCTCAAGCCGCTCTGCTGAATGCCAGGGGCAAGTTCGCTCGCATGCCGTCCGGTGGGGAATGGGGCTATGTCTATGACGTGGTCTCGACGCTGGCCACCCTGGAGGCCCTGCGAGGCAATGATCGACTGGCGGTACCCAAAGATGTGCGAATGTTGGTGGAGACGGCTACCCACCCGGAATCCCTGGAGAGATTCGCCGATGGTCATGGCTGGTCAGAGCTCTTTGCCGAAACCTGGGGTAAACGCATCGCCATGCGCCAGCGAGCCGAGGGGGTCCTGCTCGACTGGCAGCGGCCCTACATGGAGCAACCGGTGGATGAGCGGATTGTCACTCGACTAGGCGACGGCTCCGTCACCGTCGAGCTGGATCGTCCCTTCGTCTCGCCGATTTCCGGGGAAGAAGTCCAGGCACTGCCAGTGCCTTACCGCTGGGTCAGAGACGTGATCCCAGGGACGAAGGGGATCGTAGGCGCGATGGGTGAGGGAGTCTGGTCGATTGGGATAGGCAAGCTCAGCCTGTGTTATGGCGAAGCGGGAGTTGAAAAGCGCTAATAGAATGCCGACCAAGCCGCCGCCATCGCCACATAGGATTTGCAAAGTTCCAGCCGGAGCGGGGGTAGCCAATTCCGGTAGATCGAAGGGTTAATCAGTATGGAGGTTGCTCTCGATCCGGTCACCATGCGCTAGATTATTTGTTCGAAAACTGTCCCCCAGTCCTCCGTCAAAGCGACCACTTGGTTCTTTCCGAAACACTTCGGTTTTTCCCGGTTTGTGCACTGCCTAACTGGACTTGATAACCCCGCCAACCAAGACCGACTCACCCCCCGGCTCACTGTGCCCAGCGGTCTTGGCATGCTCGGTGATGACATCCAACACCTTGGATGGCTCGCCCTTGACCACATCCCAGCACCAGACACCGAAGCCACCGCGTGAGTTGATTGCCCGAACCCACGCGTCCAGTGCCATGCGCTTGGCCCGGTTCTGATCGGAGTCCTCGCCTTTGATCTCCAGCACCAGCAGCTTGCCGTTGGCCAGCCGGATGATGAAGTCGGGAATGTATTTGCGTTTGCTACCTCGCCACAGGTAGTAAATATGGAACCCAAGGTGGTCGTTCTTGGCATAGGCGATGACCTCGTCTCGGGTTTCCAGCAGGTTCGCCGTGTACTGCTCCCACGTGCTGTCAGCCACGGCATGGCTGATCTGCGACTTGGTGGTCTCAATACAAGGCTTGGTCGTGTACCACGTGCGCATCAGCCGGGTTGAACCCAACGGGAACTCAGCATCGAACACCGGCTCCAGCCGTTCACTGTTCTGCTGCTGGAGGTGACTGACCACGTGGGCGACGATGCCGTCGATGGACAGCGCGATGAGGATGCGCTTCAGCAGTGGCTCTTGATGGAATAGCGAAGGAATATCGAGTAGGTCGGAGTTGAAGAACTGCTCCACCAGCCGGACCAGTTGCTGAACCAGATACTCCCGGCTCCCCGTAAAGCCATGCTCCATGCTGCCCAGCGCTTGATGCGCCGCCAGAAACAGCAGGCGCTGCAAACGGAATTCCTCGGGCAGCTGCTCCAGATCGATGGACACTGCCTTGGCAAGATCCGCTGCGCCACCCAGGGCCGGGGCCAGATCGGCGCTGACATGCACCTGTGCCGGATCAATCTTCAGCCGTGGCACATGAGTCAAATCCAGCGTCAGCTCGGACCGCACCACAACATCGACGCGCAGTACATTGGGCCAGCCGATTTCCAGCTCGCTCCGGTCGGGTAATGACTCAACCTGCGTGGTTGGCTTCGGAGGCTTGGGGGCATCGCCCCCATCCCCCACATCCTGAAAGATCGACAAGGGTACGCCGAACACATTGACGTACTCCGGGGTGAACAGCTCACGGACTTGTCCGTCCGGGCAGACCACGAGCTCGGTGTCATAGGACACCCGGCGCAGACCGCGACCGATCACCTGCTCACACAGCAGCTGACTGGTGAACGCCCTCAGCCCCATGATGTGCGTGACCGTCTTGGCATCCCAGCCCTCGGAGAGCATGGCCACGGAGATGACGTTGCGCAGGTCTTGCCCAGCCTGTCCGCGTTTGCCGACGGTCTCGATCAGGTTCCGTAGCAGATCTTCCTTCTTCAGGTCCAGTAAGTCAGCCTTGCGCGTTACCGGAATGTTGGCGGCTTCCACGATGCCATGCAGCACCGCCTCGTAGGCCTTGTCTGCTGAGGCACTCTCGCCGATCTCGGCCTTGTCCAGCACCTTGGAATCGACCCGCAGCAGGCACTCTGGCGGCTTGAGATCGGGCCAGTAGGCACTGCCTTGGCGGAAGTAGTATTCGATGCGGGCGGCGGTTTCAGTCTTGTTGCAGACCGACAGCATGACGGGTGGCGTGGTATGCCCGGCTGCCTGCCATTCTTTCAGCGTCTCGACCCAGTCCGCTCCGAGGAGTGTGTAGGCTTGCTGCACCAGCTCAGGCAGCGGTTCATGCGGTTCAGCGCCGCGTCGGTTGAAGTCCTGTTGAACTTCGGGCTCCCGGTATAGGTGATAGAGCTTGGGCTTGTAGGTCTGGGTGTTGGGCAGAGCGTTGCCACGAACCACGACCCGTGGCGTCTTCACCAGACCTGCCTCAATGGCGTCGTAGAGACCGAAATCCGAGATAACCCATTCGAACAGTCCAGCATCCGTGTTGGTCTTGCCCGTGGGTGCGAACGGTGTCGCCGACAGGTCAAAGCAGCGCTGAATCCGGCGCATCTTGTGGATGCGATCCAGTCCTTCGATCCAGCGGGTAGCTTCGTCAAGGTCGATACCCAGTTCCTCGGCGTCCTTCTTGCTGATCTTGAGTTCAGCCGGTTTCCGATACGCGTGGTGCGCCTCGTCGTTGATGATGACCAGATCCTTGAAGTCGGCCAGCTTGCCGAGGACCCGGCGCACAAAGGCCTCGTCACTCTCCTTGCCCTTGCGGACCACGGACCGATCCGGCTGCTTCAGCGGCATCAGGGTGTGCCAGTTCTCGATCAGCAGCTCGACCTGATTCAGCTTTTGCCGTAACGCCTCGTTGGGACACAATGAGAAGATGTCGTAGTAATTGTCTAGGTTGCCGGGGTACAGCACCTTGAGCCGGTCCTTGACCGTCAGGCCGGGTGCGACGATGAAGAGGGCTCGGGAGAAGTCCTTGTTCCGCTTCGGGTAGGTCAGCGCATTGAGCACCTGCCACGTGATGAGCATCGCCATCACAGTGGTCTTGCCGCTGCCGGTGGCCATCTTGTTGCACAGTCGCTCCCATGCCCCGCCATCGCCCGGTATGCCGATGCCCTGCTTGAACTCCGCTGCGGCCTCGACCCGCCAGATCAGCGTCTCGATGGCTTCCAGCTGACAGAAGTAGAAGGCGTACTGGCGGCTGGTGTTTTCATCTCGCCAGTGGTTCAGCAGCTGTCGGGTCACCGAGGTGACGCCGGGGTAATCCGCTTCGCGCCACTCATCGACCCGCTCACGAATCTGGTTGACCAGTGGCAGCTGAACGCTGCGCACGGTGTTATGACGGGTATCGAAGACTTCGTAGCCCGCTGGTCTTCGGCCTTCCATAAGGTCGAGCTGGGTATCGCTCTTGCGAAACCAGTGATGCGTGGGGCGCTCGAACGGCGAACTGATGATCAGGGAAGTCGGTGCGGTCATGGCTTATGAGCCCCTGCTGGCCTACTGGACGCAATGGTCCGGTAAGCCTGCTGCCTGTGATTGGGAGTCCCGGGATAGCGCATCTCCAGTTGGCCGCTGGCGCACATGGGACCTAAAAACTCATCTTGTAATCGCTTCTTGCCGCGTCCCAATGACGCTGCGATCTGCTGGGCAGTCAGGAAACCCTCCGTACAAACGGCTTGTATGGCTTGTTTCATCAGCTCGGGTTTGACGCGTTGGGCCTCCCGCACATGACTCACGAACCCTTGGTCTTCAGCCACAACAGGGTGAGTGCTTTCACTAACGAGGGAAGCTCCGACCTTAACAGGGGAAGATCCATGAATAGCAGGGGGAGTTGACTCGCCTGCGACGAAATAGCGGGTACCACGACCCACGCCATCCGACCTGAGGAACCGCTGCTGAACCAGTCCGCCCAGCATCTGCGTGATGTCGACCCTATGCATCGTCAACATGCCTTGCAGACGCTGATTGGTGACCACGCCTTCCAGCTGGGCCGTCACCACAGCCTGGACCTCATCGCCACTCAGTTGATCAAAGTCAGTACCAAAACGCTGGCGTAATGTCTCCAGAACGGACTCCGGCAGCAAGCTGATCATCGGCAACTCCAGAATCACCCGCTCCGGCCTGAGCGATTCCCTCAGCACGGGCGACTGCCAGTGTTCAGCGGCCCAGCTTGACCGTATTTTGTCGATACCCGAGCCCGCCTTGTCACCCACGCCCAGCATCTGAAACATGAGCTGCAGAGACTTGTTGCGACACTCACTGACCCCACCCTTCAGCAGTTGGTCTCGGGAGATCAGCAGTGTCCCTGGGTTGGAAAATTCAAGTCGATCCGGCCATCGATCGATGACGATGCCGCCCTGTCCCGCGTAATCGGCGTGAATCAGGGCGTTGACCAAAGCCTCTTGAAGCGCATCCGTCACCGGTGTGCCCCCACTACGAAAGCCTTCGGCATCGGTTCTGAATGGACGCTTGATGCCGGGACCGATCGACAATTTGAACATCGTTTGCAGGTAGAACTGAAAAAGGTTGCCCTCCCAGGTACCGTCGAGCGTCAGCCGGTCGGTCCAGCGTACATCGGGATCATCACCAAAACGCTCACGGTAATCGAGTTGAAAACCGGGTACGGCAAGCGGGTCCCGTATAGCCTGCTCCCGCCCGAACATCAACAAGCCAGCCAGCGTCAATCCTTCCCTGCCGGACCGTCGATCCCGTCGCCAACCACCGAGCTTTCCGAGCAACCCCATGTCATCCTCGGCAAGCCAGGTATGGGCTCGTCGTGAACCGAACAAATTACGGTACTGCCGCAAGGACTCGACATGCAGGTCATCAAACAAAAAACCGTCGAGGATGCGACTGTCGGCGGGTTCGTCTGACTGGTCGGCAAACATCCGCCGTACTTCAGCCTCATTACACAGAAAATCGCCTTCAAAGTTGCGCCGATAGGTCCCCCGCATGGGGTCACTGCCAATGTACACCGGTCGTTGATGACGGTCAGCCCGGGGCACTATGATCCTGATCACCGCCAGATCCCGGCTTTTCAGTCGAATAATCTGCACATCGCCATCCTGAAGGAGATTGGCGCTGGTCTTGCTGCGGTTGTTGACCGTATTCCAGAAGTCCAAGAGCAGCTTCTCCGGCCCGGTAATGCCATGCAAGTCCAGCCCGCCTGGGCGCTGGGTGATACCCAACCAGATCGTCCCACCCTCGGTATTGGCGAAGGCGCTGTAGGTTTCCCACAAATCACGGGGAAGGCCGCCTTTTGCCGCCTTGTACTCGACATCGACACCTTCATAGAAGGAAAGATCATCGAGCAGGTTTAGCTGTTCACTCATCGGGTCAGACTCAATTCAAAACCATGACCTTGAGTGATTCGATGCCCCGGTCGTCGATGATCTTCACGGCGATCTTGCGATGATCCCCTGCCTCGAATGGCAGGCTCACGGTGCCCTGGAACTGCTGCAGACGGGACTCATCCAGCTCGGCCCGAATGTTTTTCTTGAGCTTCTCCCAGCCTTCACCCTTGCCCGCCATCGGGAAGAACACCTGTCGCGGGAACAGGCTGCGCTCGTCGTAATCAGGGTCCAGTGCCCATAGGGCGATCTTGCTCTTGCCGCCCGAGACCAGCTCGCCCTTGATCGTGTCGAAGTAGTCGAACCCATGAACCTCGACCTGATACTGCCCGTCGGGCAGTGACTTGATCTCGACCTCGGGCTGTCCCATCAGCCAGTAACTCTCGTTGCTGGCGCGGTTCTTCTTCAGGTCCTCGGTCAGCAGGTCGGTGTTCATCTGTGCCTTCAGCGCCGTAATGCCCTTGATGGCGTCGATGTCCTTGGCCGCTTCGGGGTCAAACGCGAAGGAGCAGAACACGATCATTTTCGGCAGCGGGAACAGGTTACCCGCCTCATTCAAGGCGTTGCTGACCTGCCGCTGTTCCAGCGCTGCGTACTCGGGACCGAAGCTGACCACGACCCGTTCGCCGGTTTCGAGGTGCCCCGTGGCGTGCAGGTTGCGGATGTCGGGGTCAGTGGGCAAGGCTTCGAGATCGGCAAAGCGCAGAACCTGACCACCCTTGCCGCGAATGCCGGTCTTCAGCAGTTCATCCCGCCATTGATGCTGACGACCGGATTCGCCGGTACGGGCAATGCTGGCGTCGGCTTCCTCAGGGCCACGAGCTTCGTCCAGTGACTTGACCGTGGGGAACGGCACGGCCTCGACCGTGAACGGACCACCGATGCGCAGCTTGCTCTTGGAGATAGCTGGTTGGTCATACAGCGTCTCCTGATCGGCATGTGCGGCGATGGAGGCGTCCATCTGCTTCTGCATGGTCTGTCTGGTCGCGTGGAAGGCCTCAAAGTGATTGCGGGCAATATCCGACCAGCCCTCGGGCAGATCGAACGGTACCTCCCATTCCTGCATCGGCTTGAAGCCGGGCGTGCCAGCCAGCGACTCGTTCAGCGAGTCCAGCGCCGCCTCGTTCGCCGGGTGCATCTGCTCGTAAAGGGTGTCGATGTCCGGGTTGTTGGCGATCGACTTGAGCGTGACGTGAGGGACCGTCTTGTAGAAGAACCCACCCTTGAGCCCTTCATGCGGATGTCGCAGTTCGTAGTAGTCATAGCTGGCGGTCATGAGCCGCTGCTTGGCCAGTGTGACCGCCACGCGGGAAGTGTCACAGGTGATCCAGCGACGACCCCACTTCTCGGCGACGTAGGCCGTGGTGCCACTGCCACAGGTGGGATCGAGCACCAGGTCGCCGGGGTCGGTGGTCATCAGGAGGCAGCGTTCGGCAATTCGCTCAGACGTTTGAACCACGTAAATAAGCTCCTTGCCGATTTGCATGGACCCCCAACGGTCGTCTACCGGCACAACAGGAAAATCATCCAAATAACGCTTGAAGCGAATCGTTGTAGTGGCGTCTTCTACCCGACTGCACTTTGCCAACCTTTGCAAACCTTCAACGGTCGTTTTCCAGTGTGATGTGGCCTTTGGGTGAAAGACACGATTTCGAAAATTGAACGCTTGCTCTCCCGAAGATTGGCCGTCTGAAATCAAGCTTGTATGCCGAAACTGTCTGCCATCAGGTAGTGCTTGATCTCCAAGAAGCTCTTTACGAGATAAGCGACGTTCTAGTCCAGATGGTAGCTGAATGAAATCATACCGAGTAAAAGACTTATCTCCCGGCATTCGCTGCAAATAAAGCTGATGATATTTGATGTCACCCTTGTTCTTCGCATACCAAACAAGAAAGTCAACCGTTGTGGCGAGTAGTTTTGTTTCCTGGCCACCGGTCTTTTGAACTTGAATAATTGAGCAAAAGTTTTCCACGCCAAACACCTCATCCATAATCTCCCGCACATGGTGAAGATTCTCATCAGATATCTGCACAAACACGCTGCCCGACTCATGCAACAGTTCCTTCGCCAGCAGTAGCCGGTCGCGGAGATAGGTCAGGTAGGAATGAATGCCGAGTTCCCAGGTGTCGCGGAAGGCCTTGAGCATCTCCGGTTCCTGAGTGAGGTCGGCGTCGTTGCGGTCTTTGACGTCACGCTTACCGACGAACGGCTGGAAGTTGGAGCCGTACTTGATGCCGTAGGGAGGGTCGATGTAGATCATCTGCACCCGGCCAGCCAGGCTTTCCTTCTGTAAGAGGCTGTTCATGACCAGCAGGCTGTCACCGGCAATCAAGCGGTTGGCCCAGCCGCGTTCGTGCCGGTAGAAGTCGATGGCGTCACGTAGCGGCAGGTTCTCGAACGGTGCGTTGAACAGGTCGAATTGCAGCTTGCCCGGGCTGGCTGACTGCTCGCCCTTCTGGTTCAGTCCCTTGCGCACCGCCGCCAGAATGCTGGCCGGGTCGATGCGTTCGTGTACGTGCAGGCTGACCGTGTCGATCTCGAAGCGGGTGCGCTCGGCCTTGCCCGCCCAGTTCAGATAGGGTGACTGCAAGCGTTTCAGCTCTTCCAGAGCCTCCTGCATCCGGTCCTTGTCGCCGGAAGCCAGTGCATCGTCAATTAGTGCCTCGATTCTTGACCGCTGCGGGTCGAACTTCAGCGCCGGGTCAATATGCGGATCATAGGCCCAGCTGGTCTTGCCCTCGTCCGGATCGGTCGCCGGGGTGACCATGCCGACCTCGGGGTTGTTGACCCGTTTGTCGAGGTGGCGGTAGGAAATGACCTGAGTGGTGTCGTTGGGATTGGCCTT